>Ga0302314_10012193_pt1 | contig 14904 bp, 9 predicted proteins | sample III_Palsa_N2_3_FD_200533 | JGI IMG/M metagenome (GOLD analysis project Ga0302314, IMG submission 200533) | Peat permafrost microbial communities from Stordalen Mire near Abisko, Sweden - III_Palsa_N2_3 | ecosystem: Environmental > Terrestrial > Soil > Palsa > Peat permafrost | place: Sweden... | reverse complement strand
CGGCACTGAGCGCGGAACCCTTTTGCGGTCAACCGGTCTTAAATAAGGCCGTTGAATCAATGGTGTCGGCGCTTAATTGGATGCGGCTTCGACACGATCTGTAACAGGGAACTCGCAATGCCGTACAAGACCTGGGTGCGACTGCCGCTGCTGGCCATACTGTGCGCCGGTGTGGCGCTGGGCGGTTGTCAGTCGCAGACGACGGTGTCAGCAACCGGCAATACCCCGGCGCAGTACACGCACGTCTTCCTGACCGTCAACCAGGTCTGGTTCAACACCAGCGCGACGGCCACCCCCACCGACACTTCCTGGACCAAATTCGCGCTGAGCACGCCGGTGACCGTCGATCTGGTCACGCTCAACAACGGCACGTTGAGCCAGATCGCAAGCTCCCTGAAGCTCTCATCCGGCACCTACGGCCAGGTGATGCTGATTCTCGCCGACTCGACCGACACGCTGACCACCTCGGCTTCGACCGCGGGCGCCGCGACCAACGATGAGGTCGACTACATCGATGCCGCCGATGTGTCCCACACGGTGCCGCTTGCCATATTGAATGCCGCTGAAGGCATCGGCATCGTGACCAGTCTCACGGTGGCCGCCTCGAGCAGCTCCGGGCTCGGCGGCCTCGGCGACAGTTCGGCTGCGACCAGTTCGACGTCGACCGCCACGAGCTCCAGCACCTCGCTCTCGGCGGTGGTTGCGAGCACCTCGGTGATCGTGAACTTCGATGCGACCCGCGACCTGGTGCCGATCTCCCTGAGCGGTCAGCCCGCGTTCGCGCTGAATCCGCATCCGACGACCTACAACGTCTCCTCCTCCGGAACGATCCAGGGTGCGGTGTCCCTGACGAACGTCACGACGCTCACGAATGCCGACTGGCCCGACGTGCAGGTCGCGGCGGAGGGCCTCAGCAGCGACGGCACGCGTCACGTCGTGGCCGCGACCACCCGCGTCGGGACCGATGGCACCTTCATCCTGTATCCGTTGTCGACGGCCTCCGGCGCTGCGAGCACCTACGACATCGTCATCCACGGCCCCGAGATCCAGACGGTGATCATCAAGGCCGTACCGGTGACCAATGCGGCCCCGGGCAGCGCCGCGGCGCTGCTCGGCACGGTGACCCTGACCGCCGCCACGCCCTACCTGGTGAATCTCAGCGCGGCGGCCTCCCCGACGAGTTCGTCGGTCGGTTTCTACCAGACCCTGCCGTTGTCGGGTGAAGTGCCCTACCTGATCGAACAGCGCGCGCTCGATCCGACCAGCGGCGAGTTCGCGAGCGCCCAGGAGCTCTCCAACGGCCCGCTGCAGTACGGCTCGTACGCGACCTCCGGGGGCACCGTCACGCTCACCGCCGCGAACCCGACGCAGGGCGGCGCGACCTACTCCATCGGGGCGGTCAATCCGGCCTATGGCGAGGCGACACTGAGCACCACGGTTGCCGCGCCCGCCTCATCGGCAGCCACCGCGCTCTTTACGATGAGCGCGCCGCCGGCGCCCTCGGGTGCCACGGCCGATGCCATAACGGGCACCATCACGGTCAGCGGCACCGCGTATGACAACGCCGAATTATTTCTGACCTATAACGGCGCGCTGGTCGCGGCGGCGCCCCTCACCACCTACCTGGGCAGTGGCTCGAGCAACCTGTCTTTGAGCGCCGTCGCGCCGGGCGGCAGCGCTGCTGCGACCTATGCGGCAGGCGTGTATTACGGTGAAATCTGGGCCTGGAATTCCAGCAATCCGACCGGGACGCTGACCCGGATCCCTTCCGCGACCCCCATCAACATGAGTGCCGGCAACGCCACCGGCGTGACGCTCAGCATCAATTAAGTACCCGTAACTCAAGTCCCCCGACCCCCGCCCTGTCGCGTTGTTACAGGCAAGGGTCAAACACAAGGAGGGCCTGGATTATGAAGACTTTATTCGCTGCGATGATCGTTACCTCCGTCGGCCTGCTGACCGGTTGCGTAGCCGTCCCGACGCCCCGCGGCCTGGTGGTGGCGCCGGCGGTCCCGGTGGTCGGAGTCGGTGTGGGTTATGGCTATGGCTACCGCCCCTACTATCGCGCCTACCCGTAACCCGTCCCGGATCTGTCACGTGACAGTCATGTGACCACCCTAGCCTTGTGCTCCGCCGCCAATAACGATTACGGGGAGCACACGTGCTGGCAAGCCTTGGCATCGATACACCTTCGGCCATTCTTCTGGGACTCGCCCTGGCGCTGGCCCTGAGTTTCGAGTTCGTGAATGGCTTCCATGACACCGCCAATGCGGTCGCCACGGTCATCTATACCCGCGCGCTGAAGCCCAACTACGCGGTGGTGTGGTCCGGCACCTGGAACCTCATCGGCGTCCTGACCTCATCGGGCGCGGTTGCCTTCAGTATCGTTTCGCTGCTGCCCGTCGAACTGGTGATCAACGTCGGCTCGGGCGCCGGCTTCGCGATGGTGTTCGCGTTGCTGCTCTCCGCAATCATCTGGAACCTCGGTACCTGGTACCTGGGGCTGCCGGCCTCGAGCTCCCACACCCTGATCGGCTCGATCGTCGGTGTCGGCCTCATGAATTCCCTGATCAGCCCCAATGAGGCTTTCGGGGAAGGCGTCAACTGGGCGAAGGTCCAGGACACCCTGAAGGCCCTGGTGGTCTCGCCCATCATGGGTTTCATCCTGGCGGGCCTGCTTTTGATGCTGATGCGGGTGGTGCTGGCCAAGCGCAAGGAACTGTTCCAGTCGCCCGAGCCGGGCTCCTCACCGCCGCTGTGGGTGCGTTGCCTGCTCATCCTGACCTGCACCGGCGTGTCCTTCGCACACGGTTCGAACGACGGTCAGAAAGGCATGGGCCTGATGGTGCTGATCCTCGTCGGCGTGGTGCCGGCGAGCTTCGCGCTGGACCTGGCCACCTCCCCCGCTTCACTGTCACAGCTGAACGGTTCGGCCACCCAGATCGGGATGCAGCTGCATCAGATCGTGCCGGCGACGACCGCGCTGCCGACCTCCGATGCCGCGCATCGCACCCTCACCACCTTCCTGCGCACCAGCACCCCGACACCCGATACGCTCCCGGCGCTGACCGAAGCGAACGATCAGGTGCTCTCGCGCATGCAGGGCGTGACCGACCTGCACAATCTCGCCGGTGCCGAGCGCACGGCGCTGCGCTTGGATGTGTATCTGGTGGCCGAATCCCTGGGCCGCCTGGCGAAGATCAAGCAGGTGCCGGCCGGCCTGGATGCGTCCCTCTCAGATAAGTACCAGAAGTCGCTGCGCAGTCTCACGAACTTCATTCCGACCTGGATCAAGGTGGCGGTGGCACTGGCACTGGGCCTCGGCACGATGGTCGGCTGGAAGCGCATCGTGGTGACCGTCGGTGAGAAGATCGGCAAGGCACACCTCACGTATGCGCAGGGCGCGGCCGCGGAGCTCGTGGCCTGGGGTACGATCGAAGCCGCCGACGTGCTCGGCCTGCCGGTGAGCACGACGCACATCCTCTCCTCAGGCATCGCCGGCACCATGATCGCGAACCGCTCGGGCATCCAGGGCGACACCGTGCGCAACATCATCCTGGCCTGGGTGCTGACCCTGCCGGTGTGCGTGCTGCTCGGCGCCGCGACCTTCGGCGCGGGTCTGTTCGTGGTGTTCCACATGCTCGGGGTGCACTAAAGGCTTCAGTGAAAGTCGCGTGAGGCGAGGTTGAGTCTGCCGGTGAGCGCCGTGCGGTCGATGAGCCGGCGCGCCACCAGGTGCAGGACCTCACCCTCGCGCTGCAGGGTGCCCTGCACTTCGAGCAGACCCGATTCCACCAGGGCGCGGCGGAAGCGCTCGCCGATGCTCTTCCAGACGACGAGATTCACCTGCCCGGTCTCATCCTCCAGCGTCACGAAGGTCACGCCGCTCGCGCTGCCGGGTCGCTGTCGCACCAGCACCAGGCCCGCGGTGCGCGCCCACTGTCCGTGGGCCATCTGGGACAGGTCCGCCATGCATTGCAGCCCCTCGGCCGCAAGCCTCGAGCGCAGCAGCGCCACTGGGTGACGGCCGAGGGTCAGCCCCACGGCGGCCACATCCGCCACGATGCTCTGGGCTTCACTGGGCATCGTCAGCAGGGGCCGCCCCTCGCTCACCTGCAGGCCCTGCGGATCCGCGGTGCCCAGCGGCAACGCCCGCTCGAAGCCTGCGACTTCCCAGAAGGCCAGATGGCGGTTGCCGCTCAATGCGGCGAAGGCCCCGGCGGCCGCCAGGGCCTCAAGATCGCGCCGTTCCAGGGTCGCACGCTGCGCCAGATCGGCCACGCTTTCGAAAGCCCGCTCGCTGCGCGCGGCCACCAGGCGCTCGACCGCTTCCTTTGACAGCGAGCGCACCAGGCGCAGCCCGAGCCGCAACGCCGGCTGCGCATCCGCGGCGGGCTCGAGCGTACAGTCCCAATGGCTGTGCAGCGCGCTCACGGGCCGCACTTCGACACCATGCCGGCGCGCATCCTGCACCAGCTGCGCCGGTGCGTAGAAACCCATCGGCTGGCTGTTCAGCAGCGCGCAGGTGAAAGCCGCCGGCTCGTAGTGCTTGAGCCACGCCGAGTCATAGACGAGCAGCGCGAAACTCGCCGCGTGTGAATTGTGAACGACCAGATTGTTGGCCAGAAAATTATGGTCGCCGTCGATCTGCAGATCGTAGGTGGGTTGAGGCCCGCAACCCTGGATTTCAACGATCTTGTCCCAGTAGACGTCCGAGTTGGCAAGATTCGTAAGTTCTTGTGACTCCAAGACAGTGGCCAGGCGGTCAATTACAGAGCGCCGAAATCCAACTTTCCCAGGGCTCGTGCGCGTCCAGGTCAACTTGCGTGCATCCCGCTCTCGCCGAATAATATCCCGGACTTCTGCGGGAACAATGTCACGTGACATTCTGCCTTTCCCGGATACAACAGCCAGCTTCCGCGAACGGTACCGCCTGCTTTTACAGATAAAGCGCTGTCCGATGAGATTCCAGAATCGCTGTAACGTGGTCCCGCCGGTGACCGTCACCACGAAATGTTCAAGCTTGCGACCCCGATAAATACGCAATCTTCGATACAGACGTGCGACGATGCCCAGTCGCAGAAGCAAGTGTTGTACCTCTGCGCCCAACCGCGGGGAAGCCGTATCGTAGGACGCGTTGCCCGTCATCGAAAAACCCCCGTCACCTTCCCAAAGCCTGGCAAGGAACAAGGCGATATCACTGTCCTGGAGCTCAAAAACCTCGTCCGGTATGTATTTCTCTCTCGCGGTACAACCCCAGATTCCCAGGGTACGTATCCACGCTACGGCTCCACAGGGATGCATGCGTTCTATCCTGAGAACGCGCACGGAAAAGCACTCTCTATGACGCTCCACCACCGCTTTGGTATTCGGGAACTGCTCGACTTGCTTTACAAATTCATCGCAATGCCATGGCTCGGTCGTATAAAAATAGAATGTGTTGGGATGGCATACGTTGCCCTCGGCTATCAGATCTGCCAGCACAAGAATCCGATGACGCGGCCATTTTTTGCTGGCAGAAACCGGCATCGACCTTGCGGCAGCGACCTGGTCGCCCGCGCGTAACTCTCCGAGGGTCCGCCATCCAGTCATAGTCAGAAACGGATGCTCCGCCGTTGCCGTAACGGTATGTCCAAGCGCCGTCCGCAAACGCCATACCGGTTTCACCCCGACGGGCATCACGGTGACCACTTTGCGCTTTTGCAAATGCAGGTTGTCGCCACATGCCAGCGTGTTTTGGAAAGGGACCTTCCCGGACACTATTTCGTCGATGGTCCGCCATCGACCGGTATCGGCATCGATGACCCGCGTTTCACCGACGACACATTCCGGGAAGCCGTACTCGCCGAAGCCCTCGATCTGCCGGCAGATGCGCTCGGCGAATTCACGCGGATAGGAATTGCTGACGAGGCCCGCGGCCAGCCGGTCCTTGAAGCGGTGCAGATCCCCCTTGCGCTCCCAGGAGCCCATCGCGCGGCGCAGGTTGTCGGCCTCGCCGGCGGTGAAGCCCGCGGCATGCATCGCGAGCTGCATGACCTGCTCCTGGAAGATCGGCACACCCAAGGTGCGCTCGAGCGCCTGCTGGGCGCCCGGGCCGGGGTATTCGATGAGTTCCTGTTTATCGCGGCGGCGCAGGTAGGGATGCACCATGTCGCCCTGGATCGGCCCGGGCCGCACCAACGCCACCTCGATGACCAGGTCGTAGAAGGTGACCGGCTTCAGGCGCGGCAGCATGGACATCTGCGCCCGCGATTCGATCTGGAAGACACCGATGGTGTCCGCGCGCGACATCATCGCGTAGACCTGCGGGTCCTCCTCGGGCAGATGGCCCAGCGACCAGCTCGTGCCGCGCCAGCCATTGACCAGCGCGAAGCAGCGCTGCAGGGCGCTCAACATCCCCAAGGCCAGCACATCGACCTTCAGCAATCCCAGGTCGTTGAGATCATCCTTGTTCCACTGCACCACGGTGCGCTCGGGCATCGTGGCGTTCTCCACCGGCACCAGGTCCGACAGCTGCGTCGCGGCGATCACGAAGCCGCCCACGTGCTGCGACAGGTGGCGGGGAAAACCGATGAGCTCACCGGCGAGGCCGATGATCCGGTGCAGCAGCGGATCATCCGCATCGAACCCGGCCTCACGCAGATGCAGCGCCGAGACGCCGGCATCCCACCACTGCATCACCCGCGCCAGCGCCCGGGCCCGCTCCGCGGTGAAACCGAAGGCACGCGCCAGGTCATGCAGGGCGCTGCGGCCGCGATAGCTGATGACGGTGGCCGCCAGTGCCGCCCGCTCGCGGCCGTACTTGCGGTACAGGTACTGGATGACCTCCTCGCGCCGTTCGTGCTCGAAGTCGATGTCGATGTCCGGCGGCTCGGCCCGCTCGCGGGAGATGAACCGTTCCATCAGCAGCGAATCGAGCCGCTGGCCGATGGCGGTGATGCGCAGGCAGTAGCACACCAGTGAGTTGGCCGCCGAACCACGGCCCTGCGCCAGGATGCCGCGCTCGTTCGCGAAGGCCACGATGTCCGCGACCGTCAGGAAATAGGCCTCGTAGCCCAGATCGGTGATGAGCGCGAGTTCGCGTTCGATGATCGCGCGCGCCTGCGGTGTTGCCCCGTCCGGCCAGCGAAAGCGGATGCCGTGCTCCACGAGCTTGCGCAGCCAGGTCGTGGGCGTCTCGCCCTCCGGGACCAGCTCGCGCGGATACTCATAGCGCAACTCGGACAGACTGAAGGTACAGCGCCGTGCGATCTGCAGCGTCTGTGCCATGAGCTCGGGCGGATACAGTCGTGCGAGCCGGCTGCGCTCGCGCAGGTGGCGTTCACCGTTCGGATACAGACGGGCACCGGCCTGTGCCAGGGTCACGCCGTGCCGGATCGCGGTCAGCGCATCCTGCAGCTGGCGGCGCTCGCGCACATGCATGTGCACATCGCCGCTGGCCACCAGCGGTACCGCGCACTCCTCTCCCAGGGCGCGCAGCTGCGCCAGATACTCCCGGTCCGTGCCCGTCAGCAGCAGTTCCACCGCGATCCAGATACTGCCGGCGAAGCCGGCGCGCAGCCATTGCAGTTGCGCCCGCTCGGGTCGCGGGCCGGGCAGCCACAGGAGCAGACAATCCGTCAGATGACGCTGCACATCCGCGCGGGTCAGGTGGTAGCTGCCCTTGGGCGCACTGCGCCGACCGTCGGTGATGAGCGCACACAGCCGCGCATAGCCGCGCCGATTGGCGGCCAGCGCGATGAATCGCAGACCACAGGCCAGCGTGAATTCCGAACCGATGATGAGCTTCAGGGGCGGGCGCAGATTATCGGGATTCTGCACGGCCATATGCGCCCGCACCACGCCCGCCACCGAACACTCATCCGTGATCGCCAGTGCCTCGTAGCCCAGCTCCTGCGCCCGCTGCACCAGCTCGGCGGGTCGCGAGGCCCCGCGCAGAAAGGTGAAATTGCTGAGGCAATGCAGCTCCGCGTATTCCATCTGCGCCTTCGCGCTCAGCCGGTCAGGCCGTGCAGGAACCAGCGGTGCGGGGGCTGGCGCTCGCGGAACACCCATACGGCAACGCCGTTGACATCGGTGGCCTGGTAGTAATCGCGCGCGACGCCCTGCGCCTCCCACCAGTGGCTCTCGATGCGTTCGGGTCCGTGCCGCAGGCAAAGGGGTCCGGCCAGTTGCGGCCAGCCTTCCCGTTCCCGCAACAGCTGCGGTTCATCCAGCAGCCACAGGGGACGCACCTTGTGCTCCCGGCTGCGCTCCTTGCGTGCCGCGGCAGCGGTGCGCCGGAAGTCCGCCGCCAGCGGCGACACCGGCCGTGAGGCACCCTCCGGAGAATGACTGTCCACGCAGCTCAGGCCATGCACGGCGAGTTCGCCCAGGCGCATGCGCAAGCGCTCGATGAGTTCCAGTGAACCGCCGAGCAGGCCGTCCCCGCCGCCGCCATGTTCGCCGGGCTGCCACAACGACTCAGGCACCGGTGCCCGTGACAGCAGTTCCCCGGAGCGCAGCTCCAGCGAGCGCACCGGCCCGGGCAACGCAATTCTTCCCAGGCGTTCCGCAAACCATTCCATGAAACGCGCCGCGGCGGCTTCAGGCTGCGCGAGCCGCACCACGCAGTCGGTATGCAGCCCGTTGCGGTGACGCAGCCGGCAGGTGATGCGGGTGATGCCGCACTGGCGCGCCTCGAGAAACTGCGCCAGCTGCGCCAGCAGGGGCTGCAATGCCTGCAGGATCTCTGCGTGGTGTTCGCGCTCCCGGACGAACTGGCGCTTCGCCCGGAATTTTTCCGGAACCCGGAACGGCGCCCGCAGATCGGCGCTGCGCGCGATCAGCTGATCGAGCATCCCCAAGGTTTCGGTGCCGAAGCGTCGCGCAAAACCCGCCCGCGGCAGCCGCAGCGCCTGACCGACGCGGTATACACCCAGCTTCGAGAGCCGCTGCAACACCTGTGGCGGCCAGCGCAGCGCGGCCAGGGGCAGCGGACTGACCGCGCTCACGAGGTGCTGCTGATCCAGCACTTTGAATGACATTCCGGCGCGTCCGCTCGCCAGGGCGGCGAGCGGCGTGGGTGCCAGCGTCAGTACCGGCGCGGCACCCGCCGCGTTGCAGCCGGCACGAAACGCACGGTACAGCTGCACCGCGCCGCCGAACAGCGCGAGACTGCCCTGCACTTCCAGCACCAGGCCATCGGGCGGCTCGAGACTCACGCGGGGCGTGAAACGCTGCGCGAGCAGCGCGAGGCGCTGTAGCAATGCCGGATCAGGCTGCGGGAGATGTACTCCGAGCCATAGCTCCCGCAGCGCCGCCGCGGGCTCGCCGTGCGCCACCGGCCCCTGCGGCGGCGGCGATCCCGCCGGGGGCACCGCCAGCGACAGTTGCTGCGGCGCCTCGGCAGATTGCGGCTCCAGGGGTGATTTGCGCAGCGGGCGTGAGGCCATATTCAAACACCCGTATCAGCCCGTGCGGCATCCAGATCCAGCCACCACTGTCCCGTGGCGCCACCGCGGCTCTTGAGGATGCTCACCAGCACCCCCGTGCCCCGGGGCTCGATACCCAGGCGTAGCAGGGCGTGTGAGGGCTCCTGCGCCACCCGCGCACTCCAGGGACGCAACAGAAAAGCCAGCGTGCGCCCACGCTGCGTGGCCAGTTGCAGCCGGCGCACGATCCGCGGCCTCAAGGGCCGGGTGATCCAGGTGAGCACCACATCACAGGCACCGGAAATCAGCGCCTGTTCGGTGGCCCATTCGGGTGCCCATTGCGGGCCCGTCGCGGCCTGCACCACCAGCACCCGCGCCAGATTCACACCATGCGCCACCAGTGCGGGCGCGTAGGGAGTCAGGGGCGGTGCGATCCATGCGCACCAGCGGGCCTGGGACTGATGCGTCGTTCTGGCCAGCAACGGCAGCAGCAACCGCAGCTCGCCACTGCCCAGATGCGTCGCCAGAATTTCCACCAGGCCTACCTTGGGCCAGCCGCCGCCCGCCAATCGCGCGTCCAGCTCCGGGAAGCCCGAGGCGAGCGTGTCGATGCGCGTCAGGCTGCGACCGCGCCAGATACCCGGGTGTTCGAGCAACCGGGCGAGAACGTTCATCGGTCGCTACATGAGGCTGGCCGCGCGGCCCTGCCGCAGCACGCCCACCACGATGCCCTCGATGAGCAACGGCTTTTCCTTGAGATCCACGCGGATCGGCTCGAAGGCCTCGTTTTCAGGCATCAGCCACACTACCGAGCCTTCCTGCCGGTAGCGCTTCACCGTGACCTCATTCTCCAGACGCGCCACCACGATCTGGCGACTGCGCACATCCGGCGTGCGATGCACGGCCACCAGGTCGCCGTCGAGAATGCCGACATCCTTCATGCTCATGCCCACGACCTTGAGCAGGTAGTGCGGGCGCGGCTGAAATATCGACGGATCGATCTTGTAGTGCGCCTCGATATTCTCTTCGGCGAGGATCGGGCTGCCGGCGGCGACCCGACCGATGAGCGGCAGACCGAACTGCTCGCGCATGGTGTCCTTCAACTGGATGCCACGCGAAGTGCCCGGCACCAGCGCGATCACCCCTTTGCGCGCCAGGGCCCGCAGGTGTTCCTCGGCGGCATTGGCTGACCTGAACCCCAGTTCCCGGGCGATTTCCGCCCGGGTGGGCGGCATCCCGGTCTCGGCGATGCAGTGCTGGATGAGGCGCAAAATCTCTGTCTGGCGGGGTGTCAGGTCGGACATGTCTGAACCTGTTTATTTATACAGATACTGTGATTATATCCATATCGATCCCGCGTGCAAGTTTCCGTCTAATCCGGCAGTCGCTGCTCCCCCTCCACGGTGAGTCCGGCGCTGATCGCATTCGCCGTGAGCTGCGGCTGACCCCCGCCCACGCTCACCACGTAACTGCCGGCGGAGACCACGGTCTGCCCCGCATCATTCACATGACTGAGCTGGCGGGCGCCGAGGACAAAATGCAGCGTCCGGCCCTCCCCGGCCCGCAGATGAATCCGCTGGAAGGCGCGCAACGCGCGCGCCGGCGCACCCTGCGCACCGCCGAACTGCAGGTACAGCTGCGCGACCTCATCCCCATCGCGGCTGCCGGTGTTGATGACGCGCACCTCGGCATTGAGCGTCCTGCCCGCCGCAAGCGTCGCCGCCGACAACTGCAGCCGCTCATATTTGAAAGTCGAGTAACTCAGACCGTAACCGAAGGGATACAGCACCGGCCCGCTGAAGTAGCGATAGGTCCGGTTCTGCATCGAATAATCCGTGAAGTCCGGCAGCCCTTCGACGCCCTTGTAGAACGTGACCGGCAGACGCCCGGCAGGATTGTTCAAACCGGCCAGCGTCTCGGCCACCGCCGTGCCGCCTTCCTCGCCCGGATACCAGGCCTGCAGGATCGCATTCGCATGGCCCTGCAACCAGTTGACCGCAAGCCCGCTGCCGCTCACCAGCACGGCCACCAGCGGCTTGCCGGTGTCCCTGAGCGCTTCCACCAACTGCTCCTCTTCGGCCGGCAGATCCAGGCTCGTGCGGTCCCCGCCCTTGAAGCCGGCGATGGCGAGCGGTGACTCCTCACCCTCCAGATCGGCCGTGATGCCCACCGCGGCGATCACCAAATCGGCGTGACGCGCCGCCTCCAGCGCCCGCGCCCGCGCCTGGGGATCCTTGCGCATCCATACCAGGCTCACGCCGCGCGAGAACGACGGCGCATTGTCCACGAGGATGGCGTAGCGCTGTCCCTGCGTCAGATGCAGGTCCGCGAAGCCCGACTGCGTCACGCCGCGCTGCGTACTGTCTACGAGCAGCATCCCATCCAGATAGATGCGGTTGTGTCCGCCGGGCACGCCGAGCGAGTAATCACCGCTCACCGTCGGGGTGAGCCAGCCGCGCCAGCGCGCGAATCTCATCCCGGCATCGCCGCTGCTGTCGAGACTCGCCGTCGGCTCGACGCGGGTCAGCAGCGCCGGGCCGCTGTATTGGTCGGTGGCGAAGTATTGCAGCGTCAGTCCCGGGTGTCCGTCGTCGGTCGTGAGCACGGCTGCCGGTACCGCGACCGGTTCACGCAGGAACTGCGCGGTGCCGGGTTCGAACACGATCCTGGAATCGGGAAACTGCCGCCGGATGCCGGCGACGATGGTGGTCACGCGCGAGGGCGTACCGTTGTAGTTGCCCTCGAGCATGCGCACGCTGTCGGCGAGCGGTCCGATGACGGCAATCCGCCGCGGCGCCCGGGCCAATGGCAGGATGCCGTCGTTCTTCAGCAGCACCACGCTTTCGCGAGCCACCCGCAATGCCAGTTGCCGGTGCGCGGCACTGTCCACGGCACTCGCCGCCACGGCCCGCGCCGGATCCGGTGGATCGAACATCCCCAGCGCAAATCGCACCTGCAATGCGCGCCCGACGGCACGGTCGATCTGCGCCTGCGAGATCAGTCCCTGCTTCAGGGCATCGGCGTACTTCGCGTAATCCTCGTCGTGATTGCCGAATTTGACCGTGCACTCGTTGTCCATTCCGGCCGCAAGCGCCGCGCCCGCGGCGGCCGCCTCGCTGTCGACATAGTGATGACCGCCGTGAATGTCGTTCACGGCATTGCAATCGGAGACCACGAAACCCTTGAACCCCCAGCTGTCACGCAGGGTCTTCTGCAGCAGCAACGGGCTCGCACAGCCGGGAATGCCATTGACCGCGTTGTACACGCACATCACCGAGGCCACCTGCGCATCGACCACCGCGGCACGGAACGCCGGAAAATAGGTATCGGCAAGATCGTGCGCGGAGGCGTGCGCATCGAAGCCGTGCCGCAACGGCTCAGGACCGCTGTGCACCGCGAAATGCTTGGCGGTGGTCGAGACCACCAGGTGCTGCCGGTCAGGCCCCTGCATGCCGGAGATGAACGCCACGGCGAACTGTCCCGTCAGGAACGGATCCTCGCCGTAGGTCTCCTGTCCCCGTCCCCAGCGCGGGTCGCGGAAAATGTTGATGTTCGGCGAGAAGAAGGTCAGCCCCTGATACAACCTCACATCCCCTTTCGCGAGTGCCAGGTCGTACTTGGCGCGCGCTTCGGCGGCGATGTCCGCGCCCATGCGCCTGACCAGCGGCGTGTCGAAGGTCGCGGCGATCCCGATCGCCTGCGGAAACACCGTCGCGATGCCATCGCGCGCCACCCCGTGCAGCGCCTCGTTCCAATAGTTGTACGCCGGCACCCGCAGGCGCGGGATCGCCTGGGCGTCGTTGTTGAGCTGGGAGATCTTCTCGGCGAGCGTCATGCGGCCGACCAGGTCCGCGACCCGCTGTGGCAGCGGCACAGCGCTGTCCAGGTAGGCCGGCTGCGCGGCAGCGACCGGCGTCAGCACCGTAAGCAGCGGCATGCCGAGACCGAGCGCAATCATGCTGTTGAGCCACGCCATTGCCGCCTCAGTACCGGCAATGCCGGGCGATGATGCTCTCGGCGAGTTCCTGGTGGCCCGAGGGGACCCGCGGGTCGAAATTGCGCTCGGCCGCCAGATCCGCCAGGGCGCTCAAACCAAGTTCCCCGCTCATGATCCGCCGCCCCAGATCGCTGTCCCAGCCTGCGTAGCGCTGCTCGCGCAGCCGCTTCAGGGCGCCGCTGGTGATGATGTCCGCCGCGGCGAGCAGGGCGCGCGCGATGGTGTCGATGCCGCCGATGTGCGCGAGGTACAGATCGTTTGGATCCACGGACTGCCGGCGCAGCTTGGCATCGAAGTTGAAGCCACCGCTGCCGAGGCCACCGTCCGCCACGACCTGCATGACGGCGGGCACCAGTTCCTGGGCATTGTTGGGGAACTGATCGGTGTCCCAGCCATTGCGCGCATCGCCGCGATTCATGTCGATGGAACCGAAAATGCCGTAGGCCCGCGCCACCGCCACCTCGTGTTCGAAATCCATGCCGGCGAGGGTCGCGTGATTGGCCTCGATATTGACCTTCACCTCGCGGGTCAGTCCGTACTTTTCGAGGAACGCAAAGACCCCGGCCGAGTCATGGTCGTACTGATGCTTGGTCGGTTCGAAGGGCTTCGGCTCGATCAGGATCGTGCCCTTGAAGCCGATGCGATGCTTATGGTCGACGACCATCGACAGAAAGCGCCCATATTGATCCAACTCGCGATTCAGATCGGTGTTCAGCAGCGAGTCATAACCTTCGCGGCCGCCCCACAGCACGTAGTTGTCACCGTCCAGTCGATGGGTAGTCTCGAGCGCCGCACGCACCTGCGCCGCGGCCCAGGCGAACGCCTCGGGATTCGGGCTGGTCGAGGCACCTCCCGCGTAGCGCGGGTGACTGAATACGTTGGCGGTGCCCCACAGCAGCCTGATGCCGGTCGCCGACATCCTCTTCGCCATCGACTCCTCGATGCGTCGCAGGTTGAGGTTGTGCTCTTTGATCGTGGCGGCGCTCGCCATGGCGTCCACATCATGGAAGGTGAAGTACGGCACACCCAGCCGCGAGATGAAATCGAAGGCGGCCTCGAGTTTCTCTTCGGCCATGGCCTGCGTCACCACCGGTCCCAACCACGGCCGCGGCAGCGTGCCGGCGCCGAAGATGTCCGCCCCGGGCCAGTTGAAGGAATGCCAGTAACACACGGCGACCTTCAGCCACTCCTCCATGCGCCTGCCGAGGACCAGGCGCTCGCGCTCGTAGACGCGGTAGGCAAACTCGCTGTCGGCGTCGGGTCCGGCAAAGCCGATGGGGTCGATGCTCGAGAAAATGCTCATGATTCGGACTCCTGAAAATCCGGGCGAAGATCGCGATAAACTTGCATGAAGCGGCCGCGCCGCTGCGCGAGCAACGCGGCAAGGTCGGGATCGGGCGTTACGACCCGGACGATGGGTGGCAACCTGCACACCGTCTCCGGCGCTTCATCGCCTGCGGCCAGGCGCGCCAGGCGCGCGGCTCCCAGGGCGGC
>Ga0302314_10012190_pt1 | contig 14907 bp, 10 predicted proteins | sample III_Palsa_N2_3_FD_200533 | JGI IMG/M metagenome (GOLD analysis project Ga0302314, IMG submission 200533) | Peat permafrost microbial communities from Stordalen Mire near Abisko, Sweden - III_Palsa_N2_3 | ecosystem: Environmental > Terrestrial > Soil > Palsa > Peat permafrost | place: Sweden... | reverse complement strand
CCGCGCCGCACGTCTCACCCGGGCGCGGACGGGACCGCCGGTGCCGCCCGGGCGGCACACTCCGAAATTATGGCAAAACGGATGCCGCACTGCGACACGCCGCAAACTCATTTTGTTTTGGAGCGATGACATAGCCGGTCAAAGCTTCAGCGCTAGCTCATTTTGTTGCCGGAGTGGCCCTTGCGGCGGCTCGACCAAGATCATCAGGTGCCGGCAGGGAGGGTGGTGCCCGCGCCGCAGCGGCGGACCTGAACCAGGCCGGGCCGTGGGGTGGCGGGAGTTGCCGAAGAGGCTAAGGGCCGCTCCTCGCTGGCCAGCTGCGTCGGTACCGACTCCGCGTCGCAGGTCTCGCTGAGCCGCGCTTACAGGACCGCCCTACGCGCTAGGCGGCGGAGCCGGCTAGCGCTTGGGCCACGGTCTCGCGGACGTGCTTGGGGATGTCGTCGAGGGGGATCGCGACGGTCTCGCCGGTGGCGCGGTCGGTGAGGTCGGCCGTTCCCGAGGCCAGGCCACGCTTGCCGATCGTGACGCGCAGCGGGATGCCGACTAGCTCCGCGTCGCCGAACTTCACCCCGGCGCGTACCGACCGGTCGTCGATGATCACGTCCACGCCAGCGTCGAGCAGTCCGCGGTAGACCTGCTCGCCCGCCTCCGCGACGACCGGGTTGTCCTGCTGCGCGACCACCACGACGGCCTCGAACGGGGCGACCGCGACCGGCCAGACGATTCCCTTCGCGTCGTGGTGCGTCTCGATGCAGGTGGCCATCGCCCGCTCGACGCCGATGCCGTAGCAGCCCATGATCGGCTTGACCGGCTTGCCGTCCGGGCCTGAGACGCTGATGTCGAGGGCGTCGGAGTACTTGTAGCCGAGCTTGAAGATGTGGCCGATCTCGATGCCCTTGATGACCTTGAGCGGGTTCCCGCAGCGGACGCAGGACTCCCCCGCCCCCGCGGCCCGCAGGTCTGTCCAGGTACCGACGTTGATGTCCCTGGCGACGTCCACGCCGCGCAGGTGCACGTTGTCGGTGTTGGCGCCGGTCACCATGCCGGACCGGTCCCGCAGGGCAAGATCGGCGATGATCGGCAGATCCCCGACGCCGACCGAGCCGAGCGAGCCGGGGTGCGCGCCAAGCGCGGTGAAGATCTCCTCCGCCTCGGCGGGCCGTACCGCGACGGCACCGGTGGCGTCGATGAGCTTCTGCTCCGCGAGGGCGTGATCGCCACGGAGCAGTACCAGCGTGACGGCGCCGTCGAGGACGTAGACCAAGGTCTTGATCTGACGGTCGGCCGGCGCGTCGTATCCGGTCGCCAGATCCTCGATCGTCCGCACCCCTGGCGTGTCGAACCCAGCCGGCGCGTCCAGTGCGGCGACCGCGTCGGCGGCGGGGTCAGCGGCCGGGAGTGCCGACACCGCGGCCTCGATGTTCGCGGCGTACCCGCACTCCGGGCTGTGGACTATGTCGTCCTCACCGGTGTCCGACGGGCAGATGAACTCCGTCGAGCCGGAACCGCCCATGGATCCGTTGGACGCCTCGACGGGGATCGCGGTGATGCCGATCCGCTCGAAGGCTCGCAGGTAAGCGGCACGGTGCGCCTCGAACGACCGATCAAGGCCTGCGGCGTCGAGGTCGAAGCTGTAGGAGTCCTTCATGGTGAACTCACGGGTCCGCATCAGGCCCGCCTTCGGCCGCGGCTCGTCGCGCATCTTGGTCTGAAACTGGTACCACATCTGCGGTAGCTCACGATAGGAGCTGAGCTCGGTGGCGAGGGTCGACACGATCTCCTCGTGCGTCATGCCGAGCGCCATGTCGGCGCCCTTCCGGTCCTTGAGCCGGAACATCTCGTCACCCATCAGCGCCCAGCGCCCGGTGCGCTGCCATACCTCGGCCGGGTGCATGATCGGCATCAGGATCTCCTGGGCACCGATCCGGTTCATCTCCTCGCGGATGATGCCGATGACCTTCAGCCTGACCCGGACCGCGAGCGGCAGCAGCGAGTAGTGCCCCGCCATGAGCTGGCGGATGTACCCGCCGCGCAGCAGCAGCCGATGGCTTGGCGCGCCCGCCTCTGCGGGATCCTCACGCAGGGTCGGGATGTGCATGGTTGACCAGCGCACGTTCAACTCCGTCTTGTCACGTCTTGTCAAGGCGGAGTCTATCGTCGGCCCGCCGTCACCAGTCCCAGGAATGACGCTTGGGCCACCCCGCGTTTGATCCCGGAGGCCCAAGCGTGATGCGGGCGTGATGCGGGCGTGATACACGCGGTGGCCCTTATGGGGGATCACTGGTGACCTCCGCTGTGTAAATAGAGCTATAGCGTGATCGCGGTCGGTGATTTACAGTGCTAATAGGGACCGATGTCCGATTTAAATGGGCATTTACAGGGCACACTCGATTACGGAGCGCGGCCCCCCACCGCGCCGAAATCGGTACGCTGAGATGGTGAGATGGATGGCTTGGCCCCGAATCAAGAACTCCAGGTCATCAGCGCAGCCCGGGTCGGACACGCAGGCTACGGTGACGCCGGCCCCTGACGCTGAGCCGAACGCCGGCAGCGGTCAGAACATAGGCGTCAGCGGTGCCACACGCACGGTCGCGCAGGACGCTGGACAAGCCGGCGCGGGCGCGGGCGGCGCGGGCACAGGGAACGCGGGTCGCCGCCCGCGGCTGCGCGCACCCATCAGGTATGCGCACTCGGGCGCGGACCCGACTCCTCCCCGCGCGGCTCCGTCGGACACCGGGCCGACGCAGTCCGGGCCGACGCAGTCCGGGCCGACGCAGTCCGGGCCGACGCAGTCCGGGCCGACGCAGTCCGGGCCGACGCAGTCCGGGCCGACGCAGTCCGGGCCGACGCAAGCCGGGCGAACGCAGTCCGGGCCGACGCAAGCCGGGCGAACGCAGTCCGGGCCGACGCAAGCCGACCACGACCAGACCGCTGGCCTGGTCTACGAGATACCCCATCGGGCCCGCGCAGAGCGGCCCTCCTATCCTGAGCACCACGAATACCCAGAGCACCACGAATACCCAGAGCGGCCCGCGTACGAGGAGCCCGCAGGCTATCCCGAGTATGCCGACTCCGCCGAGCCCACGGACGACGGGCTCGCAATCCTCGGCGGCATGGCGACGACCGAGGTCCCCGACGACGAAGACTCCTATTCGTCCAGCCGTGCCCAGTCCCCCACGGACTACGAGCCGTCGCGCCCGCCGTCTCCGGCCGAGCGGCCGACCGCGGGCACACAACGGGTCGGCGCCACGTGGAACCAGCCGATCACGTCCGCACCGCAGCCGGTTGATGATGGGATGGCGAGTCGGCCGCGTCCGTTTGGCCGAAGGATTGGTGGTCGGGGCGTTAGGACCTGGCGACGCGGACCCGCGCCTGGTCCCGGCGGGTCGAAGGCCGCCATCCGGGATCTTCCACCGGACGTGCAGATGCGGTTCTGGCGGCTGCGCTTCACCATCATGATCATCGTGGGCCTGGCGTTCGGCATCCTGGCGCGGAGCTGGGTGATCGGCCTCACGCTCGGCATAATCGCGGGCATCATCGACACGGTCTACCGATCGCGGACCGCCGCTAGGTACGCGAATGGCGCGCCACAGGGCGGCGCACAGCGGCGCACCCGCAGGCAGCTCGCCAAGATGCGGCGGGCCGGGTACTTCGCGCTCGACGCGCGGCCGATCCCGAACAGCCCCGAGGTCATCGACCACCTCGTCGTCGGCCCCACCGGCGTCTACGCGATCGACTCGGAGAAGTGGAACCCCAAGCTGCCGATCCGCACGTGGAACGGCAAGAAGCTCTACCACGGCCCCGACTCGCAGAAGCCCCGGCTCGAGCACGCCGTGTGGGAGGCGGGGCAGGCAAGCGAGATCCTGTCCGCGGCGCTCGGCAGCGAGATCGTCGTCCGGCCCGCGCTCGCCATCTACGGACCGAAGATCCCCTGGGACATCGCGGAGATCCGAGGCGTCGACGTGTTCAGCGGGCCGGCGCTCCGCAAGTACCTCAAGCGGCGCGCCAGGACACGCGACGGCGTGCCGAAGCTGACCCGCGAGCAGGTCCGCACGATCTATGACACCGCGTCCAGGTTGCTGCCCGACCTCTCGCCGACTCCCGCAGCCACGCCGGTAGGCTGATTCCCCTAAGAGCCTTATGTCTGGGGTCTCGGTGAGGGGAGTTCGGCGATGCCGCCGTTGAGGTCACGCACGGTCACGCACGGTCGGAACATGGCGGGAGCGCGCGCGCTGCTGCGCGCCACCGGGGTAGCGAGCGAGGACTTCGGCAAGCCGATCATCGCGGTCGCCAACAGCTTCACCGAGTTCGTCCCCGGCCACGTCCACCTGGCCGACGTCGGCCGGGTGATACAGGACGCGGTGCGGGCGGCCGGCGCGATACCGCGCGAGTTCAACACGATCGCGGTCGACGATGGCATCGCGATGGGCCACAACGGCATGCTTTACTCGCTGCCGTCCCGCGAGCTGATCGCCGACTCGGTCGAGTACATGGTCAACGCGCACTGCGCGGACGCGCTTATCTGCGTCTCCAACTGCGACAAGATCACGCCCGGCATGCTGATCGCCGCGATGCGGCTCAACATCCCGACGGTGTTCGTGTCCGGCGGCCCGATGGAGGCGGGAAAGATCCAAAAGGCCGTTATACCGAACGGTGCCGTTGCTTCGCCTGGCGTCCGCAAACTGGACCTGATCGATTCCATGGTCGCGGCGGCGGACCCGTCCGTTTCCGACGCCGAACTGCTCTCGCTGGAAGAGGCGGCCTGCCCGACCTGCGGCTCCTGTTCGGGGATGTTCACCGCCAACTCGATGAACTGCCTGACCGAGGCGATCGGGCTGGCGCTGCCCGGTAACGGGACGACGCTGGCGACGCACACGGCGCGGCGCGCCCTGTTCGAGCGGGCGTCCCAGGTCGTGGTGGACATCACCCGCCGGTATTACGAGCAAGACGACGAGTCGGTGCTGCCGCGGTCGATCGCGACGCGGGAAGCGTTCGAGAACGCGATGGCGCTCGACGTGGCGATGGGCGGTTCCACCAACACGGTGCTGCACCTGCTTGCCGCGGCGCACGAGGGCGGCGTGGACTTCGGTCTCAAGGAGATCGACGAACTGTCCCGCCGGGTGCCGTGCGTGTGCAAGGTCGCGCCGAACGGGTCCGCCCACGTCGAGGACGTGCACCGGGCGGGCGGCATCTACACCATCCTGGGCGAGCTCGACCGGGCCGGGCTGCTCAACCGCGACGTGCACACCGTGCACGGAGCGCCGATCTCCGACTGGGACCTGCGGTCGGGTTCGGTGCTGCCGGAAGCGGTCGAGTTGTACCACGCGGCGCCGGGCGGGGTGCGGACGATTAAGGGATACTCACAGTCGGCGTCCTGGGAGACGCTGGATCTTGACGCCGCCGAGGGCTGCATCAGGGACGTCGCGCACGCTTACACCGCCGACGGCGGGCTCTGCATGCTCTACGGGAACATCGCGCCCGAGGGCGCGGTCGTGAAGACCGCCGGGGTGCCAGAGGAACTGTGGACGTTCTCCGGTCCTGCCCGGGTGTTCGAGTCGCAGGAGGACGCCGTCGAGGGCATACTCGGCGGGCGCGTCGCCGCCGGGGACGTGGTCGTTATTCGCTACGAGGGGCCGCGGGGCGGTCCCGGTATGCAGGAGATGCTGTACCCGACCAGTTTCTTGAAGGGCAAGGGGCTCGGGCGGGCCTGTGCGCTCGTCACGGACGGGCGGTTCTCCGGCGGTACTTCGGGGCTGTCGATCGGGCACATCTCCCCCGAGGCGGCCGCCGGCGGTGCCCTGGCGCTTGTCGCGGAAGACGACATCGTCGTGATCGATATCCCGCGCCGGGAGTTGCGGCTCGATGTGCCCGACGCGGAGCTGGCGACGCGACGCGCCGCCTTGCTTGACTCGCTCGGCGGGTATCGTCCGGTGGCGCGGCAGCGGCCGGTGAGCGCCGCGCTGCAGGTGTACGCGGCGCTGGCGACGTCGGCGTCGACGGGGGCTTCGCGTGACATCTCGACGCTTGCGCGGCTCACGCCCGAGGTTTCTGAGACGTCTGGGGCGTGATCAGCGTCGACGAAACGAGGAGGACTACGTGACCGCGGGATTCGTCCGCACGGCACGGGCCTCCGACGCGCCCGGGCTGGCCCAGGTGCAGGTTGCCAGTTGGCGGTCAACGCTGGCGGGCGCGGTGCCCGACGAGGTGCTTGCGGAGCTAACAAGCGCGGCGGCGCTTGAGGCGTGGACCGCGCGCTGGCTTGAGGCGATCACCAGCCCGCCGACGTCCAAGCACCGGGTGCACGTCGCGGTCGCGACGCCCGCCGAGCCTTCGGTTCTCGGGTTCGCCGCCGCCGGGCCTGCCACCGACGAGGACCGCTGGCCGGGTACCGACGGTGAGCTGTACGAGCTGCACGTGCTGCCCGCGCTCGCCGAGCACGGGCATGACGGCAGGCTGCTGCACGCGGTCGCCGATTCGATGTCGGAGGACGGGTTCCACACGGCGATCACCTGGGCGCTGTCGGCGGACTCGGACCGGCTGTCGTTCCTGTCGGCAGCCGGCTGGGCACCGGACGGCACCAAGTCCAACCTGGACATGGGAGTCAAGGTTCCCATGGTGCGCTTGCACACCAGGCTGTCGCCCGAGTCCGCGTAGGATCTGCCGGTGGCTAGCGCGCGTGAGTGGATAGCGGGGACCAGACCCCGGACGCTGCCGGCGGCCGTGGTGCCGGTGCTTATCGGGTCGGGTGTCGCGGCGGGGTACGGGAGGTTCTCGCTCTGGCGGGCTGTACTCGCGCTGCTCGTCGCGCTCGCGCTGCAGATCGGGGTGAACTACGCCAACGACTACAGCGACGGCGTGCGCGGCACCGATGCCGCTGGCCGACGCGCGGGGCCGATGCGGCTGGTCGGATCCGGGGCGGCGACGCCACATGCAGTGAAATATGCCGCTTTTAGCTGCTTTTTCGTCGCTTGCTGTCTTGGTCTCGCGCTCGCCGCGGCGACCTCGTGGTGGATCGTGGCGGGCGGCGCGCTCTGCGTGCTCGCGGCGTGGTTCTACACCGGCGGGTCGCGGCCGTACGGGTACCGCGGGCTCGGCGAGGTAGCCGTATTCGTGTTCTTCGGTGTGGCCGCGGTGGCGGGCACCGCGTACGTCCAGATGGGGCGGCTCTCGTGGCTCGGGCTCGCGGCGTCGGTGCCGGCCGGGCTGCTGTCCTGCGCCCTGCTGATGGTCAATAACCTGCGGGACATCGGTTCTGACGAGTCGTCGGGGAAGCGGACCCTGGCCGTGCGGGTCGGGGACGCCCGGGCGCGGCTTGTGTACCTGGCGTTCCTGCTGCTGCCGTTCGCGCTCGCCGCGCTGATCGGCGTCTACCGCCCGTTCGCGCTGCTCGCCCTCCTAGCGCTGCCGCTGTGCGTGGCACCGGTCCGGGCGGTGCGTGGCGGCGTGTCCGGGCCAGGCCTTATCGCGACGCTTGGCCAGACCGGGCGGCTCCAGCTCGCGTTCGGCATCGCGTTCACCATGGGCCTTGCCATTCACGGCTGAGCCAATCCCAGGCCTGGGCCGATCATTGGATGTACTTGACTTGGCTCGGCTGATTCTCTTTCCTATCGGTTGCGGTGACATATTCCCGGATAAAACAGACGCGAATATGGTCGCAACCGATAGAATGACGAGTAAGTGGCCGGAAGTGATAGAAAGTCAAGTGCCGAAGGCGATGTCGCGTTGAGCGGGCCGCGGGCCCGCAGTGTCTCAGGATCCGAGAATATCCTTGCCGAGCCCTAGCGGACATTTACCCACATAACCAGGGCAATTGACCTCAGCGGGAAAACAGTAGGCCTAAAAATAGTGGCGTAGCCAGTAGCGAGTCCTGGTTACACGGTAGCCTCCGGATGAATCTCGGGTTGGGGATACACGGGCGGTCCGCGCGGGGGAAGCGACCGCTGCGGTCCAAAGGGGCCAACCTGTCTTACGGATTCCTGGGGAGGGGTGCCGGGGTGGAGCACCATATGGTGGAAACGCAGCAAACGGCGGGTTACGGGATGCCGGGGGACGAAACGGCACGGTTCCTGCGCGAGCTGCGCCAGCTGAGAGATTACGCGGGCCTTGGGCAGGCCGAGCTCGCGGCGCGAGCCCATTATCCGCGTGACTGCATCACGGCCGCCGAGATCGGCCCGGCAGTGCCTGACCTGCCGTTGCTCTCCGCGTATGTCAGGGGCTGCGGCGGCACCGTCGAGGAGTGGGAGGAGCGGTGGCGGGCGCTGACCAACACGCCCGCCCTGACGCTGCTGCCCACTCGGTCCGCCGGGTGCTCGACTGCCGCGTCCGCGGGCGCCCGCATCGGCTCGATCTCCCCTGTCGCGGACATCCCCGACCCCGCGGTGATCGTGGCCGCGCTTAACCGGGTCGCGGAGAAGATCGCGGCGAGCACGACTTCATTGCGACCGTCACGGTCCACCCTGTCGCCGATCGCACCGCGCGTCGCGACGTCGGCATTCTTCGCGCCGACGTCCGCAGCGTCGGGCGCTGGCACTGGCACTGGCACTGGCGCTGGCACTGGCGTGGGCGCTGGCACTGGCGTGGGCGCTGGCACTGGCGTGGGCGCTGGCGGAACCGACGCTAACGACGGAGCCGGCACGGCAACGGCCGCCACAAGACCCGCGGTTCCCGGTGCGACGACCATTAGGCCCGCCGCTGCCGCGCCGGCCGCCGGGGCTTCGGCCACGGCCGGGGCGACTAACGAGCCGCAGACCGCCACCGCCGCGGCGAAACGCGCGGCCGTCGGCCGACGGTTCGGCATGACGTCAAGGACCACGGTCGCGGCGCTTGTCGCCCTCGCGATCTGCGTGATCGTCGCGGTGCTAGCGATCTTCGCCTGAGGGCGCGGGGCTGCCGTTCACCGCTCCGCCGTTGACCGATCCAGCGTTCAGCGATCCGGCGGCGAGAGCCTCGGCGTCCAGCTGCGCGGTAATGGCGGGAGGCTCTTGAACCGGCGCGGTTTCCATGGCTGTCGGCTGCGCAGGGACGCCGATGCCCGCGGCGGCAAGACCGGCCGCAAGCGCGGCCGCACCTGGGTGGCCGACGGTCACGGCGGTCCCAGGAGCATCCGTCCCAGGAGCATTCTGCTCGGTAGCGGCGGGGCCGTGTGCGGCGGTTGCCGCGCCGGGCACCGCGCCGCCGCCTGCCGGGCCGCCGCCTGCCTTGCCGGTGAAGGCGGAGGTCACCGCCTGCAACGCCGTGGTCACCTCGCTCGGTATCACCCAGAACGTGTTGCCAGGACCGTTAGCGAGCTGCGGTAGCGTCTGCAGGTACTGGTAGGCGAGCAGCTTCGGGTCGGGATCGTTCGTGTGGATTGCCTGGAACACCGTTGAGATCGCCTCTGCCTGGCCCTCGGCGCGCAAGATGGCGCCCTGCCTGTCGCCCTCGGCGCGCAGGATCTCGCTCTGCTTCTCGCCCTCGGCGGTGAGGATCTTCGACTGGCGCACGCCCTCTGCGGTCAAGATCGCGGCGCGCTTCTCACGCTCGGCCCGCATCTGCTTCTCCATCGCGTCCTTGACGGACTTCGGCGGGTCGATCGCCTTGATCTCCACCCGGGTCACCCGGATGCCCCACTTGCCCGAGGCGTCGTCGAGCACACCGCGCAGCAGCGTATTGATCTTGTCGCGTGAGGTCAGCGTCTGCTCAAGGTCCATCGAACCGATGACGCTGCGCAGCATGGTCGCGGTGATCTGCTCGATCGCACCGACGTAGTCGACAATCTCGTAGTCCGCCGCGCGCGGGTCGGTCACTTGGAAGAACAAGATGGTGTCGATGAGCACCACTAGGTTGTCCTCGGTGATGACCGGCTGGCCGGTGAACGCGACGACCTGCTCACGCAGATCGATCTGGGGCTTGACCCGGTCGACGAACGGGATGATGAAGTTCATCCCCGGTTCGAGGGTCTTGCGGTACCGGCCGAAACGCTCGACGTTCCGCGCCCGCGCCTGCGGGATGATGCGCACCGAGCGATACACCGTCAGCAAGACGATGAAGGCGATCACCGCCACGATAACGAGCTCCGCGATGACCATGACTACTCCCGTGGATAAACGAGGGCGGTAGCGCCCTCGATCTGCATGACGTCGACGGCGGAGCCGACCGGGATGACCAGCGTCTCGTCGTAGGAGCGGGCCGACCACACCTCGCCGCCGATGCGGACGCGTCCGCCATGCCCGGTGACTTCCTCGAGCACCTGAGCCGACCGGCCGACCAGGGCGGCGGGTCCGGTCTTCAGCAGCGGTGGCTGCCGAATGTGCCGCCTGGCTATCGGGAGGACGAAACCGAGGCCGGCCGCCGCGGCGATGATGAACGCGAGGAGCTGGAACGGCAGGCCGAGATGCACCGCACCGACAGCCGCGGCGACAAGCGCGGCTATCGCGATGATGCCAAGCGCGAACGTGGTGGTCGCTAGCTCGGCGACACCGAGCACGGCCGCCACGATCAGCCAGACGATCCATGCCACCATGGCCGCTCCACGAGGGAACCTCCGCGCGGCGCAGACGCGCGGCAAAACCTTATGGCGCGGGCGATCGCTCGTGCCCTTTCTCCTACAGTAACCCGCCGCGAGCGCATCCAACAGGCACGGCCTCGCCCACCGCCCGGTGAAATAAAACTATGTCGAAGTAGTGGCAATTGTTGGTCGGCCATGTCCAAGCCACCGGTCAGCCCTACACTCGGTGGTTGGGGTACGAGTGCCGCACACTGGCAGGGGTTGCTCGCCGCGCTAGGCTCGGCATGCTTTATGCGGGGCTTGTCATGCCGGGCGACTGGCCACGGCGTGCGCCGAACACGCAGTGTTCAGGAGGTACCGGGTGGATCGTCAGGGCAGCCCGCTTACTGGGCCCCGCCCAGGCCGGGACGGGCAACGCCGTGCCGCAGAAGCCGCCTATGCGGACGCTGATTACGCCGACAGGGACGGCTACTCGCGGGACGCTTATCTGACACTCGGCGCCTACCCGGTCGATCCCGGCTACCGCAGCCGCGCGAACGACCGGCCCCGTCCGGCGGACCTGCCGCCCGACTCACCGCGCGCCCGGCAGGAACGCGGCGGGTCGCCGCGGCCAGGGTTCCCGCCGCGGCAGGCGCCGCGCGATCCATCAGGCGCGAGCCGCCCTTGGCAGCGACCGGAGGACACGACGCCGGGCGTCGGCCGTCCACGGCCGCGACCGACCTGGCGCGGCCCGGCAAGTGAGCGTTCCCGGCCGCAGGCGGCGAGGCGCGCCCGTCCGACGGCAGAGGAATTCCTTATACAGAACGGACGCGTGGTTCCACCAGCCGGGTCCGCGTCTGCCGACGGCGGGCGAAGCACGGCGGGGGATTTCCCCGCCGGGTCGGCTAGGCGCTCATTCGGGCGGGGGGCAGGACAGCATGGTCAGGCAGCGTACGCGCAGGGGCGAGGACCATCACAGCCGCGGCAGAGCCGCCAGAGCCAGCAGGGACAGCAAGCTCAGTCACAACGGGGAGAGCAGGGGCAGGGCCACGACTTCGGGCAGGCAACTGCCGGAGGGGCGGGCCGGGGACCGATGAGCGCAGCGGAGTCTGGCGGGCAGGCGTCCGGATACGGTCAGCAGTGGGCGGCCACCGGGCCGGCTGGTACGGGCAGACGGGCGGGAACGGCAGGGCCCCCGGGTCCCGTGCCACCGGGTCCGCGCCAGTACGACGGCGACTCAGCCAATTACCGACCAGAAGAGCCGTGGGTGCCGGGGGGCGGCCAGTACGGCCCGCAGCAGTCCGCGCAGGGACAACCAGGCCCACAGCGGTCGCGTCAGGGGCGGCCACCCGGCCAGGGGGGCCGGGGCGCCCCGGGGGGCCCGGGGGGCCAGCGAGGAGGGTCCGGCCAGGCGCCGCCAGGATCCGGCCAGCCCTGGCCCGGGCAGGCGCGGCAAGGCGCTGGGCCGCGCCCTGCCGACCCAACCGGGTACGGGCGCGATCGATACGGACAAGATGGGTACGAGCCTGGCCAGTTCGCGCCCGGCCAGTACGGTGCCGCCGCCGACCAAGGCCCGTACCTTCAGGGACAGTACGGTACGGGCCAAGATGGCGTGCCGTTCGTCACGAGCCGCCAGGATGGCGGGTACTTCGGCCAGGACGCCGGGGATGCGGGCGCCTGGCAGGCGGCAGGGTCCGCGGCAGGACAGGACTGGGCACCCGAGCGTGACCAGTACGGTAACGATTACAGGAGCGCGGGACCGTGGCAGGGCGCGGGACCGAACCAAGGCCAGGGACGCATGGCGGGCCAGGGGCAGTACGCTGCGGATCCGCGGAACGACCGATCGTGGCAGGCCGCAGGACCCGACCAGGCAACCGGCTCGGCGGCGGGTCAGGCACGGTACGGTCCGAGCGGCCGCACCGATGGCTCGTGGCAGGCCAGTGGGCCGTCGGCGGCTCAGGACTGGACGGCAGGCCAGGGACAGCGCGGACCCCGGCAGTACGACCCGCGCAGCACCGGGTCGTGGCAGGCCGCGGGGCCAACCGCGGGCTACGGCGGCGCGGCAGGCCAGGGGCAGTACGCTCAAGACCCGCGAAACGCGGGGTCATGGCAGGCAGCGGGGCCCGACCAGGCACAGGGCCGGACGGCTGACCAGGGACAGTACGGTCAGGGCGGCCGCACCGATGGCTCCTGGCAGTCAGCCGGGCAGGACGCGGGCCAGGCTTGGGCGGCCACCGGACAACCGGGGCAGGGACGGTACGGCCAGGACCCGCAGAGCGCGAGATCATGGCAGGCGGCAGGAGCAGACCAGGCACAAGGCCGGACGGCTGACCAGGGACAGTACGCTCAAGACCCGCGAAGCGCGGGGTCATGGCAGGCCGCGGGGCCCGACCAGGCCTACGGCTGGACGGCCGGTCAAGAGCAGCCGGGTACAGGGCAGTACGGCCAAGGACAGCGCGGGCACGACCCGAGGAACACGGGGTCGTGGCAGGCCGCGGGGCCCGACCAGGCCTACGGCTGGACGGCAGAGCAGGGACATTACCGCCAGGACCCAAGAAGCACGGGATCGTGGCAGGCCGCCGGGCCTGCGGCGGCCCAGGGCTGGGCAGGCCATGGCCAGCAGCCCTATGAGCAGTCGCACCCGGGCCAGTACCCGGGACAGCAGCAGAGCAACGGCAAGCTCGGCGACCCGCAATATGGCGACGTCGGCCCAGGCACGCGGAACACCGGCGGTTTCGGACGGGTCGGCGCGCCGTTCATCACGCAGCGGGACAGCGCACTGCCCGACCAGCCGCCGCCAAGCGTCAAGGGCCCGATCGCGGCGCTCGAACTCGACAGCGTCGCCGCGTTCGCTCGCGACCTGCGGGTCTTGCGCGCCAAGGCGGACCTTGACTACCCGGATATGGCGGAGAAGTCGCACTACACCATGCGGACGCTGGCGTCGGCGGCGGGCGGGCTCAGGCTGCCGACGCTGCCGGTGCTCATCGCCTACGTGAACGCCTGCGGCGGTGACGTCGGCGAATGGGAGAAGCGCTGGGGCAAGCTGACGGAGTCGGGGAAGAAGGCGCTCGTCGCGCTCCCCGCCGCCGGCCAAGCGAGCGAAGGCGCACCGCCGATCCCGGGGAAGGCCCCGCCGGGCGCGCAGCAGACCGGGGAGATCTACGTGATCACCTCGGCCAAGTCACGTGACGACCCCTGGTAGTGGACAGTTTTCTCCCGGGGGGACGGTCTTCCCCGCATGGGGGGCTCCCGCCCCCCATCCCCCCGGCCCCCGTACCCGCCGGGGGCATGCCCGATAAGAAAGGCAAGGCTATCGGACAGTTTTCTCCCGGGGGGACGACCCCCCGTACCCCCCGGGGGCATGCCCGATAAGAAAGGCAAGGCTATCGGACATGCGGATTCACGGACGTGAGAGAATCGGCAGCGTGCTGCCTGTGGACAATCACGTACATACCGAGTGGTCGTACGACACTCCCGCGGATGCTTCGATGGTTCGCAGCTGCGAGCAGGCGGTGACCGTCGGGCTACCCGCGATCGCATTCACCGAGCACCTAGAGTTCACCGCAGGCGTGGACGGCGACGCGATCGGGTCGGTCACGACCGACGCGCGCTGGTGGAGCCGGATCAAGCCGCTCAACGTGACCGGCTATCTGGCCGCGATCGACGAGTGCAGACAGCGCTTTCCCGGCCTCCGCATCCTGGCCGGCGTGGAGGCGGGCGAGCCGCACCTGTTCGCGGTGAGCGCGGGCAAGGTCGTGCTCGGGCACGGTTTCGAACGCATACTCGGATCGCTCCACGCGGTCCCCTACCGTGGCAAGCTCGTATCGGCCGACGCGCTCTTTGGCGACATGCCGGACGACGAGGTGATGCGCTACTACTTCACCGAACTGCTCGCGCTCATCGAGGGCAGCGACCTCTTCCAGGTTCTCGCCCACCTAGACTTCCCGCGCCGCTACTGGCCCAAGGGACCCCACTTGTACCGGGAAGGTGTCTTTGAGGAGGAGTACCGCGCCGTGTTCCGCGCGCTCGCTTCATCCGGACGGGTACTCGAGGTCAACACGAAGTCGCCGCTCGCTTCCGTCGACCAGATCAAATGGTGGCGCGAGGCGGGCGGGACCGCCGTGTCGTTCGGCAGCGACGCGCACCTCCCCCGCCGCGTCGGCGACCGATTCAAGCTCGCCATCGACGTTGTCGAGGCGTCGGGGTTCCGGGCCGGCCGCGACCCCTACGACTTCTGGCGAGCGTGAAGGCGAAGTTACGGGACCGTTCGGGATAAAAATGAAGGTTCGGGTTGGGATCTCGCTCGGCGCCGCCGGAGAGCCGGGTGGCTTCGCCGCAGCGGTCGATCTGCTTGAAGCCGCGGGGATCGACTCGCTGTGGCTGCCGGAGAACGTCTACGGTGCGGCGGTCGAGCCGTTCACCGGCATCGCGTTCGCGCT
>Ga0302314_10012189_pt1 | contig 14908 bp, 15 predicted proteins | sample III_Palsa_N2_3_FD_200533 | JGI IMG/M metagenome (GOLD analysis project Ga0302314, IMG submission 200533) | Peat permafrost microbial communities from Stordalen Mire near Abisko, Sweden - III_Palsa_N2_3 | ecosystem: Environmental > Terrestrial > Soil > Palsa > Peat permafrost | place: Sweden... | reverse complement strand
CGTGGTACATCGCCTGCGAGAGGACGTTGAGCTCCTGGTTCTTGCCCCAGCGGCCGACCTGCAGGCCGACGTGGTAGATCGACGAGCCGAGGACCAGGCCGACTGGGCGGAAGCCGACCTCCCGGACAAGCAGGAACTCGTTCACCGACAGGTCGGAGGTGAAGATCGACCCGGCCTTGCCCGGCTGCAGTTCGGCGAGCCGCTTGATCGCGTCCTGGGGGACGCCGGCCATGCTCAGGCCGGTCTGCTGGTCCGTCATAGCGTGGTCTACCTTCTGTTCTGGCCGATGTCGACCCGCGCCGCCTGGCGCCGCTTCGGGTCTAGGGACATGATGGCTAGGGGCGAAGCGGTCCGTTCCTTACTGAAGTTCTTCAGGCGCACGATCGCGGTGCCGATATTGACCGTCTCGACAATATGGTCGTGGCCGCCCTCCTGGGCGGGGCACTCCCGCTCGCGGACGCGCATGTCCATCTCGGCGACGACCACGCCCTCGGCGCCGATCCGCTTGACGTCGGCCGAGAGCTGCTGCCTGGCGTCGTGGCGGGCGTCGCTGACCAGCTCGGTCCAGCCGCTGACCTCGGCGTTGCCCGCGCTCCAGCGGGTCTGGCCGACGGTCCGCCAGTCGTCGTGCCTGGCCGCGATCGAGATGCCGAGCGCGAGCCCGGCCGGCATCCAGCCGCTGTGCACCAGCTTCCCGAAGTCCTGGCCGGAAAGGTCCGACGTGAACGGGTGCCGCAGCGGCGGCGCGCCGGGGGCGCGGATCGCGGTGCCGATCGCCTTGAACTCCAGACCCCCGGCCGGGAACCCGCCGATGGTGAGCCGGACGCCGACGACGCCGTGCCCGCCGAGCTCGGCGCACTCCGCCACCATCCGGCTGATCGCCGCCCGCCGGGCCTGGTACAGCGTCTGCACCATCGGCCCGAACGACCCGTAGCCGCCCCGGCTCGACACCTGGGTCCTGGCCGCGGGGCCGTAGCCGAGCGGCGAGTAGCTGCCCCACGCGCCCGGGCAGCCGTAGCCGCCGGCATAGCCGATGTTGTAGACCGCCGCGCCCAGAACCTGCCCCACGGGCTCGAACCCCACCGAGCGGACCGCGGCGAACTCGTCCGGGGAGAGCGAGGACCCCCAAGTGCCGCTGGACCTGATTTCGGCCATGCGGGCTTCCGCCACTGGTGGCAAGTCGTTGCTCACGGGCCTAGCCTAGCTCCCCCACTCCGCTCATTTCGCTGCGCGCTCGCATGAATCGAGTTAGTCCTGCGCGTCCCAGGCCTCGTTCCGCTCCTTTACCTTGTCCAGCGCGTGGGCTGCCTCGTCCCTGGTCTTGTAAGGACCGAGGAGATCCTTGCCAGGACAGAGGGGGTCGGCCGGCTCGACCGTGTTGTGCCTGGTGCAGAAGTACCACTGATCTTCGTTATCGATCGCCATGCGCACTAGAATTGCAAAGCATGGCCACTCTGCTCAACCCGGGCCGGCTTTCGCCCGCCCGGCATGTCCCCGCTAGCATCACCCGCCCCGAGTATGTCGGCAAGAAACACCCGACGCTCGGCGAGGCGGACGTCAAGGACGCCGACACGATCGAGCGCATGCGGGTGGCGTGCCGCCTCGCGGCGCAGGCGCTCGAAGAGGTCGGACGGCACGTTCAGCCCGGGGTCACCACCGACTACCTCGACCAGGTCGGGCACGAGTTCCTGATCGAGCGCGGCGCCTACCCGTCGACCCTCGGCTACCGCAGCTACCCGAAATCGCTCTGCACCTCGTTGAACGAGGTCATCTGCCACGGCATCCCCGACGACACCGTGATCGGCGACGGCGACATCGTCAACATCGACATCACCGCGTACATCGGTGGCGTGCACGGGGACACCAACGCCACCTTCCTGGCCGGGAACGTGGACGAGGAGTCCCGCCTGCTGGTCGAGCGGACCCATGAGGCGATGATGCGAGGCATCCGCGCCGTGGCGCCGGGGCGCTCGCTGAACGTCATCGGGCGGGTGATCGAGTCCTACGCCAGGCGGTTCGGCTACGGCGTCGTCCGCGACTTCACCGGCCACGGCATCGGCACGACGTTCCACTCCGGGCTGATCGTGCCGCACTACGACGACCCCGGCTCCCTGATGACGATCGAGACCGGCATGACGTTCACCATCGAGCCGATGCTCACCCTGGGCACGATCAACTACGACATCTGGCCCGACGGCTGGACGGCGGTCACCAAGGACCGCAAGCGCACGGCCCAGTTCGAGCACACCATCCTGGTCACTGAGGACGGCCACGAGATCCTGACGCTCCCGTAACCGCGGTCACCGTGCCCGTGCGAGCCGCACGGGCGGCGGCCGAGATCGCAAGATCAGCATCCGGGTTAGGCTTCCTTCGACCGAAGACCTAGTCAGGGGGCCCGCGTGATCGAGGCTGTCGTGTTCGACATGGACGGGGTGCTGATCGACTCCGAGCCGGTCTGGGAGCGAGTCCGGCGCGGGTTCGTCGCCGACCGCGGCGGCCATTGGCCGGCCGATGCCCAGGACCGCATGATGGGCATGTCCACCGCCGAATGGTCCGCCTACATCGCGGCCGACTTCGGCCTCGCGCTCACCCCCCAGCAGGTGGCGCAGCAGGTCATCGCGGCCATGGCGGCCGAGTACGAGAAGCACCTGCCGCTGCTGCCCGGTGCGATCGACGCGGTGCGCTCGCTGTCGGGCCGGTGGCCGCTCGCGGTGGCAAGCTCGTCTCCCCGTTCGCTCATCGGGACCGTCCTCGACACCGCCGACCTCGCGTCCGCGTTCGCCGCGACCGTCTCAAGCGAGGAGGTCCCCCGAGGCAAGCCCGCCCCGGATGTCTATCTCGCAGCGGCCGACCGCCTCTCCGTCCCCCCGAAGTCCTGCGCCGCCATCGAAGACTCCTCCAACGGCCTCCGCTCCGCCGCCGCGGCCGGCCTCACCGTGATCGCCGTCCCCCGCCCCGAGTACCCCCCGGCCCCAGACGCCCTAGCCCAAGCCCGCCTAGTCCTCCCCAGCCTCACCAACCTCACCGCCGACACCGTGGCCGCGCTCTCCTAGCCGCCCGGTCCGGGCTGCGCCGAGGCGCTTCTTGCTGTTATCCCGGAGAGATGGTTAGTGCTGGGGGTTATCCCGCCCACAGCGGGATAACTCCCAGCACTGACGGTTTTGGGTTGCGGGGTTAGGCGTCGCGGTGGCGGAAGAGGTAGGCGCCGACTCCGATCAGGACCGCCGCCCAGAGCGCGGTCACCCCGAGCTGCGGCCAGGCCGACCACAGGTGCGCGTTGTTGTTGCCGGGGATCGTGACCGAGACCACCATGTTGGCGGCGTCGGGCAGGAATCGCATGATGTCGTTGTGCCAGTTGCTCGGGAGCGCGTTCTCGAGGATCGGGATGATGAACATCAGGGCGATCACGATCGCGATCGCGCCCGCCGTGTGCCGGACCAGCGCGCCGACGCCGTACGCGATCAGCGCGACCAGGGTGACGAACAGCGCGGTGCCGATGATCGCGGCCAGCACGGTCGACGGGTGGATCGTGTCCCAGCTCGTGACCACCAGGCTGCCATGAGTGCACCGGAACTCCGATGGGCCGATTTGGACCCGCTGCAGGCAGTTCATATTCGCTTGGGCCGGGATTCTGGCGTTGTGGAACAGCGAGACGCCCACCCCGGTGGACGCGTACACCGCCATGACCGCGAAGAACGCGATGAACGCGGTGATGAGCGAGATCACCAGCGTGACCGACGTGAACGCGATCGCCTTGGCCGCGTAGACGACGCTGCGGCGGGGCTGGGCAGTCAGCGAGGTGCGGATCATCCCGGTCGAGTACTCGCTGGTGATCACCATCGCGCCGAGGACCGCGATGATCAGCTGGCCGATCTCGAAGAACACGCCAAGCGAGGTCTGGGTGGCGTCGAAATCGACCTTCTGGAACGGGTGGGTGTCCCAGCTGGCCGAGGTGCCGAACGCGATCGCGACCCCGAGCCCGACCGAGACGATGAACAGCGCGCCCAGGGTCCAGTAGGTGGAGCGGACCGAGCGGAGCTTGGTGAACTCCGAGGCGAGCGCGCCCCGCAGCCCCGCCCGCCCGACGGCGGGCGGCAGCGCCGAGAGCCGCACGTTCGGCGTTGTCGTGGTGGCCATCGCTCAGCCTCCGCTTCCGATAGTCGTGGTAGTCATCGTCGCGTCCCGGCTACGCGTCGCGCGTGCGGAAGAGGTAGGCGCCGATGCCGACCAGGACCGCCGCCCACAGCGCGGTCACGCCGAGTTGCGGCCAGGCTGACCACAGGTGCTGGACCGGGCCGCCGACGGTGACCGAGACCACCTGGTTGGCGGCGTCGGGCAGGAACCGCATGATGTCGAAGTGCCAGCTGTCCGGCAGCGTGTGCTCGAGGATCGGGATGATGAACATCAGGGCGATCACGATCGCGATCGCGCCCGCGGTGTGCCGGACCAGCGCGCCGACGCCGTACGCGATCAGCGCGACGATCGTGACGAACAGCGCGGTGCCGATGATCGCGGCGAGCACGCTGCCCGGGGTGATCACATCGGTGCCCGAATAGGTCACCACCTGGTGCGCGCACGCGCCCGGTCCGCCGCCGGGTCCGCCGCCCTTGACGGTGCCCCCGGCCGGCCCCCCGCAGTTCACCATCGCGTTGGCGTGAATCTTCACCGTGTGGAACAGCGAGGCGCTCACGCCGTGCCCGATGAGCGCCTGGCCGAGGAAGAAGGCGATGAACGACGTGACGAGCGAGATCACGAGCGTCACACCGGTGAACACCATCGCCTTGGCGGCGTAGACGACGCCGCGCCGGGGCTGGGCGGTCAGCGAGGTGCGGATCATCCCGGTGGAGTACTCCGACGTGATCACCATCGCGCCGAGGATCGCGATGATCAGCTGGCCGAGCTCGAAGAACGCGCCCAGCGAGGCCTGGGTGGCGTCGAACCCGGCCTCGTTCCACGGAGCTTGGTTGAATTGGGCCGCCTGGCCCGCGGTGATCGCGGCGTCGATGCCGATGGAGACGATCAGCAGCGCCGTCAGGGTCCAGTAGGTGGAGCGGACCGAGCGGAGCTTGGTGAACTCCGAGGCGAGCGCGCCCCGCAGCCCCGCCCGCCCGACGGCGGGCGGCAGCGCGGACAGGCGCACGTTCGGTGTTGTCGTGGTGGCCATGGCTCAGACTGCGCTTCCGATAGTCGTGGTAGTCATCGTCGTCCCCGGCTACGCGTCGCGCGTGCGGAACAGGTAGGCGCCGATCCCGACCAGGACCGCCGCCCACAGCGCGGTCACCCCGAGCTGCGGCCAGGCCGACCACAGGTGCGCGTTGTCCGGGCCGACGGTGACCGAGATCACCCGGGTCGCGGCGTCCGGCAGGAACCGCATGATGTCCCAGCGCCAGTCGTCCGGCAGCGTCTGCTCCAGGATCGGGATGATGAACAGAAAAGCGATCACGGTCGCGATCGCGCCCGCGGTGTGCCGGAGGATCGAGCCGACGCCGTACGCGATCAGCGCGACGATCGTGACGAACAGCGCGGTGCCGATGATCGCGGTCGCCACGGTGGACGGGCTGATGACGTCGGTGCCGAAGAAGGTCGCGGTGCACGGGCCCGGGCCGTTGCAGGTCACGTTCGCGTTGGCCGGGATCGTGACCGTGTGGAACAGCGAGGCGCTTATCCCCTTAGAGGAGTAGATCGCCTGGCCGATGAAGAACGCGACGAACGCGGTGACCAGCGAGATGACCAGCGTCACGGCGGTGAACACGATCGCCTTGGCCGCGTAGACGACGCCGCGCCGGGGCTGGGCGGTCAGCGAGGTGCGGATCATCCCGGTCGAGTACTCGCTGGTGATCACCATCGCGCCAAGCACCGCGATGATCAGCTGGCCGATCTCGAAGAACGCGCCAAGCGAGGCCTGGGTGGCGTCGAACCCGGCCTCGTTGCCGGGGTTGCTGGCCATGTTGGACGCGGTGCCGGCGGTGATCGCGATGCCGAGGCCGACCGAGACGATGAACAGCGCGCCCAGGGTCCAGTAGGTCGAGCGGACCGAGCGGATCTTGGTGAACTCCGACGCGAGCGCGCCGCGCAGGCCCGCCCGCCCGACGACGGGCGGGAGCGCGGACAGGCGGACGTTCGGCGTTGCCGTGGTGACCATCGGTCAGACTCCGCTTCCGATGGTCGTGGCCGTGGTGGCGGGGCCGGCGCCGGGAACCTCGGCCCGGTACTCCACGCTGCTCGCGGTCAGCTCCATGAACGCTTCCTCGAGCGAGGCGCGCACCGTGGCCAGCTCGTGCAGCCTGATCGCCTGCTCGAACGCGAGGTCGCCGACCTCGGCCGCGGTCATCCCGCGCACCTCGATCGCGTCTTCGTCGCCGGTGGCGGCCGTCGCGCCCTTGGCGGTGACGGCCTTGATCAGCTCGGCCGCCATCGGCGTGCGCACCCGCACCGACGCGCCGGAGGAGCGGGAGATGAACTCCGACATCGAGCAGTCGGCGATCAGCTTGCCCCGGCCGATCACGATCAGGTGGTCGGCGGTGTACTCCATCTCCGACATCAGGTGGCTGGAGACGAAGACCGTGCGGCCCTCGGCCGCCAGCGCCTTCATCAGGTTCCTGATCCAGAGGATGCCCTCGGGGTCGAGGCCGTTGACCGGCTCGTCGAACATCAAGACCTTCGGGTCGCCCAGCATCGTCCCGGCGATGCCGAGGCGCTGGCTCATGCCGAGGGAGAACCCCTTGGACCGCTTGCGCGCCACCTCGGTCAGGCCGACAAGCTCAAGCACCTCGTTCACGCGGCGGCGCGGCAGGTTGTTGGTCTGCGCCAGGCAGAGCAGGTGGTTGTAGGCGGACCGGCCGCCGTGCACCGCCTTCGCGTCGAGCAGCGCGCCAACCTCGCGCATGGGGAACGCCAGGTCGTGGTACTCCTTGCCGTCAACCGTGATCGTGCCCTGGTCGGCGTAGTCAAGGCCGAGAATGCACCGCATCGTGGTGGTCTTGCCGGCACCGTTCGGGCCCAGGAAGCCGGTGACCTTGCCCGGCTCAATGGCGAAGGTCAGGCCGTCTACGGCGGTTTTCGCGCCGTACCGCTTCGTGAGGCCCCGTACCTCGATCATGGGAAAATGGTCCTCTCTAGGGTGCGAGTTTTCTCAAATTCTGACAGGCAACCACAGTCCCGCGCGTCAGCCAGGGTGATGATTCCTGGTACTCCGTTGGGCTGAGAGCGCAGCGCTGATGATGCCGGGCCGGGGCTGAGAATTCGCTGAGGGACGGCGCGAAGCAACCGTTCGTTCAGTGCGAGGATTTTTTTGAATTCACACCGAACGATCCGGGGTTGCTCCCGCATGCAGCGTCACCGAGTAGCCGTGGCCGGCGGTGCGCAGGCGGTGCGGGGTCCGGGCGCCGTGCACCCGGACGCGGCCGGGGCGGAGCGGGCGGGCGGTACCGTCGGTCGTCTCGACCGCCTCGCCCGCCAGCGCGGTGGCCTGGCGGCAGTCGCAGTCGGCGGCCGAACCGGGGGGCACGATCAGCAGCCAGGTCCCGGGCTCGCCCGGCACCGGGATCCGCAGCGGGCCGCCGGTGTCGAAGCGGACCAGGTCCCACCAGCGCTGCGGGGCGGCGGCGAGAGCGGCCAGGTCGCCCGCGACCCGGCCGTCGGTGCGCGGGCGCTGCGTCTCCGGCTGCACGGGGACCACGGGGGCGGCGAGTCGGGCGAGTTCAGGTGCAACAGAAAAGTCGGTGTTCACGACGGTTCCTTCGTGCGCGGCGATGGCTGGAAATTCAGCCCTGACTCCGGGGAGATCGGGTCAGCGACAACACGAGGAAAAACGGCAGCACGGCACGGTCCGACGGCGCGGCGAAGCGGCTCGCGCGGTCGGCTGCGGTGCTGGCATGCGCGATATCAGACCGCAATCACGGAGCGTTGTCAAATCCGCCGCCGTCGAATCGGGCGCGGGGTGCTTGCGCTCGCGCGCTTCTTGCTGTTATCTCGCGAGGGGAGTTTGCGCTGAAAGTATGACCGGTTATTGGCGGCCAAACTTTCAGCGCTGATGGTCGGGACCCAGGCTCTGCTGATGGTCGGGACCCAGGCTGTTGCTAGCGGATGTTGAGGCCCTTGGCCGCTAGCTGGTCGAGGGCCTCGGCCACCTGGCCGGCCTCGAGGCGGCCGTGCCGGTCGTGGGCGGCCCAGGCGGCGGCGGCGAGGGCGCGCAGGCCGTCGATCGCGCTGCCGTCGCCGGTGAGGGTGACCGGGCCTGATTCGCTGCCGGGCCCGGTCGCGGTCCAGCCGGCGCAGGTCGCGCCGCCGTCGGTGCGGGCGACCTCCGGGTAGGGCTGGAGCAGGGCGTCGAGGGTCTCGGCGATGTAGGCGGGCCGGCGGTGCGGCGGGGCAAGCACGGCGTCGCGGGGACCGTCGACGCCGGTGAGCACCAGGAACCCGTCGGTGCCGGTGTTGTAGGCGGCCTCGATGTCGGTGTCGAGCCGGTCGCCGATGACGAGCGGGTGCTTGGCCCCGGTGCGGATGACCGACTCGTGGTGCAGCGGCGGCTCCGGCTTGCCCGCTATCTGCGGCTTGACGCCGGTGGCGTGCTCGATGACCTGGAGCAGTGAGCCGTTGCCGGGCTGGATGCCGCGGGCGCTTGGGATGGTCGAGTCCGCGTTCGTGCCGACGAAGAGCGCGCCCGCCCTGACCGCCAGGCCGCCCTCGGCGAGGTGGCCGTAGGTGATGCCGGGGCTGAAGCCCTGGACGACCGCCTGCGGGTTCTCGGCCGCGCTGGAGACCGGGGTGAGGCCGCGTTCCCTGACCGCGAGCCGCAGCGCCAGCGCGCCGACGACGAGGACCTTCGCCTTCGGGGGGAGCTTGTCGGCCAGCAGGCGGGCGGCGGCCTGGGCCGACGTGACCACGTCGGCCGCCGTGGCGGGGACGTTCATGCTGTCGAGCAGGGCGGCGACCGCGGCCGGGGTGCGCGAGGCGTTGTTGGTGACGTAGGCGAGGTGCGCGCCCTGCTCCTTGGCCTTGCGCAGCGCCTCGGGGGCGCCGGGGATCGGGGCGCCGCCGATGTAGACGACGCCGTCCAGGTCGAGGAGGAGGACGTCGTAAGCGGCGGCGAGCGCGTCGGGCATGAAGCCAACCCTAACCGAGCCCGGCCGCCGCGGGTGATCACGGCCCGGGCCGACGGGATTTCAGGGTGGCGCGGACCTGGCGAAGGGCGTCGGTGTAGGGCTTGCGGTCGGGGCGCATGGCGGCGGCCAGGGCCAGGTACTCGGCGGCGGCCTCGTGCTCGCCCCTGCGGGCGAGGGCCAGGCCGAGGCCGAAGTGAGCGTAGTCGTCGGTCGGCGAGGCCTCGACGATCGCGGCGAAGTTGGCCGCCGCGGCCTCGTACCGGCCGGTGTCGAACTGGGCCCGGGCCAGCGCCTCGCGCACGCTGAGCGACCCCGGCTCGGCGTTCGCCGCGCGCTGCAGCACCTGGGCGGCGGCGGCCGGGCTGCCCTTGCGCAGCAGGTCCAGGCCGGTGGTGTACCAGGAGTGGACGTCGCCGGGGCCGGTCTCGTCCCCGTCATCGCCGCCGTCGGCCCTGCCGTTGGCGGCCGATTCGCCCGATGTGCGCTGCTCGCGGCCGGCGTTGGGTGCGAAGTTTTCCAGCTGCGGGGAATCCCAGCTGCCGCTTGGCACTTCTGACATGGTGTGAAGACCCGCTTTCCGTCCGACGATGGCCCTGGTCTCGTCCTGATGCCCTTCCGTGGTGTCCGTTATGCCCCAGCCCGAGTCGGCGAACTCGCAAACGTCACATCACCACCGTATGACGTGATCGGGCCGGGCACGCTCGAGCATTTGCGCGCGGCCTCGCCGTACAACATCGTCGGGCTGATCCTGCCCGAGCTCGAGCGCGGGCCGGCGGAGCGCCGCCCTCCCTCGTCGCCTGCCGCTGACGCGCGGGCGGCCGGCCAACTGGCCGCGGCGCGGCTGCGCGACTGGCTGGACGACGGCGTGCTCGCGGCGGACCCCTCGCCTGCCCTGTACGTCTACGAGCAGCGCGGACCCGGGTACGTCCAGCGCGGCCTGATCGGGCTGGTCCAGGTGGGCACGACCGCGATCCACCCGCACGAGGACGTGATGCCTGGCCCGGTGGCCGGCCGCCGCGAGCTAATGGCCGCGGTACGGGGCAACCTGGAGCCGATCTTGCTCGTCTATAACGGCGGAGACGGGGCCGGCGGCCACGGGGGCACCGCCGGCCCCGGCCCCGGCACCGGCACCGGCACCGGCACCGGGGACGCATCGGTCAGCAAGACGTCGCGGCTGGTGGACTTCACGGCCGAGCAGCGGGCGCCGCTCGCGTGCACGGTCACCGACGACGGCGTGACGCATCGCCTGTGGGCGCTCACCGACCCGGCCGAGCACGCGGCCATCGCGGCCGACCTGGCCGCGCGGACCGCCCTGATCGCGGACGGCCACCACCGGTACGCCGCCTACGGGGAGCTCCGCGCGTCAATGCGCGGCGCCGGGCACAGCGACGGCCCCTGGGATTACGGGCTTGCGTTCCTGGTCGATGCCGACGAGTACCCGCTCCGGCTCGGCCCGATCCACCGGGTGCTCCCGCACCTGAACCCGGCCGAGGCGGCCCGGCTGGCGGCGCAGGCGTTCACCGTGACCGAGCTGCCGGGCGGGTTGGCGGACGCGCTTGGCCGACTGGCGGACGCGGGGCGGGCGGGAGCGGCGTTCCTGCTGGCCGGGCGGGACGGGTTCCGGCTGCTGACCCGGCCTGACACCGACGAGCTGGCGGCGGCGATGCCGTCCGGCGCCTCGTCCCGCTGGCGGGCGCTCGACGCCTCGGTCATGCAGGAGCTGCTGTTCGCCCGGCTCTGGTCGATCAAGGACAACGAGCACGACGTGCTGATCTCGCACGACGCGGAGGAGGCCGTGCGGCTGGCGGTCGACACCGGCGGCACCGCGGTGCTTTCCAATCCTATGGCGCTGGCGGCGGTCACGGACCTGGCCGCGCAGGGGGAGCGCGTTCCGCGCAAGTCCACGTCCTTCGGACCGAAGCCGCGCACCGGCCTGGTGCTGCGTACCTTCGACGCCTGACGCCTGACGGACGGGGGCCGGGGCACCACCGGAGCCGGAGAGGGACACGGGAAGGCCCGGAGGGTTGAGGGGGGTGGCTGGAACCACGGGACCGTTCGAGGCGGTGGTGGTGCTCTTGAACTTCGCGGTGCTACTCGGCCGCTTCGGCGGCCGGGGGCGGATCGGTGTGCGCGGCGACTGCCTCGGCGACGGACTCATAGATGCTGAAAACCCGGCTGAGGCCGGTGATGCGGAAGATCCGCAGGATGCGGCCCTGCGTGCAGACCAGGTCGATCCAGCCATCGTGCGCACGGACCCGCTTCAGGCCGCCTACCAGCACGCCGAGGCCGGTCGAGTCGAGGAACTCGACCGCCTCCATGTCGATGATCAGGTGGTAGCTGCCGGACTCGACGAGGCTGATCAGCTTCTCCCGCAGCTTCGGCGCGGAGTACACGTCGATCTCCCCGCCGACTGCGACCACGGTGTAGTCCGGCGAGTCGGAATACACGTTGAGCGTGAGATCCATGCCTTCTCCCTCTCCTGTTGTCTGGGACAATAGTCTGATGCGTGACGACATTGCTACGACGACAGGCAACTCGCAGGAATCTGACGCCCCAGACATTACCGATCTTGGCAACGATGTCTACCAGATCGACACCAGGATGGCCGGCTACCAGGGGATTACAGCAGGCTACCTGATCCGGTCAAGTCGTCCGTGCCTGGTGGAAACGGGGACGTCCACCTCCGCGCCGGTGGTGCGGGCGGCGCTTGGCTCGCTCGGGATCGGGCCGGACGACCTGGCCACGGTCGTGGTCACGCACATCCACCTCGACCACGCCGGCGGCGTCGGCGACATCGCCTCGATGTTCGGCGGCGCGCAGGTCGTGGTGCACGAGAAGGGCGCGCGGCACCTGGCCGACCCGACTCGGCTGATGGCGAGCGCGCGGATGGTGTACGGGGACGCGCTCGACGTGCTTTTCGGCTCGATGATCGCGGTGGACTCCGACCGGTTGCGGACGCTGGACGACGTGGGCGTGGTCGACCTCGGGGACGGGCGGCGGCTGGAGAGCTACTACTCCCCCGGGCACGCGCGGCACCACGTCGGGCTGGTCGACTCTGCGAGCGGTGACCTGTACGTGGGGGATGCGGCCGGGGTCTACGTCCCGGAGACGGGCGACCTGCGTCCGGCCACGCCCGCCCCCGACTTCGACCTCGAGGTCGCGCTCGCGTCGATCGCGAAGTTCGCCTCGCTGGCGCCGTCCCGGCTGTTGTTCAGTCACTACGGGCCGGTGTCGGACGTTGCCGCGACGCTCGAGCGGTCGGCCGAGGAGATCTCCGTGTGGGTGGATTCGACCCGGGCGGCACGGAACGCGGGGATGGATCTCGACCACGCGGTCGAGGCGGTCCGGCAGCGGACGATGTCGCGCTACCGGTTGCACTCTCCGGACACCGATCCGCTCGTCACGGAGAAGTTCGAGCACATCTCGGGGGCGGCGGCGAACGTCGGCGGGATCTGGCACTGGCTGGACAAGCTGGAGCCGCAGTCGGCTCGGTAGGGCCGGGCTTGACCCGGTTCTCGGCTTGACCCGGTTCTCGGCTTGGCCGAGAACCGGGGACCGCTGCGCTGGCTACTGCTCCGGGGCCGGGTCGGGATCGGTGCCGGGGATCGTCTCCGGGACCATGGACGGCTGGTCGTCGCCCTCGGCTACGCCGGGCTCGCCGTCATCATCGTCGCCGTCATCCTCGTCGCCGTCATCGTCGCCTTCGTCGTCGTGCGCTGCTTCGACTGCGGCGTCCAGATCGGCTTCGTAGGGGTCTTCCTCGTCGTCGAGGTCGTCGTCTTCCTCGTCGCCTTCGGCTTCGTCGTCCTCGTCGGCTTCTTCGGCCTCGTCGTCGAGGTTGTCCGCTTCGTCGTCGTCGTCATCATCGTCGTCGTCGTCGGTTTCCTCATCGTCTTCCGCGTCATCAAGGTCGGCGTCGGACTTGTCGGCGGGGTCGAACTCCTCGTCTTCGTCCTCGTCGTCCTCTAGGTCGGCGACGGTGATGCCGTCCAGCTCGTCGAGGCGGGCTAGGGCGTCGGTCTGCTCGTCCTCGTCGGCGACGACGGCGCGAGAGAACGCCTCCCTGGCGGCCTCGCGGCGGCCCGCCGCGAGCAGGGCGTCGCCGTAGGCGTAGAACAGCCGGGCCGACCAGGGCCGGAGCTTGCCGTCGGTGAGCTCAGGCACCTGCAGCGCGAGAACGGCCGCGTCGGCCAGACCCTGGTCGCGGCGGATGCCGGATTCGACGATGCGGAGCTCGATCTGGGCCGCGCGCGGCAGCCGCTTGGCCTCCGGGCTGTGCACGACCTCGAGGGCGCGGTCGAGACGGCCGAGGCCGCGCTCGGCGTCCGCCATCAGCGCGAGGTAGTCGTTGCGCCCGGTTAGCCTGCGGGCCGCCCGCAGCTCCGCGAGCGCCTCGGTCCAGCGGCCGGTCTTGTAGGCGGCGATGCCGGAGACCTCACGGACCACGCCGATCCGCGCGGCGTAGTGCCGGGCCGCCTGAGCGTACCGGTACGACTGCTCGGGGTCGCTCGCCAGCTCGGCGGCGACCAGGTAGCGGCCCACCATGACGGCCAGGTCGGTCGGGAGGCCGCCAAGCTCGCTCTTCACGTCCTTGGAGAGCTGGTCCTCGGTGATGCTCTCGGGAATCCTCGGCAGTTCGGAGGCGCTGGCTCGCCGCTCATCGCGACGCCGGTCCGGACGCTCGCGGTCGCGGTCGAAGCCGCCGCCGGTCCCCGGCCGCGCCCCATAGCTCGACGGGCCGCCGGCCCTGGCCGGACGGTCCGACCGGTTGCCCCCGCCGGAGGAGGTCCTGCGGTCGCCTGGCCGGCCAGCGCTGCGCGGACGGTCCGACCTTTCCGGTCGGCCGGTCCTGTCCTCGGGGAACGCGCCGCCGAGGCGGCTGGACATCGTCCTGCTGAAGCCCTGGCCGCCTGCCGGACGGTCCCGGTCGCCGGAGCGGCCGTCGGCCGGACGGCTGGGACGGGATGCCCCGTCCTGGTTGCCCCGGTATCCGGTCGAGCTGCGCTCGCCGCCGTCGCGGCCCGGCCCGTCCTCACGGCCTCGGAATCCGCCGTCACGGCGGTCCGAATCGTAGCGGGGGCGGTCGCCGCCGAATGAGGGACGACTGTCCCGGTCGCCGCCGCGGTCGCTGCTTGGCCTGCGGTCGTAACCGCGATCGGCACTCGGCCCGCGGTCGTAGCCGCGGTCCCCGCCGCCAAACTCACGCCGAGGAGCGCCAGAGCCGGCCGGACGGTCGCCACCACGGAAACCGCCGTCCGAACGCGGTGGCCCGCCGAAGGAACGCCCGGTCGGGCGGTCCCCCCCTCTAAAGCCGCTGTCGGAACGGGTGCTGCCACCGTACGACGGCCGGCCGGTTGGCCGGTCACCGCCGCGGAAGCCGCCATCGGAACGGCCGGTGCCGCCGCCGTAGGGGCGCCCGGTGGGACGGTCACCGCCGCGGAAGCCGCCATCGGAACGGTTGCCGCCGCTGTCGCCGCCACGGCCTGAGTACCCGCCTTCACGCTGACCGCCCTCACGGGGGCCGCCGGCGCTGCCGCGGTAGCCGCCATCGCGCTGACCGCCGCCGTAGGGGGGACGGGAGGGGCGGTCGCCACTGGAGTTCCAGTCGCGACGAGGGGCACCGTAGCCGGACGAGCGCTCACCAGCTGGCCGGGAGCCGGGTCCAGCGGGGCGATATCCGCCGGAGGAGGGGCCGCGGTCATTGCCGAAGCGCCGCTCGCCACCCCGGCCGCCATCGCCGGCGTCATCACGCCGGTACGAGCCCGGTGGCCGGTCAGACGGTCCCCGGCTGTAGCCGCCACGAC
>Ga0302314_10012188_pt1 | contig 14910 bp, 14 predicted proteins | sample III_Palsa_N2_3_FD_200533 | JGI IMG/M metagenome (GOLD analysis project Ga0302314, IMG submission 200533) | Peat permafrost microbial communities from Stordalen Mire near Abisko, Sweden - III_Palsa_N2_3 | ecosystem: Environmental > Terrestrial > Soil > Palsa > Peat permafrost | place: Sweden... | reverse complement strand
AACGAGGGGATTTCTGCGGTAATACTCTCTGCGGGCCATATAGCCAAAGAAGAGAAGGATCGCCATTCCCAGAATAAAGCTGCATACAGTCGAAAGAAGGGTGGCAATACTTCCCCGGGCGGGAACGAATGCAGCGCTCCCCGTGAACGTGATGATGTAGAGCGGGCGCAGATGCAGGAGCGTCTGGAAGACGGAGTGGGATTTCCGGCCCTGCGACGACATGGTGTTGTAGTGGTAGGCGTACCCCGCAAGGCACACCGCTGTAGCGCCCAGCCAGATTGCGATGCGGGCGTAGTGGCGATGCACCAGCAGGATCAGGAGTCCGACCGGTACCAGCAGGAAACCATTTCCAGACGCTGAGATGGCAAGCACCAGCATCGCGATGGCACCCCAAAAGCTTCCAGAGGTCTCTTTTACGAGGAGATAGATTGACGCAAGCACAAAGAAAACAACGTTGATATTTTGCAGGCCAGGAAGCGCCCAGTTCAGCGTCTCAACGTAGTTGAGTTGGAAGAGCAGCAGAGAGACGGGAACGAAGAGGGCAAGGCGCTTGGCCAGATCGGTCTCGCGAGGAAGAAACATCTTCCATAACAGCCAGCCGATGAGCAGGACAAACACATTGCCTAATGCGCAGGTGAGCTTGAAGTTGAGACTCCCGAACACGGCATATTGCAACCACACGGTAGCGTGGCCAAAGACAATCTTGTACTCATTCTGCTGCGCGGCTAGAAGGTACGACAGCTTGCCCGAAAGCGTGGCTCTTTGCATGGTCTGGTTGAGGTAATTGAGGCCGGCGTCATAGTCATCGGCAACCGGGATGTTGATGGCAAAGAAAAGAAGGATGGCGTAAAAGAGGAGGGCCGGCAAGGCAACAAAAGATGCCGCGAAAAAGACCTTTCGGCGGCCAGTCTGGGCTGCTTCTGTTGGCATTACGCGATCTTAACACAGAGAATTTCAGTTTCCGCGGCTAACTCCTGTGTAGCGCAAGGTTTGCAGGTTGCTGGACTATCTCTGCTGCGCTGTTTACCCTCAACGGATATGCCTGCCAAGAAAATTGTTGTTACTGGGGCTGCCGGTCTTGTAGGCCAGAATTTGTTGCCTCGTTTGAAGCGCGATAGCCAGAACGAAATTGTCGCTATCGATAAGCACCCGAAGAATATTGCCATCCTTCGTCAACTGCATCCCGAGATTCGCGTGGTGGAGGCGGACCTTGCCGAGCAGGGAGCGTGGCAGCAGGAGCTGGAAGGCTGTACGCATCTGGTGATCGGTCACGCGCAGATCGGCGGACTTTATCCCGAAGAGTATGTGCGCAACAACGTAAAGGCCAGCGAGCTGTTGATTGAGGCAGCGCTGCGCTATGGGGTTTCGTACGCCGTGAACATCTCGTCGTCGGTGGTGAACTCGATGGCGGTGGACGATTACACCGAGACCAAGAAGGCGCAGGAGGCCGTGAATGTCGCTTCCGGAATCAAGCAGGTAATTCTGCGGCCGACGCTTATGTTTGGCTGGTTCGATCGCAAGCATGTGGGCTGGCTGGCTCGCTTTATGCAGCGCGTGCCTGTGTTTCCCATTCCGGGAAATGGAAAGTATCTGCGCCAGCCGCTGTACGCCGGTGATTTTTCTGACATCATTGCTTCGGCACTGGAGAGCGAGATTACAGGTGCCTACAACATCAGCGGTCAGGAGAGGATCGACTACATCGATCTGATTCGGGAGGTTAAGGCCGCGACAGGAGCGAAGGCTCGCATCGTGAAGATTCCGTATGCGCTGTTTTCGCTGTTGTTGAAGGCGAATGCGCTGGTGGATAAGAATCCGCCGTTTACGAGCAAGCAGCTTGAAGCGCTGGTGACTCCGGATGTGTTCGAAGTGATCGACTGGCCGGGGATCTTTGGCGTACGTGCGACGCCGCTGAAGGAAGCGTTGGAGACTACGTTCCGCGATCCGGTTTATTCCAGCGTCACGTTGGAGTTCTAGACGATTTAGCGGCGGCGTGTGGGCACGTCGCGCAGGTGTCCGATAGAGCGTGGCGGCAGGCGGCGTTCCGTAGTTGGTGCGACTGGCTGAGGGGCAGCAGCGCGCGGAACATACGCAGCTGCGCGGACGCAGTTGCGGCCTGCGGACTTGGCTTCGTAGAGCGCTTTGTCGGCGGCGGCTAGCAGCTCGTGGCGTTCTTCGGCGGATTGGGGAACAGTCGTAGCGACGCCGCAGGAGACGGTCGCGCTGACTGGACCAAGCGAGAGGCGTCCGGGGTCGATGGGCGGAAAGCCGGCTAGGTTTACGAGGCTGCGAAGGCGTTCGGCAACCAGCATGGCTGAGTCTTGTGGGGTTTCCGGCAGCAGAACGACGAACTCTTCGCCACCGAAACGGCAGGCGCAATCCTTCTCCTTCCTCAGCGCTTCGAGGATGAGGCGTGCAATGCGTTTCAGAACTTTGTCGCCGTAGAGATGGCCGAAGTTGTCGTTGGTTTTTTTGAAGTGGTCGACGTCGACCATGACGACGGAAAAGAGCGTGGCGCTTGCCATGGCTTCGCGCCACAGGGCTTCAAATTGGAGATCGAAGCCGAGGCGGTTGGAGAGGCCGGTGAGCCCGTCGGTTTCTGCCATGCCGGCCAGCCGCTCGTTGGAGCGATGGAGGTCTTTAACCAGCAGATCGCCGCGCAGGCGAAGCAGGTAGTTCAGGCGGTCTTCGCGGTTGGAGCTGTAGTTGGCGATCAGCGTAACGGCCATGGTGCAAAGGGTGAGAGCCAGCCCGAGAAGCTTCTGGTCGGCGTGCAGCAGCGTGCCGTCATAAAGAAAGACGAGGTCGCCCAGCAGCATGACGCCGGTGGCGGCAAGGGCGTACGGGAAGCGCAGCCGGATGACGTTGTTGGCGTAGATCACCACCGTGAGCACGCCGACGAGAGCATAGGCAGAGTTGACCGCGGTGAGGTGGCGTTCCAGGTAAAGGTGAGTGAGCGCGGCGAGGCAGGCGGTGAAGGCCTTTCCGGCTTCTCGAAAGCCGCTGCTGGGCAAGCGCCACTGCACAAGGTTGATGAAGACTGCGATGGGCGTAACGATGCCGAGCCGGACGATCAGCGCGTGCTGGAACTGCAGCGGTGAGGCGAGGCGGTCGGCGACCAGGAAGAGGTCGAAGAGAAGGAGTGCGATCAGGCCTTCAAGAGCAAGGCGGGCAGAGCGGCGCGACGCCGTTTCGGTCTCAAACTGATGTTCGAGGGGCGCGGGAAAGGCCGGCCACTGAAAGCTGAGGCCAGAGAAGCGTTCGATCTGTGCATTAACTTGTTCGATCACGGGCACGTCGGTACTCAGGATTGCGACGTCAATGGCGGCGGTAAAGGAGTGCATAAAATTCAAAGGGCCCGAAAATTTTTATATTCAAAGATAGGATTATGACGCTGGTGCCCGCTCTTTGGCGTTTGTTTTCTACAGTGCTTCCTTAAGGATGCGCCTGAATTCGCTGGCGTACCGAGAATTTGACTGCCACTTTCGGGTTGCAGGAGATGCGTTCGCGGGATGCAACCGAGTCGCTGAGATGCTATACTCGCCATTGCTCCGGCTATCGGGTTTTATCGGCAGCCACAACCATCCCCTTTAACTCATGGCCGCCCTGATCGCGCGCCGTGGAGGCTACTTATCCCACCACTCGACAAACGCTCCGCCAAGTCCTTTATTCGCACCAACGAACGCATTCGTGCACGCGAAGTCCGCGTGATTGACGAGAATGGCGAACAGCTCGGCGTCATGGCGCCTTTTGAAGCCCTGAAAATGGCCCGCGAACGGTCTTTGGACCTCGTGGAGATCTCGCCCAACGCTACGCCGCCGGTGTGCAAGATCCAGGACTACGGCAAGTACCTGTACGAGAAGGATAAGAGCGACCGCGCTGCCCGCAAGAAGCAGAAAGTCATTGTTATCAAAGAAGTAAAGTTCTCGGTCACGGTGGATGAGCACGACTACCAGACCAAAAAGAACCAGGCTGTCCGGTTCCTCGGCGATGGCGACAAGGTGAAAGCCAGCCTCCGCTTCAAGGGACGCCAGATGGCGCATCGCGACCTGGGCTACAAGATCATCAATCGCCTGATTATGGATATTGGCGAGGCCGGAACGGTGGAGTTTATGCCGCGCATGGAAGGCACGACGCTTCATGCGATCATCGCGCCGACCAAGAAGGCGGAAGTTCAGGAAAAGCCGGTTGGGGCTCCTACTCCTGCTGTCGCTGCTGTTCCCAAGGCTCCTGTTGCTGCTGCCGCTCCTAAGGTGGAAGCCGTGGCTCCTGCAGCTGTGCCTGTAGAACAGACCGTTTCGTAGGACTCTTGCAGCAAAGAAACGCCCGCAAGCTTCGGCTTGCGGGCGTTTTTGTGGGGGTATGCCGACGGAGTTAGCTGACGGTTTCAAACGTGGCAGGAGCCTCCAGCGTTGCCGGAGTGCCTTCGGGAGCTTCGAGTTCCGCGGGTGGACCAACGGCGGAGTCGATGCGCTTGGGGAAGAAGTGGTCGCGTACGCGCAGCATGGGAAACTCGACCAGCTTGGTGGTGATGACGCCGATGCTGATGGCGGAGATGTAAAAGGCAACTCCCATAATCCATCCGGGGACGCTGGGATGGCGGACGGCGAACCTGTCGATCGGACGAATCGCGTTGACGTGCCAGATATAGATTCCGTAGGAGTACAGGCCGATGCGGGCAACGGCGCGATAGAGGAAGTTGCGTTGCCGTCCATGGGCGGGCGGGTTGTAGAGCAGCATCAGTACGGCGATGGAGAGCAGATTGGCGCCATCCAGGCGGAGCGCTTGCGGCCATTCGTGTCCGGCAGGCTCCTTCATGCAGGCGAAGCCGACCAATAGGCAGACCACCCAGAGCGCGCGATAGGAGCGAAGCCGCGCGAAGCGTTCGGGAGCGAAGTGATAGATCATGGCCAACAGAACGCCGTAGACGATGCCGTCTACGCGGGTGTGGGTGACGTAGTAGACCTGGTAGCCGTGTGTGGCGAGAATGAAACGCAGCACGGTTTCAAAGACGCAAACGCCGCAAAGGGTAAGGAACAGGGGCCGCAGCGCAATCCGTTTCCGGGCCGCGATCGCAAAAAACACGAGCAGCATCAGGTAGACGTGTTCTTCCACCGCGAGGCTCCAGGTGTGCATGATGCTGCCCGCGTAGTAGTTCTGCACGTTGAAGAGATTGCCCCAGGCATCGGAGAGCCGGAACGAACCGAAGAGGATGGAGACCAACAGGAAAACGTAATACTGGGGCCAGATCTTCAGGACGCGGCGGAGCAGGAAGCGCTTGCTGTCGATTCCCTTGCGAACCTTCCACTCCTTCATGAGCAGGCCACCGACCAGAAAGCCGCTGAGCACGAAGAAGATGTTCACGCCAACCCAGCCGATGTGGGCGTAGCCGATCAGGGCGAGTGGCTTGGTGAGCAGGCGGTGGTTGGTATGAAGGTCGAGTACGAGCAGAATCGCGATGCCGCGTATGAAATCGAGCTCGATTTCACGAGACAAAGGGGCCTTGGCGGATCGCTGGAGAGTGCTGGTCATGCCATCATTTGGGGTTTGGAAGAATTTTCCTTTGTTGGCACGATTATAAGTGCACGCCATAAACGCCACGTCGTCACCGGCCTGTTATCGTGCGGGTTGCGGCTCATGTGTTGACTCCACAGAAGCCGAAGCTGCTGTAGCAGACCGTTTCGTAGAACTTTGCAGCAAAGAAACGCCCGCAAGCTTCGGCTTGCGGGCGTTTTCCTTTTTGGGCATGCTGTGCGTGCGGGGCTTTTACTTGGGCTTCTGGGGAAACAGAAAGGCAAGCTGGATTCGCATATCCCACGGTGACGAGCCTGCGGGATGGATGGCGTTGCCATAGAAGTTCACCGAGAAGTTGATGGGCTGGTAGCCGATGCGGGTGATGCGTCCCACGCCGCCGCCGTAGGGTACAGTCCATCGGCCGCCTGAGGTAGTGTCGTTTCCGTCCGCTGCATCGCCGCTGGCCTGGTTATGCCAGTTCGCGGCAACGATGGGGCCGCTGTTGATGTTCCAGCCTTTTTTCAGGTTGTAGGTGATGAAGTATTGCAGGCTCATCTGGTTGACTGCGGGCCGATGCGAAGAGCCGACGACCGAGAAGACGTTGTTGACCAGCACGCCAAACGTCCAGTGCCCCGGCTGCAGCAGCGCGACCACTCCCGGGCCAAGGCTGAACTTCCCTTGTCCGAGCAGCGAGCTGGTTGCTGTCGGAATCACGAACGCCGGCCCAGCGCCCCAGATCAGCTTGCCGGGCTTTGCGGGCGAGAGAAAGAAGGTCGGGCTCATGTCGCCAAAGCCGACTTCGCCGCCTGTGTCCTGGGTGGTGTAGGGCTGCCACACGATGGGCTGAATCACTCGTGTAATCAGCATCCAGTTCTGCGTGATGGGCTTGGGGATTACGGGCTGGATGTTGAAGATGTCCTGCGTACGCCGGTACGGGCCCACGTTGAAGTTCGAGTTGTTCTGCAGCGGCACGCTGATCAAACTGGCGACGGGGTTTTGCGCGGCCTTGGCAAGGGCTTCTGCACTCACAGGTGCAGCCTGCGCAGTCGCTGTCGGGGCAGGAGTTGCAGGAGCGTCTTGCGCAGAGAGCACCGCGGCGTAGACGAACAAACTTGTGCCAAGCAGAAGACGATAGCGTTGATTCCTCACGAGCAAACCCTCCACGACCACCGAACAAGTTGCGGGCTTTCAAAACCCGCGCCCGCAGGAGAAGGTAAAACCGCGGAGCACCTCGCGAGGGAAGGGGTGAGTGGAAAGAGAGCAGTTGTCCGGCACGGCTTTGCAATCATCATCGTGAGCCTGCTTCCAAAAGTGTCGTAGCTCGACGAATGCCGAGTCATCCGTCACTCGATGGTGCGCTGCAAACCGAAATGGTTGAACTGGTACTTGTAACAGCCGCTGCTGAAGCTCAGTCGTGAGCGCGCAAAGCGGTCAGTGCGGCAAGATGTCCGCACATGCCATGCACGCCGCCGCCGGGAGGCGTGGACGAGCTGCATAGAAAGAGCTTCGGGTTGCTGGTGCGATAGCCGCGAGCTGTGGGGCGGAAGAGGAGTTGCGAGAGCGTCATCGCACCTCCGGAGATATCGCCACCAGCAAGGTTGGGGTTCCACGCTGCGAGTGCCGCGCCGTTGCTCGCGCGGCGGGCAAGGATGGTGTCGCGAAAACCCGGTGCAAAGCGCGCGACCTGTGCTTCGAGCACTTCGGTGAGGTCTTCTGTCGATCCAGCGGGAACGTGGCAGTAAGCCCATGCCGTGTGTTGGCCCTCCGGCGCGCGCGTGGGGTCGAAGAGGCTTGGCTGCACGAGCAGCACGAAGGGATTGTGATTGCTGCGACCGTGGAACATATCGTCTTCGGAGCGAGCGATCTCTTGGAGCGTTCCGCCAAGATGAACGGTGGCGGCGCGGGAGCAGTCAGCCGCATGCCACGGGATCGGATCGCTGAGCGCCCAGTCGAGCTTGAAGATACCGGGGCCGGGCTTGAAGCGGCGCAGTCGGTTTATATAGCCCGACGAAAGTGCGGGGCCGCTAATGCGTTCGAGCGATGCGACGGAGGTATCGAAGAGTGTCACATCGGCTTCGGGCAGATCGCGAAGGTCGGAGACCTCTGCGTTGACGACGATGCGTCCGCCAAGGGATTCGAGATGCGCCCCCAAAGCGTTGGAAAGCGCCTGCGCTCCACCCGCGACGATGGGCCAGCCGGTGGTGTGTGCGGCGGTCGCAAGGGTCAGCCCGGCAGCCGCGCTTGCGACGTGCGTCAGCGGCAAGACCGAGTGCGCGGCGCATCCGGCAAAGAGCGCACGTGCATGGTCGGTGCGAAAGCGACGCGCAAGGCTGGTTGCCGAACGGATGGCGTCGAGGCCGAAGCTGGCCATCGCGAGAGGGTTGGTAGGGATGCTAAGCAGCGGGTGCATCACACCATCGGCGAGCGCAGGCCAGTCAGCGATGCTGGAAGCGAAGAGCGAACGCCAGGCGCGGCAATCGTACGGGGTGAACTGCGCGGCAGTCTCTTTCGCAGAGTGCTCCAGCAACACAGCGGTGCCGTCGTCAAGGGGATGCGCGAGCGGTGCGTCCGGCTCGATCCAGCGCAGGCCGTACTGCTCCAGCGGCAACGACTTGAAGAACGGCGACGCCACGCCAAGCGGATAGACTGACGAGCCAAGATCATGGTGGAAGCCCGGCAGCGTCACTTCGGCGGTGGAGCAAGCACCGCCGATCCGGTCGTTGCGTTCATAGACCGTAACGGCGGTACCACGCTGTGCGAGGGTAATAGCGGCAGCAAGGCCGTTGGGTCCGGAACCGATGATGTTGGCCGTGCGCAAAGGCATTGGGTTTCTTCCCAGCTACTTCAGAAGCAACAGCAAGGCCTTAGCGCAACGTTCGCAGAGAGAGCAGTGTTTCGCAGGATCGCTTCGAAACTACGCGACCCACTTCACACGGACGGTCTTCTTGCCCAGGCGAATCGTACCGGTCTCACCGAAGGCTTCGCGCGAGAGCACCTTGCCGACAAACTTCTCGCCGTTGATAGAGACGGCGTTCTCCAGCAGCTTGCGTGTCGCTTCTCCGGTAGACGCAGCCAGTCCGGTAAGCTGCAGTAGCTTCGCAATGCGGAGGTGGGGTATGCCGCCGCCATCGACCTTGGGAGCGTGCAGGCCTTCGCTGCTGAGGGAGACGCTGATCTCCGGCAGGTCTTCCAAACTACCCACGCCCTTTTGCTGGAACTGTGTGGCCCAGTTCTCCGCCGCCGCCGTGGCTTCGGCTTCTGTGTGGAAGCCTGCGGTAATGGTATGCGCGAGGTTCTTCTTGGCCAGCATGGGGTGCAGGTCGCCGCGAGCGACGCTGGCTTGCATGGCGTCGATCTCCGACTGCGGCAGGTCGGTGAGGAACGTCCAGTAGCGCCACATGAGCTCGTCGTTGATGCTCATGAGCTTGCCGTACATCTCACCCGCAGGCTCGTTGATGCCGATAGCATTGCCGAGCGACTTCGACATCTTCTGCACGCCGTCCAGGCCTTCGAGGATCGGCGTCATCAGCACGATCTGCGGCTTCTGCCCGAAGTGCTTCTGCAGGTCGCGGCCACGCATCAGGTTGAACTTCTGGTCGGTGCCGCCGAGCTCGACGTCACACTCCAGCGCAACGGAGTCATACCCCTGCGCGACCGGGTACACCAGCTCATGCAGCGCGATGGGCTGCTCGCCGTTGAAGCGTTTGTGAAAGTCTTCGCGCTCCAGCATCTGCGACACGGTGAACTGCGCGAGCAGCTTTACCAGGTCGTAGTAGCCTAGCTCTTCCAGCCACTCGGAGTTGTAACGGACCTCGGTCTTGGACTCGTCCAGAATCTTGAAGACCTGCTCCTTGTACGTGCGAGCGTTCACGTCAATCTCTTCCGGCGTAAGCGGCTTGCGCGTCACGTTGCGTCCGGTGGGGTCGCCGATGAGAGCGGTCGAATCGCCGATGAGGAAGATGACCGTGTGGCCGAGCGTCTGGAAGTGCTTGAGCTTGCGCATTAGCACGGTGTGGCCCAGGTGGAGATCGGGCGCGGTGGGGTCAAAGCCGGCCTTGATGCGCAGCGGCTTGCCGCTGGTGCGCGACTCTTCAAGGCGCGCGATCAGGCCGTCGGAGGTGGTCGCGCCGGGCGCGGGAATGATCTCGGCAGCGCCCTTGGTGATCAGGTCGAGCTGCTGGGCGATGGGCAGGAATTCGAGTTTGGCGGCGGCTGTGTTTTCAGAAGGCATGATGGCATCTCAAAGTATAGAAGCTTACAGCCCCATAGTGGCGACCGCGAAGGGGCGAGAACCACAGCGGATAAGGTGCAAAAAACCAAATGTTGCGGTCTTATACTGGGGCGCATGGACGCTGAACGCGCACGCGAGTTCCTGCTGACGCTGCCGCACGCTGTGGAAACGCAGCAGTGGGGCGACAATCTCGTGTTCTGGGTGGGCGACAAGCGCATCGGCGGCAAGATGTTTGCGCTGCTCGACCTGAGCGGGGGCACGATGCACGGCGTGATCGCTTACTCGGCCGGCCCGGAGCGGGCGACGGAGTTGCTGGAGCGGGATGGCCTGTTTCCGGCACCCTATCTGGCCCGCGCGCATTGGGTAGCGGCAGAGAAGTGGAGTGCGCTACGGAACTCCGAGTGGGAAGAAGAGTTACGCGCAGCCAACGCGATCATCTACAACAAGCTGCCGCCAAAGACCCGCGACATCCTGGCGCTCCCGGCCAAAGCGCAGACCAAGCTGATCGCCGACAGAAAGAAAGTGCTGGCGGAAAAGGCATGTGTCGAGGCAGATGCGAAGGCAAAGGCGAAAGCCTCCAAAGCTCCGGCGGTAGCGAAGAAAAAACGGCAGACCGCGAAGTAATCGTCGGCCTGCCGTCGTTTGCTGTTGCGTTGGCGATCTAGGTGGTCGGTGTAGCCCGGTACGTGAAGATGCCCGCGAAGTTCTCGCGGTACGCGTAGATCAGCACAATCTCCAGAAACGTCGCGAAGAGCCCCATGCCGATGCCGTGTCCGCCAAGAAGAGTGATGTGGAAGATCAGGATATTGACGAGGACGGGGCCAAGAATAACGAGTCCCAGCGGAGCGGTGCCGCCGATCAGCACCAGCAGGCCACCGAGAAACTGGAAGAAGCCAACGTGGTGCATCCATCCGCTAGGCATCATCACGCCCATAAATTGGGCAGGCAACGAACCTGCCGGCGGCATAGGCTGTGGCGGAAGAAACGGATGCATAAGATTGGCACCGAAGACGACGAACATGAGTCCGAGCAGGATGCGACAGATGATGGCAACGATCTTCATAAGAGAAAACTCCTGGAGTGAGATGGCGAGCCGGGCCTGACGCTGGGCCAAAGCATAACAGCGCATTGGGGACGTGTGCGAATTGGATGGCGGCCGCTCGCCGTGGATGTGGGAAATTCCGCCGGTTGCATGTCCTGTTCTGAGTCGATAGGGTCAGCGTATGCAGGAATCGGGTGTGACGTTATCGCTGGCAGGAAAAGTCGTGCTGGTGACAGGTGGGTCGCGGGGAATTGGCGCGGCTACGGTGAAGCTGTTTCGGAAGGCTGGGGGGCGGGTGGTGTTCAGCTACCGTTCGGCTTCCGCGCAGGCCTCGGAGCTTGTGGCAGCGTGCGGCGGCGAGGAGTTTTGCCGGGCCATCCAGCAGGAGCTGGCGACGGTCGAAGACGGGCAGGCGTTGATGGCAGCCGCTGCTGCAGCGTTCGGCAGGATCGACTGCCTGGTGGTGAACCACGGCATCTGGCCTCCGCACGACCAGCCGATCGCGACCATGACGGTAGCGCAGTGGCGCGGCACGCTGGGGGTCAACCTCGACAGCGTGTTCGGGCTGGTGCAGGCGGGCGTCGCTCAAATGCTCGCTCAACCGGATACAGCAGGGCAGCCACGCGGCCACGTCGTTCTGGTGGCCTCCACCGCAGCGCAGCGGGGTGAGGCCTTCCACGCCGACTACGCGGCCAGCAAAGGCGCTCTGCTTTCGCTGACCAAGAGCTTGTCCAGCGAGCTCGCTCCGCAGGGCATTCTGTGCAACTGTGTCGCGCCGGGCTGGGTCAAAACGGAGATGTCGCTTGGAACTCTTGCCGATCCAATCGCGTCCAAGAAAGCACTGAGCTTCATTCCGCTGGGCCGCGCCGCGGAGCCTGACGAAATCGCCGGGCCCATCTTGTTCCTGTGTACGCCGTGGGCTGGGTTTGTGTCGGGCGAAGTATTCAATGTGAACGGTGGCGCGGTTCTGGTTGGTTGAGCGAAATAGCTAGAAGTTAGAAGCAGAGTTTCAACGAGGATTAAGCAGGATGAAGAGGCAGTGTCGAAGGATGGTGTTAGGCGCGGCGATGCTGGCGGGCTGCGGCGCGTCGGCGTACGCGCAGGCTTCGGCGATACCGAGTGCACAGGCTGCGCCCTCCGTCGAGGGCGCAAACCACGGACGCAAGCTGATCGACCAGATGATCACCGCGCTTGGCGGCGACGCCTGGCTGCATCGCACCAACTGGGAGATTCAGGGCCGCGCCGCGACGTTCTACAAAGGCCAGCCGCACGACGGCGCGCCGCAGTTTGAGGAGTACTACCGCGCCGAACCGTTCGGCGAGCGCATCAACATCATCTCGCGCTACGGCGTCTTCTTCGACACCGACCACAAGGACATCTCCGAGATTTTTACCGCCGACAACGGCTACGAAATCACCTTCAAGGGCACGCAACCGTTGCCCGCCAAAGACGTCGAAGAGTACCAGCGCAGGCACAAGCACTCGCTGGAGACGGTCGTGAAGGAGTGGCTCCAGCAGCCGGACGTCGTCATCACCTATGAAGGCACCAGCATGGTGTCGCGCCACCTCTCCGACCAGATAACAGTGCTCACCGCCAGCAACGACGCTGTAACCCTGCAACTGGACGAGGGCACGCACCTTCCGCTGAGCCTCACCTTTCAGTGGCGCGACCCGGTTTACAAGGACCTCAACACCGACGTGGAGCAGTTTGACGACTACCACCAGATTCAGGGCATCATGACGCCGTTTACCATCACAAAGCTGCATAACGGCGATATGACCGGCCAGCGCTTCGTCACCAAGGTTACGTACAACGCCACTCTGTCGCCGGATATGTTCGATCCGACCCACTTGCTGGAGAAGAAGAAGTAGTCGCGGTGGTATTCTGGGCCTCGTTATGAGTGAAACCCCAGAAGTTCCCGTAGGCGAGATTCCCGCGCCAGTTGCCGAGAAAAAGACGATGGACATCGTCGAAATCATGTCCATTCTGCCGCACCGTTACCCGTTCCTGCTGATCGATCGCGTGATCGACATGGAGCGCAAGGTGCGCATCGTCGCCATCAAAAACGTGACGATGAACGAGCCGCACTTCGTCGGCCACTTCCCGGACTACCCCATCATGCCCGGCGTGCTGCAGGTGGAAGCCATGGCCCAGGCCGGCGGCGCGCTGCTGCTGACCGAAATCCCCGACCGCGCCGACAAGCTGATGGTCTTTACCGGCATTGAAGAAGCGCGCTTCCGCCGTCCCGTACTGCCGGGCGATCAGCTCCGTATTGAGGTGACGGTGGTGAACTGGCGTTCGCGCGCGGTCAAAATGGCCGGCGTGATCACGGTCGATGGCAAGGTCGTGTCTGACGCCACCATCACCTGCCAGCTCGTGCCACGCGTCCGCAAGCCGAAGACAGAAGAGGTCGCGGGCGAGTGAGCGGCCAGCGGATTCATCCCACTGCGATTGTCGCCGAAGGCGCCGTCATCCCGGCAAGCTGCACGGTTGGGCCGTACTGCACGGTTGGCGCAAACGTGGTGCTGGGCGAAGACTGCGAGCTGGTATCGCATGTGGTGCTTGATGGACACACGACGCTCGGTAATCGCAATCGGATCTTTTCGTTCGCCTGCGTCGGCATCTCGCCGCAGGATTTGAAGTACGCCGGTGAGCCAACGCGTGTGGAGATCGGCGAAGGCAACACAATCCGCGAGTACGTCACGATCTCCCGCGGAACCACCGGCGGTGGTGGCGTAACGAAGATCGGCAACGGCTGCCTGATCATGGCGTACGTCCACATCGGCCACGATTCAAAGATCGGCAATGAGTGCATCCTGCCTAACGGCGCAACCCTTGCCGGTCACGTCACGGTGGAAGACTACGCCACGCTAAGCGCAAACGCTCCCGTACACCAGTTCTGCACGATCGGCCGTTACGCCTACATCGGCGGAGGCACCACGATTACGCAGGACGTCCTGCCCTACTCGCTGACCTCCATCGAACGCAACAATCACGCATATGGATTGAACAAGGTCGGCTTGCAGCGTCGCGGCTTTACGCCCGAGCAACTGCGCGAGCTCACCACCGCGATGCGTCTGCTGACCAGCGGCAAGCGCAACACCTCGCAGGCACTCGAAGAGATCAACGACATGCTGGAGCAGGGCGGTGGCGGCGAGCACGTAAAGTACCTCGCCGAGTTCGTCGCAAGCAGCGAGCGGGGCGTCATCAAGTGAAGCTCGCGAGCGTTCTTGCGTGTGGGTTACTGCTGTCTGCTGTTGCAGCCAACGCAACGGCGCAAACGCAGAGCGACACACCAACGTTCTCGCCCGATCACGCAACGCTCAACATCTACGACGGATTCGAAACGCCGACCCTCGGCAATTTGTGGGGCCGCAGCCGCTTTGTTCCCGGCTCCGTCGTCATGGAAAATAAGGTCGTCCGCGCTGGCAAACAGGCGGCAGCCGTGACCGTGCGTGCGGGCAATATGTTCGATACGGGTCGCGGCGGCGACGCGGATAATGAACGCTCTGAGCTGCTGGAAGCTCGCCCGCTCGTGGCGCGGCAGGGCGAGGCTTTTGAGTACTCCTTCAGTATGTTCTTTCCGCAGGACTTTCCCATCGTGCCGACGCGGCTCGTGATTGCACAATGGAAGCAGTACTGCCCAGAGGGCGTAGAAGTCTGCTCGAACGACAGCCCCGTCCTCGCGCTGCGTTACATCGACGGTGTGTTGATCGTCTCGCAAGACCTCAATGGAAAGTTCATCAAGCTCTATGAGAAGAAGGCAGAGTATCGCAATCGCTGGCTGGACTTCCGCATTCAGGCTCGTTTCACCCCAGACAACGGCCGTGTGAAGGTATGGCTAAACGGAGACTCCCTCGTTGACTACCGCGGCGCAACGGCAGACACCGAGAATGCCACGACCGGTTATCCCGCTGCCGGGCACTTCTACTTCAAGATGGGTTTGTACCGCAATGCGATGAAGGAACCCATGACTGTTTATATCGACGAATACCGCAAGCGAGCGCTTGGCCATGATGGATTCTGATCGCCTCCGGTGAATTGTCTTTATAACTAGAAAATTTATATCGAAACGGATATATTGAACGTGAAGCGATTGCTTTGGCTGGGCGATTGCTATAAATCC
>Ga0302314_10012187_pt1 | contig 14911 bp, 10 predicted proteins | sample III_Palsa_N2_3_FD_200533 | JGI IMG/M metagenome (GOLD analysis project Ga0302314, IMG submission 200533) | Peat permafrost microbial communities from Stordalen Mire near Abisko, Sweden - III_Palsa_N2_3 | ecosystem: Environmental > Terrestrial > Soil > Palsa > Peat permafrost | place: Sweden... | reverse complement strand
GGGACTCCTGTGACAGACGTGGATTCGACACCCAACGCCTACCAGGAGTCCCTCCCTGTCTCAAACCAGCACAAAATCCCAGGTCACAGCATTATGCGGACCAGCACTTCTTAAGTACGTGGTGTTGGGTCTAGGGACAGCAGCTGGCCTACACATGGATGATTGAGAAATGAAGTCATGCAAACACCTTGCTTAGGGTGCAGGAGCACAAGCGATCGGGCAACGAAGCAACCCTAATACCCGAATGCGTAGGAGATGGGCGCGGGTTGACAAAAGGGTTACGGCGGCGGCGCGCCGGCGGTGATCGCCAGCGCGTCCCTTGGCGGGGTGAGGGACAGCAGGCGGTGGGCCATGGCCGAATCGACGTTCATCAGCGTGAGCGACCCGTACACGTACATCTCATGGGCAAGCCGCCGGTCTCCCGGCTGTGGCAGCTGCATGAGGACGGCACCGAGCAACGCCGGCGTGGGCACGGTGGGGGTGGCGGTCAGGATCTCGACGACGGTCTGCCTGCCGAGTCCGCCCGGATACGCGGCCTTGAGGAACTGGTACAGCGTGTAGACCTGGTACTGGTCTTCGCCGGGGTGGCGCTTGCTCAGCGCCGCCGCGAGGAAGCCGTGCTGGCGCAGCGCGTGCCGCACCTGCTGCGGCTCATAGCGGCTTGACGCGCCCTTGAGGTAATCGACCGTGAGGTCGGTCGCGATCCGTGCGTGCTGTGGGCGATCCCAGTCGCGCGCCAGGCGGCCGATCATCGCGGCGACGTCCAGCTGCGCGTTCCGCGCACCCAGCCACTTTTTCCGCGATCTCTCGTCCGGCGATGTCGCGTGAGAGTACACGATTCCCGCCGTCAGAAGATCGGATATGCCGCCGCGTTCGATCGCGTGCAGCAGTGCTGGGTGCGGCGGGGTGCCCGGCCTGATCTTGAGGCAGTCCTCCACCTGGCAGTAGCCCTCATAGCCGAGCGGCTTGCCGAACGCCAGCGCGAGCAGCGCGGCGTAGAGCCGCTCCTCGTACTTCTCGAGGAGATGGTTGGGCCGGAGCAGCCGGAGGCTGGCGATCAGCTCGCGGTAGCGCTCACGGTCGCCATCGACGATCTCGCCGCTGTCCGCGGACCGTTTGAGGAAGCCGATCTCGGGCCGCAGCCGGGGCAGGTTCGGCTGCTCCGCGTAGGCGGCGCACTTGAGCAGCGCCTGCTCAATGGAGTCGCCATCCGCCGCGGTCGCGAGCGGCGGATCACGCCTGTCCGCCTTGCGCGGCGTCGCAGGCGCCGGCTGCGGCCGGACGCCGTCGACCGATTCGAGCGCCCTGATGGCGGCCTTGGGGCCGAACCCGATCTCCGTGCTCAGCCTGGGGAGTACCGCAAGCGGGTTCACCTTGTCGATCAGCCAGTCGAAGTACTCGCCCGCGGCGCCGTCTGGTATTCGCACCATGTCCGGCTCGCCCCAGGTCACCACGTGGTCAAGCTGCTCTTCCGAGCGGGGCGCGCTGCTGAAGAACAGCCGGAACCGGTGATCGCGGTAGGTGGATCTGGTCCAGGTGGCCGCGGTCATCCTGCTGCGGAAGCCGTAGGGGAGCAGCCCCATGGCCGCGTCGATGAACCGCAGCCGCTCGTCAACGCTGGTCTCGTCCGCGCCGAGCACGCAGACCGGCCTGTCGGTAAGCAGCAGCGCGGCCACCCGCATCGCGAGGTCGTCGATCCCAGGGATCTCGGTGGCCGGCGCGGTGATCGCCAGCTCAAGTGGCGGGCCGTTCTCCACCGGAAGCGTGACGGCGCGCAGCGCCTCGTACATGGCCAGATAGCTGACGGTGCCCGCCGCGAGCGGTCGGTAAGGCAGGCAGAAATAGCTGGTGAACGCGGTGGGGCGGCCATGGTTGTCGAGTGGCAGTACCCCGTTGGCGAATCGCTGGCCATCGCGCGCGAACCAGTGGATGGCGAGCGCGAGATAGCTGCCGCCCGGCCGGCTGCCGTGCTGCGCGTAGCTCACCGACACCTGCGGCAGCGTGTCGAGCGCGCCAAGCTGGAACCTGCTTAGCGCGTCCGCGAAGTGCTCACCGCTCAGGTCTCCGGTGCTGTAGGCCAGGATCCGGTACCCCTCGCCGCCGGTGTTCTTGCCGTGCAGCGCCCACTGCGCCCGCACCGGGATCTGCTCGCCGGTCACGGCAGGGGCACCCGCGCGCTCGGCACCGACCTCTCGACCAGCCAGCGGACCGGCTCCACCACGTTGACCGGATGGACGGGGCTGCGGACCAGGGATCTCCCCGATGCCATCCGGTAGACGTTCTCTGTGTCCCTGACGTCGAGCCGGCGGGTGCGCTTGTTGACCATGAAGCCGACGGATGAGGTGACGTAGTACCTGATCCGCCCGGCATGGAAGTACTGCTCGAACAGCTTGGGCACGACGTCCGCGTTTCCGTTGCGCGAGATCTCGCAGAGCTTGTCGAGCAGCACCCGCGCGTCCGAGTCGAGAACCCGGGGGAAGCCAAGGGGGTGGTCCTCATCCCAGTCGAGCACGTCGAGTTCCGCCGCGGTCTTGAAGACCCGCGGGTCGTCAAGCTTCGTGACGCAGATGGCCACGTGGTGCGGCAGCTTGCCGTCGAAGCCCGGCTCCCTGGCCGCCTCCGTGATCATGTCCATCACCAGGCTGTAGGTCTTGTCGTAGGCGTCGCCGTCCTTGTGCTCCCTGATCGGGTCGAACATGTAGAGGATGCCCTGGCTGGTTGTCAGGTGCTCCACCAGTCGCTCCCGCGGGTCGCCGCCCTGCTGCCCCGAGCCCGTGATCTCCCCGCTCGGGTCGGCCAGCTTGAGTGTTACCTCGACGGACTCGGTGAACGTCTGGGTGCGGAACCAGCCGGTCCGCTCGGTCCGCTCCACCTCCCTGCGCAGGATCCAGTCGAAGGTGTCGATGCCCGAGGTCGGCAGCGGGAATTTGCCCTCGCTCACCAGCGCGGTGTTCATCCCGATGAGCGCCTCCCGCGAGGCCGCGTCACGCCACCAGAGCCGCCAGTCCCTGGCCTGCAGGGTGAACGCGATCTGCAGCGCGCCGAGGAACGTCGACTTGCCGCTGCCTGTCGCGCCGAGCATGGCGATGCCCGGCTCGCTGCGGGACGTCGCGTCCGTCACGTCGGTGTCTCCTTCTAGTCGATGAACGGGAACGGCACGGGCTGCGCCACCTGGAGCAGGCCAAGGTCGGCCGCGAAGTCCGTCATGTTCACGGCGTCGTCCACCGTCGCCCTGGCGTCCCGGCCAAGCGCCTGCCAGATGTCACCGCGCCATCTCCGGTCGCGGAGCGCGCCGAAGGCGATGCCAGGCAGCACGGCGAGCCGGTTGAATTCCGGTACCCAGTTCACCCAGTCGGGGCAGGGGATGAGCAGCGTGTCGGTATCCAACGCGCGAGGGTGCGCCGGTCGGCCGCCGGCGGTCACGAGCACCGGCCGCCCGTAGTCGTCGGTCAGGTGCGCGGCGATCTCGCGGAGGGCGCACTCTAGCTGGGCGGCCCGCCGGTACTCGCGCTCGTCCGGCCGGCGGCCCGCCAGGCGGCGCAGTCCGGCCACCGCCTCGGCGCTTGACGCCAGCCACGCCTGAACGGCGATCGGCTCCTCGGTCACCGACCACGCCACCGCATGCGGCCCGTAGGCGATCACCGAGACGAGCAGCTGCCTGGCACCGGTCTCCGCCTCGGAGATGAGCTCCTCAAGCCGGTCGATGCGCAGCCGCAGGTCCTGGTCGCCGCCGCAGACCTCGATCAGGCAGACCAGGTGAACGGGATCTTGTGCGGCGAGCTGCTGCGGCACCAGGGAACACAGTTCGTTCCAGGACCTGGCGGATGTGCCGAGCTGAGCGGGCAGCCCCTCGAGGAGCACGTGGCCTGGCCGGTCAAGCACCGCCGTCAGCTCGTGGCTGCCCGCGGGTAGCACGGCGGACTGGATCTGGAACGGCCGCAGCTCCTGGGAGTTCGGCGCGACATCGGGGCGCTGATCGCGGGTGAGGACGGCGAAGGCGGTACCGTCGCCGTCCGTCGGCTCGCAGCGCACCATGACCTTGACCCGGTCCCCGCGGCGCACGCCCGGCGGGAACAGGTGGTGACCGGAGAGGTAGATGCGCCCGGCGCCGGATCGCCCGGCGGGCACGCGCTTGAGCACCGCAAGCTCGTACCCGAGCACCAGCGGGCTGTCCCTGATCGCGGCGAGGAGGTGGGTCTCGAGCGGGGTCGGGCAGTCGTAGACAGGCACGCCATCCGCGCCCGGTAGCAGCTCGCTGACCTCGGCGGGCAGGCCGGCGGAGGTCGTCGCGATGAACGCCGGCGCGTAGGCACGGTAGAAGGCGTCGTGGCCGGCCAGGTCCGCGGCGGTCAGCCGCCGCAGCTTGGGCTGTGGAGTGCCATGCTCGTCCCTGCGAACCCGGAAGACGGTCGCGCCGGTCGCGCCGAATTCGGCCACGGTGAACCCGGTTCCGTTAAGCCGCGCTAGCTCGTCGCAGAGTGCACCGTGCACCTTTTCGTCGTCCCCGATCATGGCTCGATGATGCGTGACAAGCCGTAGTAACCGACCCCGTAGCGGCGCGGGGGCTCTTTTGATCAGGGGCTCTCTATGCTGCGATTCCGTACCGCGAACCGTATTCGGAGGTTGATGCGGATGATGCGAATGTTCCAGCAGTTGCGGAAGTTCGTGCTCGCGCTGTCAGGTGTGCATGAGGAGACGCTCGGACTCGTCCCTACCCAGCGGGCTCGGTTCGAGAGCCTCGGCTGGGCGGTGCTTATCACCAGTTGCATGGCGGCCATCTCCATGTGGTTCGCCCTGGCAAGCGCGGTCGGGATCAATGGGATCCTGGCGCTACCCGTCGCGCTGTTCTGGGGTCTTGTCATCATGGGCATCGACCGGTGGCTGATCACCTCGATGCCCGTCGGCGGCGCCCGCAAGCTGGCCATGGCACTGCCGAGGCTCGCGCTCGCGGTGCTGCTCGGCACGCTGATCTCCACCCCGCTCGTGCTGCGCGTCTTCCAGTCGGAAATTAACGCGCAGATCGCCGTAATGCAGCAGGATAACTACACGAATTTCCTCAAACAGCAACAGGCAAGTCAAGTGACCTCACAGGTCACCATCTATTACAACGAGCTTCAACAGGTTAATAAGGAAATCAGCACGCACGGCGCGGCGACGGGCGACAATGCGTCCGATCCGCAGCTCGTGGCCTATGGCAAGCAACTGACAAATCTCAACAGCGAACTCACGCACTGGACGACACTCAAGAACCAGTATTACACCGCGTACATCTGCCAGCTTTACGGCGGGCCGACCTGTCCTAAGAAGGGGAACGGCCCGGCGGCCCAGGCCAGTCATAACAGCTACCTGCAGGCCTCGAACGAGGTCAGCGCGATCGAGGGGCAGATCAACCAGGTCCAGGGTGAGATACAGCAGCGCGACAGTCAGCTCAACTCAAGCAGCAAGGCCAGCCAGCAGGCCAGGTACGAGCAGGCGCTCAACCAGTTGCCGATTGTCCAGGGTGAGTACAACACGGCGCTGCAGCGGAAGAACGAGCTTCAGGCGGCCTTCTTCACCTCGAACCAGGCATCCCACGGCATCTTGATCAGGCTTGAGGCGCTCAGCCAGCTCAGCAACGGTAACCCCACCGTCACCGCCGCCCGGCTACTGCTCTTCCTGCTCTTTCTCGTCATCGAGTGCCTGCCGGTCACCGTGAAGCTGCTACAGCCTGCGGGCCTGTACGAGGAGGCGCTCGGGGAGACGGAGAAGGCGCACCGCAGGAACCTCAGGCGCGCCTACAGCGGCCGACCGTGGTCAGGCGATGGCGGTCTCCCGCCCGGGCAGCCGGTCGTGCTCCGGCTGCGGCCGGAACCCGAGCGGTCCATCGAATCGATCTGGAACCCGACCCGGGTGCTTACCAGGTCGCCCGACGACCCCGAGGCCGATTCCGACGACGAGCAGCCGACCCAGCCGTTCGGTGACCACCTTCCCGGTCAGGCAACCGGCAGGCACGACTGGGTCGGCGAATACCCGTCGCCCGGGCCAGGCTTCGGCGGGTCGCGGCAGTGGCGCGGTGCGAATCAATGGCGCAACCACTGGCGGGACCAGGCCGACCAGGACGAGCCCAGCGTGGCGATGGCTGCGAGCGGGCCGAGCGTGCCGCAGACCCGGGTGGACGTGCCCGCGGCCGACCCGCTTGTAGCGCGGACAAGGACCGACAACCGATACCCGGGCGACGTGCCGAGCGGTGACTATCCGGGCGATCTGCCGGGCGGCGACGGCTACCAGCCGGAACATGGCCAGGTCAAGGACCCGGTCTACGGCGATGGGGCCTGGTCGGACCTTGATGAGCGTGCCGCGTCGGCGCGGCCGGACGATACCGGCGGCTGGACCCCGCTGAGCTGGGACGAAGACGAGTGACCTCGGCGGGGGAGGTGCTCAATCGCCGCTACCGGCTCGTCCGGCGGCTCGGCGAGGGCGGGATGGGGAGCGTCTGGCAGGCCTGCGACGCCGTCCTCGAGCGGGCCGTGGCGGCCAAGGAGCTGATCTCCGACCCCTACGACGCCGAGCCCGCGGCGGTGCGGCGGGAACGGGTACGGCGTGAGGCGCTCGCGATGGCCAAGGTCGAGCACCCCGCCATCATCACCATTCACGACCTGATCTACGTCGGCTCCGCCAAGGACCCGTGGATCGTGATGGGCTACGCCCGCGGCCGCCCGCTGAGCGCGATCATCAAGGAGGACCCGCCGCTCAGCGAGCAGCGGATCGCGGCCATCGGCCGCGACGTGCTCGCGGGCCTGCGAGCCTGCCACGAGTGCAGCGTCTACCACCGCGATGTGAAGCCGGCGAACATCATCGTGGGCGGTGACGGCGCTGTCCGCCTCGTCGACTTCGGCATCGCGCGGATCGTCGGCACGGACCCGCTGACCGCGGACACCAAGGTACTTGGCACCCTCGATTACCTGGCACCCGAGGTGCTCAACGGCCGGCCCGCCGGTTCTGCGCCTGACCTGTGGGCGCTTGGCGTGACGCTCTACCACGCCCTCACCGGCAAACCGCCGTTCCTGGCGGAGACCCCCGCGGCGACGGTCGCGGCGATCTTCTTCAGGAACCCGCCCGAGCCGCGCGGCGGCGGCAGGCTGGCCGACCTGGTGCTTGAGATGCTCAGGAAGCGCCCGCAGGACCGGCCGGACGGAGCCACCGTGGCCTCGGTCCTGCGCGTCGCGGCCGGTAGCCGGGGCGGCGGAGGCACCGGCGGCCAGCCGTACCGGACGGGACCCTTCCAGACGGGACCCTTCCAGACGACGGTGGGCCAGGACAGGTCGTCGGCCCCACCGCGCAAGCAGCCGCCGGGGCACCGGTGCGCTACCCAGCCGATCGGCCCGGGGCAGCGGCTGACACCGCTCTACGGCATGCCCGTGCTCAACGCGGCGAAGGTGGTCGCCGAATGGCCCACCGAGCGGGCGGCGACCGCGCTGCTCACCCTCGGCGAGACCGACGCCGCGAACATCGTCAACCAGTGCGAGGATCCGGTCAGCGGGCGGCTGCTCAGCGCCATCGCCGCGGACCAGCCGGACCGTGCTCGCCGGATCCTCGAGATGGTCACCACGGAGCGGGCCGGACAGCTTGTCGACCACATGAGCTCAGTCGCCTCGGCGGCCGCCCTGTCCGTTCCGCCACCGGTCAAGGCGGCGCGCATCCTGGACCGGGCGGACATACCGACCGTCGTCGGCACGCTGTCCGAGCTGCCACCGCGCGCCGCCGCCTCGATCGTGCTCGCGATGGACGAACCGCGTGCCATCGAGGTACTCGGCCGTGCCTCACCCACCACGGTCGCCGCCATCTTGGGTAACGTGCCTCCGGCCGATCGGCATGCGTTGCTCAGGCGGCTGCCGAAACGGTTCCGCGGTCTGTTAGCCGACGCGATAAGAACCGATCATATGGAACGGACCGTGGCGACCGTGATGGGCTCATGTGCCGTTGAGAGTCGCACACGGTCCGTTCGGGATGATCCTTGGTGTTTCGTTTTTTCTATAAGAGCGCCTGGGCCGGGTCGGCACCCGACCAGGCGGCGCGCAGCAGCGCGCGCAGGTGCTCGGCGGTGACCTCGCGGGGGTTGGACGGGGGGACGGAGGGCAGGATCGCGTCGGCCGCCTCGGCGATCGAGTCCTCGGCGAAGCCGTAGTCCCGCAGGGCGTGCGGTGCGTCGAGTTCCCGCTTGAGCGCTACCAGGCCGCCGATCGCGGTAGCGGAGCCGAACGCGGCGGCGATCCGCCGCTCGGCGTCGGGGGCGGCCGGGCCGTTGAACGCGAGCACGTAGGGGAGCACGGTCGCGTGCGTCTGAGCGTGCGGCAGGTTGTACTTGCCGCCGAGGACGTGGCAGATCTTGTGATGCAACCCCGAGCCCGCCGACGCGAACGCCGCGGCCGACAGGTACGCGGCATACAGCGCGTGCTCGCGGCCGTCGAGGTCCATCGGGTCGTTGACGACCTTCGGCAGGCCGGCCGCCAGGGACCTGATGCCCTCCCCGGCGAGGACGGCGTTGATCGGGTCCGCGTTCGGCGCCCACATCGAGTCGACGCAGTGCGCGAGGGCGTTAAGCCCGGACGCGACGGACAGGTCGACCGGGAGCGACATGGTGAGGGTGGCGTCGTAGACGATGGCCTTCGGCAGGACCTTCCTGTCGATGCCCGTCGTCTTCTTCGCACCCCGTGTGAGACCCCAGACCGGTGTTGCCTCAGACCCGGCATACGTGGTCGGGACCGCGATGATCGGCAGGCCGCTCGTCATCGCGATCGCCTTGGCCAGGCCGGTCGTCGAGCCGCCGCCCACGCTGACGAGCGCGTCGATCCCGTTCTGCGTCGCCGCATCCCGCGCGCGCTCGGCCACCTCGACGGGGACGTGCATGACCACGTCGTCGTGGCGGAGGGCGACGGGAATGTCCGCGGCGATCTCGTCGGCCAGGTGCATCTCGGCCTTCGCGGCGATCAGCATGATCTTTTTCGCGTCGAGGGAGGTGATCTCCGCGCGCAGGCTTGCCGCCGCCTCGCCGGAACCGAAGCGGACCCGCTGTGGCAGGGTGTCGTGGACGAAGCGCATGCCTCTATCTTCCGCTATCGATGCTCAGCAGGCTCGTGAGAGCGTCGCGCAGGGCCTGTTCTGGGCTGGCGGGCATGGACATTGAGCGCCAGCCGATGAACTTGTCCGGGCGTATCAGGAGGACGCCGTCTTCTTCGATCTCGCGAATACGCGCCCAGTCGTAGTAGATGTCGGTGACCTCGCGGCCGGGGCCGATGACCACCGTCTTGATCGGGACGTTGAGCTCGTCGCTCACCTTGGCGGCGGCCTGCTCCCACTGCTCGCCGGCGATGCCCGTGATGAGGGTGAACGTGTCGTAGGGCGCGAGGTCCAGGGTGGAGACCTTGTGCGTCGTGTCGCCTACCCAGGCGTGCGGCAGGTGCGAGCCGGGGACGGTGGAGGCCTGGTAGTACAGCTCGGGGTCTCTTTGCGGTGTCGGCTTGGCCGTGCCATCCGTGACCCCCTCTCCAACAATCTCTCCAACAATGGCGGTTGACTCGTAGAACTGGCCGAGCTCGACGCCGTGCGCGTTGAACTCGTAGTTCTTCAGCTCCATCGCCTTTACGAGGGCTTGGCGCTTGGCCCTGCCTTTCGCGGTGTTGTGCTTGCGCTCCTCGATCTGTGCCCGCATCTCCTCCTCGGTCTCGGCGTCGGTCAGGCCGAGAACCTCGAAGAACTGGCCGAACTCGCGGCTCGACCTGTTGGCCCGCGTGACGATCTGTCTCGCTATTGGGGCGCGTTCCGTGGAATACGTCTCGAGCAGATCCGGTCCGGCCTGGCCGGTCAGCACGGCGGCGAGCTTCCACGCGAGGTTGTAGGAGTCCTGGACGGAGGTGTTGGAACCGAGGCCGTTGCTCGGCGGGTGGCGGTGGATCGCGTCGCCCGCCGCGAACACCCGCTTCTCGTGCAGGTGGGTCGCGAACATTTCGTTGTTTCCCCACAGGCTGGTGCCGGTGATCTCGACGTCGAGGTCTGGCATGCCGAGGAGGTTCGCCGCGATCTCGGTTGCGGTGACCTCGTTGACCTCTGGCGGGGGCTTGGTGATGTCGTAACCCCAGACGATCAGCCACTCGTTCCACGGGCGGATCATGCGGACCAGGCCGGCGCCGATCCCGCCGACGTTGGAGCCGGGCTGGATGACCCAGTACAGGACGCTTGGCCTGGTGGCTACCTGCGAGGAAATATCGGCTTTAAAGGTGATATTCATGGATCCCGCGATGTCCATCTGGCCCTCGTAGGGCAGGCCGATGTGCTCGGCGACCAGGGACCGGGCGCCATCGGCGCCGATCAGGTACCGGGACCTGATGGTATAGGTCGCTCCGGTGAGCCGATCTCTTACCGTCGTGGTGACGCCGTCGTCGTCCTGCGCGTGGCTCAGGTACTCCGTGGAGAACCTCGTCTGGGTGCCGCGGCTTGTGGCGTTCTTGACGAGGATCGGCTCCAGGTAGGTCTGCGGGATGTCGCAGATCAGGCAGGGGCTCGCCAGTTGGTAGTCGGCCTCGCGGGCCGGGTGGGTGCCCCAGGTGCGGATGCGGCCGATCTCTTCGCCAGCGAGCGAGGTGCAGAACACGGTGTCGCCGATCAGCTCGTGCGGGGTCGCGTCCGCGAGCACCTGAGCCTCGATGCCCAGGTCGCGGAAGATCTCCATCGCACGCTGATTCGTGATGTGCGCACGCGGCGTGTTGGCCGTCCACCGGTATTTGGTGATCATGATGTTCGGTACGCCTAGCGTGGCGAGGCAGAGCGCGGCCGCGCCCCCGGCTGGCCCCGAGCCGACGATCAGCACGCCGGTCTCTACCGCGGCGCCGGTGGGGATCTCGGTCTCGGCGAGCCCGTCGTCGAAGTCAGGCATGAGGTGCGCACCTTTCTTCCCGGCCGTCTTTGGCCTGGCCGATTACACGATAGGGGAGACGGCGCTGCACGTCATTACCTGCGGCGCTAGCCTAAGGAGAGATCAGGAGACGCCGACCCCTCAGGGAAGCTGGATGCCCATGATGTCCGCGATGCCGCAGAACAGCCCGGGCGGGTCGGCCCGGAGCGGTGGAGAGTACGGCGAGGGCGGTCCCTACGCCAGCCTGTGCGCGTGGCTCTATGACGTCGACCAGTACGGGAAGAGCAGCAGGATGCGGGCGACGGCGGCTAGTCCGCATCCGATTCCGATGGAGACGGTGGCGCCAGGCGAGACCTTGCACGTCGCCGTCGATGACGGTCAGAACGCCCACAAAACCGAGCGGCATCGGTACCTGTGGGTACCGCAGGCCGAAGGAATGGCGTCCAATCCCGTCACGATCGGCCTGGACGTGCGGACCGGCCACTGGGCGATCCGCAACAGCGGTCGCACGAACACCCTGCGGGTTCAGCAGTACGGGCTCTCCGCGGTGCCGCTTCCTCCTGGTACCGCGATCCCGATGACCGGCGTGGATGTGGCGGTGTGGATTCCCGTCGTGCCTCGCGAGCGGAGGCCCTACGAGAAGGGCGAGGCCTTCCGCATGCTGATTCTGAACGTGAAGGAGGCGCCGCCGCGGGCTTCCGGTGCCCATACCAGGCTGATCACGGCGCCGACGCGCTCGCTGACGTCCGCCAAGCAGGAAGCGCTCATCGCGTACTTCGGCCTGTACCTCTCCTGGCCGCCGCTGCCGGCGCCGCACGTCAGGCAGCAGCTGGAGGTCGAGGAAATCGCCGTCGTCAACCATCTTGAGAAGACGCCGAACCCGAAGAACTGGGCTCGTAACAGGCACGATGTGCTGGCCGGTGAGGACGGCTTGTTCACCGCCGCCGACTGGTACCCGAGGCTGGGCGGGGCGGGGCGTTCGCTGTCGAACCACCTGGCCGCGTTCTACCGCCTTCTGGAACTCGGGACGATCAACCTGCCGCGCGTTCGCCGGTGGGCCTCCGGCCTGCAAGTCGAGCCTTACGTGTTCATCGACAAGTAACGGGGTCGGAAGGTGGGGATGTTCGGAGGGATATGGCCGCGCCCGACGCGAGTCTGCGTCTGCGGGCACGGCAGGGCGGCGCATACCCATTACCGGCCTGGTAGCGACTGCGCGCTGTGCGACTGTGCCCGCTGGCGGTTCTCGGTGTTCCGCCTGTTCGCCCGAGCTTCTCGCTGACCAGCGCGAAGGTACCCGCGCGTACCTCTCGTAAGTCAACATCTTGTGACATCTTTACAAACTCCAGTGCCGGTACGCCGTAAACCCCACGAAGTGCTCAGGCGTCTCTTAAGGTATGAGGGGAATCAAAGCAGGTTAAATCTCTCAGACGAGGGGTCTGGTCGGACCGGTGACGATGACGGGCAGGCGTCGCCAGACTCAGCGTAGACCGCGTTCCCTGGAATTATCTGGCGATCGCGGTCTATTGAATCCCGAGTAAACACTCACCGTTACATTGTAACGGTGGAAGGCGAGTGACCATCATCGATGAGCTGATGAGGGATATCTGGCGCCCGAACGGCTATAGGGGGGAGCGCAGTTGACTACTACGACTCCGCAACAAACGGTACGACCAAAGGAAGTCGCGAATCCTCAATTCCGGACCCAAGAGTCAGATATTCCGGCCATACTGCTGCGCGATCCTTGTTATCTCGAAGTCTTGATACCTGCTCTCAATGAAGCCAATCGGCTGCCGGATACGCTGATCCAAACTATTCAGTACCTAGAAAAGCAGCCGTACTCGTCAGCTGTTGTAGTAATTGACAACGGCAGCGTCGATCAAACCTCTGACCTAACGTCAAGGGCAATGGGGTCCGAGCACGTGCCTGTTCACCTTACCGGCTGTGCTCGCCCGGGTAAAGGCGCTGCGGTGCGTCGTGGGATACTCACCTCACGCGCTCAATACATCGGCTATATGGATGCGGATCTGGCGACGCCAATTGAAATGCTGGATGTCGTCATGCCAATGCTCGGCGACAACCAGGCAATCATAGGTTCACGTCACATGAGCGGCGCGAGCCTGGCTAAGCGGCAGCCAGCGCACCGGGCGGTTGGCGGCATGATCTTCCATGCGATGGCGCGACGCGTCCTCAGCGACCTAACCGACACGCAGTGCGGATTCAAGTTCTTCGCCGGGGATCTGGCGAGGACGGCCGCGCGTCAGCTAACCATCGACGGGTTCGCGTTTGATGTCGAAATGCTTCGAGCGATCGACGAGATGGGCGTAGGGATAAAGGAGATCCCGGTGACTTGGACAGATGCTAGAGGCTCCACGCTCAACTCGCTCCGCGATGGCACACGTGCCGCGGTCGACCTCTACCGATTGAGCCGCAGGAAGGCGGCGTGATGTCCGCGCTTGAACAGTTGTCCGGACGGCGGATACTGTTTCTTAACTGGCGCGATAAGTCGAATCCAGCGGCCGGCGGCGCTGAGTCTTATACGGAGCAGATCGCACGACGTTTCGTGCAGACCGGATCCTCGATTACCCTATTCACCTCCGCATACGAGGACGCGCCGCCGTACGACTGGTCCAACGACTATCTCGTAATAAGGAAGGGGAGTCGCTTTGGTGTTTACCTCGCGGCGGCTCGCCATCTCAAGCGCTATGCCAACCACTACGATGCGGTAGTCGACTTCCAGAACGGCATCCCGTTCTTCGCGCCGCTCTGGGCGCCGGCGGCGATGCCCGTTGTGTGCGTGATCCACCACGTTCACCAGCGCCAGTTCGACATGTACTTCCGCTGGCCGATGAATCATGTGGGGCGGCTGCTCGAGGGCAGGGTGAGCCGTCGCGTTTACGGTGATCGGCCGATGGTGGCGGTCTCGCCGTCGACCCGCGCGGAAATGCGCCGCGAGCTCCGGCTGCGCGGGCCCGTGCACATCGTGCCCAACGGCGTCGATGCCCCGCAACCGAGCTCCATGGTCCGATCCCCGAGCCCGTCGATCGCCCTGGTGACTCGCCTGGTTCCGCACAAGCAGATCGGCCACCTGGTGGAGGTGGTGCCCGAGCTGCTTCGCCGGTGGCCGGATCTGCAAGTGAATATCGCGGGGACGGGAACCGGCCACCAGGCACTGATAGAACAAGTACGTCAGCTCGGTCTGGAAAAAACCGTGACCCTACCCGGCCGAGTCTCCGAACAGACCAAGAGCGACCTGCTCTCCCAGGCCTGGCTGACCGTTGCGCCCTCGATGGCGGAAGGCTGGGGACTTACGGTGATTGAAGCCAACGCCGTGGGCACACCGGCGGTGGCCTATGACGTCCCCGGCCTGCGCGACTCGGTACGCCACGGCACCACCGGGTGGCTCGTGCGACCCGGTGAGAGCCTGGCGACCGCGCTCATCAACGCGCTCGACGAACTCAGCGATCCGGACCGGCAGCGTGTCGTCGCGGATCAGGCCAGGGCGTGGGCGCACAGCTTCTCCTGGGACTCGAGCGCCGAACGGCTTGCCAACGTTCTGCTGACCGAGATGAGGCACCAGGAACTTGGCAGGCCGGGGCGGCGGCAAGCCATCGACCTTGCCACCGTCGCGTCATGGACACCGGATGCCAGCGAGGAACTGGTTCCCATCCTGCGGAAGACATTGCGGGTGACCGACATCATCATCAGCAGCGACGATGAAGGAACAAAGGCCTTGCTGATCGGCTGCGATGAAGTCGGGGCGGCGAAGGCGCTGCAGCGAGTGCCGATACCGCCAACCACGCTACGGCTAGCGACCACTGCTCGTGTCCTGTCAGGCAAAGTTTTAGGAGCGTCGTAACAGACTTCGAACGAAGAATTGGGCGAGAGGATAGTTGTGGGCATAATGGATCGGGATGTGGGCGTAGCTAATTGGGAACAGAAACCGCCCTGGGAACAGGACGCGTCCACCGTTGCCGTGACTCGTCCTAATGCCCGGATCCATTCAAGCAGCCGTCACACGCCCGA
>Ga0302314_10012184_pt1 | contig 14913 bp, 11 predicted proteins | sample III_Palsa_N2_3_FD_200533 | JGI IMG/M metagenome (GOLD analysis project Ga0302314, IMG submission 200533) | Peat permafrost microbial communities from Stordalen Mire near Abisko, Sweden - III_Palsa_N2_3 | ecosystem: Environmental > Terrestrial > Soil > Palsa > Peat permafrost | place: Sweden... | reverse complement strand
GCCACGATCGGTTCCACCGCGCCGTTCGTCGGCCTGCTGGGAACGGTTATGGGCATTCTGAACGCCTTCCAGGTTATCGCTGCCACCAAGAGCTCGGGTCTCGGCGCGGTTGCCGGCGGTATCTCGGAAGCTCTGGTTACGACCGCGTTCGGTCTGCTGGTAGCTATCCCTGCCGTTATGACGTTCAACTACTTCACCAACAAGGTAGAAGCGTTCGACGTCGAAATGGACAACAGCTCGTCTGAGTTGGTGGACTACTTCATCAAGCAGTCGCACCGCTAAGCGCTGGCCGCGCGGCACACTAAAGCGCGGCTGTTGCCTAACGCACACCTGCGGGAATCACCACTGAGAACCTCCGGACGCTGAAGCGAACGGCGTCCGGAGCTCTCAGGTAGGATTACCGGCCAGATCACGGGTAAACAGCCCGGACGGAGCAAACTCTTATGGGAATTTCAAAGCGGGAAGAAGGCAAGAAGGTCAACTCGAACATCAACGTGACTCCCATGGTGGACGTCATGCTGGTGCTCCTGATCATCTTCATGGTCATCACCCCCATGTTGAACAACAAAGTTAACGTCGACTTGCCCAGGGTTACTGCGGCAATCGTGATGGATAACGCAAACAAGGAAGATGCCATCACGGTGGCGGTCACGCGGGATGGATCGACGTTCCTGGGCGGCGACAAGGTTGGCCTGGACGATCTGGGCAGCAAGGTAGCGGACCTCGAGGCGAAGAAGACGGATCCTTCGGCCGACAAAGCTGTTTACCTGCGCGCTGACGAACGCTCCAACTACGGCAAGGTCATGGATACGATCGACGCGATCCGCACTGCGGGCGTGAGCCAGTTGAACCTTCTCACGGACATGAATTCACAGGACTAACCCGCGGCCAGGCGTACCTGGCAAGGCGGCAGAGCGACACGAAAAGGAGTAATCCCTATGGGAATGAGTGGTGGTGGTGGAGGCGGCGGCCCAGTATCGGAGATGAACGTAACTCCGATGATCGACGTGTTGCTGGTGCTGCTTATCATCTTCATGGTTATCCAACCGACGACGCCGAAGGGTCTTGAGGCACTGGTTCCCCAGCCGCCCAAGAATCCGACGAACCCGCCGCCGGAGAATGACCGCACAATCGTCGTCCAGGTACTGGCCGGCGGTGGTGGCGTGCCGACGTACAAGATCAACGAGACGCAGTTCGCCAAGGGCGACCTGACTCCTGAGCTGACCAGAATCTTCTCAACGCGTAAGGAGAAGGTGATGTTCGTCAAGGGCGACAAGGACCTGAACTTCGCGAGCGTTGCTGAGGTGATTGGCTTTGGCCATGCTGCCGACGTAACCAACATCGGCATCATTACGCCGCAGGTTGAAGCAGGACACTAAGAGCAGGGAATAGGGGTTAGGGAGTAGGGAACAGTCTGCTCGTGGCTTCTAAAGGTACTGGCGCTCCATGTTTGCGGCTATTGTCGCAAGTGTGGGGCGCTTTTGCTTGTGTACACGGAAATGTGCAGAACATGCTGACAGATAGCGTGGAGTAGTCTCCTGGCCGATTTGCTGCTGTGTGGTGTCTAAGGGAGGGAAGCTGCGTTATGGTTTCCGGCTCTCGCCAGGCCGTCTGATTTGAAATGCAGTTCGAGCGCTCGCTCACCGTATTTCATCCGAGGTGTGGCTCATGGCGTTTTCTACAGGTTCTTCTTCTGCATCCTCCCCCGAGATCAATGTCACTCCGTTGATCGATGTACTGTTAGTGTTGCTGATCATCTTCATAGTCATTGGCCCCGCGCTGCCGCATGGGATAGACAGTGCGATTCCGCAACACGCAAAGGGCAGCGTCGATAGCTCACCGCAGGCCCCTATCATCGTGCAGGTGCTTGCTGGGCCGGACGGCGTTCGTTACAGGGTGGGTGAGCGCGAAGCCACCCTGGCGGAGCTGCAGCCGATGCTGCGGCAGATGTTCGCTACGCGTCCGCTGGGCAGCGAGAGCCGCGCGCTATTTGTGCAGGGGGATCGCTCGCTGAGCTTCGACACCATCGCAAGGGTTGCGGGTGAGGCGCGAGCTGCGGGAGCCAGTCCGGTAGCACTGCTGGGAAAGCCATAATGCAGCCGGCGTCCTAAGAGTAGAAACAACAAGGCCTCCCGCGTGGGAGGCCTTGTCGTTTCTCGTAAGAGATTGTTCGAACTACTTGTTGAGGTCTACGCCGCCGCTGAGCTTCTTTTCCTTGGCAGCTTCGTTAGCCTTGCGAGCGCCCATGGCCTTGTGTGTCCAGTCATCGGCGAGGGCGAGGTCAGCCTTGCGGGCGTCGTCGTTGCCACACTCGAGATCGGCCTTGCGGCGATAGGTGAGGTTCAGGTAATCCATGGCGTCGTTGTAGGTCGGGTTGACGTTGACGGCCTGCTGCAAATACTTGAGGCCTTCTTCCACCAGGGCGGAGTTAGCAGCGACGAGCTTCGCGCAAGTGTCCTTGGACTTCTTGACGTTGCCGTTGCCATCGTCCTGCAGGTTCGCTTCACCGAGGATGGTGACAGCGTTCTTGTAGGCCTGGGTCCAGTCGATAACGCCGATGGTGTAGTTGGCTTCTGCATCGGTGGGGTCAAGCGAGATGATCTTGAGCTCGTCCGCCTTGGCCTGATCGAACTGCTTGATGTTGCGGTGGATCGAAGCGATCTGCTTGAGGGCGCCGAGATCGTTGGGATTTTCCGCGAGAACAGCGTTGAAGCCGTCCATGGCCTTCTGCGCGATCTTCAGGTTGTCAGGGCTGTCGAGATTGGGAACGACCTGATAGCTGTATGCGGTTGCAAGATACAGGCGAGCGGTGGGGTAATTGGGGTCGAGATTGATGGAGGTCTGGAAGTGATCGACCGCTTCTTCGTAACGTCCACCCTTGAATGCCGCAACACCCTTGACGAGTTGATCGCGTGCCCGGAGCTTCGTGCAGCCTACAGTGCTCGCAAGCACCAACAGCAGCGCGGCGCTAGCCGAAATTCGTGCGCTAAATTTCATGAGAACCCTTCCCCTTCAAACATTGTCGCCCAAGCCTAAAAGCAGGAGCATAAGTTTCGCAATGACACAGCTAGCCTTGCCGTTTCATTGTATAAGGCAGAACACGTAGCTTACCAGAGGCGAAGCCGCAACGTCGTGAAAATGGACGGTACTCGAGGTCTGGGAGGCAAGAAAACGGTAGGACAGCGGGCCTAGGTGTTTGACGCAAAGGGGGCGGTTTTAGCCGCCCAGCCGCCGGGAGCGGTTTCTGAGGTGAGGAATTGCTTCCGGAGGCGTCTGCGGAAGCTCGCGGCAGTCTATTGTTAGCATCACAAAGAGAACGCACGCCCGGCTGTTTCTGCCGGAGCGAGGCATGGAGAAGACCGATGGCAGCAGGGCAGGGTTCGATGGAAAACAAGGCGGGTAAGTGGACGGCGGCTCAGATTCCTTCACAAGCTGGCAAAACAGCGCTGATAACGGGCGCGAATAGCGGTATTGGCTACCAGGCGGCGGTGCAACTGGCTCGGCATGGAGCGCATGTGCTGCTGGGTGTGCGTGACGAGGCAAAGGGGCAGAAAGCTCTTGCGAAGCTCCAGAGCGAGGCTCCGGGTGCGGTGGCGGAGATCGTGTTGCTGGATATGGCGTCGCTGGCTTCGGTGCGTGGGTTTGCGGAGGCGTACGTTGGCAGCGGCCAGCCGCTCGATTTGCTGATCAACAACGCCGGTGTGATGGCTCTGAACAACCGCGAGCTCACCCAGGACGGCTTCGAGCGCCAGTTTGGGACGAACCACCTGGGACATTTTGCGCTGACCGGCCTGCTGATGCCGGCGTTGCTGCGGGCGAGTGCGCCGCGGGTGGTTACGGTGTCGTCGCTGGCGCACCGCAACGGGAAGATGGAGTTCGACAACCTGCAGGGCGAGAAAAAGTATGTGCCGTGGGATGCCTACAACGCGTCGAAGCTGGCGAACCTGCTGTTTGCGCTGGAGCTGGAGCGCAAGGCGCGGGCCTCGGCGAGCAAGCTGGTCAGCATACCGGTGCATCCGGGCGTTTCGACTACGAGCATCTTCCAGAACGGGCCGGGAACGAACGATCTCAAAGCGCGTGTAGTGAAGTTCCTGGCGCCGGTGCTGTTTCAGTCGGACGAGGCAGGTGCGTTGCCTACGCTGTATGCGGCGACGTCTCCAGCGGCCAAGGGCGGCGAGTACATTGGGCCGGATGGCTTCAAGGGGTTCAAGGGTGCGCCGACGGTAGAGAAGCCGCTTCCGCAGGCTCTGGATGAAGCCGTGGCGAAGAAGCTCTGGACGGTGAGCGAGGAGCTGACGGGGGTTGTTTATCCGCCGCTGAGCTAAAAGTTAGTGAGACGCACAATGTAAAAAGACCCCGATTTATCTCTGCTGTCGCGCAAGAGAGATCGGGGTCTTTTATGTCTGGATGCGGAGGGCTCTGTTTATCGCTTGGTTTTCTTTGCAGCCTTCTTTGTAGCTTTCTTTGCGATCTTCTTTGCAGCCTTCGGCGCGGTCTTTTTAGCGACCGCTTTCTTAACCACCGCTTTCTTAACCACTGCTTTCTTGGCCACTGCTTTCTTGGCCACAGCCTTCTTAGCTACAGCTTTCTTAGCTACAGCTTTCTTAGCTACAGCTTTCTTCGGTGCAGGCTTCTTTACGGGAATTTTCTTGGTGGCCAGTCGCTTGGCTGCAGATTTTCTGGCAGGGACTGGGGTCTTGGGAGCGGCTGCGCTGGAGAGACGCTGTAGTTTCGCGGCGTGGGCTTCCAGCAGCTTCTCCAACTGGTGGAGCAGGATGCTGGTCTGCATGGGTTTGACGAGCATCTTGTCGGCGCCCATCTCCTGCCAGTCTTCGTCGGCGACGGGGAAGGCGGTGAGCAGAGCAACGGCGGGATGGTAGGCCGCGGTGCGGGCGGCCTGGATGACTTCGCGGCCGGCGGCGTCGGACTCCATGCGCATGTCGGTGATGACCATCTGGTACTCGTGCAGCTTGATCTTGGACTTGCCTTCGCGAGCGGAGGCGGCGGTATCGACGTCGAAGCCGCTGATTTCGAGCACGGCTTTCATGGTGAGCAGGACGGTGACTTCATCGTCGACGAGTAGTACGCGGCGCTTTGCCAATGTAACTCTCCTTACATAAGGTGGTTGCGAGATTGGATGTTCGCAGCCACGCCCACGGCTCAAATGTGCTCTCCGGGGTATCCGTGTCATGGTCTCAGCTTGAGAGACGTTGTGCAAGCGAGTGCAATCGCCAAATCTGTGAGATAGTGGGAGCGATTACAGTTGCAATGGAGTACGCACCATATCTACTCCAGGCCAGACTTTCTGCTCCAGGAATCCATGATGAGGAGTATTGGGGCCGATGGTTCGCAAGTTTTTGGCGCAGATAGGAATCATCGCTGGCATCAGCGCCTTCGGCATTGCGGCTGCGTATGCGACTGCTCACGTCATCGAGTTGAGGCAGGGGCGTGCCAGCCTGCAGCGCTATGCGGAGCAGTTGCGGCAGGCTGACGAAGGCTTTATCCGCGACAACAACCAGGCCATTGACGATATCGCGCATGACGGTCTTCCGTTCTGCTCGGATGATGAGCTTTCGTTTCTGCGGGACTACGTGTTCCGGTCTCCGCATATTCGTGACATCGGGCGAATGAAAGATGGTGCGCTGTACTGCACGTCGGGTGTGGGCAGGCTTCCGTCGCCTACAGTTTCAACCAGTATCCCGGACTTTTCAGAGAACGGCGTGAACATCTACACGCGTGGGCGTCTGAAGATTTCTAACGATACGCGGGCCCTCATCGTTCAGACCAAGGGTGTTTCGCTGGCGCTGAATGCCAATTCCTATCTGTACCTGGACGAAACGCCGATGTACTTCGCGGGACCACTGCTGGATCGCACGCATGGCCGTCTGCTGACGGCGTTTGGGCACCCGGTACCGCTGAGCGCGCAGGAAGCGATGGCGGGCAAGCTGATTGAGCGCAAAGGGGTGTTCTACCAGCCGATATGCCTGCCGCAGGCGACGACCTGCGTGATCGCGTTTGAATCACGCAAGAACATGCTCGCGACCAATAAGGATATGTTGGTGGGGTTTGTGATCTGCGGCTTGTTGCTGGGTGGGGCGCTGGGGCTGATCCTGGTGCAGTTCCACCACGGCCACTCGTCTATGGAGAGCCAGTTGCGCCGGGCGATCCAAAAGGGTTCGCTGACACTGGTGTATCAGCCGATCATCGATTTGGAGACAAGCGCGATCGTTGGCGCGGAAGCTCTGGTGCGGTGGATCAATGAGGATGGCGAGTCGGTGCGGCCTGAGGTTTTTATTGCGTTGGCGGAGCAGCGTGGCTTTGTCGGTCTGATCACGCAACGAGTGGCGCGGTGTGCTGTAGAAGAACTCGGCAATCTGCTGAAGACGGGGACGTTCCGGCTGACGTTGAATATCTCGTCTGAGGATCTTCACGATGCGGAGTTCGTCGCGAATCTGGATAACGCGCTGGGTTCCTCCGGCGTGCCTGCGGCGAGCATCGGTCTGGAGCTTACGGAGAGGTTTGCCGCTGATCAGGAGCGAGCGGTAGCTACGCTGGCCATGCTCAAGAGCAAAGGCTACATGGTGTACATCGATGACTTCGGCACGGGCTACTCCAGCCTGGCTTACCTGCACCGCCTGCAGGTGGACGCGATCAAGATCGACCGGACGTTTACGCAGACGATTGGAACGGAAGCGGTGACGGCTTCTGTGGTTCCGCAGATTCTGGATATGGCGGAGAAGCTTGGCCTGGTGGTTGTGGTCGAAGGCATCGAGACGAAAGAGCAGGCGGAGTACTTCCGCGCGTCGGGGCGGGGCATCCTGGGTCAGGGCTGGCTGTTTGGCAAGCCCGTGCCGGTTGCGCAGTTTCGCAAGCTGATAGCGTAGTGGGCTCGCGTTACGAGACGACTACTTCAAAAGGCCGCATCATGTCGTTGGATTCATGCTCGAGAATGTGGCAGTGGTAGAGGTAGTTGCCGGGGTAGCCGTCGAAGTGGACGATGATGCGGGTGATGAGCTCCGGGGGACACTGCACGACGTCTTTCCATCCGAGTTCGTTCGGCTCCGGCGGAAGCGCGTCTGCGAGGTAGTGCAGCCCTTTGTTATTGCGATAGGCGAAGACGTCGAAGGGGCGGCGATCGAGGACTTGGAAGCGCACGAGATGAAGATGCATGGGGTGCGTGTCTTCGGTGAGGTTCACGAACTCCCAGATTTCGGTGGCGTTGAGGCGTGGCTTTTCGGTGACGGGCTCATGCCAGCGCTTTTTATCCAGCACCATCAGCATGGAGTTGCCGATGTGGTCGAGCGCTTCGTCCAGTGTGATGGTGCGTGTCACCGTAGCAGCGGAAGGCGGCGTGCGTTCGATCGTGCGAAGCGCGGAGGGAACTGGAGTGCTGGGCCTGGCTCCGGCGACAGGCCTGGCGGCGACGCGGAACTGCAAAACGTTTGCCGGCCCATTGACCAGGTGAATATGCTGTCCGGCTGACTGCGAGAAGTCAACGATGAGGTCTGCACGTTCGGCGGGAGCGAGCGAGAGATGCTTGAGAGTGATGGGCGAGCGCAGCAGTCCCTGGTCGGAGCCGATTTGCTGGAAGGTCTGTTCGCCGGTGAGCGACAGTTGGAAGAAGCGGCTGTTGGCTGCGTTGAGAACACGGAAGCGATAGAGGCGCGGCTCCACTTCAAAATACGGAAAGATCTTGCCATTGATCAGGATGGCATCGCCGGAGAACTCCGATACCCACGGATGATCGGGATCGCCGGACACGGGATAGTAGAGCTGGCCGTCGGCGGAGAAGTTGCGGTCGTAGAGGGTGAGCGGAACTTCGTACTTGCCGCTGGGCAGGTTGAGGGCCTCTTCCGCATCGTCGCGCACAAGGGCCATGCCGACCAGCCCCGCGTAGATGTTGAGCCGGTTCAGGCCCATGGCGTGGTCGTGGTACCAAAGCGTGGCGGCTTCCTGCTGCAGCGGATAGTTGCAGGTGCGGGATTTGCCGGGGACATACCAGTCGTCGGGGTAGCCGTCGTCTTTGCTGGGGGTGCGGCCGCCGTGCAGGTGGACGCAGGCGCGGACCTCAGGGATGTCGTGGCCGCAGCCGTGCAGGCTGAAGTCGACCGGGAGGAAGTGTTTGGTGGGGAGCTGGTTCAACCACTCGACGTGCAGCGGCTGGCCGGAGCGGGCTTCCAGCAGCGGAGCGAGCGCGGTTGGGGTGCTGTTGGCGAGGTCGCGGTAGGCCCACATGCGCGTTGGAGCTACGTCGCGGTGGACCTTGGCGTGGATTTCACGCATGGCGATGCGGACGTGGCCGGAGGAGCTGGTGTGGGCGGCGACGGGCAATGGCAGCGCGTCGACGAAAGGAGCCAGGTCGTCCGAGTGCAGGATGTGGATCGGCGGTTGCGCTGTTATTGTGGCGGCCTGCGTGGGCATCGACATCGGCATTCCGGCCATCCGCTGCGCGAAGGAGCGTCGTGCGCCAAAGGCAAGTGCGGCGGCGGAGGCTTGTTGCAGGAAGGTGCGTCGGGTGCGGGACAAAGAGAGGGACTCCACGGTTCTGAGCTGCCAGGTATTGAGGCGCAAAGCAAAAAGGCACGCACCTTTGGTTGAAGGTACGTGCCTTTGAAGCTATGACAGCGAGATGAAGATGCCGTGAACGCGGTTAGTTGCCGCTGGTAACAGCACCGGTTGTTGGGTTGAGCAGCACAACGTTCGGATTCGGAAGCGCTCCGGCGGTCGTGGTGAAGTTGAACATATTCATGATGGAGCCAGAGGTTGCGTCGTACGAACCGCCACCGATGCGTGCGCTGCCAAGGAAGATGTCTTCGATAAAGCGGGGGATGGAAGCCTGGTCCGTGGGGGTGTTATCCACGAAGTTCTTCTTCGCCCAGGGAGAGATCACCAGGAAAGGAAGACGCGGGCCATGGCCGCAACGTCCGAGAACCGCAGCGCCGTTGGAGTTAGGCCCAGCGAGCGTGGCAGCGGTTCCGGAGCAGATGGTGCCATCGGACGTGCTGTTGGAGCCGTTGACGATGTCGGTCAGGTGGTCATACCAGCCGTCGGAGTCGTCGTAGTTGATGATGATGACCGTGTTCTTCCAGAAAGGCGAGGACTCGATCATATTGATCTCGTTGACGACGAAGGTTTGTTCGTCGAGCGGATCGGAGTAGCCGGCGTGGCCGTCCTGGATGCCGGGGGCCTTGAGGAAGCTGACCGAAGCCATAGTGGGCGTAGCAGCGGTAAGAGCCGCGTTGAAGTCGAGTACATCGTACTGGTGGTTCGCGCCAGTAGCGTCAGCAGCGCCAATTGCTACGCCTGCTGTGGGACGCGTGTGGTTTGGGTTCGACGTGCTGGCATAGTACTGGAAGGGTTGGTGGTGAGGGATGTAGTCAGCCTTCGCAGGATTGCCGGGGATGTTCGCTGCGGTGCTGGAGCGGCTCGTAGAACCTTCGCCGGCGGTGCAGCTCGTGGTTCCGTTGGGGTTGGTGATGGATAGGTTGAAGCCACCCTCGAAGAAGCCCCAGGTCACGCCGCCGGTGTTGAGCAGGTCGCCGATATTCTTGCCGGTCATGGCAAAGTTGGCGGAAGGGCTGGAGCAGATGTCGTAAGTGGGGTCGTCGTCGTTGATGTCCGTGTAGCCTCCCTGGCCGTCAGCGATAAGCGCTGAGGAGACGCTGGCATACGGCAGTGTGAAGGTGGCGCCGTTGGTCTGGCCGGAAGCGAGGTTGAGGGCGCCGGGGGTGGAAGGACCAAACGTGCTGCCGAATGAGTGGTCGTTCATGGAGTAGTGCTGCGCGTAGTTCCACATCGCGGTGACGGTGTTGCCATCGTAGTAGCCCATGGTGAGGGCCGTGGTGCCGACGATAGCGGGAGCGGCGGTCTCATTGACGAGAGCAGCAGCGTCCGCAGTGCCTACGGAGAAGGGAAAGAGATCCATCTTGCCGCCGTCGAAGGCAGCCTGTTCCGGGGCATAGTTGTGATCCTGGTCGCCGGTGGCGGCCTGGTTGGGGCTCAGGCGGAAGGGGTTTGCCGCCGAGTTGCCATTGCCGGAGGCGAGGTTCGGGTTCGCCGTCAGCAGGTTCGGGTTGGAGATGTAGTTGTTGATATTGGTCGGCGTTCCGGTGGCGGCGGTAAAGGTCGTTCCACCGGTGTTCGCTGCGTTCGGGTAGGTGCCGAAGTAGTGGTCGAAAGAGACGTTCTCTCCATAGATGACGACGATGTGTTGGATGGCCGTGGAAGGAGCGACAGCTACTGGCGTTGCGGGTACAGCGGGCGTGGTAACGGTGCCGGGCGTGGTGAGGTTGCCGGTACCACCGCAGCCTGTCAGCACAATAGCCGCAGTCAACGAAAGAGCAGAGATTTTGCGAATCATAGGACCTCAGTACAAAAGGGGTAGTTTCGGAATCCCCCCAGTGATAGTCCGGTGATGTGAACAGGGGTTGAAGGGGGTGTGAACGGACCCTGAATCGTCGATGAACAACGACCTGAGTGAAATGTGGAGAAAGGGAGCAGGAGCCTGTCGTTTTGATCCGTTTGGTAGAAGGTAAATCGCTGATTTCGCCGCATTTCGCGATAATCCGCGTGGAGTCACTTGATTGACTTGCCTGTTGCGAGTTGGTACCGTGAAGTCTCTCAGACAGAGTGCGAGGTCGATTGAAACTGTCCTCGGCGAGCGTGTTGCTGTTGCGTCGCCGGATAAGTGCAGGACGTTTCGACGAGCGGGTGGTTTGCGTGCTGAGTTTTATGGAAAGGCAAAACCAAAAATGCGTGTAGTGGTCTTGGGATCAGGAGCAATGGGACTCGCAGCGGCCTTTCAGGCAGTCCGCGATGGGCATGATGTGACCGTGCTGGAGGCGGATGTTCAACCCGGCGGCATGGCAGCCCACTTCGACTTCGACGGTTTGTCGATCGAGCGCTACTACCACTTCATCTGCAAGACGGACTACCCGACGTTTGAGCTGCTGCGCGACCTCGGCATTGAAGACAAGATGCGCTGGCGCGATACCTCGATGGGGATCTATGCGCAGGGCAAGCTTCATGATTGGGGAAATCCGATTGCACTGCTGACGTTTCCCGGAATGGGATTAATCGACAAGCTGCGCTATGGTTTTTTTGCGTTCGTGTCGGCAAAGAGAAATAGCTGGCCTTCGCTGGAACATCGCAGCGCGAAGGAATGGATTACGACGTGGTGCGGCGAGAATGTGTACAAGATGCACTGGGAGCCGCTGTTTCAGCACAAGTTTTATGAGTTTCAGGACAACATCTCGGCCTCGTGGATCTGGACGCGCATCCGCCGGATCGGCCGCTCGCGCAAGAGCCTGATGCAGGAAGAGCTGGGCTACCTGGAAGGTGGCTCAGAGACACTGGTAAAGGCGCTCGTCGAGAAGATTGAGCAAGGTGGAGGAAAGATTCGGCTGGGCGATGCAGCCAGGCGCGTGGTTACGGCCAACGGGGCAGTGACGGGCGTCGAGACGGCAAGTGGTTTTATTGAAGCTGATGCTGTGATTTCGACCGTGCCGACGCCTTTTGTGTCGCGGCTGATCCCGGATCTCTCGGAGCCTGCGAAGAAGGCGTACGACGCTATCCCCAACATCGGGATTTGCTGCCTGATCTTCAAGCTGAAGCGTTCGCTGAGTCCGCACTTCTGGGTAAACCTTTCGCAGCCGGGGATCGAGATTCCGGGGCTGATCGAGTTTTCAAACCTGCGCGAGGTGAAAGACACGATCGTTTACGTGCCGTATTACATGCCGACGACCAATGAGAAGTTTTCCTGGTCAGACGAGCAGTTGTTGGGCGAAGCATTTCTGGCGATGAAGGCTGTGCAGCCGGAGCTGCTTGAGTCCGATGTGCTGGGCTCGCAGGTGGCGCGGCTGCGTTACGCGCAACCGATCTGCGCGCCTGGTTTTGCAGCGACACTGCCCAAGGTGCAGACCGAGATTCGCGGGTTGCAGGTCGCGGATACCTGCTTCTACTATCCGGAGGATCGCGGCATTGCCGAGAGCGTGCGGCTGGGGCGTGAGATGGCGAAGAGCGCCGGCGTTGCTGGGCTCTAAGAGAACGACTGGGAGTTGCGAAGGTTCGTTTGTCGTAGCGCGGATAATGTTCGTTGTCCGCGCGTAGGAAGAGACGTGAGCCTGAATGCTAACATTCACGAATGACTTCCAACGCCTCCGTGACACAAAACCGCAACGTGGCTTTGGCTGCCGCTGGAGTGGCACTTCCGGTATTCGTTTTTTATGCATTGCTGCTTCGCTTTGTATTGAACATCCCGGTACTGGATGACTATGACGCAGCTCTTAGTTTTCTTAACCAGCTTGTGACGCAGCCAAGCGCAGCGGGAAAGTTTCTGCTCTTTCTCTCGACGCAACATAACGAGTACAAAACACTTTTTGGCAACGGGGTCGTCTGGCTACAGTTCGTCGCTCTTCACCATGTGGACTTCAGGGTGATGAGCATGTTGGGCAATGTATTTGTCCTCTTGATTGGCGTGCTGCTGTGGAAGATGTTTTTGCCGCAGTGTAAAGATCTGGCGACCAGGCTTTCTCTTTTCATCCCGGTAAGTTTGTTGCTGTTTCAACTGAACTATGTCGAAGCCGTGAATGCTCCCATGGCGGCGTTACAGTATTGGCCGGCGCTATCGTTTTCTTTGACCGCTATCTACCTGCTTGTGAAATCGACGAAGGCGGGCTTTTACGCTGCCCTTGTTTTGATTTTTCTGAGTATCTTCTCTTCAACAAATGGGTTTCTGCTTATCCCGATCGGCTTGCTGCTTTTAGGGATGCGTCGCCAGTATGTACGAATGGCTCTAGTGCTGGCTGATGCCGTCGTATCATTTGCGATCTACCGGTATCACTACGTGGTTATTCATTCGCAAACGGTGGGGCAAGCTTTCCATTCCTTCCTGGTAGAAACGCTGATCCTCAAGCCTGTGTATGCCCTGTGTGTTTTGGGGAACGCGGTGGGCTATCCGTTCGGGCTGGCCGGCGCCGGTGCGCTTGGCCTTGCCATCTGTGTTTTCTATTTCGTTCTCGCGAAGAGAGGGTTCTTTCGTCGCAATCCCGCCATTGGCTATTGCGCGATGTTTCTCGTTCTTACATCCATGGGCATCGCTTCCATTCGCTTGAGTCTTGGTATGCAGTTCAGCACTTCTTCGCGTTACCGGATGTATTCGGATCTTTTGCTGGTGTTTGCGTGGTTTGCCGTGGTGGAAGAGTTCTTGCTCCCGAAGATGGAGCAACAGGTTCTTGTGCTGCGGCGTAACTGGATCTTTGTTACGGCAATCCTGCTGTCTGGTATATTTGCGATCGGTTCGGACCGATGGGGGTATAAGTTTTTGAAGTCGCGTCGTACCTACTGGATACAAGGGATTGCAGCTTATGAGCATCCCGCGTTTCCGGGATCGACGGAAGGACCAGTGCTTCGCTTGCCACAGCAGAACGCCCAGGAGGAAGCCCTGCAGGACCAGTTGGATCAGTTCTGCAGGAAAGCCCTGGTGCGGTCTATCCAGCTTGGGATTTATGTACCGCCACAATACTAGATTGCCGTTGTTTCTGTAGCTGGATCCTCAGTAGCTGGGCGGCTCATAGATGCCCAGTTGCATCGATTGAGCGAGGACATCGTGCGCGTGCAGTTCCCAGCCATAGACGGATGCAGGCTGGTTCGGCATAGGCAACACCGGCCCAGCGGGCTGACCCGGTTGCGGATGCTCAAAGGCGGTCATCCCAAGGACGAGGGTGCGGTCGCGTTTGATCAGAGTGTAAGCTCCGTAGGCATCCATGAGGATGGCGAACAGGCAGCATACCGAGAGTACCTGGAGGAAGTGTCGATTGCGGCTCAGCGAGATGCGTTGGTGCTGCACGAACTCCTCGACAATGGCGAACCAGGCAAAGATCATCAGGAGATCGCAGTAGATGCGGTAGCGCGAGGAGGTGGACTCCAGCAAGCCGAGGTCTGACCGTATGCCGGCGACGCCTATGGCGGTCAGCAGAACAAACAGGATGCAGTAGCAAACGAGGGGATTTCTGCGGTAATACCCTCTGCGGGCCATATAGCCAAAGAAGAGAAGGATCGCCATTCCCAGAATAAAACTGCATACGGTGGAAAGAAGGGTGGCAACGCTTCCCCGGGCGGGAACGAATGCAGCGCTCCCCGTGAACGTGATGATGTAGAGCGGGCGCAGATGCAGGAGCGTCTGGAAGACGGAGTGGGATTTCCGGCCCTGCGACGACAAGGTGTTGTAGTGGTAGGCATATCCGGCAAGGCACACTACCGTGGCGCCCAGCCAGATTGCGATGCGGGCATAGTGGCGATGCAACAGCAGGATCAGGAGTCCAATCGGCACCAGCAGGAAGCCATTTCCAGACGCTGAGATGGCAAGCACCAACATGGCGATGGCACCCCAAAAGCTTCCAGAGGTCTCCTTTACGAGGAGGTAGATAGCTGCAAGCACGAAGAAGACAACATTGATGTTTTGCAAACCAGGGAGCGCCCAGTTCAGCGTCTCAACGTAGTTGAGTTGGAAGAGCAGCAGCGAGACGGGAACGAAGAGGGCAAGGCGTCTGGCGAGATCGGTCTCGCCAGGCAGAAACATCTTCCATAACAGCCAGCCGATGAGCAGGACAAACACATTGCCTAACGCGCAGGTGAGCTTGAAGTTGAGACTCCCGAACACGGCATATTGCAACCACACGGTGGCGTGGCCAAAGACAATCTTGTACTCATTCTGTTGTGCGGCTATGAGGTACGACAACTTGCCCGAAAGCGTCGCTCTTTGCACAGTCTGGTTGAGGTAGTTGAGGCCGGCGTCATAGTCGTCGGCAACCGGGATGTTGATGGCAAAGAAAAGAAGGATGGCGTAAAAGAGGAGGGCCGGCAAGGCAACAAAAGATGCCGCGAAAAAGACCTTTCGGCGGCCAGTCTGGGCTG
>Ga0302314_10012183_pt1 | contig 14914 bp, 12 predicted proteins | sample III_Palsa_N2_3_FD_200533 | JGI IMG/M metagenome (GOLD analysis project Ga0302314, IMG submission 200533) | Peat permafrost microbial communities from Stordalen Mire near Abisko, Sweden - III_Palsa_N2_3 | ecosystem: Environmental > Terrestrial > Soil > Palsa > Peat permafrost | place: Sweden... | reverse complement strand
CGGGCGCTGGCCCGCCCGCTGACCCGCGCCGACGTCATCGCCGTGTATGCGGGCCTGCGGCCGCTGGTGGCCCCGAGCGAGGGGAACGGGTCCAAGCCCACCACCAAGCTGTCCCGGGAACACGTGGTCGACGTCCCGGTGCCCGGCCTGGCGAGCGTCGCGGGCGGCAAGTTCACCACCTACCGGCTGATGGCCCGCGACGTCGTGGACGCCGCCGTGGCGAACTTCGACCGTGAGGTGCCGGCCTCGGTCACGCATCAGGTGCCGCTGCTCGGCGCGGACGGGCTGGCTGCGGCTGCGCCCGCGGCGGGACGGCTGGCCGAGGATTACGGTGTGACCCGAGGATGCGTGGAGCACCTGCTCGGCCGGTACGGGACGCTGGCCGAAGAGGTGCTCAACTTGACCCGCGCCGATCCCGCGCTGGCCCGGCCGCTGGCCGAAGGCCACCAGTACCTGCGGGCGGAGGTCGCCTACGCGGTCACGCACGAACACGCCCTGCACGTCGAAGACGTGCTGATGCGGCGGACCCGCCTGTTCATCGAGTCGACCGACTCGGGCACCAGCGCGGCGGCCGACGTAAGCTCGATCATGGGCCGGCTACTCGGCTGGAACCGACGCAAGCGCGCCGCCGAGACGCGCCGGTACCTGGAGCTCGTCGCGGCCGAGCAGACCGTGCCCGCCGTGGTCGCCAACCCGAAGTCCCCGGAGCGCGAGCTGGCACTCGCCGCGAGCGCCGCCGCGGGATGAGCAGACAGGCCCCGGGGATCACCAAGGGCTCCCGGGCAGCGCAGGGCACCCGGCGGCTGCTGACCTTTCGGCTCGACCAGGAGCAACGGCAGCGGCTCAAGGCCCGGCTGGCCCGCGAGGGCCGGACGATGTCCGAGGTGGTGACGCATGGCCTGCGTCAGTACGTGCAGCACGCCCGGGCGGCCGGGAGCGCGAAGAGCGCGGTCGCGAGCGCCAAAAACACTGAGAAGCTGGTGCTGCCCGACCGCATCGCCGCCCGCCTGCGCGAGCTTCGGGCGACCGGGCACAGCGATCTGCTCTCGGCGACGCTGGCGGCGCTCAACGAAGCCGGCTGGCCGCTGCGCCCGCTCGCGGAGGCCCTGGGCATCAGCCGGCAGGCGGTCCAGGCGCGGGTCCGCCGCCGGGCCGCCGCGGCGCTGCGCGAGCACGTGACGAACTACGAACCCCCGCCGCCGTTTCCGCATCGGCGGATGGCCAGCGCGGCCGGCTTCCGTACGCACCTGACGATCAAGATCGACCATTCGCTGCGCGCGTCGGCACACCGGGCCGCGGCCGACGAGGGTAGCTCGCTCACCCAGGTGGTCGAGGCCATCTTGGACCGCTACCTCAGGCACGGCATCGCGGACGCGGATCAGCCGGCCGCGCCGGCGCCCCGCCGCGTCTCCGACCGTGTCACCGGCCGTGTCACCGACCGTGTCACCGACCGTGTCACCGGCCGTGTCTCCCGCCAGGCGAGCCGCTCGCGGTAGGCCGCCACGTGTTGCCGGTTGCCGCAGTTGCCCGTATCGCAGTAACGGCGGGACCGGTTCTTCGACAGGTCGACTAGTACGGTGCCGCAGTGCGGCGCCTCGCACCGGCGTAGTCGCCCCTGTCTCGCGCATCCGGACCAGGTCCGCGAACGCGAAGCCGGCCTGCGCCGGGGCGGTCGCGACGGACAGCCGGGCCGACCACCAAAATGTCAGCTGATACGTGAATTGTCCCCAGCCGGGTCAGGCGGCCAGCGCGGTTTCACGGCCGCAACTTATCCGCACCCGAAAGCGCACCAAGGGTGCTACGGCCGCCGAGCACATTGGCGGTATGAGCAATTCGAGGCTGGTGCGCGAGTCACCTTCAGTCCTTAATAGAAACACATCTATCCCGGGTTATGCGCCGCAGCTGTCGGTGATTATCCCGACCCTAAATGAGGCGCGGAATCTGCCGCATGTGTTCGCACGGATACCGGCCGGTATATATGAGGTCATCATCGTCGACGGCCACTCAGTCGATGACACGCTGGCCGTCGCCCGTGAACTGCGCCCCGATGTCCGCATCGTGATGCAGACGCGCAAAGGCAAGGGAAACGCGCTCGCCTGCGGATTCGCGGCGGCGACCGGCGACATCATCGTCATGATCGACGCGGACGGATCAACTGACCCGGACGAGATTCCCCGGTTCGTTCAGGCGCTCGTGGACGGCGCCGATCTCGCCAAGGGAACCAGATTCGGCGCGGGAGCGGGAAGCAGTGACATTACACCGCTGCGGGGATTCGGTAACAAGCTCCTCAGCGGCATGGTGAACACCTTGTACGGCACGCGATTTTCGGACCTGTGCTACGGCTTCGCTGCGTTCTGGCGGCACCACCTGCCAGCATTCGGCCTGGATGCCGGATCACCTGCCGCACCCGGCTCAAAGCCGCTCTGGGGCGATGGCTTCGAGGTCGAGACCCTGATGAACATCCGCGCGGCCACCGCCGGGCTCGTCATCGCCGAGGTGCCGAGCTTCGAGCATCCCCGGATTCACGGGACCAGCAACCTGAACACCTTCCGTGATGGCCGGCGGGTGCTGCGCACCATCCTGGCGGAGCGGCGCGGGGCCGGGCGGCAGGCTGGCGTGATAGCCGGGCCGGCCCGTGAAGACCGGAGCTTCGAGGCGTACCTGGCCGATGGAGCGGCACGATGAACGAGAGCACGGCCGGCGCCGGCCGGCTCCCGACGGTCTCGGTAGTGATCGCAGCATTCGCGAGCGACCGGTGGAATTACCTGCAGGACGCGGTGAAGTCAGTTCAGGCGCAGACCGTGCCGGTGCTCGAAACGGTGGTGGTGATCGATCACAACCCTGAGCTCCTCGCTCTGGCGCGTCACGAGTTCGACGGAGTGACGGTGATAGCGAACGCGGGAACGCCCGGAGCCTCCGGCTCCCGTAATACGGGCGTCGCCGTATGCCATGGTGAGATAGTCGCATTCCTCGACGACGACGCTCGCGCCGAAGAAAACTGGCTAGAAGTACTGCTGCCGCATTTCGTGGACGATGGCATCGTGGGTGTCGGAGGTCGCGTCGACCCGCTCTGGGCCTCCTCCCGGCCGCGGTGGTTCCCGCCCGAGTTCAACTGGACCATTGGCGCGTCCTATCCCGGAATGCCAGATAAGGCCAGTAAGGTACGGAATGTCTGGAGCAACAACATGGCGATTCGCCGGTCAGCGTTCAAAGCGATAAACGGCTTTCGTGATAACTTTGGAAAGGTGGGGCAGCGGTCGCGTCCGGAGGACACGGATTTGTGCCTTCGCTCAGCAGCGGAAAGCAACCGCACGTGGATGTATGAGCCGGACGGAGCCGCTGGGCACTGGGTTCCGGCGCAGCGCACCACGCTCGGCTATTTTGTCCGCCGGTGCTTCAACGAGGGAATGGGGAAAGCCGCCCTGGCTAACATGAACGGAGCGAGCCAGAGCACCGCCACGGAGCGGGATTACGCACGGCACGTGCTGCCGCGTGCGATCACCCGCGGCCTGCGTGAAGTGGTAGGCGGGGACCTGTCGGGCGGCCTGCGCAGCGCGGCCATTGCCGTTGGATTCTGCGTCGCGGCGCTCGGCTTCGTCGCCGGCCGGACACAACTGGCGTGGTCGGCTTAGTCAGGACGATAAAGACGGAAATGGCGTGATGATCGCAGTGAACGACAGCCATCGGGACGCCCTCTGCCGCGCGTTCGGCGCGCGGCTTGGCCGGGCCGGGACAGGAATGCTGACGATGATCTGCACCGTGACCGCGGTCCTGGCGGTGAGCGGCTGCAGCGCCGTGCGCGCTTCCAGCGTCGGCGCTAAGCCCGCCGCGGTCCGGACCGCCCAGCCTGTTTCCACGCCCGCCCCGTCCCGCAGCGCGCAAAGCGCTCCCGCGGCCAGCATCTGGAAGCTTAAGTGGCAGGCCAACTTCTCCGAGTCGGCCAGGCTGGGCTCCTTCTCCGGGTGCAATAACAATGACAGGCTGCCGGACGCTTATTGCAGCGGCCTGCCTGCGGACCTGCAGTCGCAATGGTGGGCATATCCCTCGTGGCCGGACAGCGCGACCGAGGTGCACAAGCCGCTCGGCGGTTATTACGATTCCAGCCAGACGGTGTGGATCAGCGGCGGCCAGATGCATATACGAATGTTCCGTACCACCGGGTCGATTCACTCGGCCGCGGTGCTGCCGAAGGCGGCCATCGGCATGGTGTACGGCAAGTACGTGGAGACGTTCAACGTCGCTTCGGACTCCGATCCCGGTTACCGCAGTGCGCACATGCTGTGGCCGACCAACAACACACCGCTGGGTGCCGAGGTGGACTTCCCCGAGGGCGAATGGGATTCGACCTTCTGCGTGCATGTGCACAGCCGGCTTGTGACCGGTACTCGCAATTTCTGCCCCGATATCGGGTGGACAGGCTGGCACACCACGGAAATCGACTGGACGCCGCAGAGCCTGAAGTTCTACCTGGACGGCAAGCTGCTCGGCACCCTCACAGGCAAGTGGGTACCCGACACGCCCATGTCGTGGATTCTCCAGAACGAGTCCGCTCTGTACGGTGTGCAGGCTGCGGAGAATTCCTCCGCCCAGCTCAATATCTCCAGCCTGGCCGTGTATTCCTATCAGGCGCCGGGCGCCGGGTGACCCGGGTATCCGGGCTGGCCGGAGACACGCGGCCGGCGGCCCGCGGCCTCCGGCCAGCCCAGCCATCGTGCTACATTAAGTAACGATGCGGATGCGTAAATGGATACTCCAGGACTGGCCGGCCAACGTCGGCCGCCCAGAGTGTCAGCTGCTGCTGGCCTGGTTCCGCCTGGCGCAGTGGGCCGCTGACCACTGGGGAGCGCTCGCGCGCCCGGTCGTCACCCCCTACTGGCTGACCTCGTCGCTGCTGCTCGGCGTGGAGTTGCCGGTGACCGCCACGGTCGGTCCCGGGCTGCATCTGCACCACAAGAACGGCATCGTGCTCAGCCCGCGCTGCCGCCTCGGCAGCGACTGCCACCTGCGTCATGGCGTGACGATCGGGAACAAGGTGGACCGGGCCGGCCACGAGCTGGGCATCGCGAGCATCGGCGACCATGTCGACCTCGGGGCCGGCTGCGCGGTGATCGGCGACATCCACGTCGGCGATCACGCCCGGATCGGGGCGCTCGCTGTCGTGACCAAATCCGTGCCCGCCTGGGCCGTGGTGGTCGGCAATCCCGGGCGCGTGATCCGCATCGACGAGCCGGAGCCGCAGGCTTGAGCGGGCACCGGTAAAGCAGCGAGGGCCGGTCACACGTTGACGCGGTAGATGGTCGCGTCTGCGTTGCGGTAGACGACCGACCATCCGATCGTGCTCTGGACCGCGTTCGCGAGCTGCGCGTAGCCCTTCGGAGCGCCGAAGAAGTCGACGTAGGCGGCCATGCTGCGGCTGAACACGACGAAGATGTCGTGGTGCCCGAAGGAGGCGAGCCACTGCCCGACCTGAATCGTGCTCGCCTCGTTCGGCCAGGACTGGCCGTCCTGCGGGTCGGCCGGGATCACCTGCAGGTTGTAGTCGTTGTAGTTGGCGCTCTCGAGCCCGGGCAAGTTGTCGGCCGCGAGCACCAGCACCGAGCCGCGGGGGGCGTGCGCGTACAGCCACAGGCTCGCCGTCAGTTCCGCCGGGGTGAAGGCGTCGACCGCGACCGGCCCGTACAGGCCCTGCAGTCCCGCGGCCAGTGCCGCCAGGCAGGCCAGGGCCGCCGCGGACCGCTGCAGCACCGGCCACAGCCCGGCGAGCATTCCCGCGATCAGCAGCGCGCACCATGGCACCGAGAACATGAACACCCGGTAGATCGCCTCGCCGCCGTAGCTCTGCACCAAGATGATGAAGAACGGGCTGAACGCGAGGACGGCGACGGCGGTCACCCGGCCCGGCGTACGCCAGTAGCGCGCTATGGCGGCCAGCGCGAGCACCCACATGCCGATGGCGAGCCCCCGGACGATCTGCGCCGTCGTCGCCTCGGCGCCTGGATGATAGACGCCCACGCCGGAGGCGTTCTGGAGTACGTTCCCGCCGCTGAACAGGCCGCCGAACTGCTGGGAGATCAGGTCGTAGTGGGGTATCAGGTAGCCGCCCGCGATCACCAGCAGCATGAGCAGCAGCAGCCAGCCGCGCCGCAACAGGCCGAGTATCGCCAGGCTTCCCACCGCGGCGAGGGCGAAGTACGGCGTGAGCTGGTGCGAGGCGACGATCGCGAAGTACAGGAACGCGATGAGGGCGAGCGCGACCCACTGCGCCGCGGGGGCGGAGTCCGGCGGTGCCGGCCGCCCGGCGGCCAGGAACGCTTGGGCCTGGCTGATCGCCCCCCGGCGCCGGGGTGACGGCGCCGGGGCCAGCAGCCAGCGCAGGAAGATGGCGGCGATCCCGAGCCAGAGTAGGTAACCGAACGCCTGCGGCGACATGTAGTCCTGGCCGACCCAAGCTATCAGTCCCTCGTACAAGAACAGCGCCAGCCACGCGATGCGGCGGCTTCCCGGCATCATCCGGCTCGTGACCAGCCGGAAGATGCCCGCCAGCAGCAGCGCGTCGGCCAGCTCGAACGCCAGCGGCCCCCAGGCGGCGAAGGAGAGCGGCCCGACCCGGGAGGCCCGGCTGACCGACGCGACGGCGGCGAACAACGCCGGCCACTGCTGGTAGATGTTCGAGGGGTCGGTCACCCGGCCGTAGGTGCCCAGGGCCTGCACGACGCCGATGTGCTTGTACACCCACGAGTACTCCGGGACGGTGTACAGGATCGGGATCGTCGCGTAAATCGCGACGATCAGGCCGGCCAGGTACGCGCCGAGCAGCCACGTCCGCGGCTCGGGCCTGGCCAGCTCGAGCAGGCCGCCGGCCAGCAGCGCCGCCAGGCCGAGCAGGAACCAGACGTTCGCGCCGGCCAGCAGGCCCCACAGGCCGACCGCGGCCGGGCGTATCTGGCTCACTCCGTACGCCCATGCGCCGAGCCCGCCGAACAGGGGGGCCAGCCGGACCGTCAGGTCCCGCAGGGCCGGCCGGCCCCCCGTCCTCGCCCGTAGCCCGGGCAGCGAAGCGGTCCCGGGCACCCGCGCCAGCCGGACGCCGCAGGACAGGACGCTCGCCCCGGCGACCGCGAGCAGCGCGTCTGGATGCCAGGCCTTGACCCAGATCATGCCCGCGCTGACGAGTGCGGTCACGGCCAGGCTCAGCACCAGGGTCAGGCCCGCCTGCAGGACGCCGTCGCCGCTGTCGATCCAGCACATCACGGCCGTCCCGGCCGGAACGCAGGCCAGCAGCAGCGCTCCTGCCAGCGCCGGCCCGTGCCCGGGAGCGGCGAGTACGAGCGCCGCCGCCACCACGCTGACCACGATCCCGGCCCAGGCCGTAACCTCGGTCCGGTTCCCGCTCGGCGTGGCCGCCGCGGGACTTGAGCTCACCGCGGTCTGCACCCGGGTCCCGCTCATCGCAGCCTCCTCGCAGGCACGCCGGCGTACAGGGCGCCGGGCTCGCAGTCCTTGGTCACCACCGCCCCAGCCGCCACCACGGTGCCGTCGCCGATGCTCACACCGGGCAGGATCGTGGCGCGCGCGCCGATCCAGCAGCGGTCGCCTATGCGCACCTCGCGGTAGGAGGGCATGCGCGCCACCTCGCCGGTGGGTCCGAACTCGTGCACCGAGGTGATGATCATCACCTGGGGGCCGAGGAAGCTGTCGCGGCCGATGACGATGGGTCCGTGGCCCTCGAACCAGCAGCCCGTGTTCACCATGGCGCCGTTGCCGAGGCTGACGTGCTCGGACTCGAAATAGCAGCGATCGAGTCCCCATATCCCCGACCCGAGGCGCACTCCGCCCAGGCGCAGCAGTATGCGCCGCACGGCGAGCGGCAGCATTATCGAGGTGGCCAGGGGGCCGCGGCGCAGCCACCACAGGGCCCGCTCGGCGTCTTGCGGTAGCGCGGCGAATGCGTGACGGAGCGGGTGTCTCAGTTCCTCCGCGGTCAGCGGCCTGACGCCGGGGCCGCTCATCGCGTCCCCGCCAGCTCGCCGCGGCGCAGGTACTGGCGCATCCGCCGGAGCGCGAACGGTGCCGCCGCGGCGGCCGATAGCGCCTGGGCGGCCAGGTAGGCCCAGCCGGCCGCGGTCAGGCCGAGGCGCGGCAGCAGCACCACGGTCGTGCCGATCAGCACCGCCCCGACGGCGGCCTGGAACCCGGCCAGCATCCATATTCGCTGGTCCAGCCACGCGAGCGCGCAGAAAAGCACGACCAGCGCGCTGAACGGCGCGCTCAGCCCGACCAGCCGCAGCAGCACGACGCCGTGCGCCGCGTAGCGGGCGCCGACGAGCTCAAGCAGCGGGTGGGCGCCCAGCAGGCAGATCGCGGCCGCCAGGACTGCTATCGCCCCCCACAGCAGCAGGCTGCGCCGCAGCAGCGCGCCCGGATGGCCCCGGCCACTCGCGGCCTCGACCACGAACGAGGCGGCGACGTTCCACATCACCAGGCTGATGCCGGTCGCGATCAGCCAGGGCATGGTCAGGTAGGCGGCCTGCGCGGCACCGAGCCGCCACACCACCAGCAGCGGGATCACCTGGGCCGAGGCGGCGAAGCAGAGGTTCCCTGCGTACTCCCCGGCCACGAAAGACAGTAGGCGGCGGCGGCCTGGCAGCGTGCCGTCGACGGTCGCGAGCGCGGGCAGCGCCCGGCCGAACAGCAGCGAGTTGACCACGACCGCGGCGACGGCCGCGGGCAGCACCCAGGCCGCGATGGTGCCGCCGCTCAGCCACGACACCCCCAGCAGGGGCAGCAAGGCTAGCCGCGCCGCCGCCGCGGAGATGTTCTCCGCCGCGACCCAGGGTGCCAGGCGCAGGGCGGTGAGCACGGAATCTTCCAGTGCGAAGACGGAGAGTACCGGCACGGCCAGGATGAACAGCGCCCGCGACGTCCAGCCCCCGGTCAGCACGTGGGCGCTCAGCCCGGTCGTCGCGTACACCAGCCCGGCCGCGAAGGACAGGCCGATCACGACCAGGTACCCGCGCCGGATCAGGAGCGTGCCGAGGCGCCCGGCGCCAGGCACCAGGCGGATGAACACGTTGGTGAGGTTGAGCTGCGCGATCACCGACAGCAGCGTCAGCGCGGCGATGCCGGCCGAGGCGCGCCCGACCGCAGCCGACGGCTCCAGGTGCGCCGCCACGGCCCAGAACGCCAGCCCGAACCCGTTGGCGACGACGCTCGCGGTCATCAACGACATCGCGTTGACGGTCAGCGACTTGCGCAGCCTCAGACGCCGGACGGGCGCGGCCTGGGTGCCGGCGGGCAGCACCCGGCTCATCGGGCCCACCGCCGCTGGGACCGGCGCGAGCGGAGGTAGGCAAACGGCCCGGCCAGCATGCCCCGCAGTTCCGCCCGGGCCAGGGCGGGTGGGTAGTCCTCCGGCCGGTGAACCTGCTTGGCCGAGGCGGGATCGCGCAGGGAGCGCAGCCACGTCGGCACGATCGCGGCCAGTCCCAGGGCGTGCCGCGGGTCGCGCAGCGTGATCGCGATCAGCATCGCGGTCAGGCCGATGCCGTACCCGTGGATCTGCCGTTCCAGGTCTTCCATGGTGGCCCGGTGGGAATGCTGGATGATCGCGTCCGGTTCGTAGCCGAGCCCGTGCCCGGCTGCCAGCAATTCGATGAACATGGCCAGGTCCTCCCCGGCCGCGGCCGGGGTGCCGGTGCCGAGCGCCCGGTCGAAACCGCCCGTGGCCCGCAGCGCAGACGTCCGGAATGCCATGTTCGAGCCGAGCCCGAACTCGCCGGTCTTGTACAGGGAGCCGACCCGCTCGGTCCGCGGGGCGCGGCGCCGGACCCGGAACCAGCCGGCCCGCTCGAAGGTCAGCGGGACGAAGCCGCGTTCCAAAGCGCTGTGGGACTGCTCGAACAGGACCTGCGCCGGCGTCTCCAGTTCCAGCGGCGCCACCAGCCCGGTCACCACGGCCAGGTCCGGCTGGCGGGCGAGGCGCTCACCGAGCGCCCGCAGCCATCGGCGGTCGACCAGCACGTCGTCGTCGGTGAAGGCGATGATCTCGCCGGTCGCGGCCGCGATCCCGCGGTTGCGCGCCGCCGAGATCCCGGGGCGTGGCTCACGCACCACGCGTGCACCGGGAATATCGGCCGGCGGCGCGTCCGCGGGCCGGTTGTCGACCACGATCACCTCGAAGTCGGGGTAATCAAGCTCGGCCAGGCGCTGTACGGAGCGCCGCAGCTGGGCCGGCCGCGCGAAGTTGCTTGGCACTACCACGCTGGCCCGGACCAGCTTCACCGGCGGTCCGGCCGGCGGTCCGGCCAGCGGTCCGGCCAGCGCCGCGCCGAGCTGCGCGTGCAGCTCGCGATCGAGCTCGGCGGCGCCGATCACCGTGCCATGCAGCGGTATCTCGATCGTGCCTAGCGGGTGGCCGGAACGGCACGCCAGGATCCACGCTCCGGTGTAGGGCGGCGCCTGCGGACGCGAGCAGTCCAGATCACCGATCGGCTCCGCGACGTCAACCACGGCGACCAGCACCGGGCTCGGCAGCTCGATGCTGGTCAAGCCCTCCTGGCCGACGACGGTGGCGTCCTGGCTCATCGGGCCAGCTCCGGCATCCGCCCGGCCTCGGGCGGGCCCCAGCCCGCCAGGAGCCGCCCCGCGTGCCAGGCATGCTGCTTGGCGTGCGCCCAGTGCCGCATCGTCGCCGATGGCCGCCAGCGGACCATCGCGAGCAGCTCTTCCGGCGTGGTGCCGCCATTGACCTGCAGCCGCGGAAGGGCCCAGCGGTCGTCCCCGGTCCGGGCCGGCAGGTCACCGACCACGCAGGCCTGGGCGAAACCCGCTTCCCGCACCGCCCGCCGGGCGCCCGCCGCGTGGTAGCCGAACGGGTAGGCGAAGCTGCGCACGGGGTGTCCCAGCTGCTGTTCCAGCTCAGTCCGGCTTGCGGCGGCGTCGCGGCGCACCCGCCCGGGCGGGTGAATATCGGCGGCCAGATGCTGTCTGCCATGCGAGCCGATCTCGAATCCGGCCCGCGCCAGGTCGCTCAGCTCGGCCCAGGTCAGCATCGCCTGCTTGCCGTCCGCACCGGCTAGCCAGCTTGAGCTCGCCCCGACGAAGGCGGTGGGTACGAACAGCGTCGCGGGCAGCCCGTGGCGCAAAAGGGCCGGGCACGCGGCGGTGCCGGCGTCCGCCAGCCCGTCGTCGATCGTGATCGCCACCGCCTGCCGGCCCTCCGCCAGCGCCGCGGGCACCTGGGCGAAGCCGATCACCTCGGCGTTCTCGCCCAGCGCCGCCAGGTGCTCGCAGAACAGCGCCGGATCGACCGTCAGCCGCTCGAACGAGGCCGTGGTGGCCGCCGCGATGCTGTGGTACATCAGCACCGCCACCGATCCCCGGACGCGCACCCCGCTCATCCCTTCGGCTCGGCGCGGCGCAGCTGCTGCGCGCGCGCCCGGGCGCCGGCGTAGGCGAACGGACCTTGCAGCATCCCGACGAGGTTGGCTCGCAGCAGGTCGCGCGGATAGCCCTCACCGAGCTCGCTGCGCCGTCGGCCCCGGGGCGAGAACTGGTCCCGGGCGGCCTGGCGGCCGAGCCGCAGCAGCTCGGCCGTGCAGCCAGGCTGGTGCAGCAGCGTGCTCGCGTAGAACGCGGTCAGCCCGCGCCCGTAGCCCATCAGCTGGCGGCGCAGCCCGGCGTAGTCACGCCGGTGGTAGTGGTGGACGATCGCGGACGGCTGGTAGACGATCGTGCCGCCGGCCAGCAGCAGCATGCTCAGCGCCGCGGTGTCCTCTCCGCCCTGGGTATATGTCCCGGCCCCCAGCGCGCAGTCGAACCGCCCGATCTGCTCAAGCGCGTCGCGCCTGAAGGCCATGTTGCCGCCTGCCCCGTACGGCGGCAGCGGGTAAAGCGGGCTCTGCTGGCGGGCTGTGGCCGGGGAGAACACCGCGCGGGCGAACCCCCGCCCCCGGCGCACGCCACCGTACTTCTCGAACAGCACCTGGCTCTGGGTCACGAGCTCGCCGGGCACGATGACGCCGGTGACGGCGCCCGCCCCGGGCACCTCGACAAAGCCGCGGGCAAGCTCGGCCGCCCACCACCGGTCGCAGCGCTCGTCGTCATCGACCGACGCGATCACCTCGCCCTCAGCCACCTCGATGGCGCGGTTGCGGGCCCACGACAGGCCCGGCCTGGACTCGACCACGTACTCCAGGTTCAGGCCATCGCGGCGTGCCGCCAGGACCACCTGGCGGGTCCGGTCGTCCGGCGGCGCGTTGTCGACCACCAAGATCTGGGACCGCTGGTACTCCTGGGCCCGCAGGGTCTCCAGCAGCACCGCCAGGCTGTCGGGTCGACCGCGGGTGCACACCGCGATCGTCATCTGCGGGCCGTCCCGCATCACCCGTTCCCGGCTGGCCACGAACCCGGGGGTCCGCGGCGGGCGCAGGCCGTCCAGCGGCAGCTGGTCGTTCCAGGCCAGCCCGCACTCGGCGAACCGGTCCCGCAGCGCCGGGCCGAACTCGCGCACGATGGCCCGGGCCAGCTCGTCCGCGCCCATGCCCTCGGCCGGGAGCACCGCGGCCACTACGCCGAGCGGCTCGCTGAACACGCGGACCAGTACCAGCGCCTGTGCTCCGGGCCGCGGCGCAGGAATATCGCCGATGCCCTCGGCGATATCGCACTCCAGAACCACTCCGGCCGGCGCCGTCTCCCACCCAGCCGCTACTGCGGAAGCTCGTGATCGCAACGCCGCCCCCGCACGCTCGCTACTGCCTGCATGAATCCCCCCGGCTCAAGCAGCGTCGCGGGGTTCATGTCACCGGCTTCCCGGCGGCCCGCCACAGTTGATAACTCCAAGTTATATGAACATTACCCCTTGTCACCAAAAAAGTAACTAGGTCGCTTCCGCCGAGCTGGCCCGCGGACGCGGCTCGCAAGGCACAGGAGGGGTCAGTACCAGGCCGGGGAGGACAGGAGGGTCAGTACCAGGCCGGGGAGGGCGTCAATGGCGGCGGAGCACGAGGATCATGCGCCACGCTTCGGCCGCTTCGACGGGCAAGTCGGCGTCGAAGTCCCCGTAGCTCGCCACCACGGCGAAACCGCCGGCCAGCCGAATCGCGGCGGCCATCTCGGTCGCGGTCCAGAACCGGTTGGGCACCACGTCGGTGACCGTTCGCACCGGCCCGTGGCGCTTGTGATAGGTGACACTGACGTGTTCCCTGGTGATCTGCGTGACCGGGTCGATCTGGTCCTGCGCGCCCCAGCGCACGCTGACTATGCCGTCGGCAACTTCCGTGCTCCACTCGCTGCTGGTCCGGTGCTCGGCCGCGAAGAAGTCCGCCGGGTGCGCGAGCTCCATGATGTACAGCCCATTACGGCTGAGGCACCGCGCCACCGAGGCTAGATGCCGCAGCATGTCGTCGAGCGACAGCAGGTGGCACAGCGAGTTGAGCATGGTGATGGCGAGATCGACATCGCCGGGGAGGTGGAAGTCCCGCATGTCCGCCTCGACGACGGTCAGGCTGAGCTCATCTGCCTTGGCCAGCTCCCGGGCCCGCGCGCACATCGCCGCGCTGAGGTCGAGCGCGGTGACCTCGAGCCCGCGGCGCGCGAGTTCACGGGCATGCTCCGCGGGGCCGGCGGCAAGCTCGAGAACCGAGCGCGGCGGCCCGGCCTCCACCCCATCAGGCCCATCAGGCCCATCAGGCCCCCGGTGCCTGCCGGACCACCGCAGCAGCGCGTCCACCTCGGCGGGCACGTCGCGGTAGGCGCATGCGGCCTGGTAGAACTCCGGCTCGTCATATATTCCCGACACCCGACTATGATGCCCGATGCCATGGCCATCCTTGGGCAAAGTTGCGTGCACTAGCCTCGCGCATCGCCCTGCGGCAGACTGTCCGCATGATGACAGAGAGCCAGGCGCTGGAAACCCTGACGCGCGAGGACCCGGAGGCGGGCGGGGACGCGAAGGCTGCCCTGGCCTGGCTTACCGGTGACGAGGGCCTGGAGACGATCTCGCTGCTGCGCCTGCAGGAGTTCCTCTGGTACGCGCTCCCCGTCAAGTGGCCGATGTCCGCGCCGGGCCGGGTCGGGGTGGCGAAGGCGCTCGGCCGCGTGTTCATGCTGGCTGGCCTGGAGCGTTACGCCGGAGTCTGTGCCTCGGCGGCCACCGAGAAGATCATCACGGCTTACGCGGACGGGCACGAGGAAGGAATCGCCGCCTACACCGAGGCCATCGAGGAATCGCATGCGGCGCCGCCCGACACCGAACTGCTGGCCTGGGGTTCGGTCATGGGATCGCAGGAGCGAGCCGCCTACGACGCCTGCGCGGCCGCGCTCGAACTGGCCTTTGCCTCCGGCGAGCTAAGCGCAGGCGCGCGCGGCTGGCGCACCAGGCGCGCAGACATCGTCAATCGCTGGCTGACCGGGCGTCCCGAGTTCATGTTGGCTCCGCCGGCCGGCAACGGTGAGGAAACCGGACAGGGAAGCGACGGCGCGCCGGGCACCGACACCTGGCTGGGCCGCATCAGCGCCGAACGCATCGACGCCTGGGCGCATGGCCGCCCAGGTGAACGGTCACGGCTGGCGCGCGGGGTGATTCCGCGCCTGCTCGAACCGCCTGCCCTTCCCGATGACCCGCTGCCCACGCTGCACTGGCTGCTCAGTCACGCCGACGAGGGCCTACGGCTCACCGCCCGCCACTACATCGCGCCCGCCATCGTCACCGAGGCGGTCGAGGTCTTCGGCTGGCGAGATCAGCTGGTCGGCACCTTGCGCCAGGAACTGGACGTGTTCCCGCTGCACACACTGCGCGGCATGGCGCAAAGCGAGATGGGGGCCATCCGCCGCAGCCGCACCAGCCTGGTGCTCACCAAGACGGGCAAGCTCATGACGGCGGACCCCGCCGCCAGGTGGCACATCGGCACGGCCG
>Ga0302314_10012182_pt1 | contig 14914 bp, 17 predicted proteins | sample III_Palsa_N2_3_FD_200533 | JGI IMG/M metagenome (GOLD analysis project Ga0302314, IMG submission 200533) | Peat permafrost microbial communities from Stordalen Mire near Abisko, Sweden - III_Palsa_N2_3 | ecosystem: Environmental > Terrestrial > Soil > Palsa > Peat permafrost | place: Sweden... | reverse complement strand
GCCGCATGGGCTGGCGCGGCGTGCGCGACCGCGGCATGCGCCGGCGTGGCCGGCCGCGCGGCCGCCTGCGGATGCTCGGCGTTCGCCGCCGGGGCATGTCCGGCCTCGGTATGCGCGGGCTCGTTCGGACGCGCCGCCGCTTCCGGATGTTCCGTGTTCGCCGCCGGGGCATGCTCCGCCTCGGCCCGCGCCGGCTCGTTCTGGCGCACCCCGACCTCCGGATGCGCGCCATTCGCGGCCGGCGCGTGCTCCGCCTCGGCATGGGCCGGGTCGGCCGGGCGCAGCGCCGCCTGCGGATGCTCGCCGGCAGCGCCGGCCGGCGCGGCACCCCTGGCCTGGACCACGCCGGCGCCATGGAAATCGCCGGGCCGCGCGGTCGCGGCGACGGCCGGGGCGCCGTGGTTCACGGATGCCAGCAGGCTCCGGTCGCCGCGGGCCGCTTCGACGTGGGAGGTCTGCGCCTGGGTCGGCTGCACATGCTGTTCGTGGGCGAACGCCTCTTCCTGCGCGCTTGGCCGGGCTTCGATGCCGCCGTGGCCGCCGTTGAAGCTGACGTTGTTGATCGTCGTGCGGTTGTTGATGACGGTATGATTGTAGACGTTGCCGATATGGGTGCCGCCAAAGTTGTTCACGGCGGAGTTGTAGGCGAACCGGCCGTTGTCCCAGCGCCCGCCTTCGTAGCCGGAGCCGCCATAGCCGAAGCCGTAGTTGATGCCGCCATAGAAGCCGACATGCGGGCCCCAGTAGCCGGCGTTCCAGGCATAGATGCCACCGCTCCAGCCCCAGTAGCCGGGCGTCCACAGCACGCCGACGCTCGGCGGCTGCACCCAGGTGCCCGGCACCCAGAAATAGCCATCCGGCCCATAGGCCCAGTAGCCCGGGGTCCACAGATAGCCCTCGGCCGGGATCGGCGGCTGCACATAAATGGGCAGCTCCGGCGGCGCGATCGTGATGGAAACGCCGATGGCGATCTGAGCGTGCGACACCGTCGGCGCCGCCAGCGCGGATGTCGCGAGCAGGAGCGGGAAGACGTAGCGGGACGCGCGCATCTGAATGTTCCTTTTCGGACAGCATTGGCGGGACCGGTGACGGGCTGGATTGGCTGGCAACCGCGCTGGGTCCTGCCCCGGGTGATCTGTTGGATACGTCGTGCAGGATTGTGTCCGACATCCGGCAGAAATGGTGGCCGGATTGTGGAGAATGCAATTGCCCCGCAGTCAGTTCCGCAGTTTGAACGCCAGACGATGCGGAATGGTTCGGTTCAACTTCTGGTGATGGCCGGCGCTGTCATTGCGCGATGGCCGCCGGTTGTCCTGCCGATGAACATGGAGCCATGTTCTGCTGCATTGGTATTTGGTGAGGGGCTGCCCGTGCAGCGCAGCTGAGGCGTCTACGCCTGCTTCAGTTCGATCAAACTCCGCCGGATCTTGCGGCCGCGCTTGACGCTTTCCTCGATGTAGCCGCCGTCGCCCCAGCGCACCGCGCGGGACATCGCCTGCGCGTCCTCGATGAAGCGCGCCAGCATCTCCAGCAGCGCCTCGCGGTTGTTGAGGAACACGTCGCGCCACATCACCGGGTCGCTGCCGGCGATGCGGGTGAAGTCGCGGAACCCGGAGGCGGCGAAGCGCAGCACCTGTTGCCGGCTTTCGCCCTCCAGGTCGTCGGCGGTGGAGCAGATGGTGAAGGCGATCAGATGCGGCAGGTGGCTGACGATCGCCAGCACGCGGTCGTGGTGGCCCGGCTCCATGATCTCGACCATCGAGCCGCAGCGGCGCCAGAACTCTGCCATCCGCTCCACCGCCGCGGCGTCGGTGCCGGGCGGCGGCGTAAGAAGGGTCCAGCGGCCTTGAAAAAGTTCGGGAAATCCGGCGTCGGGGCCGGAGTGCTCGGTGCCCGCCAGCGGGTGGCCGGGAACAAAATGCACCCCGGCCGGCACCAGCGGCCCGACGTCGCGAATCACGGATTGCTTGGTGCTGCCGACATCGGTCAGCACCGCGCCGGGTGCCAGATGCGGCGCAATCGCCTGCGCCAGCGCGGCATAAGCGCCGACCGGGGCGCACAGCATCACGCAGTCCGCACCCGCGACGGCGCGCGCCGGGTCCAGTTCCGCCCGGTCGGCGATGCCGAGTTCCCGCACGCGGTCGAGCGTCGCCTGGGAGCGGGCGTTCGCCACCACCTCGGCGGCGAGGTCGCCGCGCTGTTTGGCGATGCGCGCCACCGAACTGCCAATCAGCCCGATGCCGATCAGCGCCAGCCGCCGAAACACCGGCTCAGCCACGGGAGGCCATGAACTCGGCCAGCGCGTCGGCGACGAGCGTGGTTTCTTCCTCGGTGCCGATGCTGATGCGCAGGCACTGCGGCAACTCATAGGAGGCCATGGCGCGCACGATGATTCCCCGGCCCTTCAGCCAGGCATTGGCCGCTTCCGCTCGGGCAGGGGTGGCGAAATCAGCCAGCAAAAAATTGCCCTCGCTGGGCCAAGCCTTGATGCCGGCGGCTTCCAGTCGGGCGGAGAGTTTACCACGCCACTCGATGGCATGGGCGCGGTTGCGCTCGACCCAGCCGGGCTCGGCCAGCGCCGCTACCGCGGCTGCCTGGGCGGCGATGTTGACATTGAACACGCCGCGCACCCGGTTGAGCGCATCGACCACGCCCGGCGGCGCATAGGCCCAGCCGACGCGCATGCCGCCCAGGCCAAACACCTTGCTGAAGGTGCGCAGCATCACCGTGTTGTCGTCGGCGTCCACGAGTCTGGCGCCGGCATCGTAGTCCGGCCGCTCGACGAACTCGGCATAGGCGGCGTCCAGCACCAGCAGCACGTTCGGCGGCAGGTTCTGGCGCAGCCGTTCGACCTCGGACTGCGGCAGCAGGCTGCCGGTAGGATTGTTCGGGTTGGCCAGGAACACGAGGCGGGTCGCGGAGGAGACCGCGGCCAGCAGCGCGTCCACGTCGGCCGTCAAGTGGCGCTCCGGCGCCTTGACCGCGCGGCTGCCGGCGTAGGTGGCGGCGATTTCGTACATCAGGAAGCCGTGGCGGCTCATCACCACCTCGGTCCCCGGCCCGCCATAGATCAGGCACAGATGCTGGATCAGCTCGTCCGAGCCGGTGCCGCAGACGATGCGCTCCGGATCGAGCCTGAAGCGCGCGCCGATCGCCCGGCGCAACTCCACCGAGCCGCCATCCGGGTAGCGGTGGATGTCCGCAGCGACGCGCGCGAACGCGGCCTGCGCCGCCGGTGGGGGGCCGAACGAGCCCTCGTTGGACGACAGCTTGATGACGCGGTTGACACCCGGCAGCTTGGATTCGCCGCCGACATAGGCGGCGATCTTCAGCACGTCGGCGCGCGGTTGCGGTCCGCTCATTGGTCGCCCTCCACCGGCACCGCATAGGCGCCGAGCACCACCGGCCGGCGCATGGCTTCGCCAAGGCTCGCCAGACGCGGGTCGTCGTCGGTGACATATCCATCGACGTCGATCAGGCCGTGCGCGATATGCCCGGCCGGGTCGCGGCGCAGGATGATCGAGGCCGGGGCAAGGCCGGCCGCGGTCAGCGCACCGGCCAGCCGCGCGCGGCTCATTTCCGGCGGCAGTTCGAAGCCGAGCAGCGAGCGGTCGGCGCTGGAGCGGTCTGGTGCCGCGGCAGCCACCACCATGGCCTGTGCCTGCGAGGCGCCCTCGGTGCGCGGCGCCCAGAACGGCAGGCGGGCGACCACATGGATGCGCGGCTCGTCGCGGTGCAGCAGCGCCGTCCACCAGGCGGCGCGGGCGGGCTCGTCCTCGACCGGCAATGGCAGCACGGCGGCGGTGGCGGCGCCCGAACTGACCTCGGCAATCGCCTGCGCCGGGCTGCGATGCACGCGCAGCGGCGTCATCACCCCGAAATGCTCGCGCGCCAGCGTCGCAAAGCCGCCCGGTGGATCGGACTCGCAGACGGTGATGACGAAGTTGCCTTGCATCGCCGTGGTGGCGGCGAGCAGTTCGCGCCACAGACGCGGCAACGCCCGCCGCGGCAGCGGCCCGCGGTGGCGCGCCAGCAGGCGGCGGATGATCTCCGCCTCACGGCCCGGCCGGAACGGGATCTTCCTGCCCTGCGCGCCCAGGGCGGCGACCCGGGTGACCACCTGGGCGCGCTGCATCAGCAGGTCGTGCATCGCATCGTCCAGCCGGTCGAGCTCGGCCCGCAGGTCGGCCAGCGACGGCTCGGGGTCCGCGGCAGGCGGAACCGGGGCGACGGCCGGCGGGGCCTCGCCGGAGGCTGCGGGAACGGGCGGGGCGGAACTGTCTGGGTCGGTGCTGGACATGGCGCTTCTTGGCGGGGAGGGCTGGAATAGCGGAACCCTCCGCCGCTGCAAAGCCGCTGCCGGCGCGGCACCGCCGCAAGGACGTTGCAGTGGGCGAAGCGCGGGGGCATATGCAGCGGCCATGGACCAGGGGGATCTGCCGGACATCGGGCACGAGTACGTCGCGTTCGACGACGGGCTGGCGCTTGACTGCGGCGTGAGCCTGCGCCGGCTGGAGGTCGCGTTCCGCACCTATGGCCGGCTGAACGCCGACCGGTCCAACGCGATCCTGATCTGCCATGCGCTGACCGGCGACCAGTATGTGGCCGATCGCCACCCGGTGACCGGCAAGCCCGGCTGGTGGGCGATGGTCGTCGGCCCCGGTCTGCCGATCGATACCGACCGTTTCTTCGTGGTGTGCGCCAACGTGCTCGGCGGCTGCATGGGCTCGACCGGCCCGCTGAGCCCGCGCGACGACACCGACGCCGCCGACCCGCCGCCCTGGGGCACGGATTTTCCGCCCATCACCATCCGCGACATGGTGCGGGCGCAAAAGCGCCTGATCGACCACCTGGGCATCAGCCGGCTGTTCGCCGTGGTCGGCGGCTCGATGGGCGGCATGCAGGTGCTGGAATGGGCGGCGAACTTTCCCGAGCAGGTGTTCGCCGCCGTGCCGATCGCCTGTGCCGCCTACCATTCGGCGCAGAACATCGCGTTCAACGAGGTCGGCCGGCAGGCGATCTTCGCCGACCCCGACTGGATGGGCGGCCGCTACTGGGAGCACGGGCGGGTGCCGGCGCGCGGGCTCGCGGTGGCGCGCATGGTCGCGCATATCACGTATCTGTCCGAGCGCGCGCTGACGCGAAAATTCGGCCGGCGCACGCGCGGCACCCAGGCGCTCGGCATGTTCGACGACATGTTCGAGGTGGAAAGCTACCTGCGCCACCAGGGCAGCAGTTTTACCCGCCGCTTCGACGCGGCGAGCTATCTTTCGATCACGCGCGCGACGGACTATTTTGATCTGGCGGAGGAACACGGCGGAGATCTGGCCGGTGCGTTCCGCGGCACGCGCACGCGATTCTGCAGCATCAGCTTTTCCAGCGACTGGCTATATCCGACCGAGGGCAATCGCGACATCGCGCGCGCGCTGAACCGTGCCGCCGCGAACGTGAGCTTTGTCGAGATCGAATCCGATAAGGGGCACGATGCGTTCCTGTTGGACGAGCCGGATTTTCACCGCGCGCTGGCGGGGTTCCTCGCCGGCTGTGCGGAACATGCGGGGTTGCCCGCGTGAACGTGCCCGTGAACCCGGTCCGCTACGTCTCGAAAAACATGCGGCTGGATCTGCGGCTGATCGCCGAGATGATTGCGCCCGGCACGCGGGTGCTGGACATCGGCTGCAGCGACGGCGCTTTGATCGAGCATCTGTTCCGCACCCGCGGCTGCGACGCGCGCGGCATCGAGATCGACATGGCCGAAGTGACGCGCACCATCGCGCATGGGCTGCCGGTGATGCACGGCGATGCCGACACCGATCTCGCGCAATATCCCGATGGCGCCTTTGATTATGTCGTGCTGTCGCGCACGTTGCAGGCGGTGGAGAAACCCCGCGAGGTGCTGCGGCAGATGCTGCGCATTGGCGAACGCGCCGTCGTCAGCTTCCCGAATTTCGGCCACTGGCTGGTGCGCTGGCAGTTGCTGTGGAGCGGGCGGATGCCGATGACCTCGGTGTGGAACCGGCCCTGGCACGAGACGCCGAACATCCATCCCTGCACCATCCACGATTTTTTCGCGCTCTGCGATGCCGAAGGGTATCGCGTGGAAAAGTGGCTGGCGGTGGACGAGGCGGGCCAGCGCGCGCCGTGGCGGCGGTTTTCCGGGCTGGCAAATTTGTTTGGCGAGCAGGCGTTGTTTTTGTTGCGAAAGGTGTAGGTAGGGTCAGGCACCTCGCGCGCCGCCGCGAAAGGGAGCCGACTGGCTCTGCCGGCTTCAGCTTTGTTTCTTTGACGATGACCTGTTCAAGGCTGCAGCGGCGCGTATGAGCGTCTTGAAGGCATCCTGGTCTATTTCATCACTCTCATGCAAATCGATTGCGCGTCTGGCATCGCCCTCGAGGCTGGAATTGAACAGTCCTGAAGGGTCCTTGAGCGAGGCGCCCTTGGCGAATGTCAGCTTGACGACGCTCTTGTAGGTCTCGCCGGTGCAGATCAGTCCATCGTGAGACCAGACCGGAACACCTCTCCACTTCCATTCCTCGACCACCTCAGGGTCCGCCTGTTTGATGAGAGCGCGGACATGGGAGAGCGTCCTGCCTCTCCAATCGTCCAGTTCCTTGATTCTCGCATCAATCAGCCGGGAAGGGGATTCGCTCTGGGTCGTTGCGCTGCTTTTCATCTTGCTTGCACCTTACCGGCTGTTTTTTCATCTCGTCCTGCATTCCGCCCAGTTTCAATCGCGTGGCCGAATTCCGCTGGAGCAGGCGCATGTGCCGCGAGTGCAGCTCGCATCGAGCGCATGATCGCTACCCCGGCAGCAAATCCCCGTACCGCTTCGCAAGCACGCCCGGATCGACGGAAAAATCGTCGTATTCGGGCGCCTCGCGCCGCGAAACCGCCGCCTGCGGGACGACCTGGCAGCCGTAGCGGAGGCGGCCGGCGGCGGCGAGGAAACGGAAGGCGGGGGTGCCGAAACTGTAGGGGAAAATCTCCAGCACCGTCGCCTCCGGCCGGGCGAACACGAGGTTGGCGAGGCCGGCGCCGTGCGGGGCGACGATCCAGGCGGCGGCGTCGAACAGCGCCGCCTGCTCCGCCACCGTCTGGTTGGTCAGCGAGACCGCCTCGAACCCGCGGCGCTCCAGCATCGCGATCAGCGCGGGTTCGTTGACCACGCGCCGCCACCTTGCGTCGTCGCGCCTGAGATAAAGGCGGCGCCCTGCCACCGGGTCCGCGCGGCCGCCCAGTGGCAACGCGACGCCAAAATGCCGACGCAGGAAGCGGGCGGCCCAGGGCGCGCCCTTGGACATCGGGTGCGGCGGCTGCGGCTGGTCGGTGGTGGCGAGCAACGCGCCCGCCCGCAGCGCCTGCCCCGGTGCCAGCTCGATGATCCGATCCGCGTCGAAGCCACAGGCGCGCAGCGTTTCGCGCTGATACGGCGCGGTCAGCGGCGAGGTGGCGAGCATCACCTCGGCGCCGTATCCGGCCAGTTCCAGCGCGGCCAGCCGCGGCAATGCGTCGAGCAGCCAATGGCTGTAGTTGGGCGGCCAGACGTCGTCGCTGAGCAGGAACACCGGCCCTGGGACCTCGCGCGCGCCCTCCAGCGCGGCCGCGAGGTCGAACGGCGCGTAGTGCAGCAGTGGCGCGTAGCGGCCGCTGGCGTCGCGCAGCACGGTGCGCCGGTCGGCGGCGACGACGACGGGCGTGGCGCCGGCCAGCACCAGCGAGCCCTCCGGCAGCCGGACCACCTGCAACTCCGGGGCGAACACGACGTCGCCGATGGCGGCCAGCCATGGCGGCGCGTCGTCGCGGCAGATCCGGGGCGCGAGGCGGCGCGTGGCGGCGGGGCTGACGCTGCGCAGCTCCGCCCCGGCGACCTGGCGCGCGTCGGCGAGCGCGAACTGCCGGTTCTCGCGCGGGGGCAGGCGCAGGCCGATCAGCCGCAGCGTTTGCGCCACGCTGTCGCCCCAGCCGCTCGGCCGGCTCGCACCGACCTCGGCCGCGAGCGCCAGCAGCAGGCCGGGGAAGTCATGGGCGGCGGCGGCCGGTGCGGTGGGTTTGCTGCCGCGCCGCGGCGGACGCGTGGATTTCTGGGCCAAGGCGGGGCTCGCTATCCGGCGTCGGCCAGCACCATGCGGCGGCGCGGTTCGGCGCGCAGCGGCACGGCGGCATAGACGTCCTTGACCGCCTCGGTCAGCGTGACGCCGGCAACGTGCGGCATGACGCGGCGGCCGCCGCGCTCCCACAGGGCGGCGCTGCGCAGCACCACGCGCAAGCGGGTCGGCGGCATGTACAGCGCGCTGTCCCGCCGCTCCACCCGGAACAGCGCGTCGGCCAGCAGCCGGCCGATCTGGCCGGGGGAATAGGGCTCGCCCTGGCCGAACGGGGTGCTTTCCATATACGCCCACATGCCGCGGCGGTTGGGCGCGACCACGACCAGTCGGCCATCGTCCTTCAGCACGCGCCAGACCTCGCGCAGCAGGCGGCGGGCGTTCTCCGCGGCCTCCAGCCCGTGCACCAGCAGCACGCGGTCGAAGCACAGGTCGGGGAACGGCAGCGCGTCCTCCTCCGCCGTGCAGGACAGGTTCGCCGCACCGGCCGGCCAGCGGGCGGCACCGATCTGGGCCGGCGTCAGCGCGATGCACCGTGCCGCATCCTCCCGCCACAGGCGCAGATAGGGGGCCGCGTAGCCCATGCCGAGCACGTTCTCGCCGCGCAGCGAGGGCCACAGCAGTGCCAGCCGCTCGCGCAGCAGCCGGGCCACCACCGCGCCGCGGCTGGTGGCGTAGAAATCCGCGGCACTGTGCGCGTCGGTGGCCATGGCCGACCTATAGCACAGCCCGCGCCAACCGGGCGCACGCGGGGATGTCACCGCTGCACGGTTTGCGGCGCCCGCGCCTGATGGTAAACCTGTGCCATGATCACCGTTCAGGCTGTCCCCGTCCTCTCCGACAATTATGCGTGGCTGCTGCGCGATGCCAGCAGCGGCGCGGTCGCCATCATCGACCCCGGCGAGGCGGCGCCCGTCATCGCCGCGATCGAGGCGTCCGGCGGGCGGCTCGACGCGATCTGGCTGACGCACCACCACGGCGACCACGTGGCCGGCACCGACGAGGTGCGGGCGCGCTTCGGCGCCAAAGTGCTCGGCGCGACGGCGGACGCGCACCGGCTGCCGAAGCTCGACCAGTCGGTGGCCGAGGGCGACCGGGTGAAGCTGGGCGGCTCGACGGCGCTGGTGCTGGAGACGCCGGGGCATACGGTCGGCCACATCGCCTTCGTGTTCCAGGACGACCACGCGCTGTTCTGCGGCGATACGCTGTTCAGCCTCGGCTGCGGCCGGCTGCTGGAGGGAACGGCGGCGGACATGTTCGCCTCGCTGCGGAAATTCGCGACGCTGCCGCCGGAGACGCTGGTGTATTGCGGCCACGAATACACCGAGAGCAACGCCCGCTTTGCGCTGCACGCGACACCAGACAACGCCGCGCTCCAGGCCTTCGCGGCGAAGGTGCGGGAGAAGCGCGCGGCCGGGCAGGCCACGGTGCCGAGCGTACTCGCCGACGAACTGGCCGCCAACCCGTTCCTGCGTGCGCCGGACGTGGCGACGCTGGCCGACCTGCGTTCCCGCAAGGACAAGTTCTGAAGGGGTTTTGCCGTGAAACTGTTCTATTCGCCGGCAAGCCCATTCGTGCGGAAGGTGATGGCCTGCGCCATCAGCCGCGAGATCGACGGCCAGATCGAGCTGGTGCCGACCAACGCCAATGCCTCGCCGCCGGTGCTGCTGGCGGCGAACCCGCTGTCGAAAGTGCCGGCGCTGATCACCGAGGACGGAGTCGGGTTGTTCGACAGCCCGGTGATCTGCGAGTACCTGGATGCGCTGGAGGGCGCGCTGCCGCTGTTTCCGCGCAGCGGCGGGGCCCGCTGGCTGGCGCTGAAGCATCAGGCGATGGGCGACGGCATCATGGACGCGGCCGTTGCACGACGCGGTGAAACCCAGCGCCCGCAGGAAGCGGCACGCGACGCGCTGATGGCCCGCTACAAGGCGGCCGTCGACCGCACCGTCGCGGTGCTGGAGGCCGAGGTGCCACACCAGACCGTGGACATCGGCACGATTTCCGTCGGCTGTGCGCTCGGCTACCTGGATTTCCGCTTTCCGCGTGAGCCCTGGCGCCCGGCGGCGCCGCAGTTGGCGGCATGGTTCGCCGCGTTCAGCGAGAACCCGTGCATGGCAAGGACGGTGCCGCGCGACCCGACATAGGCGGGCGGCCGCGCCTTATGCCCGCGCCGCCACCAGCCCGCCCGCGGCGACCAGCACGGCGCTCGCCAGCAGCGTTGAGCTGAAGGTGGCAAACCCGCCGGCGCAGAGCAGCAGCGTCGAGGCGACCGGGGTCGCGTAGGCGAGCGTGCCGAGCAGACGCGGGTCGCCGCGCTTCATGCCGATGTCCCACAGGAAGAACGCGCCGCCGACCGGGCCGATGCCCATCACCAGCACCGCGATCCATCCCTGCACGTCCGGCGCCACGGTGGCTTCGAACACGAAATGGCTGGCGGCCGCCAGCAAGGCCGTCCCGGCGCAGAACCCGGCGACCGCGCCCGTCGGCACATACGAAAACCGGCGGGAGAGCACGGAATAGGTCGCCCAGGTGATCGCGCTGGCGACCGCTGCGAGGTAGCCGGGCAGCGCCGCCGCCGTCAGCCGCGCGCCCCCGCCGAGCAGCAGCGCGCAGCCCGCGCCGCCCAGCAGCGTGCCGACGATGTGCGCCGGGGTCAGCCGCAGCCCGAGCAGCGCCGCGGACAGCAGCACGATCAGCAGCGGCCAGGAGTAGTTGATCAGGTTGGCTTCGGCTGCCGGCGCCAACGCCAGCGCGGTGAAATACAGCGCGTGGAAGCCGAACAGCCCGCCCACGCCGTGCACCCAGGCGAGCGGCGGCTGCTTCAGGTCGGCCAGCCGCCCGCGCGCCAGCAGCACGCCGAGGCCGAGAACGGCGGCGACACAGAAACTCATCGCCGTGAGTTGCAGCGGCGGGATGGCGGCGGCGGCGCGGGAGAGCAGGCCGAGAAACGCCCACAGCACGATCGCCCCGGCCCCGGCGAGGGTGGCAGGTCGCATGCGCCCAGGTAGCAGCACGCGGCAGCGTAAGGAACCCGCTGCGTGCGCCACCACCTCAGTACATGTGCTGGCCGCCGTTGATCGACATGGTCGAGCCGGTGATGAAGTCGGCGTTGTCGCCGGTCAGGAACACCACGCCGCGGGCGATGTCGTCGGCGTGGCCGAGCCGGCCCACCGGGATTTTCGCGACGATCTTCTGCAGCACATCGGGCGGCACCGCGCGCACCATGTCGGTATCGACATAGCCCGGCGCGATCGCGTTGACGGTGATGTTGAAGCGCGCGCCTTCCTGCGCCAGCGCCTTGGTGAAGCCGTGGATGCCCGACTTGGCGGCGGCGTAGTTGACCTGCCCGTACTGCCCGGCCTGGCCGTTGATGCTGCCGATATTGACGATGCGGCCGAATTTCTCCGCCTTCATGCCGTCGAAGGTCAGGTGGCAGAGGTTGAAGCAGGAGCCGAGATTGGTGTCCATCACCTCGTCCCACATCTTGCGCGTCATGCGCGAGAGGGTGGCGTCGCGGGTGATGCCGGCGTTGTTGACGAGGATGGTGATGATGCCGATCTCGGTGGTGATTTTCCGCACCGCGGCCTCGCACGCCTCGTAGTCGGCGGCGTCGAACTGCATCACCTTGATGCCGGTCTCGGTGGCGAAGGCCTCCGCCGCCGCGTGGTTGCCGGCGTAGCTGGCGACCACGGTCCGCCCTGCGGCCTTCAGTTCCTTGCTGATCTCCGCCCCGATGCCGCGCGTGCCCCCGGTGACGAGTGCGACTTTGCTCATGTGCTTTCCTCCTCCAGCTTTGGTGGCAGCCTAGCACTCGTGGCGCCTTGCGCCAGCACGAGACGGCTGGTTCGTCGCGGAAGGACCACGGGTTCGCTGGATCGGCGATGATCTGGATCAATCCCGCCGGGTCAGGGCGGCGGTTCGCGCCAGAGAGTCGCAAATTGCTCCAGTTGCGCCGGTTCGAGGTCGGAGACCGCCTGGAAGCGCATGCCGCCGCCGGCCCAGGCGACGACGTTGTAGCCGTTCACCGTGCGGGCGGCGGGCGCCGACGTGCCGCTGTCGGGCCGGACGTACAGGTCGATCACGTGCTTGTCCCGGCGATAGACCAGCGCCGCCACCGGCCGCCCCGCCAGATAGTCCAGCCGCCCGCCAACCAGCGGGAAGCCGGCGGCGGCAAAGTCGCGCACCGGCGGCGCGTAGTCGATGCGGCCGTCGAACCACGGCTTGACCGTGTGCTGGTCGGTGGAGATCACGTCGGTCAGGTGGCCCGGCTGCAACGCGCGGATGTGGCTGGCGACCGCCTCGTCGGCGAACTGGGTGCCGGGCGGCAACCACAGCACCACGCTGGCCGCCAGCGCCATCGCGCCGGCGGCGGCAAGGCCGATCGCGCGCCACGGGCGTGGCCGAAATTGCACGATTTTTGCCGGCGCCGCCTGCGCTTCCAGCGCTGCGCGCAGGGCGGCCGGGGCGGTGTAGTGCGGCACCTCCGTGCGCAGGCTGGCCGACAGCTCGGCAAGCTCCTGCCGCACGGCGCGGCAGTCCGGGCAGGTTTGCAGGTGCGCCGCCAGTTCGGCGGCCTCGGCGACGCCGAGTTCGCCATCGTGGTCGGCCTGCACCAGCAGTCGCAGGCGCGTGTGCTCGGGGTCGGTCATCCGGCGGTCTCCTCGGCGGGCAGGCGCAGCGCCCGCCTTGCCCGCCACAGGCGCGACATCACGGTGCCGATCGGCACGCCGGTGATGCGCGCGATGTCGCGGTACGACATGTCCTCCAGCTCCCGCAGCACGACGATTTCCCGCAACTCGGCAGGCAGGGCGGCGAGAGCCTGTTCCAGCGTCGCGTGCCGCTGGCGCTGCCACAGCGCCGCCTCCGGATCGTCGGCGGTGTCCGCAATCTCGGCCGCCGGTTCGGGGTCGAGCGGCACCTCCGCGGCGCCCCGCCGGTCGGCGAGGCGCGTGTAGGCGGTGGTGCGCACGATCTGCAGCAGCCAGGCGCGCGGGTTCTCGCCGCGGAACGAGCGAACATAGGTCAGGCCGCGCAGCATCGCGTCCTGCACCACGTCCTCGGCGAGCGTCGGGTCGCGCACCAGCCAGCGCGCCAGATTATAGGCCGCGTCGAGATGCGGCAGGGCGATGCGGGCGAACGCCGCCGCATCGCCCGTCTCAGCCACGGGCCTCAACCATGGGTCGCCGCGCGCGTCATGTCACCACGACTGTTCCCTGCATGTGCGGGTGCAGGGCGCAGAAATACGTGTAGGTGCCCGGCTTGTCGAACGTGAACGAGAACGAATCGTCGGTGTCGAGCGGCCCGGAGTGGAAAAGCTGCGGCGGGTCGGCACTGGTGGCGGTGTGCGGGATGTCGTCGTGGTTGGTCCAGGTGACCTTCGTGCCCGCGGGCACGGTCAGGCTCGCCGGGGTGAAGGCGAAATTGTCGATGGCGATGGCGGCCGCGGCGCCGCCGGCGCGGACGCGGACGACGCGCACCAGACCGAGCACCACGGCCCCGGCTGCCAGCGCCTCGCGGCGGGAAAGTGCGATCATGGCGTCCCCCTCAGCCGGCCAGCGGTGTGTCGATGATGGCGAGCGGCGCCCGCCCGGCGACCACGCGCACCTCGGTGGTGCCGAGTACGGTGCGCAGCCTGCCGGGCTCGACCTTCATCGGCCCCGGGCTCGGCGCGGTGCCGGGTGCGGGCTGCGGGAAGGCGGTGGAGCGGGCGGTATGGAAGGCGACCGTGCCTTCGATCTTCTGCATCACCTGGTGGATGTGCCCGTTCAGCACCGTCACCGAGCCGAACCGCCGCAGCAGCGCCAGCGCCTGCGCGCCATCGTCGGTGCCCCAGCCCCAGTCCGCGTAGACGGTCCACAGCGGCACATGCGCGAACACCACGATCGGCTGGCTCGCCGGCCGGCCGGCCAGGTCTTTTTGCAGCCACGCCAGTTGCGCGGCACCCAGATTGCCCAAGCCGCCCGCCTTGAGGTCGGTGACGTTGTTCAGACCGATGAAGTGCACGCCGTGCTGGTCGAAGCTGTAGTAGCCGCCGTCGGCCCCGCCTTGCTTCTCGCGCGCCTGGAAGCGGGCGACGAACGGGCGGGCCTCATCCACCAGCACGTCATGCTCGCCCGGGACGAAATGCGCGTCGAGGCCGGCGGTGCCGATGATTTTTTCCGCTATGTCGAACTGGCCGGGCTTCGACAGATGGGAAACGTCGCCGGTTTGCAACAGCAGCGCCGGCTTTTGCGGCAGCGCGCGGATCTGGTTGATCGCCTCGGCGAGCGTGCCGGGGGTGTCCATGTTCGGGTCTTTGGCGAAGCCGATATGGCTGTCGCTGATCTGCACGAAGCTGAAGCTGGCCTCCGCCGCCTCGGCGCTGCCGAGCAGGGATGCGCGCGGCACGCCGCCGGCCACCGTCCAGACGACGCCGGCGCCGGCCCAGATCATGCACTCCAACGCCGCGCGGCGGGTTTTCGGGTCGTTCATCGTGTGGTCCTCCATGATGGGTTCGTGGAGGGGACCGGAGGCTTGGGCGGTTTATTCGCGGGCGGTCGAGAAAATCATCCGGCTCTGCGCGGTCGGGCCGGGCGCGCGGCAAATCGGGCTGTCGATGACCTGCACGAGCCCGGCGGCGGGCCGCGCGGGCGCGAACAGCGACGCGACCGGCACCCCGCCGGCAAACGCCCAGAGCAGTCCGGCGCCGGCCCAGAGCACGCATTCCAGCGGCGTCAGGCGGGGGAGGGGCAGGCGCATCGGGATGTCCTCCATGCTTGCGCGGAGGAGACCGGTGGGGCGGGCGGTTTATTCCCGGGGGTGGGGTTTGCGGC
>Ga0302314_10012181_pt1 | contig 14915 bp, 15 predicted proteins | sample III_Palsa_N2_3_FD_200533 | JGI IMG/M metagenome (GOLD analysis project Ga0302314, IMG submission 200533) | Peat permafrost microbial communities from Stordalen Mire near Abisko, Sweden - III_Palsa_N2_3 | ecosystem: Environmental > Terrestrial > Soil > Palsa > Peat permafrost | place: Sweden... | reverse complement strand
AGCGACCAGCTCAATCGCCGCATCGAGGAGAAGACCGAAGTGTTCGGAGAGGTGCCCGCCGCATTGGTGGCCATCGCCTACAACGAAGGCCGAACGGTCGATTACCTCAGCAAGACTCTCACCCTCAGTCATTCCTGGACCGTCCGGGTCGTCGAAAAACTGGAAAAGGAAGGCCTGGTCGAAAAGCGCACCGGAATGGATAAGCGTGCCGTCGCGTTGTTCGTGACCACGCAGGGTGGCAAGAAGGTCAAGGGCATCGTGCGGGCGCGCCGCGAGTTCCTGGATGGGATTCTGGCGGCATTGCCCGTCAAAGAGCACAAGCAGCTCGCCAGCATGCTGGAACGCATGTTGGAAATCTCGACCACCGACTATTACAGTGGCGAGGCGATCTGCAAACTGTGTGAGGTGGATGCCTGTCCGCAGGGCCGCTGTCCGGTGGCCGCGAGCCAGCAGGCTGCAGCCCCCACCGCGTAAGCGCCCGCCTGCACTAAGGCTTGCGCTTTACCAGCAGAGTCTGCAGGTCTTCCCAGCTCCAGCCGTGAAGAGGCCCAGCCTCCGGCACCGCCGGAAACGTCCGATCCTTGTAGCCGGCCATCTGGATGATGGGCACACCCGCTTTGAGCGCCATGCGGACCTCCTCCACAGCGCCCTCGTCCTCGTGGGTATGGGCTCCTACGATCACCAGCACGAAATCCGAGTGGGAAATGGCGATCCGGGCCGTTTTCTCCCACAGACTCCCCGGCGTCGGCTTCTTCAGGGAATGTCCGACTATTTCAAAAGCAGCTCCGCGTAACCTGACCCGTCTTTCGATGAAGTCCCTTATCTGTTGCTCGTGGCTGGTGTCGAAGGTCAGGAATACTTTGGTCGTCCCCATCAAGGTTCCGTGGCTGCCTGCTCGACCATCAATATATGTGACACGCATATAGTAAGGGAAGCTATTCGCGTACTCATCGCCGCTGGTCGGATAGGGAATCGGCCCGGTGCGAGCGAACCGCCTCGGACGATGCGATTCAAGTCATTGTTTTAAATATAAGTGTCATCATCGGTCGCTAGCATTCGGGCGATGTCGCTGAGTTCAAAATGGGCCGTGATGTCCCCCCGACTGGTAGTCCCCGCACTGATCATCGGCGGCTTCGCGGCCACCCTGGGCGCCGGCCTGTGGCAAAGCGCAGCGGAGCCGCCGCTGTCGAGCGCGCCGATTAAGGCGCCTGAGACCGCAATCGCACTGCCGCCGAGCCTGCCGCCCGAACCCCCGGCCGAGGAGCCCGGCGTCACGCCCGCGACGCCCGCGACGCTCGCCCCCGAAGCACCACCGGCCCAGGAGCGACCCGCGCGGCGGGAGACTCCGGACTCCCCGGGCTATTACCTGCACAGTCATCGCGACATGTAGTCGGCGTCATCAGCCCTTCACCGGGCTGCAACAAGCAGCCCCCACCATGTCCGCGCGCCGCAAGAGCGCAATTTCCAAATGTCCGGGAGGCACTATGAAGGTGAGTAAAATCGTCGCGCAGACGCTGCATGGCCTGCGCGCGACCGCGCTGTCGCTGGCCCTGCTGCAATTGTCCGTGGGTCCCGTGCTGGCCGCCACGGCCGCAGCCGCGAGTCCGAACGATCTGCCCAGTCCGGGCGGCCTGGGCAATCCCCAGTCGCCAATCAAGCACGTGATCGTAATCATCGGTGAGAACCGCAGCTTCGACCATGTCTTCGCCACCTACCAGCCGACGGCCATCAACGGCCGCCCGCAGGAGGTCTTGAACCTGCTCAGCGAAGGCATCATCAAGATGAACGGGACCACCGCGGTGCCCGGCCCGAACTGGGAGCGCGCCGTTCAGAAGCAGGTGAGCCCCACGCTGGTGATGAACGAGTTCACCCTGAGCCCGCCATCGACGGACTACAAGACGCTGCCGAATCCCCTGGCCGGCGGCCCGGCGGGTGAGTTCGCGAACCTGACCGGTATCTGCACCACCACGGCGGCCTGCACCACGCTGGCGGAGGAGGTCGAAACCGGCCTGCCGACCGCCACCGAACTCAACAGTTCATTGACCTACTACGGATCACTGACCACCGGCGGCACCGGCCTGACCTCTGGCACGCCCGATACACGAATCCAGTGGGCCAGCGGCAGCGTCAAGGACAACGACCTGCTGCCCGGTCCGTTCCAGCTGACCAGCGCGACCCTGCCGTACACGGCCTATGCCGCAAGCCCGGTGCATCGCTTCTACCAGATGCAGCAGCAGCTGAACTGCGAGCCGAACGCCTGGAACTGGCTCAACCCCTCCGGCTGCAATGGCAAGCTGTTCGCGTGGGTCGAGAATACCTACGGCGCCGGCGCCAACGGTGACCTGCCCGGCTACGAGGATGGACCGCAGAACCCCACCCTGAAGGATGGCGCGGGCACGTTCTTCAGCACCAGCTACACCACCGGTGAGACCCCGGCCCCGGTCACCACCGGTGAGGGTTCGACCGCCCTCGGCTTCTACAATGTCCAGCAGGGCGATGCGCCCTATATGAAGCTGCTGGCGGACACCTACGCCATGAGCGACAACTTCCACCAGTCAGTCCAGGGTGGCACCGGCGCGAACCACATCATGCTGGGTCACGCCGCTGCGATCTATTTCCAGGATGACAAGGGCAATGCGGCCATACCGCCCAATCCGCTCACCAATCCGCAGGGGTCTTTGAGTGAGATCGAAAACCCCAACCCCAACCCGGCGGCGGACAAACTGGGCAGCAACAACTGGTACACCCAGGACGGCTACGGCACCAGCGGAGTCGACAAGGCCGGCAGCGATTACGCCTATGGCGGTGGTTCGTACACCGACTGCTCTGACTCCTCGCAGCCCGGCGTCACCCCGGTACTGACCTACATCCGCAGCCTCGGGGTCGCCTCCCGCTGCGAGTCGGGTCATTACTACCTGATGAACAACTACAACCCGGGCTACGAGCCCACGCTGAGCAACGAGAACCACGGTACCGCCGCGTTCAACGGCCAGTGGCAGGATGCGTACTACCAGGATTACAGCCTGGGAGACGGCGCCACCCCGTTCACGATCCCGCCGAACCGCAATGGCAATGGCACGGACCCGTCCAAGACCAACAGCATCGGTGACACGCTGAACAGCAAGGGCATCTCCTGGAAGTACTACGGCGATCAGCTGAACGTATTCCACACCGATCCCCATGCGACCAACAGTCCCGCCGATGGCGAGTTGCCGGATGACTATTGCCTCATCTGCAACCCGTTCCAGTACGACCAGTCGATCATGGCGAGCCCGGATGTGAACAAGCACATCCAGGACACCATCAGCCTCTACGCGGACATCGCCAACGGCACCCTGCCGGCCGTGTCGTTCGCCAAGCCCAGCGGTCTGGTGGACGGCCACCCGGCCTCCTCGAAGCTGGACCTGTTCGAAGGCTTCGTGAAGAAGATCGTGGACCAGGTGCAAAGCTCGGGCTACGCCAATGACACTGCCATCTTCATCACCGAGGATGAGGGCGGTGGTTACTACGATTCGGGATACGTGCAGCCGGTGGACTATTTCGGCGACGGCACCCGTATCCCACTGATCGTGGTGGCGCCCAAGCAGTACCTGAAGGGTGCCGGCTACATCTCGCACCAGTACGCGGACCATGTCTCGATCCTGAAGTTCATCGAGCGCAACTGGCATCTGCCGCCGGTGACGCCGCGCAGCCGCGACAACCTGCCGAACCCGGTGCAGCTGGGGGTCTACCGCAACAACCAGGGCTACCTCGACATCTGGGGCTATGTGCCCTATGTGAACGGCCGTGCCGGTCAGGCGGCGATCGATGACCTGTGGGACCTGTTCAACTGCGCGCCCCCGGAAGGCCGTAACTGGTAATAGCCAGGCGTCAGGTCAGTCCTTGAGATTCGGGGCCGCCGCGAGGCGGCCCCTTTGTTTTGGCGAGGCCAGCGCCCACGGGCTGTGCGAGCCGGGCGGCCTCCTTGCGCAGCCAACCCAGCAATGCTTTGACCTTGGGCAGGTCGTGATGCTTCTGCGGGCATACGAAGTGGTAGGCGAAACCGTGTCGGGTGACCTGCCTGCCGGCCACGGCCAGGCGGCCGCCACTGACGGCGTCCGCCACCAGGCTCCAGCGGCACAAGGCGAGCCCGTCGCCGGCTTCCGCGGCGCGTACCATCGCGGTGGAGTCATCGATGCTGATACGCGAGCTCCCATCGAGGTGCGCCGCATCGAGCAGCCAGCTGCTCCAGGGCTCCGAGGTACTGTGCAACAGGCGGTAGCGCTTGAGGTCTGCCTGATCATTCACCGCCCCGAGTTTCGCGAACATCGCTGGTTGGCACACCGCAACCAGCCATTCGTCCATCAGCTTCTCGTGGTACAGGCCGGCCCAGGTGCCCGGCCCGAAACGGATCGCCGCATGAAACTCCGATCGCGAAAAGTCGATCAGCTCGGTGGAGGTTTCGATACGCAGCTCGATCCCGGGATTCTCGAGCTCGAAACGCGGCAGACGGGGCATCAGCCACTGCGTCAGGAATGAGCCCAGGGTGGTGACCCGCAGGGGGCCATCGCCCGCGACTGCACGGGCATCATCGATGGCACTCTGCAGTGCCGCCAGGCCCTCCCGGATCCGTGGCAACAGTTGTGCACCGCCCGGCGTCAGTTCGACCAGCCGGCCCTGCCGACGGAACAGCGGTACGCCCAGATATTGTTCGAGCGCATGGATCTGCATGCTTGCGGCACTGGCGGTAACGCCCAATGTCGCGGCCGCGCGCGTGAAGTGCAGATGCTCGGCAACGGCCACGAATACGCGCAGGCTGGTCAGTGGCAGGCGACGGAATGCGTCGCCCACCGCGACCGGCTTGCGTCGCGGCGGGCGTTTCGCCGAATGTCGGGCTTTTGCGGCCAATGAACACTCTCCGGCTGGTCAGCATCGGTCAGTTACCGGCTCGCGACCGTGGCCGGCGCGTCCGCCTGCCCATAGTGCCACCCGCCACTGCGCTTTTCATGGTAAGCGCTGAGCTTGTCGTTGTGCACCGCCCGCACCGCGTCGGCTATTCCCTGGTGGTAGCATTTGTTCCAGGAAGTCCAGAACATCCGACTCACACTCGCGGGGCCCTCGGCCGACTGGCACACCGCCGTGGCGGCGTTGCGGATACGCGTGTAGAGCGTGGCAACATCCCGCGTGTTGTTCAGATTGAGATCGGCGAATCGGACCGTCGCCTGTGGCGGCGTCACCGTGATGTCCGCCGCAATGGCCGATCCACCCATGAACAGCGCCGGTAACGCGACCAGCGCGACACTGCGAATGATGACCCGATTGAACTTGAACATGATCGACTCCTTTGATTCCGGTACTCCACTCGTTGTGGAAGGGACAAAGGATGGCCCTTAACAGACCGTTCGAATTTCGAAGTCCTGCAGCTTCGTTCAGTTTTTCTTAACTGACTTTGGGAGTGAGGAAATGGCTAGCCCGGATGATTATCCGCTCGACGGGGGTTGTGCCTGCCGGAGCGTCCGCTATCGGCTCTTGACCCGGCCGCTGTTTGTGCATTGCTGCCACTGTCGCTGGTGCCAGCGTGAATCCGGTGCCTCCTTTGCGCTCAATGCCATGATTGAGGCGGACCGCGTGGTGCTTCTGACGGGGGAGCCGGAAACGATCCAGACACCCTCTGCCAGCGGTAAAGGACAGCAGGTCATCCGCTGTCCCAGCTGTCGACTGGCGCTGTGGAGTCACTACTCCGGAGCTGGCCCGCGCGTCAGGTTCGTCCGGGTCGGCACGCTCGATAAGCCTGACGTACTGCCACCGGACATCCACATCTTCATCACAACCAAGCAACCGTGGGTCACCTTACCGGCACACACACCGGCGGTTGCAGAATATTACGACCGGGAACAACTGTGGCCGACGGAGAGCCTGGCACGTCGGGAGGCGCTGTTGGCGTGCCAGTCAGCTGCTCCGACGTGACAGCGTGATCGCCTTTTCGGGGCAGGCGGCGACGCACATTCCGCACGCCTGGCATTGCTCGGAGCGCGGCGTGTACGCGGTCTTCATGCCGTGAACTGCGACTTTGAACCTGGACAGCAGGGCAAGGTTCTTAAAGTCTGCGTCCCGGATTCGAGTGACCTCGAACACATCGTAGGGACAGACCCGGACGCAATCGTTCTTGCCTTCGCATTTTCCATGATCGACAACGGGCACGAACACGCCCGCATCGGCCTTGCAGTCGACAGCCACGATTGCTTCCTTCCGTTACCCGATGATCACGTACCTCTTTAAAGACGTTGCCGGGGAAGGAATATTGTCTGCGCCGGACCGTAGTTTCAGATTTCGTTGCGCCGCGCGGCTTCGCCAATGTGGTGGGCCGCGCGGAATGACAGTGCCTCGATGGTCAGCGTGGGCTGGCCACGGCCCGAGGTCACGAGGCTCGAGCCGTCGCACAGAAACAGATTGGGCACGTCGTGCGTGCGGTTATAGCGGTCGACCACCGACCTGGTCGGATCGTTGCCCATGCGACAGGTGCCGAGCAGATGCACGCTGCCCTTGAGTTCGGAGATCGACGTGCGCCAAATTTTCTGGGCGCCCGCCGCATCCATGATCTCGGCGGCGCGATCCTGCATGAAGGCGGCAATCTTCAGGTCGTCCGGGTGGTCCTTGTAGGTCACCCGCATCGCGGGCACGCCCCAGGCGTCCTTCAGCTGCGGGTCGATGCTCACGCTGTTGGTGGGGACCGCCAGGGAGGTCGTGTGACCCGCACAGACCATCGAGCGGGTGTAGCCCTCGAGCCGTTCCTTCAGTGCCGGACCCCACAGCGGCAGGTCGCCGCCCGCGTCGAGTGCCCAGTCTGCCGGGCCCTTGGAGATGCGTGAGTCGATGCCGCCGCCGCCGTAGAAGCCACGCTTCGGATCCGAGTTGTAGAAGTCATGGATCACGCGCGTGACCTGCACGCTCTTGTACTCGTTCAGCTCGTGCTCGAACAGCGCATGCACCGAGCCGCCCTGGTTGAACATCAGGTGCTTGCCGACGATGCCGCTGGAGTTCGCGAGGCCGTCCGGGAAGCGGTTGCTCTTGGAGTTCAGCAGCAGCTTCGGGGTCTCCGCGCCATTGGCGCAGATCACCACCGCCCGCGCCTTCTGGAACTGCTCAACCTTTTTTGCGTCGAAGTAGTGCACGCCGGTGACGCGGCCCTTGTCGTTGACGCCTACGCCGTACACGTAGCTCGAGCTGCGCACTTCACAGCGGCCGGTCGCCTCGGCCTCCGGAATCATCGTGTAGAGCGAGGAGGACTTGGCCCGCACCTCGCAACCGAAGCCATTGCAGAAGCCGCAGTTCACGCACGCCGGGCGGCCGCGGTATACCTGCGAGGTGATCGCGAGCGGCGCCGGATAAGGATGCAGGCCGAGCTTGCGGCCGCCCAGTTCCATCAGTACGCCGGAGGACTTCACCGGCACCGGCGGCATCGGGTAGGGGCGGGAGCGGGGCGGATCGAAGGGGCTGGACCCTGCCAGTCCCGACACGCCGACCTCCCATTCAACCTTGGTGTAGTACGGTTCGAGCTCCTCATAGCTGATGGGCCAGTCGGCGAGCGCCGCACCGGGAATGTCACCGAGCAGTGAATGCTCGTGGAAGTCGACCGGGTGCAGACGCCAGAAGTTGGCGGTGAAGTGGTTGCTACTGCCGCCCACGATGCGCGCGTAGACCAAGGGGTTGGCGTGGTCCGGCCGCAGCGCGGTCGCGGTTGCGTCCTTGCGGAAGGTCTGGGGCGAATCCAAAGGACTGTTGGTGATGCCGTGCAGGTACTGGTACTTGAGTTCGTCGTGCTCGAAGTCAGCCGCGTCCAGCCGCGGTCCCTGCTCGAAGACCAGCACCGAGAAGCCGGCCTGCGACAGCTCGCGCGCCATCACCCCGCCTGAGGAGCCGGACCCGACCACCACGAAGTCCACCATCTCACCGGGTTTGAAGATTTTCGAACTCACGACTGCTTTGCTCCGGCTGCGGGGCTTCCCGGGTAGGGCACGAAGCCCTGGTAATGCGCGTCGTAATAGCCGAATGGTGGAACGAAGACGTGCTGATCCTCGAAGCCGATCGACTTCCAGCCCTCGCCGCCGGCGTTACCGCCGTACTTGGGGTCGGCGAACATCCCGAGAATCGTCAGCTGGCGTACCGTACCGAAGAAGGGCGTGGTTTCCACGGAATGCAGCCACGCCGCCTGCGTCTGCGCGTCGGCCATCGCGAACACGGCGGCCTGTGGATGCGCGTCGCTAAAACCGCTCTGGAACTGCGCCAGCCCGGCGCGGAACTCCGCACCCCGCCAGGAGAAGAACGTCGCCATCGCCTGGTCGATGAAATAGACCGAGTTTGCGGCGCGCGCGCCCGGGGTCTTGCCGTCCGGTACGATCTGCACCGTGAGAGCTTCGATGTCGGCGGCCTGCGTCGGACTCAGGAAGACGAATTTGCCGGGGGTGGTTGCAGCGGTGTGGTGGGCATGCTGGGCAGCGCGCGCGATCACTGGCCAGTTCGCGCCAAGCCATGCGGCCGTCAGCCCCGAGCTTCCCCCGAGCAGAAATTCGCGGCGGGTAGTCGACGGTGAAGCCATATCGATCCCTCATCAGCTTATGATCAACGGATATGATTTGCCGATCTTGGGAGCGCGGCTTCACTGGCGTCAATGTGAAATCGATCGCCGCTGCCCCTTTGCACACGAAGGATGCACGATGACATGGTGATGCACTCAGATCGGGCAGGCACGAGCACGGAGCCTTCCGTACTCCTGACCGATCTTTACCAGCTGACCATGGCCCACGCGTACTTCGAACTCGGCATGCGTGAGACGGCCGTGTTCGAAGTGTTCGTGCGCCGGCTGCCGCGTTCACGCCAGTTCCTGGTGGCCGCGGGGCTCGCGCAGGTGCTCGAGTACCTCGAGGGCCTCCAGTTCACCGCCGCTGACATCGGGTATCTGGCTACCCTCGATCTTTTTCCACAGCCGTTTCTGGAACACCTCGCGACGTTGCGGTTCACGGGATCCGTGGATGCGATGCCGGAGGGCACGCCGTTCTTTGCCAACGAGCCGGTGCTGCGGATCACGGCGCCCATCATCGAGGCGCAAATGGTCGAGAGTCGGATCGTCAACCTGGTCCACTTCCAGACGCTCATTGCCAGCAAGGCCGCGCGCTGCGTACTGGTGTCGCAGGGCCGGCGTCTCGTTGATTTCGGCCTGCGGCGCGCGCACGGCGCGGAGGCTGCCGTCTACGCTGCACGTGCGGCGTACCTGGCGGGTTTTCAGGCGACCGCGACCGTCGCAGCGGGGCGGCAGTTCGGCATCCCGCTGACCGGAACCATGGCGCACTCCTTCATCGAGACCCACGATTCCGAGGAGCAGGCCTTCAATCGGTTCGTGGCGACCCAGCGGCATCCGACGACCCTGCTGATCGATACCTACGACACGGAGCGCGCCGCGAAGCGGGTGGTCGCGCTGATCCAACGCCTGAAGGCTGCGGGCGCAGCCGGTGGGGTGCGCGGGGTGCGCATCGACAGCGGCGATCTGACGGCGCAGGCGCAGCTGGTGCGGGGCATCTTCGACGCCGCGGGTTGCGTGGACGTCGAGATCACCTTGAGCGGTGGCCTCGATGAATTCAGCGTCGCACGTCTGCTGCTCGCCGACACGCCGGTCGATGCCTTCGGCATCGGTACCCAACTCGACGTGTCGCAGGATGCGCCCTCGCTCGACATCGTCTACAAGCTCCAGGAGTACGCCGGGCGGGCGCGGCGCAAGCGCTCTTTGGGTAAGGAAACCTGGCCGGGGCGCAAGCAGGTCTTCAGGCGGTACAACGCGCAGCACCAACCGGTAAGCGATCTGCTGGCGTTGTCCGCGGAGCGGCCTCCCGGCGAACCCCTGTTATGCGAGGTGCTGCGGGACGCGCGGCGCTGCGGTGAGCCACCCACGCTTGCCGCGAGCCGCGATTTCTGCCGCGAGCGACTGGCCGAGCTTCCTGAAGATTTGCGCAAGCTCGAGGCCGCAGATCCGGTGTACCCGGTGCAGGTCTCGGAAGAGGTGCAGGCGCTTGCGCAGGAGGTCGATCGCGTCGAGCGATGAGGCCTCGTGTGATATGGCAGCGCCGGGTGGTGTCGACACTCGGCGCCCCGGGGTTAGTGCAGCAGGCCTTCGGCCTTGAGTACTGCCTGCACGGCAGGACGGGCCGCAATCTTCTCGCGGTGCTTCAGCACTGCCGGAAACGCCGACAGATCCAATTTGAGATGCTGCGCGGCGCTGACTGTCCAGAAGAGATAGCCATCTGCAACCGTGAAGGTGTCGCCCATCAGATACGGCTGCTTTGCCAGCGCGCTTTCGACATAGCCCAAGCGTTTACCAATGTTCGCGATAGTCGCCTGCCTGACGCTGTCCAGCATATTCGGATTGAACAGCGAGCCGATCGGCTTATGCACCTCGGCGGTGATGAAGTTGAGCCACTCGAGCAAGCGATAGTGTTCGATCGTGCCTGCCGGCGGGGCCAGCTTCTTCTCCGGCACTTTGTCGGCAATGTACTGGACGATGGCCGGGCCTTCGGTCAGCACCTGCCCGTCATCGAGCTGCAGCGCCGGGACATAGCCCTTGGGATTGATGGTCGAAAAATCGACGCCATCGACCTTGCGTGTGGCGAAGTCGAGTTTTTCAAGACTGTACTTCAGCCCGGATTCCTCCAGCGCAATATGGGGTGACAGGGAGCACGCGCCGGGGGCGTAAAACAGCTTCATTGGTTTTTCCTTGTATTAGACTCAGTTTTTTCAGGTCACGCAGTACAGCGCATCGATCAGCCGTCTGGCCCGCGGACCGTTGTCGCCGACCGCATGCATCTTGTTCACTGCGTAGCCGAAACCGATGCCGGCATCCGGGTCACCAAAGCCAATCGAACCGCCGATGCCATGATGTCCGAACGAGCGCGGATTCGGGCCCATGTACACCGCCGCAGGAGTGTTCAGCAGCACTCCGAGGGCCTGGTGGTAAGGCCGCTCCTGCATCAGCTCGATCTGATTATGCTGTTCGGTGATCATCGCTTCGATACCCGCCCTGGACATCAGGCGAGTGCCGCCCGAAGCGCCGCCATTGGCGAGGGCCGCGTAGATCTTCGCCACGCCCCGTCCATTGCCATGGCCGTTGCCGCTGGCGATCTCGGCGCTCTTCCATACCGCCGAATTCAAGGTGACATACCACGGCTCGATCGGGTTCTGCCTGAATGCCAGCGGCCGCAGCAGCGAACCCTCCCAGGGCGCATCCTTCGGGATCACCACATCCTTCGCCGCGAACAGTCGCGCCTCCATGTTCGGCATCACTTCCACGACGCGCTCGATCTCGGCGGCGCCCAAGTGGCCGATGTTGTACTCGGCGTCCAACGGGCCCGTGATCTCCTCGCGCACGAAGGCGCTGATGGTCCTGCCGCACACCCGTCGCATCACCTCACCCAACAGGTAGCCCATGTTGTGGACGTGGTACGCGGCGCGTGTGCCGGGCTCCCACAGCGGCTCCTGCTGGGCCAATGCCGCAACGTAGGACTCGCGGTCGAACATCGCACCGGGCCACAGGGTGTTCGTGGTCAGCACCGGGATCGCCGCGCGGTGATCCAGCAACCAGCGCACCTTGATGTGCGCCTTGCCGTTCTGCGCGAACTCCGGCCAGTAGAATGCCACCGGCTGGTCGACATCGACCAGGCCACGATCCACCAGCATGTTGAAGGCAATCGCCGTCACACCCTTGGCCACCGACATCATGCACACCGTGGAGTGCCGCTCCCAGGGCCGGGTTCGTTCCCGATCGGCATAGCCGCCCCAGATGTCGACGACCACTTCACCCTTGCGCATGACCGTGCAGGATGAACCGGTCTCATCCTCGACCCGGTAGTTCTCCATGAAGGCATCGACCACCGGGCGGTACTCGGCCTTGAATTCACCCTGGATCGGAAAAGTCGATCCGCGTGCGCTCACTGTCTCGTTGAGGGTAGTCATGTGCGCTTAGTTTACTGCCAATGGTATCGTGCCGCGATGGGACCCGGATTTGACGATATCGCGGATGTTCGCGATGGCCTGAACCGGCGCGAGCGCGTCGTGCTGTATGTCCTGCACCAGACGCAGCAGGAACGGGGTGATCGCAACGTACCGACGGCGATGCTCTGGGGCCGTGTCTGCGAGCATTTTTACATCAGTCCCGAGGAACTTTCGCAGATGCTGGCGCGGCTCGGCGCGCGGCGGTGACCGGCCATGGTATCGTCGCGGCACCATGGCAGCCGACAGCTTCAATTGGAGATGCCCGCACTGCAACCAGGACGTTGCGGTGGTACGCGGCACCCACTACGCGGCCGAGATCCACTACTGCAACATGGTGGCCGACAACGGACCCCTCGCGCTCGTCTCGGCCTTCACCGTCTGTCCCAACAAGGCCTGCGGCAAGGTGACCGTCGATGTCACCCTGCGTTCCTGGGACACGTTGCCGCGCAGTACCATTCCCGTGCTCGGCGACACCCTGGGCACTTGGCAGTGGGTGCCGCCGGAACCTGAAGCGGCTGACAACCCGGAGACCTGAGTCGGACAACCCCTACCCCCGAGGCTGCAATCCCCGCGCCCCGGAACTCATCGTCGCTGACGTGGGTGAGCACACCTTCCTGCGAAGATCCCGGTAACACCCACCGGGAACCGAGGGCGTGAGTTTTCGTGAAATGCCCGCTTCGGACCAGGCTGGGGCGGCGGTGCGTCGCGGGGTTGTTGTCCTTGTTTGTGACAGCGGCTGCGCTGGGCGCTGATCCGCAGACTTACAGCGTCCATTTCGCCGATACCCGCAACAAGGCCTTGAACGAAATGCTTCAGGGGACCTCAAGCCTGTCCGCCCTGCGCAAGTCCGCGCCGGTGGGACCCTTCAGCCTCATCGGGCGTGCGCAGAGCGACATCGATCGGCTGCAGACCGTGCTGCAGAGCTTCGGCTATTACCAGGGCGGCGTCTCGATCACGATCGACGGACTGGCCCTGGACGATCCCGGCCTGGGGGACGAGTTGACGAAGAAGACCGCGAAAGAGGGGGCGAAGGTCGCCCTGGCCTTCAACCTCGGGCCGCAGTACCACCTGGGCACGGTGCAACTCACCGGCGATGCGCCGCCGAAGGCGGCCGCGGCGCTCAAGTTGTCCACGGGTGCGCCCGCGGTGGCCGCAGACGTTCTGGCCGCTGCCGAACGGGTCCGGCAGGCGCTGGGGGAGGACGGCTACGCGTTCGCGAAGGTCGATCCGCCGCATGCGAAGGAGAACTCAGCCGCGCGGGTCCTGAACGTTTCGATCAACGTGAACGCCGGGAACCGCTATCGCCTCGGCGAAATTCATGTGACCGGCCTGACGACGATCAATGAGTCGTTCGTGCGCAAACGGCTGCGGGTCCACAGCGGCGATCAGTATCGCGCGAGCGCGATCGAGGCCGCGCGCAAGGACCTGCTGGGAGTCGGGGTCTTCACCCAGGTCACCGTGACGGTCGATCCGATGCCCGACGCGACGGGAGGCGTAGCGCTGACCTTCAAATTCCGGGAGCGCAAGCCGCGCACCGTGGGCTTCACGGCCGCCTATTCGAGTGATCTGGGTGCGAGCGCCGGCATGAACTGGGTGAAGCGCGAGATCACGGGTAACGCGGACTCCCTCACCCTATCAGCCAATGTGCTAAACCTGGGCGGTGGGACGGCCACCACCGGCGTCGGCTATGACCTGAACGGCAAATATCTCATCCCCGATTGGCTCACCCGTGATCAGTCACTGCAGTACAGCCTGGGCGCCCTGAAGCAGTCGCTCGATGCCTATGATCAGACGGCGGCCCTCGGTGGCGTATCGGTCATCAGAAAGCTGTCACGGATCTGGACCGTCAGTGCCGGATTCACCGCCGAGCGCGAGCAGATCATCCAGGAGGCGCCGCCGACTGCCGCTGAAAGCGCCGCATTGGGCTGCACCACCGACATCCAGGCGCCCGCGCCAGGTACCACGGAGCCGCGCTGCAAATACGATTACACGTTGCTGGCCGTGCCGCTCACCGGGATGTACAACACGACCGGACTGGACTCGCCGTTGGCCGACGCGACCCACGGCGTGCGCGCGTCACTGACCCTCACGCCGACGTTTTCCGTGGGCAAGGACAGTACGCAATTTCTCATCACCCAGCTGACCGCCGCCACCTATGTCGATCTCAACAATTTCGGGCTGGTCCCCGATGCGGGTCGCAGCGTCCTCGCCTTCCGCCTGCTCGATGGCATTGCCGCCGGTGCTTCGCAGTTCAGCCTGCCACCTGACCAGCGTTTCTACGCCGGCGGCAGCGGCACCATCCGCGGCTATCGCTACCAGTCCGTAGGTCCCGAGTTTCCCGATGGCAATCCCATCGGTGGCACGGCCATCAACGCCGAAACCATCGAGTTCCGCCAGCGGGTCGGCCTCGCCCTCGGCTATGCCGTGTTCGTCGATGCCGGCAACATCAGCCGCAATCTCAGCCCCTTGAACGGCTCCCCGCAGGTCGGCGTCGGCGTAGGCCTGCGCTACTACACCGCCCTAGGTCCGCTGCGCATCGATTTCGCGGTGCCGGTGCAGCGGCGCACCGGTCCGGGTGTCGTCAATCCTGATGAGGCGTTCCAGGTCTACATCGGACTGGGGCAAGCCTTCTGACATGTCACGCACGGCAAAAACAGCAGTATGGGTGGGCGCCGGACTCCTCGGGGTGCTGGCCATCATGGTGGGCGCATTGCTCATCGTTCCCAACACCGACGGCGGCCGCGCCTTCATCGTCCGGCAGACTGCTGCGCTCACTGACGGGCAGGTGCGGCTCGCCGGCATCCACGGCACCTTTCCCGCCGCGCTGGATCTCGACCGCCTGGAGCTGCGCGACAGCCAGGGTCTGTGGCTGTGGGCCGAGCACCTTTCACTGCGGTGGT
>Ga0302314_10012178_pt1 | contig 14917 bp, 13 predicted proteins | sample III_Palsa_N2_3_FD_200533 | JGI IMG/M metagenome (GOLD analysis project Ga0302314, IMG submission 200533) | Peat permafrost microbial communities from Stordalen Mire near Abisko, Sweden - III_Palsa_N2_3 | ecosystem: Environmental > Terrestrial > Soil > Palsa > Peat permafrost | place: Sweden... | reverse complement strand
GCCAGCCCACCTCGGCTGTGGTGGAGTCGTACCGGCGATAGCCGCCGCCCGCGACGGCCTCGCCGCCTTCGGTCAGCAGCACCAGGTCTCCCCCGCGCGCCAGGACGAAATCCGCGCCCCAGGGCAGGCCGAAGTCTTCCAGCATCCGCCGGTCGGTCCCGGGGTCGGGATCGTTCAGCAGGCCGCGTATCAGCGTCGGCAGCGCGGACCGGTCCTCGTATGCGTGTACTGTCTTTATCCCGTGCAAGTATGGCAACAATGTGGTCGTGGTCGTGCCCATGGTGAAACCCTTCGGCGGCAAGTGACGACGGCGGCCTTGCGCGCAGGCGGTTCGGAAGGCGCGGCCGAAAACGGCAGGCGATGAATGAACCGGGCTACTGCGGCCGGCGGCCAGGAAGAAGGTGCACGCGGGTGGCGCGGCGGAGCCGCAGCCGAGTCAACGGCTACACGAAGTCGACCACACTCGACCGAAGTCGATGTGATCACGGGTAGTAAGCCGGACGGATCTCACATACTATGACTATCAGTGTTCAACCGCGGAGTCAACCAAAGCTTACTCAGGAACATGCGGTACGGGATGCTCCGGGGTTCAGCACACGGCCTGCCGATCATGCATGTCCGGCCCGCACAACTCGGGAATTGCCGGATAATGGTGCCCCGGCCGACGTCCCGACGTCCGATTGGACGGTTTCCCCGCTATGCCCACGGACCATGAGCCGGAACACCGCCCTGACCCTGCGCGGCACTTCGCGCGGGATTCGGCGCGCCGGTACCGGGTCGCCGTGGTCGGAGCGGGGGCAGCGGGCACGCTGACCGCCGCGCGGCTGCTCGACCGGGCCGGCCGGCGCGGGATTCCGGTCGATGTGCTCCTGATCGATCCGGGCGCCGAGGCGGGGCGGGGAGTGGCCTACTCGACACCGGACCCGCGGCACCTGCTGAACATCCCCGCCCAGGCGATCAGCGCCGACCCCGACGATCCGGAGGACTTCCTGCGCTGGCTGGAAGCCCGGGGCAAGCGGGCCGACCCGTACAGCTTCCAGCCCCGGGCCCGCTACGGCTGATACTTGGCCGACCTGCTGACCCAATCCGCAGCTGCCGCCCGGCCGGCCGGGCTCCTGCGCCGGATCCAGGACCGGGTGACCGGACTGGACGAGCCCGATCCGCACACGCTGAACCTGGCTCTGGCCTCCGGCGCGGCGCAGGCCGCGGACGGGGTGGTGCTGGCCCTGGGGCAGTACGCGCCCAGTACCTCATGGGCGCCGGAAGCGCTGCGGCGCAGCCCGTCGTTCATCGCCGATCCATGGGCGCCCGGGGTCTTGCGGACTGTTCCCGACGACGGCGATGTGCTGCTGGTCGGCACCGGGCTGACCATGGTGGATGTCTCCTTGGTGCTGGACCGGCCCGGCCGGGTGCTGCACGCGGTCTCGCGCGGCGGCCTGGTGCCACAGGTACACGGTGCGCATCCGCCAGCGCGCAGCCTGCCGCCGCCACCCGGGTTGGACGACTGCGCGGATCTGACCCAGCTGCGCCGCGCGATTCTGCGGCACATCCTCGCCGAGCAGCGTACGCACGGCGACTGGCGTCCCGCATTTGACTCCCTGCGGCCGGTCACCGAGTCGCTCTGGCAGCGGCTCACGCCCGCGGACAAGGCACGCTTCCTGGCTCGGGACAGCCGGTTGTGGGAGACCCATCGGCATCGGGTCGCGCCGGTCACCGGAGCCGTGCTGCGCAACATGCGCATGGCCGGCCGACTGCGGGTAGCCGCCGGCTCCGTCACGGCGGTCGAGCCCGGCCCGGACGGCAGGGCGCTGACGGTCCGGCTGTCGGACGGTCGCGAGCTGCGCGTGGCGGCAGTGGTCAACTGCACCGGTCCCGAGGTCGATTTCCAGCGGTGCAGCGACCCACTGCCCCAGGCGCTGTTCCGATCCGGTCAGGCCCGCTCCGGCCCGCTCGGCCTCGGCCTGGACACCGCGGCGGACGGCCGGGTGCTGAACGCCGCCGGGCAGGCCCGACTGCCGCTGTGGACCTTGGGCGCGGCCCGGCGCGGCAGCCTCTGGGAGACCACCGCCGTACCGGAACTGCGGGTCCAGGCGCTCGACCTGGCCGCTTCAGTGCTCGACGCCCTCGTCCTTCCGGCCGAATCGCGACGGGCCGAAAGTCCAGCCTCTCACCGGTCCTCCGGAAGCTGATCCCGGGGCCTACGGCTCTCCGATCGCTTTCACAAAGGGATGGAACGGGTAGCCGCGCTCGGCCGCGCCCGGATCGGCCAGCGCGGTGTAGCCGGTGGCCAGGTACAGTCCCACGGCCTCCGGCTGCCTGGGGCCGGTGGTCAGGAAGACGCGGCGGTAGCCGGCTTCGGCGGCCTCGCGCTCCAGTTCGGCCAGCACCCGCCGGGCCAGGCCGCGCCGGCGGTGCTCGGCGTGCGTCCAGATCCGCTTGAACTCGGCGGTCGGCGGCTCGCCGGGCGCCTCCGGCAGCACGTCGAAAGCGATGCCCTGCCGTTCGAACCGGCGGAACGCCCCGCCGGCGACGGTCCGGCCCTGTTCGACCAGCAGGATCAATCCGCCGCATTGTTCGGGGCTGAACACCTCGGGCGGGTGGTGCGCGAACTCCGCGGTCGCCACCTCGCCGTAACGCTCGGTGTACTCGTCGAGCAGACCGGCCAGCAACGGCTCGGCAGCCGGGTCGGTGAGCTGCGTACGCTGGACTTGAAGAGGGGAACTGTCGGTACTCAACGCGCAATCCTCAGCTTTGCTTGATATTTGTGCCATGCCGTCCTGCGGCGCCATCGTGCGGCCGGGCCGCCACGTCTCACAGCGCCTTGCCTGGATTGAGTATTCCGTACGGGTCGAATAGGTCTTTGACCCGCAGTTGCAGGTCGTGGTTGGCCTCGCCGAGTTCCTCGCGCACCCACTGGCGCTTGAGCAGGCCGACTCCGTGCTCCCCGGTCAATGTGCCGCCGAGGCGCAACGCGGTCCGGAACACCTCGCCGGCGGCCGCCCACACGTGCTCGGGCACGGTCTCGGCGTCCCGGTCCAGGACGAACAGGGGGTGCAGGTTGCCGTCCGCGGCGTGGGCGACGGTCGAGATGTCCGTGCCCGTCCGGGCGCCGATCTCCTCGACCGCCTCGATCGCCTCGGCCAGCCGGGAGCGCGGCACGGCGACGTCCTCGATCAGGACGCGGCCGCGCGCTTCGAGGGACGGCAATGCCAGGCGGCGAGCGCGCAGCAGCGCTGCGGCAGCCTCGGGATCGCTAGTCGCCTCGACCGCGCCGGAGAACGGGGCCACCGCCTGTTGAACGATCGCGCTCTCCGCCTCGGACCCCGCGCCATCGACCTGGACCAGCAGCAGCGCGCCGCCGCGCCGGCCCAGGTCGGTGCCCTGCGCGGCGTCGATCGCCGCCAGGGACGCGCGGTCGAGCAGCTCGGCGATGGCCGGTCGCACCCGCCGCTCACGGATCGCGGACATCGCACGGGCCGCACCCCGCGCGTCGTCGAAAAAGGCTGAGATGGTCGCGCTCTGCGAGGGCAGCGGGAAGAGCCGCACCGTCGCCGCGACGACCACCCCGAGCGTGCCCTCAGAGCCGACGAACAGACCGGTCAGGTCATACCCGGTGACGCCCTTCACGGTCCGCCGCCCGGTACTGATCCGGCTGCCGTCCGCGAGGACGATATCGAGGCCGAGCACGGAATCCCGGGTCACACCGTACTTCGCGCAGCGCAGGCCGCCGGCATTGGTCGCGATGTTCCCGCCGATCGTGCAGATGTCCACGCTGCCCGGGTCGGGGGCGTAGCAGAGGCCGTGTTCCGCGGCCGCGCGGTCGAGGTCGCCGGTCACGACTCCCGGCTGGACCACGGCCAGTTCGTCCTGCTCGGACAGTTCGAGGATCGCGTTCATCCGCTCGGTGCTCAGCACCAGTTCGCCGTCCACGGCGGTAGCCGCGCCGGACAGGCCAGTGCCCGCCCCCCGGATCACCACAGGCACCCGCTGCGCGTGGGCCAGTCGCAGCACGAGGGCGACCTCCTCGGCGTTCTCGGGGAAGACCACCGCCGCCGGCCGTCCGGCCGGGGCCCAGCCGGACCGGTCGTGCCGGTACCCGAGGACGGTCGCCTCGTCCACGGCGAACCGGTCGGCGGCGAGGACGCCGCCGAGCCGGTCCGCCAGCGATACCGCGATATCAGTGCTCATCGCCCGACCGCGGCCTTGCTCACGGCGTGCCCTCCGCCGACGCGCGCACCAGGTCTGCCTGGCGGGCGATCGGGTCCGCCCCCGCTCCGCGCTTGAGGTCTTCGAGGAAGAGCACGACGGTCGCGGCGACGGTGCGGTGGACGGCCGCGTTGAGCACGTCGTGCCGGCCGTCGTCGATTCCGACCAGTCGGGCGTTCGGCAGCCGCGCATACTGCGGTGCCACGTTCACCAGGGGGCTGATCTGGTCGTCGACTCCGTGCAGCCCCAGGACGGGCAGGTCCACCGCTTCGAGGTCGATGCTCTCGTGCAGCTCCTGCGGCACCCGGTCCGAGGTCAGCGCTCCGCGGTCCAGGAGTTCTTCGTCCGCTATCAGCCCACGATGAGTCGGGCAGGAGGCGCGCGCCTCCACCTCCGATTCCCAGGTGCCGAGGTCGACGTCGGGGACGTGGTCGAGGTCGGGCAGCCCGGCCAGGATCAGCGCGTCCACCGGTAGGGAACTGCTCGCCGCCGCGCGCAGCGCGGCGAGCGCGCCGGTGTCGGAGCCGACCAGGACGTGCGGCCGCGGCGCCTGCTCGCCGGTCAGGATCGCCTTGACCTGTGCGGTGACGGCCTCAAGGTCCGCGGTGGCGTCGCCCACCGCCCGGACCCGGTAGCCGTCGGTGCCCAGGCGGCGGCCGAAGCGCTGGTAGACGCCGGGGCGCTCGCCGCGTCCGGGCAGCACGACCAGGGTGCCCCGGGCGGAGATGCCCGCCGGCTCGTCCCAGCTGAGGATGTCGGTCATCGATCGGGTCCTTTCGAAGTTCGCGCCGGTGCGACGCGGTGGAGGTTCACGCGGCCCGGTCCGAGACGAGCGCGGGTCGCGCCGCCCCGGGGCTGGGATCAAAGGGCTGATGAGTACCGAACTCCCGCGCGTGGTAGGTCAGCGGCGATCCGGGGAAGGATTCGGCGACCAGGACTGTGCCCAGGACGATGATATGGTCGCCGCCTTCCAGGAGATCGGCGACCGTGCAGGCGAGCCAGCCGGAGACGCCGCCGAGCCGGGGCAGCTCATGATCGCACTGCCACGGCACGCCCTCGAACTTCGCCGCGCCTTTGCGGGCGAAGGCGAGCGCGAGCTCGGACTGGTCGCTGCCCAGGATGTTCACGCCGAACCGCCCGCCCGGCCGCAACAGCCGCAGCAGGCTGGATTTGCCGTCGAGGGATATCAGGATCATGGGCGGGTTCATCGACAGGGAGGCGAAGGCGCTGACCGTGGTCCCGTGCGGCCGGTCGCCGTCCAGGGTGGTCACCACCGACACGGGGGTACACACTCCGGCCATGGCCTGACGGAAGTCCGCCTGGAGCTCGTCGGTACGGGTCATGAATGAAGCATTCCCTTGGCTCGGCCCGGAATAGCATCGAGCAGGTCCCGGGTGTAGTCGGCTGCGGGTTCAGTGAACACAGTACGGGTGTCGCCGTGTTCGATGATACGTCCGGCGTGCATCACGGCGACCTCGTGGGCCAGCCGGGCGACGACGGCCAGGTCGTGCGAGACGAACAGGTAGGCCACGCCGAGCTCGCGTTGCAGGTCGGCGAGCAGGTCGAGGATCTGGGCCTGGACGGAGACGTCGAGCGCGGAGACCGGCTCGTCCAGCAGCAGCAGTTCCGGGTTCAGGGCGAGGGCGCGGGCGATCGCGACCCGTTGGCGCTGCCCGCCGGAAAGCTCGGCGGGTTTGCGGCGCGCCGCGCTCTGCGGCAGCGCGACCTGGTCGAGCAGTTCGGCCGTGCGGGCCGCGCGGGAGGCGGAGTCGCCGACCCGGAACGACACCAGCGGCTCGCTGATCGACTCGTGCACGGTGAACTTGGGGTCCAGCGAGGCGAACGGGTTCTGGTGCACCAGCTGGAATCGGCGGCGCAGGCTGCGGACCTGGGCCCAGCTGCGGCCGGAGATCTGCTCGCCGTCGAAGGTCACCGTCCCGGCGGTGGGGGTCTCCAGTCCCAGGGCGAGCCGCAGGACGGTGGTCTTGCCCGATCCGGACTCGCCGACCAGGCCGAGGGTGCGGCCGGCCGGCACGGTGAACGAGACGTCGTCGACGGCGCGGTGCACGCGCGGGCCGCCGGGCGCACGGGGAAGTGGGAAGTCCTTGGTCAGATGGTCGAGCCGGAGGATCTCACGCGGAGCCTCGGCGCTCACGGACGGCCGGCCGGCGGCGTCGTCATTGTCGGGGGCGTCGTCGCCACCGGGCAGCCGCAGAGAAAGGCCAGGGGCGGCGGCCACCAACTGCCGGGAGTACGCGTGCTGCGGGGCGACCAGGACCCGGTCGGGCGGCCCCTGTTCGACGATGCGGCCGTGTCGCATGACCAGGACTCTGTCAGCCCGGTCCGCGGCGACGCCGAGGTCGTGCGTGATGATCAGCAGGGAGATGCCGGCCTCGCGGACCAAAGTGTCGAGGTGGTCGAGGATGCGGCGTTGCAGGGTGACGTCCAGGGCGCTGGTGGGTTCGTCGGCGATGAGCAGTTGCGGCTGTCCGGCGAGCGCGATGGCGATCAGTACCCGCTGACGCATGCCGCCGGAGAGTTCGTGCGGATACTGCCGGGCCCGCAGCACGGGATTGTCCAGGCCCGCGCGTTCCAGCGCCTCGACGACCTCGGCGGACAACTGCCGCCGGTCGACCCCGCCGCGGCGGCGCACCGACTCGGCGACCTGGGCGCCGACCCGCAGCGTGGGGTTGAGCGCGACCATGGGGTCCTGCGGGATCAGGCCGACGACGCTGCCGCGGATCCGGCGCAGGTCTCGTTCCTTGGCCCCGGTGACCGTGGTCCCGGCCACCTGGATCCGGCCGGCGGTGACGGAGGCGCTGTCGGGCAGCAGGCCGCAGAGCGCGTTCGCGGTGGTGGTCTTGCCCGATCCGGACTCCCCGACGATCGCGACCCGCTCCCCTGCCGCGACGGCGAGATCGAGGTCGAGCACGGCCGGGGTCCGGTGCCGGTGGCGTCCGTAGGTGACGGTCAGGCCTCGTACGTCGACGATCGGAGCGCTGGGGTCGGTCATCTCTGGAGCTCCTCGATGCTGCGGGCGAGGTGGTTGATGCTGAACACGACCGCCACGACGAACAGGCCGGGCAGCAGCGACAGGTACGGGGAGGTGATCAGGTAGTCGCTGCCGTCGGAGATCAGTCCGCCCCAGTCGGCCGCCGGCGGCGGGGCGCCGAAGCCGAGGAAGCTCAGGGAGGAGATGACCAGGATCGCGGTGCCCGAGTCGAGGATGGCCAGCACCAGCACTGGTCCCCACGAGTTTGGCAGGACGTGCCGGATCAGGATCCGCAGCCGGCTCGCGCCGCCGGTGCGGGCGGCCTCGACGTAAGGCAGGGTTTTGACCTTGAGGACCTCGGCGCGGGTGGTGCGGGCGAAGCCCGGGGTGATGCCGATGCCGACCGCCAGCGCGGTGGGCACGGTCCCGAACCCGAGCGCGGTGACGATGGTCAGCGCGAGCAGGAGTGGCGGAACGGCCAGCACCACGTCGACGGCCCGCATCAGGACCGCGTCGATCCAGCGGCCGAAGAATCCGGCCACCACGCCGATCAGCAGCCCTCCGGCGGCGGCCAGCCCCACCGCGATGAGTGTGCCCTCGATGGTCAGGGCACTGCCGTGGATGATCCGCGAGTACAGGTCGCGGCCGAGTTCGTCGGTGCCGAACCAGTGCGCCGCGCTGGGCGGCTGCAGTTTGTCCGGTCCATTGGTGGCGTCAGGGTCCGCGCTGGCGAACAAGTTCGGGACGAAGGCGGCCGCCACGACGAAGAGCACGAACAGTCCGGCCAGCAGCATTCCAGGCCGGCGCGCCACCGGCCGGGCAGCCGCCCAAAGCCGCCCGGCCAGCCCGGCTCCGGCACTCCCCTCCCGCGCCGGGACCAGATCGTGGGCAGGTCGATTGTCGAGGTTGACGGTCATGCCGCTAGACCACCTTCGGGATGTAGGCGATGCGAGGGTCGAGCAGCGGGTACAGCAGATCGACGATCAGGTTCACCGTCACGAAAAGCACGGCGGCGACGAGCACGATCGCCTGGACCACGGGCACGTCCTGGCTGAGCACGGCTTGCTGGGCCAGCCGTCCCACCCCGGAGATGGAGAACACTGTCTCGGCGATCACCGCGCCGGTGACCGCGGTCGCGATCAGCAGCCCCAGGAGCGTCAGGGTGGGCAGCGCGGCGTTGCGCAGCGCGTGCCGGAACTGGATCGTTGCGCGGGAGAGCCCCTTGGCCTTCGCCGTGGCGATGTAGGGCTCGCGCAGTACCTTCTCGAAGCTGCTGGTCAGGACCTGGGCCAGGACCGCTCCGGCCGGCAGCGCCATCGAGACCGCCGGCAGCACGTAGGAGCTCAGCCCATTGCTACCGGTCGAGGGGAACCAACCCAGGTCGAAGCTGAACACCTGGATCAGCAGCAGCCCCACCCAGAACGACGGGACGGAGACGCCGATCGCCGGCACCCGGGAGAGCACGATCTTCGCCGGACGCCACTGCACCCACGCGGCCAAGTAGGCCACGCCGAAACCGAGGATCAGCATGAACACCACGGCGAAAGCCGCCAGGGTGGCCGTCGTCGGCAACCGCTGAGCCAGCACGGTGGAAACCGGCAGGCTCAGCGAGGTCGACTGCCCGAAGTTCAGGTGCAGCGCGTTCCACAACATGGAGAAGTACTGCTCGATGACCGGCTTGTTCAGCCCGTACTGCGCCTCGATCTGCGCCAGCTGAGCCGGGGTCAGGTCCTGTATCTGCACGTTGGCGCCCGACAATCGCAATGCGACCGGGTTGCTGGGTAACAGGTTCAGGATCAGGAAGGTCGCCGTGTAGGCGGCCCACAGAACGACCAGCGCCTGCCCGACCCGCGTCAGGAGGTACCTTTTCACGTCGACTTCCACAGGTCGTTGGCCCGCAGGAAGCCCTCGCTGGTCCAGGCGAAGCCGCTCAGCTTGCTCGACAGGCCCGACACCTGAAGCCGCTCGTAGACGGGGAAGGCGACGCCTTGCTCGATCACGTACTTCTGCAGGTCGGCGTAAGCGGCGTTGCGCGCGGTGGTGTCGACGGTGGCCAGGCCCTGGGCGAAGTAGGCGCTGACCTGCTGGGCCGTGGCAGCGTCCTGAGTGTTCTTGCCGGGGGCGCTCTTGACCACGCTCAGGTCCAGGAGCGAGCCGAGCACGCTGGCGTCGCCGCGAGTCAGATAGCTGTCGAGGAGGTCGTAGGCGCCGGACTTCTCCAGCGTGAGCTCCTGCGCCGCGGTGACGATCTTGAGGTTCAGGTTGATGCCCACGGACTTGACCTGGTCCTGGAGCAGCTGCGCGCCGTCGGTGTTCGAGGCTATCAGATAGATCAGCGACAGCTGCTGCCCGGCCTTGTACCGGTAGCCGTCCGAGCCCTTGGTCCAGCCGGCCTGGTCGAGCAGGCTCGCCGCGCCGGTCGGGTCGTATCCGAGCAGGGCGGACTCGTCCTGGTAGCCGGGAGTGCTGGACTCCAGCGGGCTGGTCACGACCGGGTAGCCGGTCCAGAACACGGTCGAGGCGTAGCTCGCCCGGTCGATGGCCTTGTTGAAAGCCTGCCGGACCAGCGGATCGGAGAAGGGATGCCCCGCAGTGATGTTGGGCAGGAGAATGTCGCTGATACCGGGCAGGGACTTCGTGATGATGCTGTCGCCCGCGGCGGTGATCCGCTGCTGGTCGGCCTGGCTGATCGGCAGCCGGGGCCAGGCGATGTCGATGTCGCCGGCGAGCAGATTGCCGACCCGGACGCTGTCCTCGGCGATGTAGGTGACGTTGATCGCGTCCAGGTAGGCCGCGCCCTGGTTCTTCACCAGCTTGGAGGGCCAGGCGTAGTCCTTGCGCCGGGACAGCTTGACCGACTGACCGGCCTGGAAGTGGTCCAGGGTGAACAGCCCGGAGCCGACGACCTGGCCGGCGGCCCGCTCCTGCGGGGTCTTCAGATAGGTGTCGGGCGAGAGGATCGCCAGCGTGGTCGTGGACGAGGCTTGCAGGAACTGCGCGTTCGGGCCGTTGAAGCTGACCTTGACGGTGTATTCGTCGATCACCGTGCTGGCCTTGTAGCCGTCGAGGTACACGACGCCCAGTTCCGAGTTGGCGCCGAGCGCGACGATCCCGTCGTAGGCGGTCTTCACCGCGGCGGCGTTGAACTTCGACCCGTCGCTGAACGTGACGTCCTGCCGGAGTGTGAAGGTGAACTCGCTGACGTCCGGGCTGACCGTCCAGGACTCGGCCAGCCAGGGCACGATCTCGCCGGTCTCCGGGTCCTGATCGGTGAGCGAGTCGGCGAAGTTGCGGTTGAGCGAGCGGGTCTCGATCCAGTAGACCTGGTTGGGGTCGAACGCGCCTTCCAGGTCGGCCCAGTAGGCGATGTTCAGCGTCCCGCCCTGCTGCGGGACGGCGCCGGCGCCGGTGGCCACCGGATCGGCGACGGCGCTGGTGGTGTGCCCGGAGCAGGCGGCAAGGGCCAGCGCGGCGGCGATCCCGCCGGTGCCGAGCAGGAAACCGCGACGGCTGGGGCCGGTACCGGGGAGGGAGATATCAGCGAATCGGGGCGGGCGACTATTCATGGGTGGAGTTCCGGTTCTGTGGGTGGTGGATTCGGGCTGCGCTTATGTCAGGGCCGCGCGGTTCAGGGCCTGTTTGCCGATCGCGATCAGGGCGGAGTCGTCCTGAGGCGGGTGCACTCGGGAACACTGCACGTCGCGAAGGTGACGTTCGAGCGGGTGGTGGCGGGTCAGGCCGGGGTTTCCGAGACTGGTCACGGCGGTCTGCACGGCGGTCACCGCCGAGCGGGTGACCAGGAGTTTCGCTATCAGCGCGCGCCGGGTCGCCTCCGGGTCGCCGGCGTCGATCCGGGCGGCGAGTCCGTAGACGATCTCCTCGGCCTGGATGAGCTGGGCCTCGATCTCGCCGGCGATGGTCTGGATGCGTTCGGTGGTGGCGATCGGCCGACCGAGCGAGGTCGGGACACGCTCGTTGGCGAAGCGGAGGAAGAACTCCTGCGCGGCCCTCGCAACCCCGAGGTAAAGGGCTGACACGGCGATCCCGGCTCCCGCGTAGGCCGCCGGTTCCTCCCGGGCTTGCGAGGCGGTGATGCCGCGGAAGTTCTCCAGCGGCACCTCGACGTCACGGTAGATCACGTCGTGGGTGCTGGAGGCGCGCAGCCCGAAGTGATCCCAGGTGTGGACCACCTCAATGCCCGGATGGTCGCCGGGTACGATCACGTGCCCGAGCAGAGGATCCTCGTCCTCGGTGGCCGCCCACACCGCGTGGTAGGCCAAGCCTTCGGAGCCGGTGCCGAAACCCTTGTGCCCGTTGAGCAGCCACCCGTCGGCGGTGCGGCGCACCTTGGTCGCCGGCAGCCCTCCCCGGGCCGGGGCGCCGAGTTCCGGTTCCGCGCGCACGGCGTTGATCAGCACCGGACGGGTCAGCGAGTCCGCCACCACCGTGCAGTAGAGGTCCTCAGGCCACCAGGATTTCTTGGCCTGCTGCAGATGCTGGAAGATCGTCATCGCGGCGAGCAGCGCGACCGACGGGTCGCCCTTTCCCAACGCCTGCAATACCCGGGCGGACTCGGTCGCGGACAGGTCGCGGCCGCCATAGCGCGGCGCAACACCCAGGGTGAGGATGCCTGCCTCGCTCAGCGCTTGCAGGGGCTCCCATGGGAATTCGGCAGTGCGGTCGTAGTGCTCTGCCGTAGTCGCCAGTTTCGCGGTGAGCGCCGCCAGTGCCGCCTCCGATGTGTCGACAGTCGGCAGTGCGACCGTGGCCGCCGGAGGATTCGTCGTGGTGGTCATGGTCAGGCCACCTTCGACAGTGCGGGCTCGGACGCTGCCTCCACGAGCGGCGGCTGCGCGACGACTGCGCCGCGCTCTCCGGTTGAAGCCCGGTGGGCCAGTTCCTGACGAACCAGGGGAATGACATACCGGCCGTAGTCGATGGCGTCGTTGATGTTGTCGTATCCACGAATGGAGACCAGATCCGCACCGAGGTCGATGTAGTCCAGGATCGCCGCGGCGACGGTCTCGTAGCTGCCGACCAGCGCGGTGGAGGCGCCAAGGCCGCCGGTCGCCGTCGTCGTCGGAGTCCACAGGGCCCGGTCGTGCCGGTCCTGACGGCGAGCGATCTCCAGCGCCCGCTGCGAGCCGACGTTCGACGGACCTTTACCGTCGGCGCCGCGCAGTGGTCGCCAGAGTGACGCGGTCGCGGACCGGTCCGAAAGGATGGCCAGGGTGCGGTTCGCCTTCTCCCAAGCCAGTTCCTCGGTCGGGGCCACGATCGGCCGGAAGGTCACCCAGGTGCGCGGGGTATCGCTGCGGCCGGCCAGCCGCGCCTGCTCGGCGACCGCGTCGATCTGCTCCTGGGTCTCCTTCAGCGGCTCGCCCCACAGGCCGAAGATGTCGCCGAGCGCGCCGCCGACCCGGTAGGCGTCCAGGCTGGATCCGCCGACCGAGATCGGAATCCGGTCCTGGACCGGCCGCACCAGGGAGACGAAGTCCTCGAAGGAGTAGTAGGTGCCGGCGTGGTCGAACGGTTCGGTCGACTCCCACACTTGTCGCAGAATCTGGATGTACTCGGCGGAGCGGTCGTAACGCTCCGACTTGGTCAGACGGTCGCCTTCGCGGGCCTGCTCGCGGTCGTCGCCGCCGGAGATGATGTGCACCACCGCCCGGCCGTTGCTGAGTTGGTCGAGCGTGGCCAGGGCCCGCGCCGCCTTTGTCGGGTGGACCGTGTTGGGGCGCAGCGCGACGATCGGCTTGATCCGCTCGGTGAACTGGGCGACGGTGGCCGCGACGGTGAACGGGTCGTGCATCGCCGAGCTGTAGCCGACCAGGGTGTAGTCGAAGCCGCCGTCCTCCAGGATCCGGGAGTAGCGCTTCAGGTAGGGCACGTCGATCGCGGTCAGCCGCAGCCGGTTCAGCTCGTTGGCCGGGTTGACGTTGATCGCGCTGATGAATTCGACAGTCATGACGCGCTCCGCTCGGCGAGTTGGCCGGCCGGGTACGCCACCTGGTCCAGCGGCGGCTGCGCGACGACGGTGCCGCGCTCCCCGGTTGCGGCCCGGTGGGCCAGTTCCTGGCGGACCAGGGGCAGGACGTATCGGCCGTAGTCGATGGCGTCGTTGAGGTTGTCGTAGCCGCGGATGGACACCAGGTCCGCGCCGAGGTCGACGTAGTCCAGGATCGCCGCGGCGACGGTCTCGTAACTGCCGACCAGCGCGCTGGACGCGCCTGCGGCGTTGGTGACCTTCGAGGGCAACGTCCACAGTGCCCTGTCATGCACGTCGCCGCGCTCGGCGATCGCCAGCGCCCGCTGCGAGCCGACGTTCTCCGGCGCGCCGTCCGGGCGGATCGGCCTGGGCCGGAAACCGCCGTTGCGGTGGGTCTGCTCGACCACTGCGATGGTCTGGTGCGCCTTCTCCCAGGCCAGTTCGTCGGTCGGGGCGACGATCGGGCGGAACGTCACCCAGGTGCGCGGGGTGTCGGTGCGGCCTGCGACGCGCGCGCTCTCGGCGACCCGGTCGATCTGCTCCTTGGTCTCCTTCAGCGGCTCGCCCCACAACCCGAAGATGTCGCCCAGGGCGCCGCCGACCCGATACGCCGCGTCGGAGGAGCCGCCGATCGAGATCGGGATGGTGCCGTTGACCGGGCGGAACCCCGCCGTGAAGTTCTCGAACTTGTAGAACCGCCCTTCGTGCGACCACGGTTCGGTCTCGGTCCAGGCGCGGCGCAGCAGTCGCACGTACTCCTCGGAGCGGTCGTAGCGCTCGTCCTTGGGCAGGTAGTCGCCGTGGCGAGCCTGCTCAGCGTCGCTGCCCCCGGAGATGATGTGCACGACCGCCCGGCCGTTGCTCAGGCGGTCCAGGGTGGTCAGCGCCTGCGCGGCGACCGTGGGGTAGATGATGTTCGGCCGCAGGGCGACGATCGGCTTGATCCGCTCGGTGTAGGCGGCGATCGTGGCCGACACGGTGAACGGGTCGTAGCCGGACGAACCGTAGGCGACCAGGGTGTAGTCGAAGCCGCCGTCCTCCAGGTAGCGGGCGTACTTCTTGATGTAGTCCCGGTCGGGGGCACCGCCCGGGTTGGGGAACAGTTCGCTGGATTCCCAGACGTTCACCAGACTGATGAACTCGACGGTCATGGCATCTTCCGATCAATAATGGCGCGGTCACGGTTGCGAAGACGGGAGCAGTGGCAGAGACGAAGGTCTTGGCGCTGGGCCTGGGCGGTGGTCGGGTCCGCGATCATCCCGGCTCCCCGCCGGTGGCGGCCGGGCGGGCCTGGTCGGCAGCCCAGGCGGACCAGGAACCGGGGAACAGGGCCGCTTCGACGCCGATGATGCGCAGAGCGGCGATCTCGTGCGCAGCCGTCACGCCGGAGCCGCAGTACACCCCGACCCGGATGGCGGCGGGATCGTCGGTGTCGACGCCCAGGGCGGCGAAGCGCGACCGCAGCTGTTCGGGTACTGCGAAAATGCCGTCACCGGTCAAGTTGTCGGCGGTCGGGGCGCTGACGGCGCCCGGGATGTGTCCGGCCCTCGGGTCCACCGGTTCGGTCTCCCCGCGGTACCGCTCGGCGGCTCGGGCATCGAGCAGGACTCCGTCGCGGGCCAGCGCGGCGGCCTGGTCGGCGGTCAGCACAGGCAGGTGGCCTGAGCCGAGTACGACGTCGCCGCTCTCGGGTTCGGCATCGCCGGCATCGAGGGGAAGTCCAGCCACCG
>Ga0302314_10012174_pt1 | contig 14919 bp, 10 predicted proteins | sample III_Palsa_N2_3_FD_200533 | JGI IMG/M metagenome (GOLD analysis project Ga0302314, IMG submission 200533) | Peat permafrost microbial communities from Stordalen Mire near Abisko, Sweden - III_Palsa_N2_3 | ecosystem: Environmental > Terrestrial > Soil > Palsa > Peat permafrost | place: Sweden... | reverse complement strand
TCCGCTGGCTGGGCACCGCGCTGGCGGCCTCGGCCGTGGGCTACTTCGCCGCGGCGGTGGTGACCCCCTGGGCGACCCGGCGGGTGGGCGTCGGCGGGTGGCTGGTCCTCTGCTCGGTCCTGGCCGCGGTGCTGACCCCGGCCCTGGGACTGTTCTTCACCCCCGTCCCGATCATCACCGCGGCCTGCCTGTTGGGCCTGGTCGCCCAGGGGGCCAAGATCAGCACCGACACCATCGTCCAGACCTCGGTGGGGGACGCCTACCGGGGACGGGTCTTCTCGGTGTACGACGTCCTCTTCAACGGGGCGCTGGTGGCCGCCGCCGCGGTGGCGGCGGCGCTGATGCCGACCAGCGGCCGCTCGATCACCGTCATCCTGGTCTCGTCCGCGCTCTACGCGGCGACGGCACTGGGCTTCGGGCTGACGCTGCGCGAAGGCCCGCCGGCGGCCCGCCGCCCCGACGGCCTCCCCACCGACGGCCTCCCCACCGACGCCGAAGCCCGCTCCGAGGCCGGCACCGCGTCCGCCACCCCCTCCGCCCCGGCCTGACCCTGCCTACCCCCGCGCAGCCCACCACTCCAGCAGCGCGGCCGTCGCCCGCTCCCGGTCCATCGGGCCGTTCTCCAACCGCAGCTCCAGCAGGAACCGGTAGGCCTCGCCGACCTCGCGGCTCGGCTTCAGCCCGAGGATCGCCATGATCTCCTCGCCGTCCAGGTCCGGACGGATCGAGTCCAGCTCCTCCTGCTCCTGGAGCTGCGCGATCCGCTCCTCCAGGCCGTCGTAGGCGCGCGAGAGGGCTGCGGCCTTCTTCTTGTTCCGGGTGGTGCAGTCCGAGCGGGTCAGCTTGTGCAGCCGGGACAGCAGCGGACCGGCGTCGCGGACATAGCGGCGCACCGCCGAGTCGGTCCACTCGCCGGTGCCGTAGCCGTGGAACCGCAGATGCAGCTCCACCAGCCGCGACACGTCGGCGATGATGTCGTTGGAGTACTTCAGCTCCCGCAGCCGCTTCTTGGCCAGCTTCGCCCCCACCAGTTCGTGGTGGTGGAAGGAGACCCCGCCGCCGTCCTCGAAGCGCCGGGTGCGGGGCTTGCCGATGTCGTGGAGCAGCGCCGCGAGCCGCAGCACCAGGTCGGGGCCGTCCTCCTCCAGGTCGACGGCCTGTTCCAGGACGGTCAGCGAGTGCTCGTAGACGTCCTTGTGCCGGTGGTGCTCGTCGCGCTCCAGCCGCAGGGCCGGCAGCTCGGGCAGTACCCGGGCGGCGATCCCGGTCTCGACGAGCAGCAGCAGGCCCTGGCGCGGGTGGTCCGACAGCAGCAGCTTGTTGAGCTCGGCCTGGACCCGCTCGGCGGACACGATGTCGATGCGCTCGGCCATCTCCGTCATCGCGGTGACCACCTCGGGCGCCACCGTGAAGTCCAACTGGGCGGAGAAGCGAGCGGCCCGCATCATCCGCAGCGGGTCGTCGGAGAAGGACGCCTCGGGGGTGCCCGGGGTGCGCAGCACCTTCGCGGCCAGGTCGGCCAGGCCGTGGTGGGGGTCGATGAAGACGACCTCGGGCAGGGCCACGGCCATCGCGTTGACGGTGAAGTCGCGGCGGACCAGGTCCTCCTCGATGGAGTCGCCGTAGGAGACCTCGGGCTTGCGCGAGTCGCGGTCGTAGGCCTCGGAGCGGTAGGTGGTGATCTCGATCTGGAAGTCGCGGATCTCGCCACCGGCCACCGGTCGGGCCTTCTTCCGCGCCCCGACGGTGCCGAAGGCGATGCCGACGTCCCAGATGGCGTCGGCCCAGGGCTTCAGCAGCCCGAGGATCTGCTCGGGCCGGGCGTCCGTGGTGAAGTCGAGGTCGTTGCCGAGTCGGCCCAGCAGCGCGTCCCGCACGGAGCCGCCGACCAGGGCGAGCCGGAACCCGGCGGCCTGGAAGCGCTGTCCGAGTTCGCCCGCGACCGGATAGGAATCCAGAATCTCGCTGACGGCGGTCGCCTGGGCGGCACTCAGGGATTCGTCGACGGAACCGCTGCGGGGGCGCCCGTCGTCGGGGCGGGCGGAGCTGGGATCATTGGCGTTCGGCACGACAGACAAGCCTACGTGGCGCGGAGCACCCCCCGCGCCCCGATACCGTCTGGCGGTGTGACCGGCGACACGCGCGGACGGGGGGTCGCCCTTGCGTCCATCCGGGCGCGCCCGGCTGCATCCGCTCCCAGCCAACATCGTTACCATGCCAGAGCGCACGTGCGGGGGGCAGAGCGCCGGAGTAGAGCACAGCGAAGTGCGGTCGGAAGCGGCGCAGGTGACGAACGAACGGCGAGGGCTCGTGGGCGAGGCGGCACAGTACAGAAGTCGCGGCAACGGGCGGGACGGCCGCCGCAGGGCCTTCCGTACCGTCGGGCGCCTGCGCCGTGCCGCCGTGGTGCTGCTGGCGTCCTCCGTCACCCTGATGGGTGGTACCGGTCTGGCCCCGGCGGCCGAGGCCGCCGAGCTGAGCATCGCACCGGCGACGGTCACCCCCGCCCCGGCCAAGGCCGGCTCCGGGACGGTGGAGCAGGCGTCCGCCACCAACTCGACGTATCCGGCGGTGGTCTCGCTGACCTCCATCACCCCGGCGGTCCCGGCGCCGAACGGCACGGTGACCATCACCGGCACCGTCAGGAACAGCGGGAGCACCCCGATCTCCTCCTTGCAGGTCGGCGTCGCCGTGGGCAGCTCCCCGCTGGAGGGCCGCTCGTCGATCACCGGGGTGGCGCAGGAGACCACCCCCCAGCCGAACACCGATGCCAACGAGCTGACCTCACCCGCCCCGGTCCAGCTCGGGACCCTCGCGCCCGGAGCGACCACCAGCGGGCCGTTCACCCTGGTGATCCGGATCAGCAGCCTGAACCTGAGCTCGGACGGCGTCTACGAGCTGGACGTCGACGCGAGCGGGAGCATCGGCGGCGACTCCACCCCCCAACCGCTGGGCATCAGCCGGACCTACCTGCCGTACTTCACCTCGACCAGCGCCAAGCCCACCCAGGTCGCGACGCTCTGGCCGCTGGTGGAGCAGCCGAGCGTCCAGCCGCAGCGGTTCAGCAACGCGAGCCAGGCCGACCAGGCGGTGCTCAGCAGCGACACCCTGGCCTCCGACCTCGGCGCCGACGGACGCCTCGGGCAGTTGGAGAGCATCGGCGCCGAGAACCCCTCGGTGAAGCTCAGCTGGGTGATCGACCCGGACCTGGTCGACACGGTGAACGCGATGCGCGGCCACTACCAGGTGGTGAGCGGCCCGGCCGGCTTCACCGGACCCACCAGTCCCAGCTGCGGCTGCACCACGGCCGGCAGCGGCTCACAGGCGGCGTCGACCTGGCTGCAGGGGCTGCAGGGCGCCCTCACCGGGCTGGGACCCGACCAGGTGCTGGCGCTGCCCTACGCCGACCCGGACCTGGCCTCGCTCGCCCACAACCGCAGCGACATCGCCCCGCTGAGCAGCCTGCTGACGGCTGCCTCCAGCCAGAGCAGCCTGGACCTGCTGCAGACCTCCGCCGACCACTCGGTGGCCTGGCCCTACCAGGGCTACCTGGACTCGTCGGTGGTGTCGCTGACCCGGAAGCTGCACGACACCATGATCGTGGCGAACAGCGACAGCCTGCCGTCCCCCGATCTGACGAAGTCCACGCCGAACGCGGCCCGTTCGCTCGGCGACGGCAGCACCGCGGTGGTGGCGGACTCGGCCATCTCCGACATCTTCTCCGGGAACCTGTCCACCCAGAGCGCGCAGACCATGGCCGAGCAGCGCTTTCTGGCCGAGACCCTGGAAATCACCGAAGAGCTGCCGAACCAGCAGCGCAGCATCCTGATCGAGCCGCCGCGCGACATGGCGCCGAGCACGGCCGACACCCTGATGCACGCGCTGGTGGCGGCCCAGAGCGGCAGGTGGATCAAGACAGCGTCCTTCGGCACCGTGGCGGCGGCGACGCCGACGCCGGGAGCGGGGACCTCCCCGGCCCCGTACCCGTCCAGCCTGCGCACCACCGAGCTGCCGACGCTGCCGGACGTCATGGGCGTCCAGAGCGACCTCGACGAGCTGACGAAGATCCTCGCGCCCCCCAACCCCTACCAGGGCCCCTTCGACGCGGCCATACTGCGTTCGATCTCGACCCAGTGGCGCGACCAGGTGACGGCCGGAAGCACCTACCAGTACAACACCGAGTCCTACCTTTCGAGCCTGCTCACCTCGGTACGCATCCTCCAGCCGACCGGGCTGGCGCTGCCGGGCAGCAACACCGCGACGGTACCGATCACGGTCGAGAACAACCTGCCACAGGCGATCGACAACCTGGAGGTGGTGCTGACCTCGGCGCGTCCGTACTCGCTGAAGGTCGAGGGCACCGGCAGCAAGCCGGTGTCGGCCTCGGGGAACACCAAGCCCTCGTTCAAGTTCCAGGTGAAGGCCGAGGTCAACGGCCCGGTCACGCTGACCGCGAGGCTCTGGACCGTGGTCGACGGGGTGCCGGAGCCGTACCTGGACAGTGAGCCGATCTCCTTCGTCGTGAATGTCACCCAGGTCTCCGACGGGGTGATCGCCGTCATCGCCGGCGGCTTCCTGCTGCTGGTGCTGGCCGGTCTGCGGCTGTACTGGAAGCGCAAGCAGGACGCCGCGGCCGCGGAGCTGCCCGACCCGGATCCGGAGTCGGACCCCTCCGGCCAGGAGGCCGGGGCGGCCGCCGAACCCCCGGCGGACACCCCTGATGAGGACGGTGCACCGGCGGCCCGGGAGCCCGACCCGAAGCAGCCGGGACGTCATGATCAGGAAAATGGACTCCAAAGCCAGTCATAGGCTGTGCCGGATGAGAAGGTAGACAGACGAGGCGGCCGGGTAGGACCGACCGCCCCATCCGAAGATCCGGAGAAGGTGGCATGGGCGGGCCGCGAGACGGCAGAACTCAACGGGGGCGTGGTGGACGCGCCCCGGAGGAAGGCATGCCCCCCGTCCGCTCCGGAACGGAAGGCGGCATGGACCCGTACGTGGACGAGACCTACGCGCGCGACCCCTACGCGCAGGATCCCTACGCACCCGAGCTCTACGGCCAGCAGCCGTACGACCAGGAGGCGTACGGGCCCGGCCAGTACCCCCCGGGCGAGTACGGCCCGCCGCCGATCGACCAGTCCCAGTACAACCAGCCGCCGCAGGAGCAGCAGCAGTACGGCCAGGCGCAGTACCAGCAGCCGCAGCCCGAGCAGGTCGGCTACGACCCGCGCAGCTACGGACAGGGCGGGTACCAGCAGCAGCCCTACCAGCAGCAGCCGTATCCGGCCGACCAGTACCCGCAGGCCCCGTACCCGCAGGGCCAGCCGCAGCAGGGCCAGCCGCAGCAGATCCCGCAGCCGCCGCAGGCCCAACAGCCGTACGACCAGAGCCAGTACCCGCAGGACCCGCGGCAGCCGGGCGGCTACCCGCAGCAGCAGCCCTACGTCGGCGTCGACGAACTCGTCAGTCGTGCGGGGCGCCAGAACGAGCAGCAGCCCGCCGGCTCGGACGCCGACCCGTACGGGTTCCTCTTCCGCGACGGCGGCGGGCAGAACCCGTCCTACGCCGAGGTCTACGCGCCCGGTCCCTACGGGGAGGTCGGCGGCGACGCGACCATGGAGACCACCGGCACCATGCCGCTGTTCACCATCCCGCTCCGGCACCGGCCGGGCAGCGGCGAGGACGAACAGGACGGCTCGGCGACGGTCAGCACGGAGAAGAGCGGCGGCAAGGGAAGCAGCCTGCTGAACTCCAGCGCGATCATGGCGGCGGGCACCCTGGTTTCACGTGGAACCGGCTTCGTCCGCACCATGGTGATCACCTACGCCATCGGTGTCGGAACCATGGGCGACTCCTACAACGTCGCCAACACCCTGCCGACCCTGCTGTACATCCTGGTCGGCGGCGGCGCGCTCAACGCCGTCTTCGTCCCCCAGCTCGTGCGCAGCATGAAGAGCGACGAGGACGGCGGCGAGGCCTACGCCAGCCGGCTGCTCACCCTGGTGATCGTCGGCCTCGGCGGGGTGGTCTTCGCCACCGTGCTCGCGGCCCCGCTGCTGGTCCGTCTGGTCTCCGACTCCATCATGCGGAACCCGGCGAGCGCGGAGACCACGGTCTCACTGGCCCGGTACTGCCTACCCACCATCTTCTTCATGGGCGTCCATGTGGTGATGGGTCAGATCCTCAACGCCCGCGGCCGGTTCGGGGCGATGATGTGGACCCCGGTCCTCAACAACATCGTGGTCATCTTCACCTTCGGCATGTACGCCTGGGTGTACGGCCCCTTCACCCGCACCGGGGTCTCGCCGGAGACGATCTCCCCCGAGGGCATCCGGCTGCTGGGCATCGGCACCCTGCTCGGGCTCACCGTGCAGGCGCTGTCGATGATCCCGTACATGCGGGCGGCCGGCTTCCGGTTCCGGCCGCGCTTCGACTGGCGCGGCCACGGACTCGGCCACGCCGCCAAGCTCGCCCGTTGGACCTTCCTCTTCGTGCTGGCCAACCAGGCCGGGTACCTGGTCGTCACCCAGCTGGCCACGGCGGCCGGGAACGCCTCGGGACGCAACGGCGCGGGACTCTCGGCCTACTCCAACGCCCTGCTGATCTGGCAGCTGCCCCAGGCCGTGATCACCGTCTCGGTGATGAGCGCGGTCCTGCCGCGGATCTCGCGTTCCGCCGCCGACGGCGATGCCACGGCCGTTCGCGACGACCTCTCCTACGGGCTGCGCACCTCGGCAGTCGCCATCGTGCCCGCGGCCTTCCTGTTCCTGGCCCTCGGCCCGGCCATCGGCTCGGTCCTCTACGGCTTCGGCAGCTCCTCGCAGGGCGGCCTCTCGGTCGGCTGGATGCTCTCCGCGTTCGCCCTCGGGCTGATCCCCTACTCGGCACAGTACGTGCTGCTGCGCGGCTTCTACGCCTACGAGGACACCCGCACCCCCTTCTACAACACGGTCTGGGTCGCCGCCAGCAACGCGCTGCTGTCCGGGATCTGTTACCTCGTCCTTCCTGCCGACTGGGCCGTCACCGGGATGGCCTTCGCCTACGGCGCCTCCTACCTGGTGGGCCTGATCGTCGCCCTGCCCCGGCTCAAGCGCCGGATCGGCGATCTGGACGGCCCCAACATCAAGCGCACCTACAACCGGCTCATCGGCGCCAGCATCCTTCCGGCGATCATCGGTTTCGCCTCCTCCTACGGACTGATTCAGACGGTCGGGGGCAGCTTCTTCGGTGAAGTGCTGGCTCTGGTCGTCGGCCTGGTGCTGCAGCTCGGGCTCTTCGTGGTCATCGCCCGAAGGATGCACATCGAGGAGATGGACGCGCTGATCGGCATGGTCCGCCGCAAGATCGGGCGCTGACGATCCGCCGACCGACGGTCCATAGCCGGATTCCGCCTCGCGGCTGCGGACGGAGAAGGGGATCGTGGGTCGTGGGCAGTGTCCGGGGTTGGCACAATTGACCGTACGTCCCCTCAGCGGGGAACGTTCCAAGGGGAGGAAGGACGAAGGTGGCGGATCGAAGCGAGGCTCCCGTCGAGACCAGCACGGAGAGCATCGACGACGCCGTTTCCGCTGACAGCGGCGACACCGACGATGCCACGGACGCTGAGCTGGCGTCAGAGACCGCATCCGAGACCGGTTCCCCCTCCGAACCCGAGCCCGTAGAGACACCCGAGCAGGAGTCCGAACAGGAGTCCGAACCCGAGGCCCCGGCCTCCGAAGAGTCGGCGCCCGAAGCGGATGAGCCGGCTTCCGAAGCGCCCGAGCCGAAGGACCCGAAGCCGACGGCAGCGCAGGCAGAACCCGAGCTGCCGCTGCTCCGGTCGGCGCCGGTACGCCACAGCGGGGACCGGATCGCCGACCGCTACCGGCTGGAGGAGTGCATCGCCCAGGCCGGCATCTTCAGCAGCTGGCGGGCCATGGACGAGAAGCTGCGCCGCGCCGTCGGCGTCCACCTGCTCGCCTCCGGCCACCAGCGCGCCAAGGACGCCGTCGCCGCGGCCCGGCAGGCCGCACTGCTCGGCGACCCCCGCTTCGTCCAGGTCCTGGACGCGGTCGAGGACGGCGAGCTGGTCTACATCATCCGCGAGTGGCTCCCCGACGCCGTCGACCTGGAAACCCTGCTCGCCGAAGGCCCGTTGGAGACCTACGAGGCCTATCAGATGGTGCGTCAGGTCACCGATGCCCTGGCCTCGGCCCACCGGCGCGGACTGTCGCACCTGCGGCTCACCCCCACCTGCGTGCTCCGCAGCGACACCGGCCAGTACCGCATCAACGGCATCGCGATGGACGCCGCCCTGCACGGGCTGGTGGCCGAGGACCGGGCCGACGCCGAACTCCGGGACACCCAGGCCGTCGGCGAACTGCTCTTCGCCGCACTGACGCACCGCTGGCCGCACGCCGAGGACCGCTTCGGCCTCCAGGGGATGCCGCGCTCCATGGGGCTGGTCGCACCGGAACAGGTCAGGGCCGGTGTGCACCGGGGGCTCTCCGACCTCTGCGCACAGGCGCTCTGCCCGGAACCGGGCCGGCACCTGGAACGGCTGACCTCACCGGAGGCACTGGCCAAGGCCATCAGCCTGATGCCCAAGGTCAGGCAGCCCGAGCCGGAGCCGCTGACCATCCCCGAGTACCCGCGTCCGAGAACGTCGCCGACCGTCCCGGCTCCCGCTGCCGTTCCCACCACCGCGACCAGGCCGGTACCCGGCCCCAACCGCCCCCCGGCGGGACCGCCGGCACCGGCCCCCCGTCGTGGCAACCGCGTCCTGAAATGGTCCTTCTCACTGGTTCTGCTCGCGGCAGTGGGTCTGGGCAGCTGGGCCAGTGCGGAGGCGCTGCTGGACAAGCACGACACCGCCGCCGGCCAGTCCAAGACCCAGATCTCCGCCGGAATCCAGCCGACGACCGCACCCCAGCCGAGCCCCACCCTGCTGCACATCGCCGGAGCCACGGAGTTCTCTCCCCGGGACGAGCAGACGATAGCGGGAGCAACCGCCGGGCTCGCCGTGGACGGCAACCCCGGCACCAGCTGGATGATCACGCCCTTCTTCAACTACCCCAACTTCGGCAACTTCTCGACGCGCTCGGAAGGCAGCGGTATCGTCGTCGACCTCGGCAGCGTGCAGACCGTCGGCAGCGTCAAGATCACGCTGCCCTTCGGCGGACAGACGCTGGAGGTGGTCGCTGCCGCCGGCACCGACGACACCACCGCCCCGACCGACTACAGCGGCTACCTCTACCGCCTCAGCAACCTGGCCGTGGCCACGGGCACCACGGTCGACACGGTTCCGCTGGCCCATCCCATCCGCACCCGGTTCGTCCTGGTGCACATCACCAGTCTGGCCGTGGACCCGGACCTGACATCGCAGCACGGCTACTACGGCGGCATCTCCGAGATCCAGGTCTTCAGCTGACGGCCGGCTCACAGGGGAGGGGAACGGTGCAGGAGGCGAAGGACGGCGGAACCGCGGCAGCAGCCGGGTCCGCCGACAGCGACAGCGAGCTGCTGGCCCGCCATGTGGCCGGCGACAGCGCTGCCTTCGGCATGCTGGTGCACCGTCACCGGGACCGGCTCTGGGCGGTGGCACTGCGCACCCTCGGGGACCGCGAAGAGGCTGCCGACGCCCTCCAGGACGCCCTGATCTCCGCCTTCAGGGCCGCCCACACCTTCCAGGGCCGTTCGGCGGTCACCACCTGGCTGCACCGGATCGTCGTCAACGCCTGCCTCGACCGCGCCCGGCGCGCAGCGAGCCACCGCACCCGTCCACTGGACGACCAGCCCGGACTGGAGCTGGCCCTGGGCCAGGACGAGGGGGCGGACGTCTCCCTGGAGCGGCACGAACTGCAGCGCGAACTGGAACTCGCACTCGCCTCGCTCCCCGCCGAGCAGCGCGCGGCGCTGGTCCTGGTCGACATGCACGGATACCCGGTCGCCGAAGCCGCCGTGATCCTCGACGTCCCCGTCGGCACCGTCAAGAGCCGTTGCGCCCGCGGCCGCGCCCGGTTGCTCCCCCGGATAGCGCACCTGCGTTCCGGCCCGAGCACCCGGGTCGCACCGGACGCAGGTGTTTCACGTGAAACCGGCAAGCCCGTCCGGGAAAGCACCACCATCCCCGATTCACGTGAAACATCCGAGAGCGAGCAGCACGGAACGGCTCCACCCCAACCGGGGAACCACAAGCAGGGCGGCTCCGTCCCACTCATGACCGCCCGGCAGTCCGCCACGGATGCCCGTCCAGGAGGTGAACCAACGACATGACACTCTTCCCAACGGACTCCTCCGGCCATCCCGACGTCGAGGTCATCTCCGAGTACCAGGAGGAACTGCTCCCGGACGACTCCGCCTCCGCGGTCCGAGCCCATATCGACGAGTGCCCCGACTGCCGGGAGACCCTGGACGCCCTCGACGAACTGCGCGAGCTGCTCGCCGAGTCCGAGTTCCCGCCGCTGCCCGCCGACGTCGCCCTGCGTATCGACACGGCCCTGGCCGAGGAGGCCGGGATGCGGGCGGAGCAGGGGCCGACCGCGTCGCTCACCGAGCATCCGATCCGCTCCGGCCCCGGCCGGTCGACCGGCCGTACGACCGGCCGTCCCCAGGGGGCGGCCCACACGACCCCTGGCGGCCCCAAGGCCCCCCCGACCCCGGGCCGTCCGAACAAGGGGCGGCGGAGCTCCAGATGGCTGCGGAGGGCCGCCCTCGGGGTCGGCGGCGCCGCCGTCATCGGGTGCGTGGTCACCCTCGGCTTCTCGCTGGGCGGGCCGGGTCCGAACACCTCGACCTCGGCCGAACGGTCCGTGGTCTCGAACGCGGAGGGTGCCACGGGTACCGCGTACGTCTTCACCGCCGTCGGCTTCACCGCGCAGATCCAGTCCCTGGTCGCTTCCGACAAGGGCTCCGTCGCTCCCCGAGCGATGACCCAGGGGCAGGAGTCCGGGGCTGCGGCCGCGGAACCTTCGAACACGACACCCCCCGCGTGCGTGCTCCGCGCCGTGGACCGGCCGGGTCAGTCCCCGATCACCAGTGCGTTCGGCAACTACCAGGGCACCGCGGCCTTCGCCCTGGTGTACCCGGGGAACAGCGCCGCCACCTCCGTCGAGGCCTATCTGGTGACCGCCGATTGCACGCCCCCGGTCGGCGGCCGCAGTGCCATCCTGCTCCAGCGCACGGTGCCGCTCCCATAATCCACCGGGAATGCGGGAGACTGGGGAACCGTTGAGAGGGCACGCAGGGATGCCAAGCCCTCTCGTCGGCCCCAGGCTTGCGAAGCGATTCAGGAGATGCAGTGAGCGACGTCCGTAACGTGATCATCATCGGCTCCGGCCCGGCCGGGTACACGGCCGCGCTCTACACGGCCCGTGCCTCGCTGAGCCCGCTGGTCTTCGAGGGAGCGGTGACCGCCGGCGGTGCCCTGATGAACACCACCGAGGTGGAGAACTTCCCCGGTTTCCAGGACGGCATCATGGGCCCGGAGCTCATGGACAACATGCGCGGCCAGGCCGAGCGGTTCGGCGCCGAGCTGGTGCCCGACGACATCGTCGCGGTCGACCTCAGCGGCGACATCAAGACCGTCACCGACTCCGAGGGCAACGTCCACCGGGCCAAGGCCGTGATCGTGACCACCGGGTCGCAGCACCGCAAGCTCGGTCTGCCGCGCGAGGACCAGCTCTCGGGGCGCGGGGTCTCCTGGTGCGCCACCTGTGACGGCTTCTTCTTCCGCGACCAGGACATCGTGGTGGTCGGCGGCGGCGACACGGCGATGGAGGAGGCGACCTTCCTCTCCCGCTTCGCCAAGTCGGTCACCGTGGTGCACCGCCGCGACAGCCTGCGTGCCAGCAAGACCATGCAGGACCGCGCCTTCGCCGACCCGAAGATCAGCTTCGCCTGGAACAGCGAGGTCGCCGAGATCCACGGCGAGGCCAAGCTGAGCGGTCTGACGTTGCGTGACACCGTGACCGGTGAGACCCGTGAACTGCCGGTCACCGGGCTGTTCATCGCCGTCGGCCACGACCCGCGCACCGAGCTCTTCAAGGGCCAGCTGGACCTGGACGACGAGGGCTACCTCCAGGTCGAGGCCCCCTCCACCCGCACCAACATCCCCGGCGTCTTCGGTGCGGGCGACGTCGTCGACCACACCTACCGCCAGGCCATCACCGCCGCCGGCACGGGCTGCTCGGCCGCCCTGGACGCGGAGCGCTACCTCGCGGCGCTCGCCCACGTCGAAGCCGTCGCAGCGGTCTGACTTTCCCCCTCACCCCCTTCCCCGCCCACGTACACCTGAGGAGAACCCGTGTCCGGCCCTACCATCACCGTGACCGACGAGACCTTTGACGCCGAGGTGCTCAAGAGCGACAAGCCCGTGCTGGTCGACTTCTGGGCCACCTGGTGCGGCCCGTGCCGCCAGATCGCCCCGGCGCTGGAGGAGATCGCCGCCGAGTACGGCGACAAGATCACCATCGCCAAGCTCGACATCGACAACAACCCCAACACTCCGGCGACCTACGGTGTGCTCTCGATCCCGACGATGCACGTCTACCAGAACGGTGAGATCGTGAAGACGATCGTCGGTGCCAAGCCCAAGAGTGCCCTGGTGCGCGACCTGGCCCAGTTCCTGGGCTAGGTCCACGCGCCAACGCCGGGGCGGCCACCATGTGGTGGCCGCCCCGGCGTTTCCTTGTTTCACGTGAAACGGCGCGTACGATCGTCGGATCCCATGCAGAGGAGGGGACCCTCGCACCATGACCCACCACCCGGCCCACATCTACCGCTGGAAGCTCGGCGACACCGGTCCTGCCGTCGCCGAGATCCGTTTCAAGCTGGCTCTCCTCGGACTGCTGAGCAACGAGGGTCCTGTCGCGCAGCGCAGACAACTCCACTCGGCGTCCGCCCTCTTCGACCTGGAGGTGGACGAGGCGGTCCGCTACTTCCAGCAGCAGCGCGGACTGACCTCGGACGGCATCGTCGGCCCGGAGACCTACCGCCACCTCAACGAGGCACGGTGGCAACTGGGTGACCGCATCCTCGCCCACACCTCCAGCAACATGCAGTTCGGCGACGACGTCGCCCAGTTGCAGCAGCGACTGCTGGACATGGGGTTCACCCCGGGCCGGGTCGACGGCATCTTCGGCCCGGCGACCGCCCAGGCGCTCAGTGAGTTCCAGCGCAATATGGGCCTCCATCCGGACGGCGAGCTCGGCCCCGTCACCCTGACGGTCCTGCTGCGGCTCGCCCGCACGGTCGTCGGTGGCGCCCCCCATGTCATGCGGGAGACCGAGATGCTGCTCCGCTCCGGTCCCGCGCTGGCCGGCAAGGTCGTCGTCATCGACCCCGGGCACGGCGGCAACGACCCCGGGGTCTGCGTCGACGGGATCAGCGAGGCCGAGGTGGTCTGGGAGATCGCCCGCAGTCTGGAGCAGCGGCTCCACACCCTCGGCGTCCGCACCCACCTCACCCGGCAGCCGGACAGCGGCGGCGACGAGAGCCGGCGCGCCGCCTTCGCCAATGCCACCGAGGCCGATCTGCTGATCTCCCTCCATCTGGAGGGCCACCGCAATCCGACTGCGGCCGGTGTCGCGAGCTACTACTACGGCGACGAGAGCCGGAGCCGCTGGTCGCACACCGGCAAGCAGTTCGCCGGGCTGGTGCAGCGCGAACTCGTCGCCCGCTGCGGCCTGGGGGACAACCGCAGCCACGCCCGCACCTGGACGCTGCTGCGATCCACCCGGATGGCCGCCGTACGGCTGGAGCTCGGCTACCTCACCAGCCCCGAGGACGCGGCCAGGATCACCACCCCGGACTTCCGCGTCCAGGCCGTGGAGGCCGTCGCGGTCGCCGTCCAGCGCCTCTACCTGCCGCCCGAGGACGACGCACCCACAGGAGTGCTGCACCTTCCGGTCCTGGCCTGAGCCTGCTGCTGGGACCGTCAGCGTGGGTCTGACCTTCCCAGCAGCCCAACCCTCAGAGCGGCCGCAGCGAGGGCTCCTTCTGGACCGCGCCCAGCAACCGTTCCAAGGCGACCTCGACCTCCCCCTTCCAGGAGATGGCTGACCGCACCTCCAACCGCAGTCGCGGATAACGGTGGTGCGGTCGCACCGTCTTGAAGCCGACCGCCTGCAGGTGCTCGGCCGGCAGCAGACAGCTGGGCTCCTTCCAGCGGGCGTCGCCGAACGCCTCCAGGGCCTTGAACTCCCGCCGGATCAGATCCTTGGCAACCGCCTGCACCAACGTCCGCCCGATGCCCTGTCCCTGGAAGCCGGGCAGCACCCGGGCGGTCATCAACTGCACGGCGTCGGGCGAGATCGGGCTCGTGGGAAAGGCCAGTGACCGCGGCACATAGGCCGGCGGGGCATAGAGCACGAATCCCACCGGCACGTCGTCGACATAGGCGACGCGTCCGCAGGAACCCCACTCCAGCAGCACCGAGGAGATCCAGGACTCCTTCTCCAACTCGGGCTGCCCGGCCGCCACGGCCGCCTTCCCACTGACCTGGTCCAGCTCCCAGAAGACACAGGATCTGCAGGTGGTCGGAAGATCAGCGAGGGTGTCCAGCGTGAGCGGTACGAGCCTGCGTCCCATGCACTACACCTTTGGGCTCAGCGGTCAGGAGAGACCGGTCCTCGCTCAACGATAAGCGGGGAGAGACCCGACCAGCACCCCCATGGGAGCGATCCTGCAACAGCCCGCCGACGAAGCCGCCGACCCCGCCCAACCCCAACCCCACCGCAACGAGTACCGCCGCCCGGCCGCGCACGTCCATGAACCCTCCCGGGTAGAGCCGACCACTGTGCTCCTGCCGCCATGGTAGCCACGGCCGGAGACATGAAGAAGGCCGTTGTGTTCCACGTGAAACGTGGAACACAACGGCCGTCCCGGGTCTCGGCGCCGGAGGCACTACGCCGCGTCGGCCGCCGTCTCGCCGCGCAGTCC
>Ga0302314_10012172_pt1 | contig 14919 bp, 14 predicted proteins | sample III_Palsa_N2_3_FD_200533 | JGI IMG/M metagenome (GOLD analysis project Ga0302314, IMG submission 200533) | Peat permafrost microbial communities from Stordalen Mire near Abisko, Sweden - III_Palsa_N2_3 | ecosystem: Environmental > Terrestrial > Soil > Palsa > Peat permafrost | place: Sweden... | reverse complement strand
CCCTTGGGAAGGTGTCGTAGCGGCGCGAAGTCTCCGGAACGTCCGTCGTCGTATTCCAGGAAATAGCCATCTACTTCCAGCACATTGAAGAGCACCTCGGCGACCGGTTCGTAGCCCCCCTCGGCAGCCCAGGCGCTGCGGAAATTACCGCGGCACACGTGCAACATGACTTTCATCGTTGGCGGACGAAACCGGATCGATTCGTTGATGAGCTCCGCATAGCGACGGGCCAGCATCTCAGGCTCCACGCCATGCCGTAACCGCACCTGCTCGCGGATTCCAGCGTCACATAGGTATGCAAAGTTCGTATCGTCGATCTGCAGGTACTCGCACCCGGCTTCCGCGAGATCACGGATCTCGGCTGCAAAGGCCTTGGCGAGATCAGCAAAGAATTCTTCGAGATCCGGATAGGCGTCCGCGTTGATCGCGGCTCGGCCGCCCCGAAAGTGCAATATGGAAGGCGACGGAATCGTGATCTTGGGTGTGCCCTTTGCCACTTTCTTCAGGTAGCGAAAGTGCTCCACGAAGATCGGTGCCGGACGTTCGATCTTGCCTACCACTTCGAGCCCATGGGCCTCCATGGCAATCGGACCATCATGTGTGTGGAACTGGGCAACCAGCTTGGGCGCGGTGCGTTTCACGCTGGAAAAAGCGGTAAGGAAATCCAGGTGCCAGTAGGCGCGCCGGAATTCCCCGTCTGTCACCACCGGCAGGCCCACTTCCTCCTGGCGCCTGACGGCAGCGGCAATGGCAGAGTCTTCGACCTGGTGCAGCTCACTTTTCGCCATCCGCCCTTGAGCGTGTGCCTCGCGCGCCTCGGTCAGCTGCACCGGCCGCAGCAGGCTGCCGACGTGGTCGGCGCGGAATGGAAACTGTTGGGCTGACATAGGGAAGCTCCTCGTTGTTGCTGAGCGGCACTGTGCCAGCTATTTGGGGCAACGGGCTTGCGTAATCTGGCGATCGGGCGGACCATTGCGCATGTTTCCGTCGTCAAAGTGAGATCGGACGCATGAAACGTGCTCGGAAGAAGCCGGTGGAGCAATACCTTGCGACCGCCGATTACGAATTGGATCGCTTTGACTGGAAGATCCTGCGCGCGTTGGCGGCCAATGCACGCGCGACGAATGTTGAGATTGCGCGAGGCGTGGGGCTGTCGGAGGCACCCTGCTCGCGCCGCATCGCGCGCCTGCAGGACCGCGGCATCATCGAAGGTTACGGAGTCCGGGTGAATCCCGGTGCCATTGGTATCGGCATGATGGCGTTCATAACGCTGACCCTGGATGTGGTGTCAGCACAAAGTGCCGATCGCTTTGCGGACCTGGTACAGGAGTCGCCCTATGTCCTGGAGTGCTATGTGGTGTCCGGCAATCAATATGCGCTGCTGCACGTCGCCGCCCCGGATATGCGCACCTACTCTGAATTTGTACTCGACCGGCTGCGGCGCATACCGGGCGTGAAGGACATCAATTCCAATTTCGTGATGCGCCTGATCAAATCCGCCGGCGGACTGCCGGATCTGGCGGCCGCCGCCAGTATCCCGGAGTAGGACGGGGGGTCGGGTCGCTAGCGACGCTGTCCGGCGTAGCGGCGTCTGGCGGTACAGATGTGCACGACCTTCGCGCGTTGCGGTGGCGCGGCCGGTGCGGCGGTCAGCGGCCCGAGGATCCGATCGATTGCCTGGATGAGGTGATGATATCGGCCCGTGGCCCACGGTGGCTCCTGCAGAGCATCGAGCTCGGCTTGGGCCCATTCCCGTACTTGCGCGAGTTCAGGATTCATATCTGATGCTGATTATCGGCAAAGACCAGCAGGCTTGACCTCGATCCTGTCCCAATTCCTTGAAGGCGGATTCCTACATTCAGGATTGCCAGGAAAATATTTACAATCCCGGGGGGACGATGCCCGCCAGAATCGGCACACCCATCAGGAGCTCACGATGTCTGATTATTCGACGCCACGGATCACGCCCTACCTTCTGTATGAGGATGTTCGCGGGGCGTGGCAGTGGCTTGAGAAAGCCTTCGGGTTCACGCTGCGGCATCCGCTGCCCACCGACAATGCCACCCATGTGGAAATGGCGCTGGGCGACGACGGGGTCATCATGATGGGCCAGCCGGGTGCCGACTATCGGAACCCGAAACACCTGGGTCATCACACGCAGTACCTGTACGTGCGCGTCACCGACCTGGACCAGCTCTTCGAACGCGCCGTTGCGGCCGGGGCCGTCATCATCGAAAAGCCCGCAGACCAGCCCTATGGGGATCGTCGTTGCGCGGTCGAGGACCCCGAAGGGCACGGCTGGTACTTCGCCGCGAGTATCGCCGGCTGAGTCATTTCACGCGACGGGCGGTTCCATCTCCAGTGCCGGCAGCTCCTGCTGGGCGAGGCCCTGGATGTCGCCGGCGACACCCAACAGTTCGGCAAGCCCGCTCTGCAGCTGCTTCTCCCGGCGGGCCCAGCGCTGCATGGTGACCGAGCGCTCCGATTCCAGCTCCTCGCGCATTTTCTGGAAGGCGCCGTAGACGGCCCTGAGCTTCTGGGCGAACTGCGGCGATGTCAGGTAGTCATACACGGCCTCCATCTTCTCGCCCTTGCCCGCGGAAATCAGGCGCTGTTTGTGCACGTCGAGGAGTCCGGAGCGGAGCACTTCGGCAAGCTGCAACGCCGCGGACCAGGTCGTGACCCAGACATCATCGTGCAGCCCGAACAGCTGCCCGGCCGGCCACTCACGGGGGACTGCCGTCGAGAGGCTCACCAGAATCCCGATTTCCGCCGAGCAGCCGCGCATGTCTTCCTTGAGCTTCGTGGTCCAGGCGGGACTCCAGTCCTTGGCCCGCTTGGACTCCCACAGCAGCACGCCGGCGGCCTGCCCGGTGCGGGACAGCACGCGGTGAATGATGTCGCCGCCGCGGGCGCCCTTCTTGACCTCATCGATGACATCGATCGGAAAGGCGCGCCTGAGACCCTCTTCGATGGCGAGCTCGAGGACCTCGCCCTGCAGCTGTTGTGAGCCCTGCTCCATCCGGCGCTGCGCGGCCGCCAGCTGTTCGACCGCATCGTCGAGCTTTTTCTGCAGATCGGCCTTTTCCAGCTTGGCGTGCTCCTGCTCCTGGGTGCGCACCGTCGACTCCCGCTCGGCGAGTTTCGCATCGACTTGTTTTCGCACCTCCAGCGCCAGCGCATCCTTCTCATCGCGGAGCTTCTGGCGCTCCTCGCGCAAGGCGAGCTGTTCGTCGCGCAAAGCCTTCACCTGCGCGTGGCTGTCGGCCAGGCGTTTTTCGTACTCCTCGCGCTCGTTGGCCACCAGCTCCGCGGCGCGCACCGAGGCGGCTTCCTGCACCCGCGCCTCGATGGCTTTCTCGCGCTCGACAAGCGCCGCTTCACGCTGATCGATGGCGAAAAGCTCCAGTTGACTCTTCGCCAGCTGTTCCTTCATCGCATCGAGCTGCGGCTGGAACGCCTGTTCGGTCAACGCGCGCATCTCGGCGAGGCCTCGGGCGTGGGCGTCGCTTTGTTCCTTCAGCATGCGCCGCAGATCCTCGACCTGCCGCTGGGCTGCCTTGGCCTGCTCGCCGGCGGTCTGCTGCGCACGCCGTTCTGCGGCGGTGCGCTCCTGGTCGCGCAGCGCGGCGAGCGAGCTTACGCTGGATGCTGCAACCGCTTCGAGGGCCTGCTTGGCAAACCCCTGTTCCAGCGAGAATTCCTGCTCGCAGTTCGGGCAGATGACCCGGGTGTCGGGAGCCAGCAGCAAGGAGTCACTGATCATGGCGAAAGTATAGCGACGTTTCGCGTGAGACCGGTGGAGTACACTGCCACCGATCGGCGCAAATGAGGGGGGTACCGATGCTGTTCCCGACGACTCTGGTAGGCAGTTATCCGCAGCCGGAATGGCTGATCGATCGGGCCAATCTCGCGGGCCGTTTTCCACCGCGCGTGCGCATGCAGTCGCTCTGGCGTGTACCCGCGGAATTCCTGGCGCAGGCCCAGGATGACGCCACGATCCTCGCAATCCGCGCCCAGGAGGAGGCCGGCATCGACATCATCTCCGATGGTGAGATTCGCCGGGAGAGCTATTCCAACCGTTTTGCCACTGCGCTCGAGGGCGTCGATCTGGAGAACCCCGGGTCAGCCCTTGATCGTTCGGGACATCCCAATCCGGTGCCACGCATCGTCGGCAAGATCCGCCGCAGGCATTCGGTGCAGGTCGAGGATCTCAAATTCCTGCTGCGCAATACGACCCGTCGCGTGAAGATCACGGTGCCGGGTCCCTTCACCATGACCCAGCAGGCGCAGAACGATTTTTACACCGATGAGGCCGACGCGGCCATGGACTATGCCGCGGCGGTCAACGAGGAGATCAAGGATCTGTTCGCGGCCGGGGCCGACGTCGTGCAGATCGATGAACCGTATCTGCAGGCGCGGCCTGAGAAGGCCCGTCAGTACGGGCTCAAGGCCCTCAATCGCGCGCTCGAGGGCGTGACGGGAACGACGACCGTCCATATCTGTTTCGGCTACGCGGCGATTATCCACGCCCGGCCCAGTGGTTATTCCTTCCTGTCCGAACTTGCCGAATGCCGCTGCAACCAGGTGTCCATCGAGACGGCCCAGTCGAACCTCGACTGTTCGGTACTCGAGAAATTGCCCGGCAAGTACGTCATGGTCGGTGCCATCGACCTGTCCGACATGAAAGTCGAGACCGCCGAGACCGTCGCCGCTCGCATCCGCCGCGCGCTCAAGCACATGCCGGCGGACAAGGTCATCGTCGCGCCGGACTGCGGCATGAAGTATCTGCCGCACGACGTGGCGTTCGGCAAAATGCAGGCGCTGGTGGAAGGCGCGAAGATCCTGCGTCGCGAGTTCACTCAATGACCGATCAGGTTTCAGGCCTTCGGTAATTTCATCGACAGCTCGACATCGTCGGCGAACGCGACCGACAGATAGCCGCCGGTGGCGCTGCGCACCCGTGCCACGTACTCCGGGCACATATCCGCATTATCCGCGAGGACGAGTGCGCCAACGCGCAGCCGCGGCTCGAGCAGATCGAGCACTTTCGGGTACAACGACTTCGCGCCATCGAGCAGCACCAGATCGATTGCTGCGGGCAGGTCGCGGGACAGCGTCTCCAGGGCGTCGCCGTCGCGGATGTCCACGAACTCGGCGAGCTTCGCGACGTGCAGATTCTCGCGCGCTTGCGCCACCTTGCCGGGCTCGAACTCCGAGCCGATCAGCATGCCACCGCCGTTGTCCTTGAGCGCCGCGGCCAGAAAGATGGTGGAGATGCCAAAGGAGGTTCCGAACTCGACGATGTGCCGGGCGCCGCTACTGCGGGCGAGCATGTAAAGCAGGTTGCCGGTCTCGGCCGACACCGGCAGATGGATGTCCTTGGCCTGCGTCAGGTAAAAGTTGCGGTAGTCGCTGCCCTGCGCCGCGCGCACGACATCCGAAGATGCATTGGCGCGCTGCGCCCGCATCTTGGCAGTGGTGACCTCGGCATCTGCAAAGAGTCGTGCGAGCAGCGGTGCGACCGGTGGTGTGGTGAGTGTTGTCATGAAAACTTCCTTGCCGATATGGCGATTGGCTGGGGAGTAGAATACGAATAATTCATCGTATTCGCTATTCGCATTCCTAAGAAGCCCCCATGAAGAAACGCAAAGCCAGCGAGATTTCCCCGCGAAAACTGCCCCGACAGGCACGGTCGGCGCAGCTGGTCGAAGCCACCCTGGAAGCGGCGATTCGCATTCTGACCCGTGACGGCGCGCAACGGTTTACCGCGGCCCGGGTCGCGGAGGAGGCGGGGGTCAGCGTCGGCTCGCTCTATCAGTACTTTCCCAACAAGGAGTCGATCCTGTTTCGCCTGCAGACCGATGAATGGCGGCGTACGGGCGAGTTGCTCGACGGCATCATGGGTGACAGAACCCGCGAACCGGAGCGGCGCTTGCGCGACATGGTCGTGGCGTTCTTCCGTTCGGAGTGGGAAGAGGCGGCGTTGCGTACCGCCTTGGGCGATGCGGCACCTGCCTATCGTGACGCCCCGGAGGTTGCCGAGCATCGGCGCTCGGGCAGACGCCGTTCACTGCGGTTCATGGCCGAAATGCTGCCGGGCGCCACGCCCCAGGTACGCCGGTTCACGGGCGAGCTGGTCATGGGCGTGACATCCGCGATGGGCAAGAACATCTCCGAACGCGCGCGCTCGGCCGCCGAGGTCGAGGCCTGGGGTGTCGCGATCGGCGACATGCTCTGCGCGTACCTGCGCGCTCAGGGCCACGGACCCAGTGACCGCGTGAAGTCGATGAAGACCCGCAGCGGCGCGGGCACGTAACGGCTGCGTGGATAGTAGAGGAACGGTCCGGGGAAACTCTGCCACCACGGCTCGAGCACTGGCTCCAGGGCACCGCTATCCAGGTGGGGCTGCAGCCAGCCCTCGAACAGATGGATGATGCCGGTGCCGACGACCGCGGCGTCCACCGCCAGGTCCGTGGCGGCGCCGACCCGCACGATCAGCGGGCCACCCGGATCGACTTTCACGACTTCGCCGTCGCGTTCGAACTCCCAGGATGTCATCGCGCCACTGGCGAAGCGGCCGCACAGGCAGGCGTGCTCGAGGAGGTCACGCGGATGCATCGGGCGCCCGCGGCGGTTCAGGTAGTCCGGTGAGGCCGCGGTTGCGAATCGCTGTACGCGCGGACCGATCGGAATGGCGATCATGTCCTGCTCGAGCCGCTCGCCGTAGCGGATACCGGCGTCGCAGCCGGCCGCGAGCACGTCGACGAAGTTGTCATCGGCAATGACGTCCAGTCGGATGTCGGGGAACGCTGCGAGGAACGGCGGCACGATCCGGGACAGGACCAGCCGCGTGGCGCTCACCGGCACATTCAGCCGCAGCGTGCCCGCGGGTCGATCGCGAAAGACGTTGATGACGTCCAAGGCGGCTTCGATTTCGAGCAGCGCCGGACCCAGCCGATCGAGCAGGCGTGCGCCGGCTTCGGTCGGCGCGACACTGCGCGTAGTGCGGTTGAGCAGACGCACACCGAGCCGCGCTTCGAGTCGGCGGACCGCTTCGCTCAAGGTTGAGGCGCTGGTCCGCGTCAACTTCGCCGCGTCGCGAAAGCCGCCGGCCTGGGCTACGGCGACAAACGCCGTCAGGTCGCTGAGATTCGCCATCGTTCGCCTGTCCAGACAGCCTGTGCTGATTGTACGGGATTATCGTACGACGCAAAGGGGGCTACAGTCCTCGGCACGAATTACGGAGGCAATCATGAGTGAAGTGAGCAAGGCGGGAACGTTCCAACTGGGTGGACGGACGGTCGGGCGACTGGGGTACGGTGCCATGCAGCTCGCCGGTCCCGGCGTGTTCGGTCCGCCGAAGGACCGCGCGGGGGCGCTCGCGGTTCTGCGCCAGGCGGTGGTCAGCGGCGTCAATCACATCGACACCAGCGATTTTTACGGGCCGCACCTCACCAACCAGCTGATCCGCGAAGCACTGCATCCCTATCCCGACAACCTCGTCATCGTCACCAAGATCAGCGCCCGGCGCGGTGCGGACGGGTCCTGGCTTCCGGCGATGTCGCGCGAGGAGTTGATCCAGGCGGTGCACGACAATCTGCGCAACCTCGGGCTCGAGGCACTCGAAGTCGTCAACCTGCGCAGCATGCACGGCATCCACGGGCCCGCCGAGGGTTCGCTCGAGGCACCGCTGACGGTGCTGGCCGAACTGCAGCGGCAGGGCCTGGTCCGTCACATCGGATTGAGCAACGTCACGCCGGCGCAGATCGCGCAGGGTCGGGGCATCTGCGACATCGTCTGTGTGCAGAATTTCTACAATCTGGTGAACCGGGCGGACGATGCCCTGGTTGATCAGCTCAACCGCGACGGGATTCCGTACGTGCCGTTCTTTCCCCTCGGCGGCTTCACGCCGCTGCAGTCGCATACCCTGACTGATGTCGCGAAGGGCCTCGGAGCGACGCCGATGCAGGTCGCGCTGGCGTGGCTGCTGCAGCGCTCACCCAACATCCTGCTGATACCCGGCACCTCATCGATCGGACATCTACGGGACAATCTGGCGGTGGCGGACCTGAAGCTGCCCAAGGATGCGGTCACGACACTGAATCAGATTGCGGGCGCGACGCAGGCCGAACACTAGAAGACGTCCAGCGTCGGAAACGCCGCCGTGCCGCAGAGGCAATGCCACAGATAGATCGCAAAGCCGACATCGCCGGTCCACAGCGAATAGCGGCGCTGCCCATACTGGCGCAGGTCCGCTTCGGTCTGGGCGATGCCATGCATGGCGAAGGCCCGCGCGCGATCGAGCCACTTGCTGTCACCGGTGCGCTGGTAAAGCTTGAGGAACGCGTAGCCATTGCCACCGGTGCCATGGCAGAGATTCGCGCCCTTCGTGAGCGGACCTGCCGACCAGATCGTCTCGCCGGCGGCTACGAGCAGCGGGTCCAGCGCCTCCGTCGGCAGATCTCCCAGGCAGATCACGAAGCCTGGCGCACCGTGACAGAACTGCATCAGGAATCGCGGACTTTCGCCTTCGGGCACCAGGAGATGGGCCTGCCAGTTGACCGCGGTTCCCTGCCGGGTCGCGGTGCGGCTGATGGTGTTGACGATGCACTCGAGCCACGCGCTCCACTCGGCCTCCTCCAGCAGTGCGCGGCCCCGAATCAGCGGCACGGCGGTGGCCACAAAACCATGGACTGCGTCGAGGTAGGTCGACTGCCTGCCATACAGATCCTGCGTCCAGTAATGACAGGCGAACTTCTCGGACCACTGCAGCTGCGACCACAGCTTCCGTGCGGTCAGCTGGAATTGACGCGCCCAGCGATCCTCCCCGGTGCGCTCATACAGGAACAGCGCCGCGAGCATCGTACCGGGCGAGCCCCACATGAGCTCGCGGCTCGGATGGTCGATGGTGTCGGCGATCAGACGCTCCAGCTCCTCGCACAGCCGGGTATGGGTGGGATCGGCCGCATGACTCACGAGCAGATACGGCGTGTCGCCCATCAGATAGGAACCCCGGGATGCTCCGTATTCCTCAGCCAGCCAGCGCCGGTTGGCGGCCTGCAGGCGCTCCACAAACGGCGTGTAATCGCGCGACAGAGGCGCCGCGCCGACGTCGCGCAGGTGCTGCAGCGCCCAGATCATCCCGAGGGCACCGAAGTACAGTGGCGTGAACGGCTCCGCCGCAGCGCCTTCGGTATCCTGCGGATGGGGCGGCCAGTATCGCTCGGGCGAGAAGCGCTCCTCGGCATCCGTGACTATCTGGCAGATGGCCAGACGGGCGCGATCTTCGCACCAGGAGAGCGGCTGCAGGGCTTCGTGGCGTGAGGGATCGTAGATCAATCAACCAATGGTATCGGGTTCCCGTGCGGGTTGTTCAGCTCGCGCGTTGCAGCGGCTTGTTTTCCGCCTGGTCCGTCCAGACCTTGAACAATTGCAGGCAGGCCGGTCCGAAGGCGGTACTGACGGCGACATCGCCGGCATCGCGCCCGCGGGCAATCAGAATCCGACCGATCCGGCGCGCATTGTTGCGCGGATCGAAAATGTGCCACTGGCCGCCCAGGTACACTTCCATGCAACCGGCGAAATCCATGGGCGACTCCACGACCGGCACGCCGATGTCACCCAGGTAACCGGTGCAGTAGCGCGCCGGAATGTTCAGGCAGCGGCACAACGCGATGGCCAGATGCGCAAAGTCCCGGCACACCCCCTGCCGTTCGGAGTAGGTCTCGGCGGCGGTCCGGGTCGGTCGCGCGTATCGATAATCGAAGGCGACGTGCTTGTGGACGAAATCGCAGATGGCCTGGACCCGCGTCCAGCCGGGGGGCACGTGCCCGAATAAGCGCCATGCTTCTACCATCAGCACTTCAGTGTCGCAGTAGCGGCTGCTGAGGAGAAACTGCAGCACCTCGGAGGGCAGATCACGCACCGGATGCTCGTGCGCCGACGGCGCGACGGGTTCGCGCAGTCCCGAGTCCTCGATCAGCCCGTCGGCCGTGATGCGGGTGGGGCCCGCCGGCAACTCCAGTCGCGTACAGGTATTGCCGAAGCTGTCGGTAAAAGCCCGGCGCGGCAACGTGCGGCTCACCTGCAGGTTATCCGCAACCACGTATTGCTGGCCGCGACCCAGGTGGGTGTGCAGCATCAGGATCATATGCGTCGGTACCGGTGTCGAGTAGACCAGCTCGTAACCAAATCGGATGTGCATTTGCCCGCCCCTTGAATGTTACCGACGATATCAATCCGGCCGGATTCCGAGCCATGCACGGGAAGCGCAGCTGCGTGTAGGACTGCGGCACGGTCAGTCGGCCGTTTCGCCGATGGGCCGGCGGCGGCGCGTTGCGTAATTTCATGTTTTGCAGCCAGGAGAATATCGTGACCCACACGCGTGACGCGCTCGTCGCCTACCTGCATCAGAAGGTCGCCGAGCAGGATTGGCCGGCAGTCAGTGATGCAGCGAATGACTTGAGTATTTTTGAGATTCTCGAAGCGCGTTCGCCGACTGCCCGGGCGGTCGCGACACAGGGCCTCGCGACCGCTGAGACCTGAGGATCCGCGGCTGGCCGAATACGAAGAAAGGCGAGAGCACCGCTCCCGCCTTTCTCCTACTCTCAACGCTTCACTGATGATCCAAGCGCAGCCTCGGCGTCACTTGGTCGGTATGCCATCGGCCGTCGCGATCTCATCGATCGCCTTGAGGTGCGACCGGACGGTCGGCAGGACACTTTTCGCGAAGGCCTGCGCATCAGCATCCTGGCCGCTGTTGATCTCCTTGTGCAGCAGCCTGAGGGTCCCGCGGTGGGCGGAGATCTGGCCCTTGATGTAGGACTTGTCGAACGTATCGCCCGACAACACCTTGAGCTTTTCGTGTTCAGCCATCTGCGTCATGCTGGCGCTGGTCGGTAAGGTCAAGCTCTTGGTGGCGGCGAGCGCCGAAAGCTTGTCGTTCGCCGCCGAATGGTCCTTGACCATCAAGGCGCCGAAGTCTTTGAGCTTCGGATCGGTTGCCTTCTCACTGGCCAGCGTCCCATCGCTGACTTCGGCAAGACCGCCTTCGGCAAGGCTCTTATAGAAGCTCTTGTCCGGCGTATCGGCAGCATGGGCCATCAATGGCGCTGCGCACAGCAGGATCAACAGATGTCGTTTCATGAGGGTCTCCTAACTCACTGTAATGTGATCTGCATTGTCCGACGCGCGCACGCAGGAGCGAATCCGCAGGCCGCCGTGAAGCGCGGTAAGTGCGCTCCCACACGGTGCGCCCCTCGGTATAGTGGCCGGATGTCGGTCGAGATCACCCGGTTGCTGGAGCGTGCTCGCGAACTCGCGGCCACTGCGCGTGATGAGGCGGCCAAGGCGGCCTATCTCGAATTGCTGCATCTGGATCCCAGGCACTTTGCGGCCCTGAGCGAGCTTGGCTCCCTGGCGCTGGCGAGCGGCCATCGGTCAGCGGCACAGACCGCGTACCTGCAGGCCGTGCGGTGCCATCCCGACAATCCCGTCGGCCACGTGAACCTCGGCACGCTGTCCCTGCAATACGGGGAACCCGCCGCGGCCCGGGACCAGTACCAGGCGGCACTCCGGATCGACCCCGATTACGCCGAAGCGCACCAGGGCCTGGCGCGGGCGTTGTGCGAACTCGGCGAGCAGGCGGCAGCGCAGCCGCATTTCGTCGAGGGCTTCACGGGGCGCTCGATCGTATTGCAGCGGTACCGCGGCATTGCGCCGCCGATCCAGGTGCTGCTGCTGGTGTCGGTCCAGCTGGGCAACATCCTGGTCCGTGCGATCCTCGATGATCGGGTGTTCCAGGTGGCGGCGCTGTACACCGAATTCCACGATGCACAGCTACCGCTGCCGCCCCATACGGTCGTGTTCAACGCTATAGGCGATGCCGATCTGTGCGCAGCCGCACTGGAACAGGCGCAGGGCGTCCTCAAACGCACCCGCGCGCCCGTGATCAATTCGCCGCTGCAGGTGCAACGCACCGGCCGCATCGACAATGCGCGCCGCCTGGGCGGTATTCCCGGGGTGATCGCACCCGCAACCCGGCTGGTGGCGCGGGCGACGCTCATGGCGGAGCAGAGTCTGGGGCTTCCGTTGCTGCTGCGCGCTCCCGGCTTCCACATGGGACAGCATTTCCTGCGCATCGAACGGTCGGAGGAGCTCGACGAGGTCGCCACGCTGCCGGGCGAGGAACTGCTGGCCATCGAGTATCTGGATGCCCGCGGCGCCGACGGCATGTCGCGCAAGTACCGCGTCCTGTTCATCGACGGGGTGCTGTACCCGCTGCACCTGGCCGTCTCGTCGCACTGGAAGGTGCATTACTTCAGTGCCGACATGGCCACCAGTCAGCAGTTCCGCGACGAGGAGCGCCGCTTTCTCGAGGACATGGGCGGCGCCCTGGGTCCGCGGACCCTGGCGGCCCTGACGCAGATCGCGGCCGCCCTGGGGCTGGATTACGCCGGCATCGATTTCGGTATCGACCCATGCGGCTCGCTGCTGCTCTTCGAGGCCAATGCGACCATGGCCATCCTGACCCCGGCTGCGGATCCGATCTGGGATTACCGTCGCGCGCCGATTGCCCGGGCACTGGCCGCCGCGACCGAGATGGTACGCAAGCGCGCGCGGACCGACCCGGATTGCGGCTGAGGTCGGAATGAATAACAATGAGGTTATGTGGAGAATTGTCGCAGCTCATTGATCGATCTCTGATCGATCAGCGGAATCCCTGGTAGTCCGAGTCAGTATCTGCTGCTTGGAACTTTCTCGTATTTTCCGTATAGGGCTCCCCATGAACGACAATTCTCTTGCTGCTCTCAGGCAGCGGCTTTCCAAGTCAGACTTCCCACGTTCGTCGGCCTACGACCCGCACTGGCTTATTGCGAATGCCATGGGTCCGCACGCCTTGTGGCTTGCAGAATGGCTTTCTCAGCGCCTGGAACTCACGCCGGGGATGCGGGTTCTCGACCTTGGTTGCGGCAAGGCGCTTAGCTCGATTTTCTTGGCAACAGAGTTCGGCGTGACGGTTTGGGCCGCAGACCATTGGATCAAGCCCAGCGAAAACCTGGAACGAATCGAGCGGGCAGCACTCTCGAATTCCGTATTCCCGATCTCAGTCGAAGCACACGCGCTACCCTTCTCAGAGAGAAGTTTCGATGCGATCGTGAGCTTCGATGCGTATCACTACTTTGGAACCGACGACTTGTATTTGGGGTACATAGCGTCTTTTCTAAAGCCCGGTGGCCGATTAGGTATCGTCGTCCCGGGCACTCGGGAGGAGCTTTCTGAAATACCGCCACCACATCTGGCGCAATACTGGGTCTGGGACTTCTGCAGCTTTCATTCTCCCGGCTGGTGGCGTCGTCATTGGGAGAAAACGGGACTGTTGGAAATTGAAACTGCAGACGCGCAGACAGATGGCTGGAAGCTTTGGCTCGAGTGGAATGAGGCCTGTGAGCAGTTCGGTCAGCAGAATCGGGCGAACCTTGTCCGTCGTGAGGCGGAGATGCTTCGCGTGGATGGTGGGCGCACCCTCGGGTTCACCCGATTGATCGCGAAACGGCCGAGGTGAGATCTCGTGCGGATGGGAGTGTCAAATGTCGAGGTTCATCACCGACAGCGCATTCTTTTCGATGAACTCCCGGCGCGGTTCCACCTGGTCGCCCATCAGCGTCGTGAAGATGTCATCCGCAGCCACGGCATCCTCGATCCGCACCTGCAGCAGGCGCCGCGTCTCGGGATTGATGGTCGTGTCCCACAGCTGGTCGGGATTCATCTCACCCAGGCCCTTGTAGCGCTGGATGCTCTGCTTGCGGCGCGCCTGGTCGAACAGCCACTTCATGGCGTCCTTGAAGCTGCCGATGTCGTGCCGGTCGTTTTCGCGGGTGACGTAGGCACCCTCACCGATGAACCCCGCGAGCGTGCGGCCCAGGTCCGCAATGCGCTGGTACTCGGCGGACTCAAAGAACTCGCGGGGCAGGTTCTTCTGCGTGGTAGTGCCGTGCTGGGCCTTCTCGACCACGATACGGGTGGCATGAGTGTCCGATGCCGAACGTACGTCGATCCTGAAGGCGCGAGTGCCATCGTCCAGGCCGTTCAGACGCTGATCCAGTTCCCGCGCCCAGTCGCGCAGCCAGTCGAGGCGATCGAAGTCGGCTGCCTGCACCTCGGGCAGATAGATCAGCTGATCCAGCAGTCGGTCGTCATAGCGCCGTGACCAGCGCTTGATGATCGCCTGGACTTCGGTGTACTTGCGGGCCAGCTGCTCGAGTCCTGCCCCACTCAGCGCTGGCGCGCTGGAGTTCACGTACAGCGCCGCATCATCGAGCGCGGCGCTCAACAGCAACGCGGTCAGTTCAACGTCGTCTTTGACGTACTGCTCCTGTTTGCCGCGTTTGAGTTTGTACAGCGGCGGCTGCGCGATGTAGATGTGACCGTTCTCGATGAGTTTGGGAATCTGCCGATAGAAGAAGGTCAGCAGCAGCGTGCGGATGTGGCTGCCATCGACATCCGCGTCGGTGTTGTGGCAGCACAGGCCACCCATGCCGGCGACGAAGTTCTCGTCCCCTGCAACGGAGAAGTCGTAGACCTGGCCGTTGCCCGGGGCTACTTCCTCGATGCTCTTGATGGGCAGCGACATCAGGTCACCGTCCAACAGCTCGAAGCGTCGATTGATGCCAGGCCCGGTGATACCCGCGAGATGCTCCCGCAGCGCCGCCGCCCCGGTATGGTCGCTCCACACCGCGTGCAGGCTGTTCAGGTCCTCGCTAGCAGACACCGTGATCGTCCACCACCGGCGTCTCGTCTGGCACGGTGCACCGCGAATGACGCGCACGACACCATCAGGCTGATGCTCGCCCAGCGACGCGACGGCCCCCAGGCTCGAGAGGAGATACATGACACCGCTCGCAATGTCGTACGAGC
>Ga0302314_10012171_pt1 | contig 14921 bp, 17 predicted proteins | sample III_Palsa_N2_3_FD_200533 | JGI IMG/M metagenome (GOLD analysis project Ga0302314, IMG submission 200533) | Peat permafrost microbial communities from Stordalen Mire near Abisko, Sweden - III_Palsa_N2_3 | ecosystem: Environmental > Terrestrial > Soil > Palsa > Peat permafrost | place: Sweden... | reverse complement strand
CTCGGGTCGCGCCCGGCGGGCACGCAAAGGTCGCACTCCCGATGTGCAAGATATGCCGGTTCAACGCATCAGCTGACGCGAGCCGCCGCTGGATCGGAATGAACTGCAAACGCGGATCACGCTGATAACAGATGAACAACAGCCCGCCGGCTGCCGAATCGGTCGCTGGATCGATCCCATCCACGAACGAATAGCCACGGCGCAAGATCCGCTCGCCTCCATGGTATGAAGGACTAGCCAGGCGAATATGTGCATCTTTGGCGATCACGGGAACCCCGCCAACCCGGCTCGTCAGATCGATCGCGTCGTGCTCATGTAGTCCGCCGAGCGGCGCGCCCGAGAGTTTCTGACGCCCGAACGTCGCCTCCTGATCCGATAACCCCGTCGCGTCCCACGCACCCAACAACATCCGGATCCGGCGCACCACCATGTACGAACCGCCGCGCATCCAGTCCGACGACCCCGACCCGTCCGCCCAGACAAACCGATCAAGCGCACGCTCGTTCTCAACCATGATGTTCGCCGTCCCGTCCTTGAACCCCATCAAGTTCCGGGGCGTTAGCTGGCTACGACTGTTCGACGTACGACCGAACCCCGCCAGCAGCCACCGCGGCACCGCCACCGAACCCGCCAAACGAATCAGGCTATTCACCGCATGAAACGCGACCTGCGGATCATCGGCGCACACCTGCACCCCCAGATCCCCACCACACACCGCCGACTCCAACGCCTCCCCCGGAAACGCCGGCAACTCGGCCAAGGCCGCCGGACGCAACGCCGCCAACCCCAGACGATCCCGACCACCGCGGACGAACACCCCAGGACCCAAACCGAACGTGATCGTCACCGACGACGGCTCCAACCCGACCGCCTCACCAGTATCCACCGGCGGCGCGTTCCCCGTCGCCAAAGCACCGACCGGGCGCCCCTGCACGAGCAGCGCCGCCGCTGCGGACCATCGCTCCAACAAGCCACGCAGATCAATCAGAGCATCGCTAACCAAATCAAACGCCGCGAACTGCAGATGCTCCTGCGAACGCGTAGCGATCCCAGCTTGATGCCCACCATAAAACTCCACCATCGCGCGATCAGCCGATCGCCGGGCGCCATCCCCGGCAGTCAGCCGGTCCCCGGCCACACCAAGACCGGCGCCGACGCCCGCGAAAGCGCCCGCCGACAGAAAACCACGCCGCGTCGAGTCCATAACGCCTGATCATCGCAGCATCGTCGCGTCCCGCATCCGACCGATGGGCAAGCGTAGTGGGACGCTCGCGGCAAGCCAGCCGCTCAGCGCCTCGACAGCCTCCTAATCCACCCGGGCCTGCGGAAGCGACGCCCCACGGGGCGGGGCGGCGTTGTGTTCGTGCTCGTGCTGTTCTGAGCGGCCCTGCTTGTGTGAGTGGGGATGTGAGTGCACGTGGTCGCCGTGGCTGTGTTCGTGTCCGTGCGGAAGCTCCCGCGCGTGCTTCGCATCGTGCGTCGTGTCACCGTTCGCTCCGGTCGGCTGAGGGGCCGTTTCGCCCGGCTCACGCGCGCACGCGGGGCAGATGCCCACGATCGCGAAATGCGTGAAGCGAGCCTCGTAGCCGAACAGCTCCTTGATCTGGTCGCGGACGGGATCGAGCTGATCCGCTGTAAGGGTGCGGACGGCTCCACAGCGCTCGCATGAGAGGAATTCGCGCTCGCCTCGTCCGACGAGCGCGTAGAGGCCGGGACCGTGACCAAGGTGGACATGCCGAGCGAGGCCGTGCTGCTCGAGCGCTTCCAGGTTGCGGTACACCGATGTCAGCTCAAGGTTCAAGCTGCTCGCTATGTACTCGGCCGATACCGGGCCGTCTGCCGAGAACAGCGCCTCGAGCACGAGCCGACGGGGGGTCGTGAGCCTGAGGCCTCGCTCGCGCAGTGCGTCGACGGCGTCGGCGAGATCGGTGAACGTCAGCCGCGGGGTATCGGGAGCGACGGTCATGGCATCTCTAGTGTGGCGCACGCGCTGACGCTCGTGGAGCCGCGGATCCTATCTCCGGCGACGCGGGCTCGGTAGCTGGGACTCGTCATGGTCTGATCCGAACACGGGGGACGCACCGCGCACCGGCGGCCTTCTACTCGCTCGGCGCGCGGCTGTCCTTCGCTCGTCTAGTGCTTGTGCTCGTGGACCTCTTCGAGGCCTGCCTCGTGGACGTGCGCGTGAGCGTGGGTCTCGCCGTCGTGGCTGTGCTCGTGCTCGTGTTTTACGTGGTCGTGCTCGTGGCTGCTGTGCGGGTGGGAGTGGGTCTCGCCGTCATGCTCGTGCTCGTGGGCATGGGGGGCGTCGTGGACGTGCTCTTCAGTCATGGTTGGTACTCCTGTCGTTGTTCGCGTGAGCGAGGATCGATAGCGGCGGTTCGGGAGCTCCCGCGCGAAGGTGCTCGATGTGGCGAAGCGTCTCGTCAAGCAGCGTCGCGACGTGCGAGTCATAGAGGGTGTAGGTCGTGTGCCGGCCAGTGCGCCTCCCGACCACCAGGCCGAGATCACGGAGGATCCGCAACTGGTGCGAAACGGCGGGCTGAGCCATCTCGACCGCCAGCATCAGCTCGCCGACTGTGCACGGGCTTTCCCGAAGACGGGCCAAGATCCGTACTCGGCTCGCGGTCGCCAACGCGCCCATTACCCGCGCGATGTGCTCGGCCCCGTCGGCCGTGACCCGCGTCTCGGAGGTGACTCCGTGAGCTTCACTCATGCACACATGCTGTCATGCACATTGGCGCATGTCAAGGCGGGAGGAGCAAGGCCCCGTGGAGATCTCACAAGAGAGCAGAATCGTTAGTACATCCCAACTGGCACCGAGTTGCAATTGTGGTTCGGTTCACGTAGGCTAGCCGCGCTCGTGCCCAAGAGCACGTAGCGCGAGGATCAAATTACGGCGGCGAGAGCACCGCCGGGCAGCTCGGAACGAGGCCACCCGACCGGCAAAGAGGAGCGATCCACTTTGAGCATGCAGAGCCCGCCAAGCGACATGCCGGGCGCCGTCCATGGGCGGTTCGGGATTCTCTCCTACGTCGTTCAGGTCGCGAAGGACTTCACGCCGAGCGAGCGGCGCCGCGCCGGTCTGATGTTCGTGACGATCGCGGCACTGCACGTAGTCGGGTTCGCGGTCTTCATCCTGTTCGTCGTTCCCTCGCACTACAAGGGCCTGGGGATCGGTGTCGCCGGACTCGCGTACTCGTTGGGTCTTCGCCACGCGTTCGACGCCGACCACATCTCCGCGATCGACAACACCACTCGCAAGCTCATGAACGAGGGCAAACGCCCCCTGAGCCTCGGGTTCTGGTTCTCGCTCGGGCACTCCACCATCGTCGTCACGATCGGAATCGGGATCGTGATCGCGGAGAAGGCCGTCGTCGGCGCAGTCTCGAACAACAAATCAAGCCTCGAGCAGTTCGGCGGGATCTTCGGCACCGTCGTCTCGGCATCGTTCCTGTACCTGATCGCGCTGCTGAATGTCGTGATCCTCGCGGGGATCTTCCGCGTCTTCCGCTCGATGCGCCAGGGCAACTACGACGAGGCCGAGCTCGAACGCCAGCTGCAAAACCGCGGACTGATGTACCGCTTCTTCGGACGGTGGATGAAGTCGATCACGCGCGAATGGCAGATGTACCCCGTCGGCGTCGTCTTCGGCATGGGATTCGACACCGCCACCGAGGTCGCACTGCTTGCGACCACCGCCCTCCTCGCGACCCAGCACCTGCCGTTCTACGCGATCATCTGCCTGCCGATCCTGTTCACCGCCGGAATGTGCCTGATGGACACCCTCGACGGGATCTTCATGAACTTCGCCTATTCCTGGGCGTTCTTCAACCCGGTCCGCAAGGTCTATTACAACCTCGCGATCACCGGACTGTCAGTCTCGATCTGCTTCTTCATCGGCACGATCGAAGTGATGGGCCTCCTGCCCCAGGAGATCGGCGGCCTCCACGGCGGATTCTGGAACTTCATGGCCGACTTCTCCATCAACAAGGCCGGCTTCGTGATCGTCGGCATGTTCGTCGTCACCTGGTCGGCCGCGCTTGCGTTCTGGAAATTCGGGCACGTCGAGGAAAGGTGGAGCGCCAAGCTGCAGCACGCGCCACTGGCCGTCGCCGTAATCGACCCGGAGCCACTGAACTAAGAACTGCCTCAGACGGCGGAGCATCGCGATCGAGGGCCGCAGCCTTCGCTTCATTCGCCCGCAACTTCCTGGTTGCGTATAGTGACGGCATGGCTGACGCATCGCAGCTGCGAGCCCTCTATACAGCCTTCAATGAGCGCGACATCGACGCGTTGCTCGAAGCGCTGGCTGACGACGTCGACTGGCCCAACGCCTGGGAAGGAGGACGGCTCCAGGGTCGTGAAGCAGTTCGCGGGTATTGGATCCGGCAGTGGGATGCCATCGATCCTCGCGTCGACCCGGTCGCGATCCAGGAACGTCCCGACGGAAGGGTCGCGGTTGAGGTCGAGCAGGTGGTCAGGGACCTCGACGGAGGTGTCCTCAGCGAAGGTCCAGTGCTCCATGTCTACGAGCTACGGGGTCCGCTCGTCACGCGCATGGACGTTGAAGAGGTAGGGCCCGGCGAGTCGTCGCCTTGATCCGTCCACTCCTCGCCGCCTGCGACAATGGCGGCTAAGCCCGACTCGCCACGGCCGTCATAGCCTTGGGCGGATGTCGCTTGCCATCGAGGACCGGAACCGCCGGATGCTCCGGGCTCGCGATGCCATGGATCGCGCCTTCGCGCAGCGCCTCGACGTGCCCGCGCTCGCGCGGGTCGCGCATGTCTCGCCGGCGCATTTCAGCCGTCAGTTTCGCGCGACGTTCGGCGAGACGCCGCACCGCTATCTGCAGCGCCGGCGGGTGGAGCGTGCCATGGAGCTGCTGCGCGAGACCGACCGACCTGTGACAGAGATCTGCTTCGACGTCGGATTCAACAGCCTGGGGACGTTCAGTCGCACGTTCCGCGCAGTAGTGGGCGAGCCCCCGTCGGGCTACCGTGCGCGCTTCGCCCGCGATGGCGCCCCCCGCGTGCCGGCTTGCTGGGCGATGGCGTGGATGCGCCCGGCGGGGTAGTGCACAGAGAGCAGATTCGGAGAAGCGGACCGTTACGCCGGCCACTAGCGTAGGGACCATGCTCAAACGAATAACCCACACATTCGTCAACGTGCTCGATCAGGACGAGGCGCTCGACTTCTATGTCGGCAAGCTCGGGATGGTTGTGCACACTGACGCTGACCTCGGCAACATGCGCTGGCTGACGGTGACTCTGCCCGATCAGCCCGAGGTCGAGCTCGCCCTGATGGTCCCCGGACCGCCTGCTTACGACGACGCCACCGCCGCCCAGATCCGCGAGCTCGTGGCCAAGGGCGCGGGTAGCGGCATCATCTTCGAGACCGACGACTGCCGCGGCACCTATGAAGGCCTTCGAGCGGCGGGGGTCGAATTCACGCAGGAGCCGACGGAGCGCTTCTACGGCACCGACTGCGCACTGCGTGATCCTTTCGGGAACCCGATCCGCTTCACCGAGCCGCCGGCAGGGCCGCTTGTCGTGCCCTCACCCGAGGAAGTCCAGAGTCAGGCCTGACTCCCGCGCCAAGCGGCCGCCGTGTGAGCCCCGCTACGCGGCGCCGACGCCCACCGGGATCTGCGGACCGCGGGCGACGAGCTCGCGGGCGGCGGCGGCGATGTGCTCCACGCCGATGCCCACCTCGTTGACGAGCTGGTCCGGGGTCCCGGAGCCGGGAAGGTGGGTGACAGCGAGCTTGACCACCCGGGGACGGGCGTCGGCGTCGGCGAACGCGTCCACCACCGCCGAGCCCAGTCCGCCTTCGGGCCAATGGTCCTCGACCGTCACCAGCCTGCCGCCGGTCGCCGTGGAAGCCTCGGTCAGGGTCTCGAGATCGAGCGGCTTCACCGAGTAGAGGTCGATCACGCGCGCGGAGATTCCTTCGGCCGCGAGCGTGTCAGCGGCCGCGAGCGCCTCGTGCAGGGTATAGCCGGCGCCGATCAACGTGACCTGATCGCTGGACGACGAACGTACCACCTTGGCGCCGCCGACCTCGAACGCCTCGTCGGGCTCGTAGATGGTCGGCAGCGCGGCGCGCGTCGTGCGCATGTAGGAGATTCCGGGGAGGTCGGCCATGATGTCGACGAGCGCCGCCGTCTGGTTCGGGTCACTCGGATAGAGGACGGTCGATCTCCCGAGGGCCCGGAACTCGGCCAGATCCTCGAGCGCCATCTGCGAGGGTCCGTCCTCGCCGATCGACACGCCGGCGTGCGAGCCCATGATCGCGAGCTTGGCCTGCGAGATGACCGCCATGCGCACGAAGTCGTAGGCGCGTGAGAGGAAGGCCGCGAAGGTCGCAGCGAATGGCGTCCAACCCCTGACCTGGAAGCCGACGGCAGCCGCCACCATCTGCTGCTCGGCGATGAACATCTCGAAGTACCGCTCGGGAACGGCGTCGTCGGTGAGCTCGAGGTAGGTCGAGTTTCCGACCTCGCCGTCGACCGCGACGACATCGCCGCGTCGCTGGGCCAGCGCGGCGAGCGCGTCGCCGAAGGCGCGGCGGGTGGCGACCGCATCCCCGCCGATCTCGTAGCGAGGCCGCGGGAAGGAGGGATCGGCCTCGAAGCGATGTGGGGTCCCGTCCGTTTCGGGCTTCTGGACGTCGATCCTCACCGGGGGGATGTCGCCGAGCTCGTGGATCGCCTTCTCGGGATCCTTGAGAGGCTGTCCGTGCTTGCCCTCGACGTTGTCGGTCTCGCTCGCGCCACTGCCCTTGTGGGTCCGCGCCACAATCATCGTCGGACGCCCGGTAGTCGCCTCGGCCTCGCGGTACGCGGCCTCGATCGCGTCGATGTCGTGCCCATCGATCTCGATCGTGTGCCATCCGCTCGCCTGGGCGCGGCCCGCGTAGGAGTCGAGATCCCAGCCGTGCATGGTCGGCCCGCGCTGCCCGAGCCGGTTGACGTCGATGATCGCCACCAGCTTCTCGAGCCCGAGGTGGCCGGCGTGATCGACGGCCTCCCAGATCGAGCCTTCGGCCATCTCGGAGTCACCACAGAGGACCCACACGCGGTACGGCAGCCGGTCGAGATCCCGGCCCGCGAGGGCGACGCCGACGCCGATGGGCAGGCCCTGCCCGAGCGAGCCCGTGGCGACGTCGACCCACGGGAGCTCGGGGGTCGGGTGACCCTGGAGACGAGAGCCGAGCTTACGGTAGGTGAGGAACTCCTCTTCGGTGATCGCTCCCGCCGCCAGGTACATCGAGTACAGGAGCGGGGACGCATGGCCCTTGGAGAAGATCAGATGGTCGTTGTTGGGATTCTCGGGCGCGTCGAAGTCGTAGCGCAGATGTCTCGTCATGAGCACGGCCATGAGGTCGGCGGCCGACATCGACGAGGTCGGGTGCCCGGAGTTCGCCGTCGCGGCGGCGCGGATCGAGTCAATCCGGAGCCTGAGCCCCAGCCGGCGGACGGTTTCATCATCGATCATTGCTGGCCCTCCAAGGTCGGCGGTGAGCGGGTGAAGGGAGTCGATCCCGCCATGCGGATTATGCATACCCACGTTCAGGCGTTCACAGCTCTCGATAGGCGCTCTGCCGAGCATTCCAAGGAACCCCGTTGATTTCGGCCTCGGCGCGCCTACAGAATGGGATGATGGAGGCTCAAGGCCGAAAGGACGCCAAGTGACTGAGATTCCCGGTATCGACCCCACCGTACCTACGAGTGGGACAGGGTGTGTCGAGTGTCTCGCCACCCCCGATGGCTGGTGGCTTCATCTGCGCCGCTGTGCCCAGTGCGGGCACATCGGCTGCTGCGACACCTCGCCCTCGCAGCACGCGAGCAAGCACGCGGCGCACACCGAGCATCCGATCATTCGCAGCTTCGAGCCCGGCGAGGACTGGTTCTGGAGCTATGTCACCGAGGAGTTCTACGAAGGCCCGCCACTAGCCCCGCCCGAGCATCATCCGCTCGACCAGCCCGTCCCCGGACCTCGTGGCCGAGTCCCGCCCGACTGGCAGAGACACCTGAACGCCTAGCGGGAGCGGTCGCCCTCAGGCGACAGCGTCGGCGGGCAGGCCCACGAGCTCGGCACTGCGCTCCCACAGACCCTCGGCCAGCCAGTCGTCCTGGGCCTGCGCGCTCGGCTCCAGGACCTTCTCGTCCTGCACGTACTGGCCGTCGAGGGCGGCGGCTCTCTCGGAGAGCGCGAGCCACACGAGCGAGCGCGCGCCGCGCTCGGGTGAGCGGAGAAAGGGGCCGCCCAGCGTCGTGACGATCTTCATGATCCCGTTCTCGTTCTTGCCAAAGCCGGTGCGCACGACACCCGGGTGGTAGCAGTTGGCGTGCAGCTCGGGTGCCCGCCTGGCGAGCTCGCGCGTGAAGAGGACGTTGCACAGCTTCGATGTCCCATAGGCGAGCATGCCGGAGTAGGACTTCTCCGACTGCAGGTCATCGAGATCGAGGCGACCGAACCGGTGGGCATCCGAGCTCGTGGTCACCACGCGACCACCGCCGAGGCGGTCGCGGAGCAGGTTGGTGAGCAGGAACGGTGCGAGATGATTGAGTGCAAAGGTCCGCTCGAAGCCCTCGGGGGTCACCACACGCGAGCGGAACAGGGCGCCGGCGTTGTTGGCGAGGACGTCGATGCGATCGTAGCGTTCGCCGACCTCCTCGGCCAGAGCCCGGACCCCGGACATCAGAGTCAGGTCGGCGACGTGCTCGTGAACCGGCGCCCCCGTGCCTGCCGCCGCGGCGGCCTGCGCCACCGCCTTGACGCGCTCGGCGTCCCGACCCACGAGCGCGACTTCGGCGCCCTGCCGGGCAAAGTCGATGGCAGCGGAGCGACCGATGCCGCGCGTGGCACCAGTGAGCAGGACGACCGTCACGGGCCGGACTCTAGCCGCCGCCAGCGGGTCCCGGGCCGCTAGGGTTGACCGATGCCAAGCGACCCGACGCTCATCATCCAGGTGCCGCGCGGCGGCGAGATCGACCGCCGGCTCGCGATCCAGGCGCCCGCGAGCTTGGCCAGCGGAGAGGTCGTCGTCGAGACCGGCCCGACCGACGACGAGGGGAACCTGGAGGCGGCCGCGGCGGGACAGATCGTGCTGTCCGTGCTGTCCCCCGAGGCGCTGAGACGCGAGGCCGACGAGGTTCGCCGGGTGATCGAGCACGCGGGCACTGGCGTCGAGCCGCTCGTCGTGGTCGTAGAGGCCGCCGAGGAGCTGCGCGAAGACGAGCTGGGCCCGGTCCTCGAGGCAGCGCGCCACAGCCGGCGCGCCGTCATCTTGCGCATCGTCCGCGACGGCTGACGAGCACCGGACCCCGGCACGGGTCAGACTCCCGGCGGGCGCTGAAGGAGGGCGATGAGCGCTTGAAACGCGTCTGTCGTGGTCGAGAGCGCGTGGACCTGATCGTCTGACATCTCCTCGAGATAGGAGCGCAGCGCGGCCTGCGCTTTCCCGCGAAAGTCGGCGAGCGCCGCCCTCCCTGAGTCAGTGACGCGAACGACGACCACGCGACCGTCCTCGGCGTCGCGGTCTCTCCTTACCAAGCCCCTGTTTTCGAGCTGCTTGACGAGAAGCGTCATCGTGGGCTGCGCGAGCCCCTCGAGCTCTGCCAGCTCGGTGACCCTACGCGGACCGCCCTCGAGCGTAATGAGGATGCCCGCCTCGGTGCGGGACAGCTCACCCCCGAGCTGCCGGGCGAGCAGGCGCGTGAGCAGGGCGGCGCGTGCGAGCAGCTGGCCCGAGACGTACTCGATCTGCTCGGAGCGCTTCGCGCCGGAACCGGGGTCTCCAATCATATTGACATTCTATATTGTTTCTCGATATAATTTCTCTCATAAAATCTACCTACGCGGAGCCACTCGTCCTTCTCGGCGAGCTCCCCGCCCCCGCAGCAAAGGAGGGGGTCATGTTCCATAACATCCTCGTCGCCGTCGACGGTTCCCCCGACGCCGATCAGGCGTTGATCCACGCGATCGACTTGGCCGAAAGCGAGCACGCGCGCTTGACGTTGATGACGGCTATGTCGGAATTGCCCGCGACTACGTTTCTCACCGCGGGTGGAGTGACCGGCATGCTCGTCGCCGAAACCCGCACCGAAGCCGAGAGGGTCATGCGGCGAGCGCGCGACCGCATTCCCGACGACCTGCCGGTCACCACTCTGCTGACCGAGGAGCCGATCCGGCTCGCGCTGATGCACCAGATCAAGGACGGCCGCCACGACCTCGTCGTGATGGGCTCCCGCGGCCGCGGCGCGGTCCGCGCGACGCTGCTCGGCAGCGTCAGCCACTACGTCCTGCACCACAGCCCGGTTCCGGTCCTGATCGTCCACGCCGCGGAGTCGGCCGAGGACGCGTCGGATGGGCGCGAGCAGCGCCCCGCCGCCGGGGTCGGCGTCTAGCCGAGGCGTGCCGCCCACGATCACCACGCTGCTGATGGTTGACATGTGACCATATGGTCACCTATAGTCTCGCGCCATGGACTACGTGTTCAGAGCCCTAGCCGATCCGACCCGCCGGAGTCTCCTCGACGAGCTGTTCAAGGAGGACGGGCAGACGCTGAGCGCGCTCGAGGCACGGCTCCCGATGACTCGCTTCGGTGTGATGAAGCACCTGCGCGTGCTCGAGGAGGCCGGTCTCGTGGTGGCGCGGCGGCGCGGGCGCGAGAAGCTGCACTTCCTGAACGCCGTCCCGATTCGGCTCGTCCACGACCGCTGGGTGAGCAAATACGCGGCGCCCTGGGCAGCGACCCTGAGCGACCTCAAGCACAACCTGGAGGACAAGACCATGGAGAAGGTGTTCGAGATCTACATCAAGACGACCCCGGAGCGCCTGTGGGAGGCGATCACGGACAGCGACCTGAGGGCTAAGTACAACTTCGGCGTCGGCGTCGACTCCGAGTGGACCACCGGGTCGCGGTACGTCTCGGACCACCCCCAGGCGCCGGGCTCGATCTGTGAGGGAGAGAACCTCGAGGTCGACCCGCCGCGCCGTCTCGTCCAGAGCTTCAACGCCCTGTGGAGTGAGGACGTCGAGAGCGAAGGGACCTCCAGGGTCACCTGGGAGATCGAGCCGGTCGCAGATTCGTGCCGCCTCACGGTCACCCACGACGAGCTCCGTGAGGGAGCCAACAACCAGCTCTACGGCGGCTGGCCGATGATCCTCTCCGGCCTGAAGACGCTGCTGGAGACCGGGGAGACACTCACCACCCCCGGCTCGCTGATGTACTCGCAATCGTCTGCCTGACCCCCTTGCGGCCCGTGGGGCGGGCGGTACCCCTGAGGCATGGACAGACAGCCTGCTGGCACTCGAAGCATTAGGCGTGGCGGTGTCGGCAGGCGTCCCCGTGCTCCTGTGGGGGAGCCCGGGGACGGGCAAGACCTCGGCGGTGGTGGCCTTGGGCGAGGCGCTCGGGTGGCCCGTTGAGACGGTGATCGGCTCGATCCGCGAGCCGAGCGACTTCGCTGGGCTGCCGGTGGTCGTGGACGGATCGGTGCACCTCTCGCCGCCGGGGTGGGCGACGCGACTGTGCGCGGCCGGCGAAGGGCTGCTGTTCCTCGATGAGCTGACCACGGCCCCGCCGGCGGTCCTAGCGGCCATGCTCAGGGTCGTGCTCGAGCGCGTCGTCGGTGACACCAGGCTGCCGCCCGGCGTGCGCATCGTCGCGGCGGCCAACCCGCCGGACGAGGCGGCGGACGGCTGGGAGTCGGTCGGGATCTCCCGGGAGGAAGGCGAGCGCTGGTTCAGGCACCGGATGGGGCCGGGCCAGGCGCTGAGCTGGCGTCGGGCCGGAGTGTCGGAGCCGATCGAGGCGGTGCGCTGGAAGATAGCCGGGGTCGAACCAAGGACGGTGCGGGAATGGGTGTACGCGGAGATCGACGCCCGCGAGGCGGTCGTGTGGGCCGAGCTCGGCTTCAACGCCGCTCGCGCGCGCGTGCACAAGCGGGCCGGTCGTACCGCGGTCCAAGCCCACGGCCACGACCAGAGGCCACGCACACAGTGGGTGTCGTCATCGGGCTCGGCGTCAGGCTCTGCCTCGACCCCGGGGCCCGCGGGCGCCTTGCCCGTCGCGGGCGCAGACCTGGACCCTCGGGCCGCCTCATGCACTCCTACATGTTGCGACAGTGGGTCGACGACGAGGCGATCGCCTGGGCCAGCCACGGCATCGACGCCGGCGACGCCGGCGCCTGGAAGGAGCTGGGGCTCACACCGGTCGAAGCCGAGCGCCAGCAAGCACTGGGCCTGGGTGCGATGCAGACCGCGAAGGCGTGGTGGCGGGCCGGGATCCCCGTCGACGAGGTCGCCGACTGGATCGGCGCCGGGCTCACACCCGAGGAGGCGGCCGAGCAGCGCGCGAAGGGCGTCACCGGCGAGCGAGCCGCCGTTCTCCGCAGCCTCAGGAAGGGCGAGGACCTGGGCTCTTCAGCAGGCGCGTGACGGCCTCGTTGCGGTAGTCGAAGATGCGGGTGAGGTCGCGGCGGACCAGGGCCAAGTGGACGAGATCGCCGAGGATCCCGAAGGGCAGCGCGTATTCGACGTGGTCTCGCACGCGGGTTCCTCCGGGAACGGCCGTGAACTCGTGCCGGTGATGCCAGAGTCCGTAAGGCCCCCGGAGCTGGCGGTCTACGAACAACCGGTTCTCCTCCCATTCCTCGATCCGCGAGACCCAGCGTACCGGCACCCCGTGCACCCGTAGGCGGTACTCGATCAGCGTCCCGCTGCGCATCTCGATCGGCTCCGGCGTGATCAGTCCGAAGCTGAGCCACGGTGGTGTGATTCGCTCGAGATTGCCGGCCCGGGAGAAGAACTCGAACACCACGGGCAGCTCTCTCGGCACGAGCTGCTCGCGATCGAGACGGTGGACGCTCACACCCGGCCGGGGACCAAGCGCAGCCTCGGCGGCAGGAACGGGATCACCGCGCGCTTGATGTATTCGGCGCCGCCGGCCACGAGCGCCTTGCGGACGATCACCGGCGGCATGGGCGAGAATCCGTACTGGCGGCGGATCTCGTCGGGGAGCAGGGCGATGGTCACGAAGTTCACCGTCTCCAGCAGCGGTCGCGCCTGCCACGGCAGCGGGGGATCGAGCACGATCCGTTTCGCCTGCCGGCGCGCCCAGTCGGTGACGAAGAGCTCGTCGCCCTCGAGCATCCGCCGCCGGTAGGCGTCGAGATCGTCGAGGGTGGCCGGCAGGTCGCCCTTGCGGAGGCCGAAGAGCCGGCCGACAACCTTGTAGTCCTCCCAGTACGCCTCCTCGGCCTCGCGCGACAAGGAGCCCACGTACTTGCGGTAGACGACGAGTGCCGAATCGACGAGGGTGAAGAGCACCCAGAGCAGGAGCTCGGGATCGTCGGCGCGGTACGGCGTCCCCGCGGGGTAGGGCCCGACCGCTTCCGGGAGGTGGCCGCGTACCCGCCGGTGCATGGCGCGCACGCGCCGGGTCGATTCGTCCGCCGCCTCGCGCGAGCCGAACCCGATCGTGCCCAGGATCCGGGTGGTCCGGGCCAGACGCTCGTAGGGCTCGTCGAGCGAGCTCGTGTGCGACAGCAGCCCCGACACCGCGAGCGGGTGGGCGGCCTGCATCAGCAGCGCCCGCGGACCCGAGAGCACGAGCGCACGCTCGCGATGGACCCGGCGGAGCATTGAATTGTCGTCGAAGTAACCGTTCACGCCACTGCCTCTACGGCCAGGCTAGTGGGTCGGTTCAGAGGATTAGCCACTCGGTCGGTTCAGAGGAGTAGCTACTCGGCGAGCTCGACCACTTCGGGCTCGACGCTCGCACTTGCCTCGCGGCGAGCCACCTCCTCGCGCACCAGCGGCGCGACCTGGGTGCCGTAGAGCTCCATCGAACGGAGGACGTCGCGATGGGCGACGGCGCCCACGCTCATCTGCGCGATGTAGCGCTGATGACCAAAGAGCTCGTGCTCGTACAGGAGCTTCTCCGCCGCCTGCTCCGGTGAGCCGACGGCGAGCGCGCCACTCGGCGAGCGGAGGGCCTCGTAGGCCTCGCGGCCCGACGGCGGCCAGCCACGCTCGCGGCCGATGCGGTTCATCATCGCGAGATACGGCGCGGCGAAGGCAGCATCCGCTTGCGCGGAGGTGTCGGCGAGGAAGGCGTGGGTGTTGATGGCCACGGGCATTCCGGCGGGATCGTGGCCCGAGCGCTCTGCCGCCTCGCGGTAGAGCTCGACCAGGGGCGCGAAGCGCGCCGGCTGGCCGCCGATGATGGCGATGGTGAGCGGGAGTCCAAGCGTGGCCGCGCGCACCACCGACTGCGGCGTGCCGCCGACGGCGACCCATATGGGCAGCGGATCCTGGATGGGCCGCGGCCAGACGCCGGCGTCGTTGAGCGGCGCCCGGAGGCGACCGGACCACGTGACCCGCGCCTGGTCGCGGATGGCGAGCAGGAGATCGAGCTTCTCGGCGTAGAGCTCGTCGTAGTCGTCGAGGTTGTAGCCGAAGAGCGGGAAGGACTCGACGAACGAGCCCCGTCCCGCCATGATCTCCGCCCGCCCGCCGGACAGCAGGTCGACCTCGGCGAACTGCTGGAAGACCCGCACGGGGTCGTCGGAGCTGAGGACGGTGACGGCGCTGGACAGGCGGATCTGCCGCGTCCGCACCGCCGCCGCGCCGAGCACGACGGCCGGCGAGGAGACAAGGAAATCGGGGCGGTGGTGCTCGCCGATGGCGAACACGTCGAGACCGAGCTGGTCGGCGAGCTCAACCTCCTCGAGCAGGTCGCGCATGCGCTGCTCGGGCGAGGTCGCTCCGGCTAGATCGGCAAAGGTGGCAACTCCGAGTTCCATGCCCACATGATAGCAAACAGTTGAGCGCGCAAGCAGTTGGTCGGTGGTCTTGCGCACGAGCCCGCCGTACAGGCGGACGGGCGGGCTTCGAGAGCCCGCCCGC
>Ga0302314_10012170_pt1 | contig 14921 bp, 14 predicted proteins | sample III_Palsa_N2_3_FD_200533 | JGI IMG/M metagenome (GOLD analysis project Ga0302314, IMG submission 200533) | Peat permafrost microbial communities from Stordalen Mire near Abisko, Sweden - III_Palsa_N2_3 | ecosystem: Environmental > Terrestrial > Soil > Palsa > Peat permafrost | place: Sweden... | reverse complement strand
ACGTCTCATCCGGAACTGGCCCAGAGCTTCCCGACCGGCGTCTCCGCCCACTTCGACTATGGCGAGGACAACCGCCAGGAGCTGTTCCTCGCGCGCATGGCCGCCGCGGGCCTGCTCGTGGGCCCGGAGGATGGCGACTGGTGGCAGGCGATGCGGTTCATCCTCAACGAGGGTTTCAAGTCCATGACCATGGACGGCGCCTTCGCGGTAAAGCAGCTGATGTGCGCCGTCGAGGAGGGCGACATTGGCTCCCTGCGGTGGTCCATCGAACCGCACGCCTTCGCCCACGCCACCGCCGACCAGGTGCTGATGTTCCAGGCCATGCCGACGGCCCCGGGCGAGTCCGTGGTGACCGCCAAGTGGCTGGTCCACGAAGACGCTGTCGAGGGCGTCGACTATGACCTCGATCACCTGACCGACCTGTGGATCCGCACCAATCTGCAGGACCGCGAACTGGTCGAGAACAACCAGCTGGGGGTCAATTCGCCGGGCTACCGGCCCGGCCCTTACTCGCCGGACGCGGAAGCCCTGGCCATCCGCTTCGTCGATTGGTACTGCGGCGCCGCCCGCAACTACCTGGACGACCAGACCAACATATCCTCCCTCCCCTCCTGGGGAGGGAAAGGCCGCGCCAGCGGCCAGGGTGGGGCAAGGTGAAGCCACCCGGATACGTCCGGCCGGCCACCTTCCCCGCCCGGACGGCTTCGCCGTCGGCCCATCCTCACGAGGGGGACGGCGGGAACCGCGCCCTGCACCCGGACACCCTCGCCGTCGGCCACGGATATGACCCGGCCGACGCCTGGGGCGCCGCCAAGCCGCCGATCGTCCTCACCTCCACCTACGTCTATCCGAGCGCCCAGGCCGCCAAGGACTTCCACCGCGCTTTCTTCGACGGCGCGACCGAGGGCGAGCATGGCGGCCCGATCCCGGACGGTTTCATCTATTCGCGTCTCGGCCATCCCAACCTCTCGATGGTCGAGACGCGCATGGCGGCGCTGGATCGGGCCGAGGAGACGGCGGGTTTCAACAGCGGGATGGCGGCGATCTCGACCCTCGCCCTGGCGTTCCTGCGACCGGGCGACGGCGTGGTCCACAGCCGGCCGATCTATTCGGGCTCGGACAACCTCCTGAACACCGTGATGTCGAACTTCGGCGTCAATGTCGAAGGGGTGATCGACGCCTGCGACGAGGGCGCCATCCGGGCCGCTGCCGAGGCGGCTCTCGCCCGCGGTCCGATCGCCCTCTTCATGATGGAGAGCCCCGCCAATCCCACCGCGGCGATCGTCGACATCGCCCTTGTCCGCCGCATCGCCGATGACATCGGCGCACGGCAAGGCCGGCGCCCGCTGCTGTCGGTCGACAATACCTTCCTGGGTCCGCTGCTGCAGAACCCGCTCGAGCACGGCGCGGATCTCACCGTCACCGCCCTCACCAAATATTGCGGCGGCCACAGCGACCTGCTGGCCGGCTCGGTGAGCGGCTCCAAGGACCTGATCGGCCGGCTCAAGGCCCTGCGGATGATCCTGGGCAATCACATGGAGCCGTTTACAGCCTGGCTGATGCTGCGGTCCCTCGAGACCCTGGCTGTCCGCACGGAGCGCGCTTGTTCGAACGCGTCGACGGTGGCGCGCTTCCTCAGCAGCCACGCCAAGGTGGCGAAGGTGACCTACCTGGGATTCCTGCCTGAGGGTTCGCCGGGGCGGAAGGTTTTCGATCGCCAATGCGGGTCGGCCGGCTCGACCTTCTCCTTCACGCTGCATGGCGGCGAGGCGGAGGCGTTCCGCTTCCTCGACCAGCTTAAGCTTCTCAAGCTGGCGGTCAGCCTGGGCGGGTCGGAGACCCTGATCTGCCACCCGGCGACCACCACCCACTACAACGTCCCGCGCGAGCATCGCGAAGCCAGCGGGATCACCGACGGGACCATGCGCCTGTCCGTGGGCCTCGAGCACCCGGACGACCTGATCGCCGAAATGTCCCGCAGCCTGGACGCGGTGTGAAGTGTGGCAATCGTCTAAGGTGAACGGTCCCGGCGGTCGCCCCCTCCGCCCCTTCGGGGTCCCCCTCCCCCAGAGGGGGAGGAGAGCGTCGCGTCTCTTCCCCCTCTGGGGGAAGTACCCCCGAAGGGGGGGATGGGGGCTGTCCCCGGGCAGTTCGAGGGGGCCTCGATGACGGCGCGCGGCTTCGATCCCAAGGCGCTGGCCGGCAAGGTCCCGCCGCCGGAGCGGCGGGTCGAGGTGCTGGTGATCGGCGCGGGGCCGGCGGGCGTGGCCGCCGCGCTGGAGGCGAGGGCAGGCGGCGCGGAGGTCCTGCTGATCGACGAGAACCCGGTGTCGGCCGGGCTGATGGGTCTCGATGTTCCGCACTACTGGGGCGGCCGCTACACGGGCGCGGTCCAGGTCAAGGCGCGGATGATGGAACAGGTATTCGCCGCTAACCCGGCGCTGGAACAGGCCTTCGAAGCTGGGGTCGAGCTCGAGCTCGGGGTCTATTGCTGGGGGGCGTGGGTTCCCGGCTACGGCCTGGCGTCCTTGCCAGAACCGCTTGCTGGGCTGGCCGACGAGGAGCGCTCGTGGATGGTCGGCTTCGAACGCTTGATCGTCGCGACTGGCGCGCGGGATGTCGCCTTCTCGTTCGCGGGTTGGGATCAGCCGGGCGTGATGGGCGCCCGGGCGCTGCAGGCGCTGCTCAGCCGATATGACGCCTTCGCCGGCCGGCGGCTGGTGATCCTGGGTTCCGGAGAACTCGCCACCCGGACCGCGGAGGCGGCTCTGGCCCGAGGGTTGGAGGTCACCACCCTCGTCGACATCGCCGAGACCACGCCGGCGCCCATGGGCGAGGTCGCCGCCGCCGGCGTGGAGACCCTCTCGAACACCGTCCCGGTGCGGGCGATGGGCGGCCCGCACGGTGTCGAGCGCCTGATTGTCCGACATCTGGCGACCGGCGCTGAACGGGTGCTCGACTGCGACACCGTTGTCCAGGCGATCAGCGAGACGCCGGCGATCGAACTGCTGGATGTTCTCGGCGCGGCCCTGGCCATGCAGCCGACGCTCGGCGGCCACGCGCCCGTCAGCCCGGACGGGACCGCGACCAGCCTGGCTGCGGTCTTCATCGCGGGCGATGTGGCTGGCGCCCCCGGCGGGGCCGGCTCGTCGCTGCACGAGGTCGAGGCGTCGGGCCGTCGCGCCGGCCAGGCCGTCCTCGCCTCGTTGGGCCGCGCTCCCGCCATCCCGCCTTGGCCGCGCGCAACATCGCCCGTCGACGCGGTGGCCCGCCAGCAGGCGTGGATGCGCGCCCTGATGGCGACCACCGACCCCTCGGTGATCGTCTGCCAGTGCGAGGAGGTCACGCGCGGGGCGCTGCTGGCCGTTCGCCAGCCTGCCTATCTCGGCCTTCCGCCACCCGCCCTGGCGGCGCGGGACCTTGGCCGCCTGCTGGAGGACGGCCCTGCCAACCAGGATCAGATCAAGCGCCTCACCCGCGCCTGCATGGGCCCTTGTCAGGCGCGCCGCTGCCGCGAGCAGGTCGCCCTGATTCTGGCCTGCGCTTCCAACGAGGCCGCCGAGCGGATCCCCCTGGCCGGCTACCGCGCTCCGGTGCGGCCGCTGGCGCTGTCGGTGCTGGCAGCCTGGGACGAGGACCCGGTGATGGCCGCCCACTGGGACGTCTGGTTCGGGATCAAGGGCCAGTGGACCCCCTACGCCGACATCGGCACCGAGCGGGAGTCGCAGTACGACAACCTCCTCGGCGGCGACGCGCACCTGTGACGGGCGCCTCAGTCATCGTGGTCGGCGCCGGGGTTACGGGGCTCTCGGCCGCCTGGTGGCTGGCGCGGTCCGGCGTCGATGTGCTGGTGCTCGACAAGGGGATCGTCGGCTGGGAGGCCTCCGGCCGTAACGGCGGCGGCGCTTCGCACTACCACAGCCCGCTTTTCCACGAGGAACAGCGCCTGTGGCCGCTGATGGACGAGATGCTCGGCTACGTCACCGAGTACCGGCGCGAGCGGGTGATCTTCGCCACCACCGAGCACCACCTGAAGCACTATCAGAGGATGGCCCGGATCAGCCGTGACCTCGGCTACCGGGTCGACGACCTCGATCCGGCTCAGGTGCGGGAATACGTACCCCTGGCCGGCGACAATGTCACCGGCGGCATCCACCTGCGCGGCTTCGGCGGCCAGGCCAATCCGCAGCGCACGGTGCAGGCCTACGCCTGGGCGCTGCAAGACCTCGGCGGGCGCATCCTCCAGCACGCGCCGGTGACCCGCATCCTGGCCGTGGCTGGAAAGGCGACGGGGGTCGAGACGCCCCGAGGAACCTTCGCCTGCGACCATCTGGTCGTCGCCGCCGGGCCCCAGGCCGAGGCCCTGCTGGCGCCCCTGGGTGTGCGCCTGCCCCTGGCCCCGGCCCGAGCCGAGATGATCGTCACCGAACCCGCGCCGCTGATGCCGGTGGGCGGCGCGGACGGCAACGGCCTCTATGGCCGCCAGACCCTGCGCGGCAATCTCGCCTACGGCGGCGGCCCTCACGAGTGGCTGGACGTGGGCCCCGCCGGTCCCGAGCGACGGCCTTCGACGCCGCTGCTGCGCAATCTGTCGCGCCGGGTCGCCGAGCTCCTCCCGAAAGCCGCGCACCTGCGGGTGATCCGCAGCTGGGCCGGGGTTGTGGAGAACACGCCCGACGGCCGCCCGGTCATCGATCGCCTGGACGACCCCAGCAATCTGACCGTCGCCACGATGAGCGGCGTCGGCTTCGGCCTCTCCCCCGCCACCGGCCACGCCATCCGCGACCTGGTGCTCGACGGCGAATGCAGTTTCGCCGACCTCTCCAAACTCTCCATCGGGCGCTTTGCCGGCCTCCCGGACGACTGGCGGGAAACAGCCGGCTGGGTGGCGACCTCACATGCGGACGGGGTGGCCGCGCTGGAGATCTAGGCCGCCAGGCGGTCGACCCAGCCTTTGAGCGTGTTGAAGTCGGCGACGCCGGCCTGGCGGGCGTCGACCCGGCCGCCGCGGAAGGCGAAAAGGGCGGGGATGCCCTGCACGCCGTACTGGCGCGCCGCGTCCGGGCTCTCATCGACGTTGACCTTCACGAACCGCGCCCTGGGCTCCAGGTCGTGGGCGGCGCGCTGGAAAATCGGGGCCATCGCCCGGCAGGGACCGCACCAGGGCGCCCAGAAATCGACGATCACCGGCAGGTCGGAATTGGCGAGGTGCTTTTGCAGGCGCGCGCCCGTCAGTTCCACCGGCTCGCCCTGGAACAGCTTGGCGTGGCAGCGGCCGCACTTGGCGTCCTCCGCCGCGCGGTCGGCGGGCACCGCGTTGACGCTGTCACAAACGGGGCAGACGACCCGGCTCTTGTCGACCATCTGGCGACCTCCACACATTGGCTCTCGGCCGGATGTGGGAAGCGCGCCGGTCGCGCGCCAGGGCCGCCTTGCAACCCCCGCAGCGCCACTCCATTCCTTCCGGATGACCCGTATCGCCGTCCGTCTGGTCATTCGAGGCCGCGTGCAGGGCGTCGGCTACCGCTGGTGGGCGCGTGGCCAGGCGCGCCGCCTGAGGCTGGCGGGCTGGGTCGGGAACCGCGCCGACGGCACGGTGGAGCTTGTGGCCGCCGGCTCTCCCGGGGCGGTGCAGCAACTGGTCGACGCCTGCCGCCATGGACCCGCCGGCGCCGAGGTCGCGTCCGTGGAGCGCTTCGCCGCCGATGACCCCGGCCTCGACACCTTCGAGGAACGGCCGACGGCCTGAGTTGGGTGTCGTTCAGGGATAGATCGCAGCGGCGACAAGGAGGAGCAGCCCCGCGCCGGAGGTCGCCACGCGAACGACATGGAAGGCCCCCCAGCGGTCGCGCAGCCGCCACCACCTCTCCGGTAGGGTGCGGACGGTCCAGGTTTCGATCTGTTTGACGATCGGCACTTCGATGATCAGGGTGACCAGAAGGGCGCCGGCGAACAAGGCGAAGCCGCCGAGCGTCAGATAGAAGGTAGCCGGTCGCCGGCCGTACGACAGCGCGAGGATCGGGATCATCGACAGCAGGCCGAGTGGCATCATGACGGTCATGATCGACGCCATGTTCGGGCTCATCCTGTGCACGATGGCGAGAAATACGTCGGGCGCGAAGGTCTTCATGGACCGGCTGAGCGCCAGCCACGGTCCCCAGAACATCCCGCCGACGAACGCCGCCAGGAGGATGCTGATCAGCTCCAACGTCTTCAGGGCCACCGGCGCCTCCCGTGGATGTCCTCCCGTCAGGCAGGGTCGTCCGAGACGGCCGCGTCAAGCCGAAAACGTCGGCGGATCGGGAACGCTATGGATGGATATGGAACGCCTCGACGTGCGCTTCAAAGGGCGCGCAGTACCGCGCGAGGGGGGTAACGGTGGGTGCGCCAGTCGCTGCGCGCGCCTTCGGTGGTCGCGCTGATCCATGCCCCATCGACGTGGCACAACAGGTCGCGTGACTGGCCGACGCGTTCGGGGAGCAACTCAACGCGCACGGTCGGCGCGAACGGTGGCTTGCCGTCTTCCTCGCCCGGCGGAACGAACCAGGCGAAGCGGCGGACCCGGCCGTCCAACCCGGTGGCCGCCCCCTGGCCGAGCTTCACCTCGGCCAGGGGGAACGGCCCGTCGAGGTCGAGATCGACCCACTGCGAGGCGAGCGCCCAGTCTGCGCCTCGCGCCGGGGTCTCGCCCGCCGCCCCGCGCAGCAGGGCGCGCTCGCGGAAACGGTGGGCGGGGACGAAGAGGCCACGCCAGACGTGGCCCGTTCCCGCGTCCATGAACCACAGCCGCCCGCCCAGGTGGTCGTGCGCCCAGCGCTCCCAGGCCTTGGCGCGGTAGCGCTCGATCCACACCGTGCCCCGGAACGGCAGGGTCTGGACGGCGCGGAACGTCGTGAAGTCCAGCAGGCGCAGCCACAGCGGCGCGACCCCCATCGCGTGATAGCTGGCGGTCCTCGCCTCGATCGCCGCCGCGCCGATCTCGCTCGCCTGGACCTCGATGGCGATCCGCGCCTCCGGCCGGCCGGCCGGCCAGGTCAGGACGTCGATCCGGCGGTCACCGAGAGCCCCGGTAAGCGGCGCCTCCAGCGCCACCTCCAGGCCGCGCGCGCGCAGGGCCGCGGCGATGCGGTTCTGGGCGGCCAGGTGGGCGGCCGACATCGGTCCGCCATAGGCGCAGCCGGCGTCCGGGCGATGGGCGAAGTGGGCGGCGCGGACCTGGCCGGGCTTGAAGGTTACCGGCGCGCCGCACTGGCGGCAGCGATAGGCCTCACCCCGCCGCGCCGCCGCCGCCTCTACGTAGGGCTCAGCATCGCTCTGCGCCGTCAGCACTTACGTGGCGCGCAGGTGGTGGAGGAGGTCCTGCGCGTAGCTGGGCGCGACGAGGAGATGGACGCGGCCTTCATCGACGGCATCATAGCGCACGCTGGCGTGGTGCAGCAGGGTCCCCGCGGTCGAGCCGGGGCCGAAGGCCGGATCCTCGGCGTCGAACACCCCGCCGATCATCAGCAGCTCGCGCCAACCCGGGCCAGCGATCTCCAGCCGGACGAAACCGCCGGAGAGATCGACCGCCGCGCCGTCCTCGCCCAGCGCCGCCTCCGCGGCGATGAGCTCCGCCTCCAGGTCCGCCAAGGGGCCGATCAGCCACCAGACGGTCGGCTCCACGCGCAGCGCCCGCCAGCCACCGGCGAGATTGGCGGACCCCAGCAGGCCAGGAAGGCTGCCGCGCAGCCGCTCGCCGAGCCGTGCCGAGGCGGCGTCGAACGCGCCCCAGACGTCGACGGCGATCAGCGCGGCCGGCCCGAGCGCCTGCGCGGTGGTCGGCGCGTCAGTCACGATACCGGGCTCCTTCCGGGTCGTGAAACACCGGGGCCGTCAGCCTCACCCGTCCATGCAGCTCGCGCGTGGGCGAGGAGACGACGAGCTCTTCGCCTAGGCGGTCCGGCCCCGCTTTCACCAGTCCCAGGCCAATGGCTCCCTCGCCGAGCACCCGCCGGCCAGCCGAACTGACGTGGCCCTCGGGCGGCGCCCCGTCGGCCGGCAGAATCATTGCTCCTTCCGGCAGCATTCCCTCCACCGCCTCGAGCCCGACGAGGCGCAGCCGGTCGGGGTGCTCGAAGTCGGGCCGCTGGAGGGCGGCCCAGCCGACGTAGCCGCGCTTGCGCAGCATCTTGGAGAGACCCAGGTCGTGCGGGCTCATGCGACCGTCCACTTCGGCCCCGGTGACGATGTGGCCCTTTTCGATGCGCAGCAGGTCCATGGCGTCCAGCCCATACGGGCCGCCGCCCGCCACCGCGATGCCCTGCGCCAGGGCCCGCCACACCGGGCCGGCGGCGTGCGAGGGCGCGTAGACCTCGAAGGCCCGCTCGCCGCTGTAGCTGGCGCCCAGCAACAGGACAGCCTCGCCCGCCAGCTTGGCCCGGCTGAGCGACATGTGGCTCGGCGCCTCGCCGGTCAGCTCGACCAGCATATCGCGGGCGCGGGGCCCGGCCACGGCGATCCCCGCCCAGCGTTCCTGCACCGTGGTCGCCATCACCCGCAGGCCCGGCGCCAGAACCCGGCGCACGTAGGAGAGGTGCGCCGCCATGGAGTCGGCGCCGCCGGTGGAGCTGGTCAGCAGGAAGCGGTTCTCGGCCAGCCGCCAGACCGTGCCGTCGTCGGCGACGATGCCGTCCTCGCGCAGCATGATCGTGTAGCGGCCGCGCCCCACGGCGAGACGGGCCACCCCGGTGGCGCAGATCAGCTCGAGGAAGGCGCCCGCATCCGGGCCGGCGATCTCGAATTTTGCCAGGGTCGAGACGTCCGCCATCCCGACGGTCTGGCGGACCTGCCGCGCCTCGCGCAGGGCGGCGTCGGCGAGAGGTTCGCCCGGCCTCGGATAGGATCGCGGCCGGCGCCAATAGCCGGACGGCTGCCAGACCGCGCCGGCCTCCTCATGGGCCGCGTGCAGGGCCAGGCGCCGGTTGGGGGCCACGTGGTCGCCCACAGCCGCGCCGGCCAGGGCGCCGAAGGTCACCGGCGTGAACGGCGGCCGGAAGGTCGTCAGCCCCACTTCCGGCGGGCTCTTGCCCAGCGCCGAGGCCATCCGCGCCAGGCCGACCAGGTTGCTGGTCTTGCCCTGGTCGGAGGCCATCCCGAGCGTCGTGTAGCGCTTGAGATGCTCCACCGACCGATAACCCTCGCGCCACGCCAGGTCGACATCAGCGGCGGTCACGTCGTTCTGGAAGTCGATGAACGCCGTCTTGGGGTTGGCTCCGGCCGGCAGATCATAGGCCACGCCTGGGGAGGCGGGCGCGGGACGGCCCCCCTCCCGGCCTTCGGCCGTACTCCCCCCAAGCGGGGGAGAGAGTTGGACGGGCGTCTCTCCTCCCCCTCTGGGGGAGGGGGACCGGGAGGGGGAGCGGCCTGGCGAGCCGAGTCCAGCAAGCCCGGCGGCCGCCTCTCCCGCCCGCCGGCCACCCTCGAGCGCCCGCGCCAGGCCATGCACCCCAGCGCCGGCTCCGGCGTTCTCTTGGTTCTGGCGCGGGGCAGTCGGGTTGAACGCGCCGGACGCCTCATCCCAGTCGAGACCGCCGCCGGCCTGCATGTGCAGATGAACGAGCGGCGTTTGGCCGCCGGACATGGCGATCAGGTCGCAGTCCAGCGCCAACGCGCGGCCCCCTATCTCAGCCGTGGCTCCGCGCACCGCCTGCCCGCCGCGCGCAGTGACGATCGCGGCGTTGAGGTGGCAGGGGAAGCGGTCGATCGCGGTTTCAGCCAGAGCCCCGAACACCTTCCCGCGCGTATCGAGGACCGCGGCGATCTCCACCCCCGCGTCGGCGAGGGCGAGGGCGGTGAGGTAGACATGGTCGTCGCAGCCGGCCACCACCGCCCGCCGACCCGGCCGCACGCCGTAGCGCGCCGCGTAGGTCCTCGCCGCCGAGGCCAGCATCACTCCGGGGCGGTCGTTGCCGGCGAACAGAAGCGGCCGCTCGATCGCGCCCTGGGCCAGCACCACGCGCTTGGCCCGCACATGCCAGATGCGCTGGGCGATCCCTGACGCCGGCGCCTGGCCGGCCTCGATGCGCCGCTCGACCAGGTTGACCAGGCCATGGTCGTAGAACCCCGCGGCGGTGGTCCGGGTCAGGACCCGGCCGCTCCGCTCGCGCACCAGCGTGGCAATCCCGTCCGCCCAGGCCAAGCCGTCCTCGCCCTCGATGAGCGCAGGATCGCGCAGCAGGCCCCCGCCCAGACGCCCGTCCTGCTCCGCCAGAATCACGCGCGCTCCGGCAAGGGCGGCGGCTTGGGCGGCGGTGAGGCCGGCCGGGCCCGCGCCCACCACCAACACGTCGCAGAAAGCGGCCCGGTGATCGAAGGTGTCGGCTTCGGGTGACGTCGGCGGGTTTCCAAGGCCCGCGGCGCGGCGGATGAACCGCTCGTAGAACGCCCACCGCTTGGGACCACCGAAAAAGGTCTTGTAGTAGAAGCCGGCCGGGATGAACGGCGCGATCGCCTGGGTCACCGCCCCCGCATCCAGCGCCAGGCTCGGCCAGCGGTTCTGGCTGAGGGCGGTCAGGCCCTCGTAGAGGAAGAGGTCGGTCGCCCGGGTGTTGGGCTCGAACCGCCCGCCGGTTCCCACCCCCACCAGGGCGTTGGGCTCCTCGACGCCTGCCCCCAGCACGCCCCGCGGCCGGTGATACTTGAAGCTGCGCCCCATCAGCGTCACGCCGTTGGCGAGCAGCGCGGAGGCCAGGGTGTCGCCCGGATGGCCCTCCAGCCGCCGGCCGTCGAAGGTGAACGAGATCGTCCGTGAACGGTCGATCAAGCCGCCGGACGCGTTGCGGAAGGGGCCCGTCATCCCGGTGGCCAGGGGATGACGGCGGCGATCTGGTGGGTCGCGGTATGGCGTGTCAGGCGAAGCCAGGCGCGGCAGCCGTGCGTGTGCCGCCAGAGCTCGTCGGAGAAGCCGCGGGGATTGTCGCGCTGGTAGAGGATGCGCGCGGCGTCCTGCGGTGTCGCGTCGAGCGGCAGGATGGCGTCCATCGGCCGCTCATAGGAGAACTCCACGTGGGCGCGCGGGCCGCAGTGGGGGCAGGCGATCAGCATCATGGCGTCGCCTCCTACCGGGCCTGCGGGGCGGGGCCAGCGCCGGCCTCGTCGATGGTCGCGCCGCGCTCGAAACGGTCGAGGGAGAAGGGCGCGGCGATCTCGTGCGAAGCCCCGGTCGCCAGCAGGTGGGCGTAAAGCCGTCCAGACCCCGGCGTCGCCTTGAACCCGCCGTAGCACCAGCCGCCGTTCAGATAGAGCCCATCGATCGGCGTCATCCCGATGATCGGCGAGCCGTCGAAGCTCATGTCGGTCGTTCCCGCCCAGCAACGCAGCATCCGCAGCCGGCTCATCGCCGGGATCAGGCTGATCGCCTGGGCGGCGACCTCCTCGATACGATGCGGCGAGCCGCGCTGCGAATACGTCGGGTAGTGGTCCGGATCGCCGCCCACCACCATCTCGCCCTTGTCCGACTGGCTGATATAGGCGTGGATCGACTGCGACATGACCACGGTGTCCAGCATCGGCTTGACCGGTTCCGACACGAACGCCTGAAGCAGGTGCGACTCGATGGGCAGTTTCAGCCCCGCCAGGCCCGCCACCAGTCCGGAGCTTCCGGCCACGCAGATTCCCACCCGCGCCGCGCCGATCTCGCCCCGCGTGGTCTTCACACCGGTGACCTTGCCGCCGGTGATGACGAAGCCGGTCACCTCGCAGTTCTGGATCACGTCGACGCCGAGGGCGTCGGCGGCGCGGGCGTAACCCCAGGCCACCGCATCGTGACGCGCCGTTCCGCCGCGCTTCTGGATCAGGCCGCCAAAGATCGGGAAGCGGGCGTCCGGCGACATGTTGAGCAGCGGAACCAGGCGCGCCACCACCTCGCGGGTCATCAGTTCGGCGTCGATGCCCGCGCAGCGCAGCGCGTCGCCACGCTCGGCGAGTTTCACCATGTCGGCGTCGGAATGGCCCAGGAACACCGCGCCGCGCTGGCTGAACATCAGGTTGTAGTTGAGCTCGTCACTCAAGGTCTCCCAGGTCTTCAGGGAGAATTCCAGCAGCCGCTGAAGCTGAGGCTGCCGATAGTTGGAGCGCACGATGGTGGTGTTGCGGCCGGTGTTTCCGCCGCCGATCCACGATCGCTCGAGCACGGCGACCGAGCGGACGCCGTGGGTTTTGGCCAGGTAGTAGGCCGTCGCGAGGCCATGCCCGCCACCGCCGATGACGATGACATCGTAGTGGCCGCGTGGCTCCGCGTCGCGCCAATGGCGGGACCAACCCTTCTGGCCATCCAGACCGGCGCGCAGCAGGGAGAGCGCAGAGAATCTCCTCATGCGCATCGCCTAGCCGGCTTTGCGGTCTTGTCGCACCAAGAAAAATCGCATGGGTCATCGACGTTTGGTCATTCGGCGCCGGCCGTCCCGACAGCGCATTCCCCCTCCCCCGACCGGCCGCGCCGAGCTAAAGGGGCGGCGACGATCTGGAGGGAACGCGCGATGAGTGGCGACAACCTGACGGGCCGACCCCGGGCCGCGCTCGACCTCGCCCGGTTCCCGCGGCGCCGGTACACGCCCTACGCCACCGTCATCGAACCCCTGGCCAACCTCACCCGCCTCCTCTCAGGAGCCGCCGGCGGGGGCCCGAACCTGTGGATCAAGCGCGATGACACGCTTGGCCTGGCGGCCGGGGGCAACAAGACGCGAAAGCTGGAATTCCTGGTCGCCGACGCCCTCGCGCAGGGCGCCGACACGCTGGTGACCTGCGGCGCGCCGCAATCCAACCACTGCCGCCTCACCCTGGCCGCCGCGGCGCGCGAGGGCCTCAGGTGCCGGCTGGTTCTCGAAGAGCGCGTCGCCGGAACCTACGACCCCAAGGCCAGCGGCAACAACTTCCTGTTCGGCCTGCTGGGCGTGGAGCGCGTCACCGTCGTTCCCGCGGGCGCCGACCTGATGGCCGCGATGGAGACGATGGCCGGCGACCTGCCGGCGGCGGGACGCAAGGCCTACATCATCCCGGGCGGCGGTTCGAACACCGTGGGCGCCCTGGGCTACGTGGCGTGCGCGGACGAGCTCATTGCCCAGACCTTCGACCGGGGCCTCGCCCTCGACCACATCGTCACCCCCAGCGGCAGCGCCGGCACCCACGCCGGCCTGCTGGTGGGCCTGCTCGGACGCCGGTCGGGGATCCCGGTCACCGGCGTCAACGTCAGCCGCCCGCGCGCTCAGCAGGAGGCCAACGTCCACGCCCTGGCCAGCGCCACCGCCGCTTCGCTCGGCCTCGAGGGCGCCGTCCCGCGTGAGGCGGTGACCTGCCTGGATGAATGGGTCGGGCCCGGCTATTCCCTGCCGACTCCCGAAATGATCGAAGCGGTGCGCCTGCTGGCCCGCCACGAGGGCGTGCTCCTCGATCCGGTCTACACCGGCAAGGCCATGGCCGGGCTGATCGAGCTGGTTCGCCGGGGCCACTTCCAGCCTGGTGAGAACGTCCTCTTCCTGCACACCGGCGGCTCGCCGGCCCTCTTCGCCTATCAGGACATTCTGCGGGAATGACCGTGAGCCCTACTTCGACAAAGCGCATCGTCGGGGTCATCGGCGGCATGGGACCGGCCGCGACGGTGCACTTCATGGCCAGGGTGCTCGACCTCACACCCGCCCAGAGCGATCAGGATCATCTGCGCCTGATCGTCGACAACAACGGGGCGGTCTTCAACCGCAACGCCGCCATCGGCGGGACCGGTCCGTCGCCGGCCCCCGTTCTGGTGTCGATGGCGCGGGGACTGGAGCGCGCCGGCGCCGAGATGCTGGTCATGCCTTGCAACACCGCTCACGCCTTCGCGGGCGCCATCCGGGCGGCCAGCGACCTGCCCTTCATCGACCTCATCGAAGCCGCCTCCGACGAAGCCGCCGCCCACCAGGCCTCGCGGGTCGGCGTTCTTGCGGCCGACGGCTGTCTGCAGGCCGGCCTCTACCAGCACGCGCTCACCCACCGCCGCGTCACGCCCGTCCTTCTCGAACCCCGCGCCCAGACGCGGTTCATGGGGCTGCTCTCCGCCATCAAGGCCGGCGACGGCGGGCCGGCGGTGCGCGCCGGCATGAAGGTGCTGGCCGACGACCTCGTGGCCGCGGGCGCGGAAGCCCTGGTGGCCGGCTGCACGGAGGTTCCGCTGGTCCTCGGCCCGGAGGATGTCGCGGTTCCCCTCACCGATTCCCTCGACGCGCTCGCCCGCGCGACCATCGCCGCGGCGACCAGGGCCCCTCAGGGTCACGCCCGATGAACGCCTTCCGAGGAGCGACCGATCATGATCGATATCAATGGCATCGCCCACGTGCAGCTGAGCGTGCGCGATTTCAAGGCAAGCCGGGATTTCTACTACTGGCTGCTGCATCAGACGTTCGGGATGACCATCCAGTATGACAGCGACCAGACGTTCTATTGCATCGGTGGGCGCACCGGCCTGCTGATCACGCCGGCCGATCCGGAGCTTTCCGCCGCCGGCTTCGACCAGCGTCGCGTCGGCCTGCATCACCTGTGCTTCCGCCTGCGCTCCAACGCCGACGTCGAGACCCTGCACCAGGCGCTGGTCGAACGCGCCGACGTGCCGATCCTGCGGGCGCCCGAAACCGGCTCCTGGGCCCCCGGCTACTATTCCGTGCTCTTCGAGGATCCCGACGGCATCCGCCTCGAGGCCAACCACGTCCCCGGCCGCGGCAACCTCGATGTCATCGGCGACGGCCCACCCCTGAACCACCGCGACTACGGGCGGTAAGAGCCGCCTCTCCTCCCCCGCTGGGGGAGGGAGACCCCGAAGGGGTGGAGGGGGCGAAGCTGCGTGAGCGTCGCCCGGTCGGCCCCCATCCCCTCCCCCGCCGGCGCGGGGGCGGTACATCCCCCAGAGGGGGAAG
>Ga0302314_10012167_pt1 | contig 14925 bp, 11 predicted proteins | sample III_Palsa_N2_3_FD_200533 | JGI IMG/M metagenome (GOLD analysis project Ga0302314, IMG submission 200533) | Peat permafrost microbial communities from Stordalen Mire near Abisko, Sweden - III_Palsa_N2_3 | ecosystem: Environmental > Terrestrial > Soil > Palsa > Peat permafrost | place: Sweden... | reverse complement strand
TCTCGATTTCGAGTTGGTGGACCCCGCGTGACGCGTAGAGGCCAGCCATCGCGAGGTGCTCGGCGGAAGATAGGAGCCCAAAGGCGGATTGGATGGTGGACTCCACTTTTTGGCTCTTGCTCTTGGAGGCTTCGCGGAAGAGCTCGACGCCGTGGTGGAGGAGCATCTTGAGATCGCCGCCGGAGTCGGGCTCGATGAGTGAGATGACCGCGGAGGCACGCTGAAGGTGATGGAAGGCCTTGGTGAGGAGCTTGCGGTTGTGCTTTTTCTCCTTCTTGGCGGCGTGCTTCTCGTCTTTCTCCGCTTGCTTCTGCTCTTTCGCGGCGCGCTTGTCCTCGCGGGTCCTGTCAGCTGCTTCTTTCAGTACGAGATCCGTAGAGATGTGCTTTGCAGCCTTCTTCGCGTGCTTTTTCGCGGCGTGTTTTGCTTCTTTCGAAGCGTGCTTTTTCGCGGCGTGTTTTTTGGCAGCGTGCTTGGCCGCCTTCGCCGCGTGCTTTTTGGCAGCGTGCTTGATGAGCGCGGCGGGGCGCTTGACCGCGAAAGCTTTGGAACTGGATGCGCCGGTGCTGGGTACGAGATTGGTCGCCATGCTGGATTGGATGCAGTTGGCGGCGCTGAGGGTGAATTTATGGGGCGAGGAAGATCGCAAGGGCACGCTCGAGGCGGACGCCGCGGGAGGCTTTGAACAGGACGGCGTCGCCGGGATGGATAGATTCGCGGAGCCACGCTCCGGCTTCCTCGGTTGTAGCGAAAAAAACCGCTTCGCTACCACAGTCGCGGGCGGCAGCGACGAGGTGCTCGGCCTGGCCGCGTACGCCGACGACGAGGGAGACCCCGCGTTCAGCCATGTGGCGGCCGCAGGCAGCGTGGAGAGCGGAGGCTTCGGGACCGAGTTCGAGCATCTCTCCGGCAACGACGACATGGCGCTTGGCGGAAGTCGCGAGGAGGGCGTCGACCATTGCGTCGAGGGCGCGGGGGTTGGAGTTGTAGCTGTCGTTGACGATCTTCGCGCCGTGGGCTTCGACCAGCTCGCCGCGCCGGTCGCCGGGCTCGAGGGTGGCGAGGGCGGCGGCACACTCGGCGAGGCTCATGCCCGACTCGACGCCGACGGCTATGGCCGCGAGAGCGTTCGAGACGTTGTGGCGGCCGAGGAGCTTGAGGCGGATCTCGTGCTCGAGACCGCGCGCGGAGGCGGTGAAGAGGATGCCGCCGAAGCCGAGGTCGGTGATGGCACGGGCGTGGACCTTGGCGGTGAGATCGACGCCGAAGGAGGTGACGCGATTGGAGATGCCGCGAGCGAAGGAGGCGACGTACGGATCGTCGGCGTTCAAGAAGGCGCGGCCGTTGAGTGGGAGGGCCTGGACCAGCTCGTATTTGGCCATCGCGATACCGACGATTCCGGTGGGAAAGTGCTCGAGGTGGACCGGTGCGACGTTCGAGACGACGGCCCAGTCGGGTTCGGCGATCTTGGCGAGGGCGGCGATCTCGCCCGCATGGTTCATGCCGAGTTCGACGACGGCGACCTCGTGGGCGGGCTCCAGCTTGAGGAGCTGGAGCGGGAGGCCGAAGCCGTTGTTGAGGTTTCCCTGGGACTTGAGGACGCGGAAGCGGGCGGAGAGGACCTGGGCGATCGCTTCTTTGGTGGTAGTCTTTCCGGCCGAGCCGGTGACGGCGATGACGCGCTTGCCCCAGGTGCGGCGGACGGCGTGGGCGAGCTTCTGGAGCGCGTTCAGGACGCAATCGTCGCAGTCGTCAGGGACGCGGATGAGCTTGCAGGGGTCGACGCGTTCGGGCTCGTCGGGCGCTAGCCAGCGCTGGCTGACGACGGCGGCGACGGCTCCGTTGGCGAGAGCGGCTTCGACGAAGTCATGGCCGTCGACGCGATCGCCTTTGACGGCGAAGAAGAGCTCGCCATCAGCGATGGTGCGGGAGTCGATGGAGTAGCCGAGGGCTTCGGCGTAGGTGGTGAAATCGCCTTCGGCGTGGAGGATGTCGGCGATCTGTCCGAGCGTCAACTTCAATGAGTCACCTCGTCTGCTCTTTGGGTACGTGGGACGGAGAAGGCTGATCGCCAACCACTGGATCAAGTTCGGCGAGGACTTCGGCGGCAACGGCTGCGTCGTCGAAGGGGATGGTGCGGTCGGCGAGAATCTGGATGCGCTCGTGGCCCTTTCCGGCAATCAACACGATGTCGTTGGGAGACGCGGAGCGGATGGCGATCTCGATGGCGCCGCGACGGTCGGGCTCGACGATGCAGGTGGCGCCGGTGGATTCGACACCGACGAGAGCCTGCGCGAGGATGGCGTCGGGATCTTCGGTGCGCGGGTTGTCGCTGGTGAGGAGGACGAGGTCGCTGAGCTCGCCTGCGGCGCGGCCCATCTTGGGACGCTTGGTCTTGTCGCGGTCGCCGCCGCAGCCGAAGAGGGTGATGACTTTGCCCGGCGGCGTTTGCGTGGAGACGAGCTCGCGGGCGAGGGTGATGAGGTTGCGCAGGGCGTCGTCGGTGTGGGCGTAGTCGACGACCACGGTTATGCCGCTCGTCGAGGGCACGACCTGGAAACGGCCGGGGACTTGCGGGAGTGCGGCGGCTCCGGCGACGATCTCATCGAGCGTGAGCCCGCGTGCCCAGGCTGCTGCTGCGGCGGCGAGGAGATTGTAGACGTTGACGCGACCGGTGAGCGGCGAGACGATCTCGACTTCGCCTTCCGGCGTGGCCATGCGGAAGCGGGTCTCTCCGGCGCGCATGGTGATGGAGTGAGCGCGAAAGTTGGCCGTGTCTGCGAGGCCGTAGGTGAGGAGTTGCGCGTGATGCGCGGCGGTGGCGACGTGGGCGGCGATGCGCTGGCCGTAGGGGTCGTCGAGGTTGACGACGGCGACGCGGGGCGCGGGTGCGCCGACCCCGTCGAAGAGCCTGCGCTTGGCCGCGAAGTAGGCCTCCATGGTGCCGTGGTAGTCGAGGTGGTCCTGAGTCAGGTTGGTAAAGATCGCCACGTCAACGGGGATGCCCCAGACGCGCTCCTGCTCGAGGGCGTGGGAGGACATCTCCATGACAGCCTCCGTGGCGCCGAGGCGAACGCCGTCGGCGAAGATCGCGAGGATGTCGCGGGACTCGGGCGTGGTGTGGGCGGAGGGCCGCGTCTCGGGGCCGACGTGGTACTCGATCGTGCCGAGGAGGACCGAGGCGTTGCCAACGCTGCGCAGGAGGGACTCGACGAGGAAGGCGGTGGTGGTCTTGCCGTTGGTGCCGGTGACGGCGGTGAGGGCGAGGCGGCGTTCGGGATGATCGAAGATCGCAGCGGAGGCGTGGGCGAGGGCGCGGCGGCCATGTTGGACTAAGGCTGCGGGGATGCTGGGGTGCTGCTCGGCGAGGCGGTCGAAGGACTCGCGGGAGTCAGTGAGGATGGCTGCGGCTCCGCGCTCGAGGGCGGCGGCGATGTAGTGGTTTCCGTCGGTTGATTCGCCATGCATCGCGACGAAGAGATCGCCGGGATTCACCTGGCGCGAGTCGTAGGCGACGCCGGTGAGGGCGACGGAAGGACCGCGGCGGGCGATGACATCGACCTCGTCGAATACAGTGTTGCATTCCATAAAGTGATCTTATTTTAGAGCGGCGAATCGAGGCGAAAAGGGCCAGCTAACGGCTAAATCGGACGGCCACTTCGGTTCCGGCAGGGACCATCGTTCCGGCTGCGGGAGCCTGCTGGCGGGCGAGGCCGCTGCCGAGGGGTTCTACGCGGAGGCCGAGCTTTCCAGCTTGCTCGATGACCGTGCGCAGAGGCGCGCCCTCGAAGGAGGGGACGGCGATTCGGCTGCGGGAGTCGACCACGATGGAGCCATTGCCGCGCGACTGGGAGGCGGGGTCGACTTTTGGTGCGTTCAGTGCCAAGGTGTTTGTGTTCGCGTCGGGCATGGTGGAGGAGGTGCCACCGTTGGCTCGAAATGCGGCTAAAACCTTGGCTGGTAAGAGGTCGACGATCCTGTCCTTGACGGGGCCTTTGAAGGCGAGACGGGCGTGCTTCTCGGGGTCGGATTCGGTTGCGGCGTTGAGAGCTGCTGCATCCTGCGACGACGGGGTGGGCTGCGGGGAGCGGAGCGGGTCGTCGGCGGGAAGGTTGTTGACGTCGGCGAGCATGGCGTCCAGGTCGCCGGTGTTCTCGTTGGGCGAGTCGTCGAAGACGTTGTCCTTCTGGCTGGCGGCGATGAGCTCCTTGGGGGTCTTCAGCGGCTGATCGTGGGGGACGCCGAGATACTCGAGGACCTGCTGGGCGACTTCGGCGAAGACGGGCGCGCTGGCGGCTCCGCCGTAGTGGGAGACTGCGGATCCGGCAGTGGGGGTGTCGATCACGACGGCGACCGAGATGGCGGGATTGCTGACCGGCGCAAAGCCTGCGAAGCTCGCCACCAGCTTCGTGTGGGAGTAGGTGTGGGTCGCGACGTCGATCTTCTGTGCGGTGCCGGTCTTGCCCGCCGAGCTATAGCCATTAAGTTTCGCGAGGCTGCCGGTGCCTTCGGTCACGATGCCCTGCATCATGCTGCGCATCTTGGCGCTGGTGAGTTCTTTGATGACGCGATGGGACCCGTCGGGAAGCTGCGCGGGGAGCTGGTTCTCCGGGCGGAAGGCGATGGGCTGGAGGCGCGGATCGCCCTTCATGTTGTCGGTCGATTCGAGCAGGATGTGCGGCGGCATGTAGACACCGCCGTTGGCGATGGTGCTGACCATGGTCACAAGCTGGACAGGCGTGACGCCGACCTCCTGGCCGATGGCCATCGAGAGGATGCTGGTCGCGCCCCACTTTTTGGGCGAGCGCAGCAGACCGCGTGTCTCGCTGGGCAGCTCGATGCCGGAGCGCTCGCCGAAGCCGAAGCCGCGCATGTAGTCGTAGAACTTCTGGTTGCCGAGCTTGAGCGCCATCTTGGCCGCGCCGACGTCGCTCGAGTGCTCGAGCGCGTACTGCACGGTGACCACGCCGAAGTGGTCGCTGTGGTCGTCGTGCAGGGTGCGGCCGTACATGGTCATGGCGCCGCCCTGGCAGTCGACCATATCGGTTGGCTCGACGCCTGCTGCATCGAGTGCCGCTGCGTACGTGACCAGTTTGAAGGTTGAGCCGGGCTCGTAGACGTCTGAAACAGCCAGGTTGGTGAGGGAGCCGGGAAGCATGTGGCGGGAGTCGTTGGGGTTGAAGCGCGGCGAGACGGCGAGGGCGAGGATCTGGCCGGTGTGGGGGTCCTGTACGACGACAGTGCCGTGGAGCGCCTGGGTCTTCTCCATCTGCGCGTCGAGGGCGCGCTCAGCCATGTACTGGATGTTGGCGTCGATGGAGAGGACGAGGTTTTCGCCGGGCTGTGGCTGGCTCTCTTCGCTGCCGAGGACGTGGCGTTTGGCGTCGAGCTGGGTGAGCATGTGGCCGGGCTCGCCGTGCATGTCGTCGTCGAACTGGCGCTCGAGGCCGCCGAGGCCGGTGTCGTCGGTGCCGACGTACCCGAGGACCTGTGCGGCGAGATCGTTGTTCGGGTAGAAGCGCTTGAACTCTTTCTGGATATAAACGCCGCGCAGGTTCAACTCGCGAACACGGTTGGCGGTGTCGGCGTCGAGACGGCGACCGACCCACGCGAAGTTACGCGAGGCCGTGAAGCGGGCGAGGATCTGCTGCTGCGAGGTGAAGTTGTCCTGCGGATCGTTGTGAACGATCTTCGCGAGAAGCTGGGCGGCGTTGGCGCGGTTGTCGCCAAGCTCGGACGGTACGGCATAGACCGAGTCGACCAGGACGGTCATGCCGAGCTCGCGGAGATTGCGGTCGTAAAGGACGCCTCGGCGTGGGGCGACCTCAAAAGTGCGCTGCTGCTGGCGGGCGGCACGCTCGACGAAATCGGAGTGACGGATGACCTGAAGCCAGAAGAGACGCAGGCAGATGGCGCAGGTCCAGAAGACGAAAAAAAGCGCCACGTAGGTGAACCGAATCCTCCGGATGGGAGCGGTAAGGGTCTGCCGTGGCGCTTGCTTCATGATTGGTCCCACTTCTATCTATAGGCTGTCTGGGCGGAGCGTCCTCTGGTCGTGCGAGGTTGGAACGGTCTGGTAACGGGCCTGAATGTTGAGATTGATTTCGGAAAAGGTTAGTAGATTGACAGAACGGGGGCGGTGGTCTGCGCGAGCACGGGGGCGCCGGGACCGGCAGCTTCGTTCTCGGCGCGGACAACCTGTCCGGGCTGCGGCGTGTCGAGGCCGAGCTGGCGGGCGATGCGGTCGATGCGGCCGGGATCCGTGAGCTGCGCCTCGGTGAGGCGGAGCTGGCGGTTCTGTTCGCGAAGCTGTTCGACCTGCGCCTTCTGGGTCTCGACGTGGTAGCCGATCTCGATGGAGGTGAAGTGCTGCCAGACGTAGACCATCACCATGAGGAAGAGCATGCTCATGACGGTCGCGAAGGTGCGCATCTCGCGGCGGCGCTCGGGGTCGTCGGCCTTGACGATGCGGCTGTTGTCGATGTGCTTGGTAAAGAAGACTTCGGGCGTGGGGCCGCGGCGGGCGCGAAGCTGCGTCTCGTACAGGCTGCGGTTGCGCTCGGCGACGCTTTGGGTGCGGCTGCGTGCGGGGCGGGTCGCGGGGACAAGCGTGGGCCGGTTGCCCATCGTGTCCATCTCCGCCATTGAGGTTGTCATCGTCGCCATTGCCGTCTCCCTGCCTGGTTCAAAGTCCGGACCCAAGGGGTCTCGGATAAAAAGGTAGTTGCTGCTGGTGCTGCGGTACACGTCCCTCTGGCTTACTCTCCGGTTGCGATCCGGGCCGGGATCGCTAGAGGAGGAGGGGACTTTTTGGTACAAGGGTGTCTTTCGCCTGAAAGCACGGTGGGACGACCCCGGCCCGATCCTGCGGTCTCAAAAAAAATGCTCTGCGAGACCTAACGTTTGTACTTCCCGCCTGCGCCTTTCCCGTCTCTACGGGTATCCATGGCTAACTTCTCTGCGGCACGGAGTTTGGCGCTTCTGCTGCGGGGATTTCTCAACTCTTCCTGCTCCGAAGCCACAACCGGCTTCTTCGTCAGGACCTCGAACGTCTTGTCCCGCCCGGCATCGCGGAACACATCTTTGACCAGCCGGTCTTCGAGCGAGTGGAAGCTGATCAAGACCAGCCTGCCACCCGGTTTGAGGAGAGAGGGCGCGCTCTTGAGCAGCGACTGGATCTCTCCCAACTCGTTATTTACGCGAATCCGGAGTGCTTGAAAGGTTCGAGTCGCGGGATGAATCTTGTCGCCTTTCATTGATGGGGCCGCGGCCGATACGATCTGCGCTAGTTCCGCTGTGGTCGTAATCGGCCGGGCCCGCACAATGGCTCTGGCGATTCTCCGCGATCTCCTTTCCTCTCCGAATTCGTAAATCAGGTCGGCGAGTTCGTTTTCGTCTTCCTGATTTACCACTTGCTCGGCCGTCTCGCCGCTGCGCGTATCCATACGCATGTCCAGCGGTCCGTCGGACCGAAAACTGAATCCTCTGTGCGCCTCGTCGAGTTGGAGGCTGCTGACGCCGAAGTCGGCGAGCAGGCCGTCGAGCGAGTTGGGCTCGAGCGCGCTGGCCGCTTCTGAAAACGCTCGCGGCTCGAAGACCACTTCCGGCATCTCGGGGCCAAGCTCCTCGGCTAACTCTGCGAGCCGGGCTTTGGCCTTGGCCATCGCCTCGGGATCGCGATCGAAGCCGATCAGCTTGCCCTTGCCGCCCAGTCGTCGAGCGATTGCTGATGAATGCCCGGCGAGGCCGAGCGTCGCATCGGCGATCACTCCGCCAGGACGCACATTGAGGTACTGCAAAACTTCATCTAAAAGAACCGGCACATGCTGCGGTTTGTTCATCTCGTACCGCCTTCTGTGCTCCCCCTGGAGGGCTCGTGCGTGTGAATCAAAACTTGTTTGCTGCTAGAGCCCAAAATCCGAGAGCGTCTTCTGTTCGTCTTCGGTGAGCGGCGCCATCTGCGCCTTGAAGCCCTCGTGGTTCAGAACCTCGAGATACGTCTGCTTGCCGAAGACCACAACCTCTTCCGTAACTTTGGCCGACTCCCGCAATAACTGCGGCAGCAAAACCCTTCCCTGCGTGTCCATCTCGGCCATCTGGCCGTAGTAGCTGGTGATATCGAGGAACTTCTGTTTGGCGGGATTCATGGACGGAATCTGCGCCAGCTTTTCCTCGATCTTTTCCCATTCCTTCAGCGGGTAAATCTCTGCCCGCTTTCCATCCTTGCTGGTGATGTAAAACCGCTTGTCGTAGATCTCATCCACCCGGCTCTTGAAGTCGGCCGGGATCTTGAGTCGGCCTTTTTCGTCGACGCGAGCTGGATGATTTCCGCGAAACATAAATCCTCTTTGCACTGGAGGGCCTGGTTTGAGCTTTCCGGGGTAACATGAGCTCAGATTCGAGGTCAGCTACTCCCTTTTGTTCCACTTTTGACCACATCCATCCCCATCCTGACCCAGTGACCCTATGAAGTAAAGGGCAAAATTCCAAAAAACGTACTACTTTGGTGGAATTCCCGGGACGGAATGTGGAAAAAGCAGCCGCTAGTGTCCGCGGATCAGAGAAACGCTATATGTAGTGTTGGTCGTGGCGGTACAAGGCAACTTCCCTGCTTGCACGAGCGGAAAGCATCTGTTAGGCGAAGTAAAAGCGAAAGTCGCCTAAGACCATCATAGGGTCAATGCCAGGCAACCCCAAAGATATCCCTATAAAAGCCCAAAGAATAATGTCCTGCCGGACGGGGCCCCTGCGCGGGCGGCGGTCCCTTCGGGACAGGTGATTGCTTCGCGTGGTTGTGACAGAAGATTGTGCCGACCAGCGGGAGGAGCGACGCGAAGCTTCCACACACCACGAAGTGGTCGCCGCCCGCGCAGGGCGCCTTTAAGCTTTTTGAGAGACGGCTTTTTGTCGGATCGGCTTAAGCGTGCCCTTTCGCTGCAGCAACCAGATCAGATACCAGAGCACGGCGAGGTTGATGACGAAGATAGCAACGCGGATAGCGCTGGGGCGCATGACGAGCTCGAAGAGCTCCCAGGGAACAAAGGAGACGGTGAGGATGAGGGTGAGGTACTCGGCCCAGGTGCGCTCGAGCAGCAGGCCGATGCCCTCGGTGAGCGCGACGGCAGAGTAGCCGAACGTAGCAAAACCGATCTGGCGGAGGCGGTGGGCGTCGATCAGGTCAATCTTGTCGAGGACCAGGGCGACGGCCTTGCTGTCGGTATCGAAGCGAAGCGCGGTGGCGAGGCGGAGGGCGGCGTCGCCGAGATCCTTGTGCAGGAAGTGGACAGCACCCACGCCGAGCGAAAAGAAGAAGGCGCACTTGGCCAGTTTGAAGATGGCGATCAGCAGCAGGCCGCTGTCGTGGACCTTGGCGCTGGCTTCCTCCTGCGGTGCCTCTTCGGGCAGCAGATGTGGGGAGTTGGGCGAGGTCTTTTCCATGAGCGTTGTCCATAGTTGACGGGCTATGGGAGGAAATGTCAACGCCGGGTGACTTGCAGGGCAGGCGCGGAGAGCGTGTTCCTCGCGCGCTATGCGCTGGCTTCAGGTCGCAGAGGGATAAGAGTCGCTCGGCAGGAGATGCACGCTCGGAGTTTTCAGGAAGCGCTAATACAGTTTGTTCGCAATCGGGAATCAACCGCATCAATTCGTAGATAGCGCAATCCACCCTACAACGGTGGACGTAGAGTCAATGAGTGCTTGAACGGAAAGCACACGGACCACGCAGTTCGAGAGGAATGCATGATGATGAAACAGAGAGTTCTGGCAGCACTGGCAACCGTAGCACTGGCCTTCACGTCGCTTCAGGCACATGCACAGAAGGATCCGGATGTCGGCGGCGCAGCGATGTATGCGAACAAGACGATCGTGGCGAATGCAGTCAACTCGCCAATTCACAAGACCCTGGTTGCGGCGGTCAAGGCTGCGGGTCTGGTCGATACGCTGAATAGCGCTGGACCGTTCACGGTCTTCGCGCCGACCGACGATGCCTTTGCGAAGCTGCCTGCGGGCACGGTCGACAACCTGGTCAAGCCAGAGAACAAGGACACGCTGGTGAAGATCCTCACGTACCATGTCGTGCCGGGCAAGATCAGCTCCAAGCAGTTGATGAAGATGATCAAAAAAGGCGGCGGCAAGGCCATGCTGAAGACCGTCCAGGGCGAAGACCTGACCGCGAGCATGATGGGCGACAGCATTATGCTGACCGATGCGAAGGGTGGGATGGCGACCGTAACGACGACCGATGTCTTCCAGTCGAATGGTGTGATCCATGTGATCGATACGGTACTGATGCCTTAATGCTCGCAACGCTGTACGCAACAACGTTGATCGCATGAAAGACACATGGGGCGCCTCTTCGGAGGCGCCCTCTGATTTTGCACCGAAGAGCAAGGCGGTACGCTACGCTGGCTATGAGAGTTGAAAGAGGCTTGCCATGCACCACATCTACCGCGCCGAGCAATGGCTTCCCTTTCCGGTCGATCTGGTCTTCAGCTTCTTTGCGAATCCCGGGAATCTGCCGCGGTTGATGCCGGCGTGGCAGAAGGCGCGCATCGAAAAGGCGGTGTATGCGGCGCCACCAGCACGACTGGGTGGAGCAACGGGGCTGCTGCTTCAGGGAACCGTTGCGGGAGTGGGCACGCGAATGACGATCAGTTTTCGACCGTTTCCCTTCTCGCCGGTGCGTGTGCCGTGGGATGCGGAGATCACGGAGTTCGTATGGAACGAACACTTCTGCGATGTGCAGCATCGAGGCCCGTTCTCGTATTGGAGGCATTGCCATCGGCTGACTGCGGTGAGTCGGCTGGGCGGGACGGGAACGCGATCTGACGGTACGCTGCTGCGGGACGAGGTGGAGTATGCGCTACCGTTGGGCAAGCTGGGAGAGCTTGCCAACGAGCTGTTCGTGGCGCAGCAGATGAAGAGCATCTTCGCTCATCGCCAGGCACGAACAGCGACGCTGCTGCCGCTTGCGGTTGGGGCGCGGTAGACGAGCCGCTTAGAAGCGGACGTCGCGATAGAAGATGCAGTGGGTCTCCAGGTACCACGAAGCGAAGAATAGAAGCGCCATGCCGACGGTGGTCCAGAGGAAGAGGCGTACGGGAAGCGTGGCGGTAAGACCGGGCTCGGCGGCGGGATGCAATTGAAGTTTGTCCATTGATGTGCGAGCAGTCTCTGGCTTGGGGCGGTTCGTGAGGCGCTGTCCGCCTCTGACCGTGCGCTCGTCTTCGCGAAAGATCAGGCCAGCCACCAAGGCGATGCAGGCCGCAAGGGCGAGCAAAGCGATGGCATCCCACAGGCGGTCATCGACGGTGCGGCCTGGCACCAGGAATGCGGTGTGGAAGACAGCGTAGAGCGAGAGGATCGAGAGCACCAGGGCGATCGGCTTGGCGATCTCGACCAGCATCATTGCCTCTCTTGATGAAACCTCTAGTGAGCCACCATACGCTTGCTCTGGATGGAGGCGATGTACGGGCGGGCGCGGTCAAAGGCGGCCTCGGCGGTGAGGCCATACTTGGCGCGCAAGGCCTCGGGCTTGCCGTGCTCGATGAAGTCGTCGGGCCAGCCGACCCGCAGCACGGGTACAGTCAGTTCGAGTTCGTTGACCGTCTCGAGGATCGCCGAGCCGAAGCCACCCGCGAGAACATGATCTTCGAACGTGATGAGCAGCCCTGCGCGATGGCCGAACTGATCGACGCAGGTGCGGTCAATAGGCTTGGCGAAGCGCGGGTTAATGACCGCGACCGACAGGCCTTCCTGCTCGAACATGCGGGCGAGGCGCTGGGCTTCGGGCAACATGGCGCCGAGACCGAAGATGGCGATGTCGTTGCCGTCCTGAATCGTCTCGGCCTTGCCAATGGCGAGGGCGATGGGCTCCTCTTTGACGGCGACACCGGGACCAGTCCCGCGTGGGTAGCGAATGGCCGAGGGGCCGTCGTGCAGCATGGCGGTGTACATCATGTCCTGCAGCTCGTCCTCGTCCTTGGGGTTCATATGGATGATGTTGGGGACGCCGCGCAGATAGCTGATGTCGAAGAGGCCGTGGTGCGTGGGACCGTCGTCGCCGCTGAGGCCGCCGCGATCCATGCAAAAGATGACGGGCAGGTTCTGCAGGCAGACGTCGTGGACGATCTGATCGAAGGCGCGCTGCAGGAAGGTGGAGTAGATGGCACAGACGGGCCTGAAGCCCTTGGTGGCCATACCCGCGGCAAAGAGCACGGCATGCTCTTCGGCGATGCCGACGTCGAAATACCGCGTGGGGTGCAGCGGACGGAAGAGGTCGAGCGCCGTGCCGTTGGGCATGGCGGCTGTGATCGCGACGACTTTCGGGTTCATCGTAGCCAGCTTCGAGAGCGACTCGGCGAAGACCTCGGAGTAAGTCTTCTGACCGGTGGGCTTGGTCTCGCCGGTCATGGCGTCGTAGGGTCCAAGGCCATGAAACTTCTTCTGCTTCTCGACAGCGGGCTGAAAGCCGCGGCCCTTCTGCGTGATCGCGTGCAGCACGACCGGCCTGTTCTGCTGCTTGAGGAATTTGAACGTCTCGATGAGATTGCCGAGGTTGTGGCCATCGATGGGGCCGTAGTAGCTGAGACCGAACTCTTCGAACAACATGCCCGGACCAATAAGGCCCTTGGCCGCTTCTTCGGCCTTGCGCGCAATGTGCGCGGCGGTCTTGCCGCCGAAGCGCTGCAGCAGGCCGGTGGCACGATCATGCAGGCCAGCGAAGGTTGGGTTGGTGACGATCTTGTGGAAGTACTCGGCGATGGCGCCGACGTTCTTGTCGATGGACCATGCGTTGTCGTTCAGCACGACGATCATGCGCTTGGTCTGGGCCGCGATGTTGTTAAGCGCCTCAAACGAGATGCCGTTGGTGAAGGCGGCATCCCCTGCAAGGGCGACGATGTGTTCCTTGCCGCCTGCGAGATCGCGCGCGACGGCCATGCCGAGAGCGGCGCTAAGGGCCGTGCCCGCATGACCAGCCCCAAAGCTGTCGTGTTCGCTTTCGGTGCGGAGCATGAAGCCATTGAGGCCGCCAGGTTGGCGAATGGTGTGGAAGCGATCTTCGCGGCCCGTAAGCAGCTTATGGACGTAGGCCTGATGGCTGACATCGAAGACGAAGCTGTCCTGCGGCGTATCGAAGACGACGTGCATCGCGATCGTCAGTTCGACGACACCGAGATTGGGTCCGATGTGGCCGCCGGTCTTGGCGACCGAGATGATCAGGCGCTCGCGGATCTCCGCAGCCAATGCTTCGAGCTGGGGCAGGGATAGCTTCTTGACGTCAGCAGGAGATTTGATCGATTTGAGAATGCTGCTCATTGCTTACCAATCTGCCGCCACCTTCTGCGACCATGTGGTTTCTACGAGCTGGAGAGCGCCACGGCCGGATGCGGTCGGCAAAGGCCGGGACGGCACAGGTGCCTTGGGCCAATAGCCTCTTAGTATATCAACTCTTAAGACGCGAAGAATGAAAAGAGGTCACGCCGACAAGGAAGTTCCTGCGTTGTGCAATAAGGTGGAGGCGCAGTTGTTGTGTGCTGAAGTAGACATTGTGGGCGATGCCAAGAGGTTTTACTCGGCCATGCCTTCGACGACGGCTTGCGATGGGCGCTCGCTTTCGAACGCGCCCTCCCAACGAGCGATGATGACGCTGGCCAGGCAGTTGCCGACGACGTTGATCATGGTGCGTGCCATGTCCATCAAGGCATCGATGCCGAGGATGACGAAGATGGGTTCGGTGGGCAGACGAAAGCTCGCGGCGGTGGCCAGCAGGACGACCAGAACGGCGCGCGGAACGCCAGCAACTCCCTTGCTGGTGAGGACCAGAGTACCCATCATCAACAACTGCTCGGCCAGCGTGAGGTGGATTCCGGCGGCCTGCGCGACAAAGATGCTGGCGATCGCTAGATAAAGCGTCGAGCCATCGAGGTTGAAGCTGTAACCCGCAGGGATGACGAAGCTGACGATGCGGCGTGGAACTCCAAGGGCTTCCATCGCCTCCATGGCGCGAGGCAGCGCGGCTTCGCTGGTGGACGTGGCGAATGCGATGGTGGCCGGTTCGGCGACGGCGATGAGGAAGCGTTTGACGGGAACACGGAAGAACAGGGCGGCGGGAAGCAGAACCAGCACCGCAAATGCAATCAGAGCGGCATAGAAGGTGAGCAGCAGCTTCGCCAGGTTGGCCAGGACACCGAGGCCCATGTGGCCGACGGTAAAGGCCATCGCGGCGCCGACGCCAATGGGTGCGAAGTACATGACGACGTTGGTGAAGCGGAACATCACCTCGCTGAGACTCTCGGTGAGTCGCAGGACAGGGGCGCGTTTCGATTCGCTCAAGGTCGCGAGCGCGATACCGAAGAAGACGGCGAAGACCGCGACCTGAAGGATCTGGCCCTCGGCGATGGACTTGGCTATGTTCTCGGGGAAGATGTGCAGAAGGAAGTCGTCCCACTTGAGGGGCGGGACCTCCGGCAGAGCGGCCTTGTAGGGCGCAGTGGACTGGATCACCACGACCTGCTTGGAACTGTATAGCGACAGGCCGACGCCCGCGTGGCTGAGGTTGATCGCGACCAGGCCGATGGCGAGCGCGCAGGTGGTGACGACTTCGAAGTAGACGAGGCTGCGGATGCCCATGCGGCCGACGCTCTTGAGGTCGCCATGGCCGGCGATGCCGGTGATCAGGGTGACCAGGATCAGCGGGGCGACGATGGTCTTGATGAGGCGGAGAAAGATGTCGCTGAAGACGCGCAAGTGGATGGCAAAGACGGGCGCATCGAAGCCGATCTCGGCCCCGGCGAGCATCGCGACGAAGATCCATGGCGTGACGGAACGGCGGCGAGCGGCGAAGACCGCAAGCAGGAGAATGCCGATCCAGCGGAGAGATTCCGCGATCGTCCAACTGATCGGCCACGAGATCGGGGCGGATGG
>Ga0302314_10012166_pt1 | contig 14926 bp, 9 predicted proteins | sample III_Palsa_N2_3_FD_200533 | JGI IMG/M metagenome (GOLD analysis project Ga0302314, IMG submission 200533) | Peat permafrost microbial communities from Stordalen Mire near Abisko, Sweden - III_Palsa_N2_3 | ecosystem: Environmental > Terrestrial > Soil > Palsa > Peat permafrost | place: Sweden... | reverse complement strand
ATCGGCGCCGCCGTTACATCGACGCGATTTCGGATACGGTTGACCGCGCATCGAAACTGACGGGTCAGCTTTTGGCGTTCGCCCGCCGCCAGCCGTTGACGCCGCAGGTGTTCAATGTCGGCGCGCTGGTCGAAAGCATTGCGCAGCTGATCCGTCCGCTGATGGGCGGCAGAATTCATATCGAGCTCGATCTGTGCGAACCCCAATGTTTTGCTACCGCCGACGTCGCCCAATTCGAGACCGCCTTGGTCAACCTCGCGGTCAATGCCCGCGACGCGATGGCAGGAGAGGGCAGTCTCTCGATCCGCGTTGGTACGGTCGATGCCATCGCCGCGCCCCATGGGCATGCGAGCTATAGCGGCCGGTTCGTCGCCATCTCGGTGACAGATATCGGATCGGGCATCGCGGCCGACAAGCTCGACACCATCTTTGAACCCTTCTTCACCACCAAAGGCGTCGGCAAAGGGACCGGTTTGGGCCTTAGCCAGGCGCTCGGATTTGCCAAGCAGTCCGGCGGCGAAATCAAGGTGACTAGCGTCCTGGGCAAGGGCTCGACGTTTACCATCTACTTGCCCGAGGCCGAGGGTGTGGTTGACGGTGCGGAAGCCGCTGTTATCGGCGCGGAAGCGGCGATGAGCGGTCGCGGTCACCGGATTCTGGTGGTCGAGGATAACGAGGATGTCGGGCAATTTTCGACCGAATTACTCCAGGATCTGGGCTACGCCATCAAATGGGTCGTCAATGCCAGGGAGGCGCTCGCGGTCCTCGCCGAGGACGAACTGGCCTTCGATCTGGTGTTCTCCGATGTGATCATGCCCGGCATGAATGGCGTCGAGCTCGCAGTCGTCATTCGCGAGCGATACCCCGGCCTCCCGGTGGTTCTGACCAGCGGCTATAGTAGCGTGCTAGCGGAAAACGCTCATCGCGGCTTCGAGCTGATCCAGAAGCCTTATTCAGTGGAAGCGCTATCGAGAACCCTTCGAAAGGCCATTTCCGAACGGCGCGTGGGCGAGTGAAATTTGCCGCTGCATTCCGTGGCCGGCCAACTCTCGGCGGATAATGCGCTAGATCTTCGATTGAGCATGGTCTTTCCGGAAAGCCGGTGTCGGCGTTTCCGGATCGTATTGTTCCAGCGAAAACTGAAGCGGCCCTGACTCGACGAAGGTGTGCTTGAGCGAACTTGCGGCAAAGCTTTGGTCGCGGCCGAGCCGCTTGGCTTCGTAGAGCGCGAGATCCGCATCGCCAACCAGCATCGCTTCGTCGAGGGTTGCATTGGTTTTACTGGAGACACCGACGCTGAGCGTCACATGCCCGCGACGGGACGCGGGATTGGAGATGCCGAGCGACCTGACCGTCAGCCTGACAGCCTCGGCAACGCGCAACGCGCTGGCCTCCGGCACGTTGGGGAGGATGATGACAAACTCTTCGCCGCCATAGCGCGCAGACATGCCGGACGTATTGGATGTCGCGTCTGCGATGGCCTTTGCCACCGCCTTCAGACATTCGTCGCCGGCCTGGTGCCCGAAGGTATCGTTATAGCCTTTGAAATGATCGATATCGAACAGCAGCACCGACAGAGTGTCTTGCGCGGAATATTCGCGGTGCAGGAATCCGTCGAATGTCCGCCGGTTGGAAAGTCCGGTGAGGCCGTCGGTGGTGGCAAGCTGGGCAAGTCGGGTGTTCAGTGAATTCAACTCGTCTTCCATCGTCTTGCGCTGGGTCACGTCCCTCAGCACACCGACGAATTTTGTCTTTTCGTCATCGTTCCACTCTGAGGCTAGCTTGAAATTGATTTCAACCCAGGCGACCGACCCGTCGACGCGGGCAATTCTGAAAGCCACGGTGTTGGTGGAATCGGGCGCGTTGAGCCGGGCGGTGGCTGCCAAAACACGCTCCCGGTCGTCGCAGTGAACGAGATCGAAGCAAGATTTGCCGATCAGATCGTTACCGCGCAGGCCCAGGACCGGCTCGACGGAGGGCGATACGTACAGCAACATCCCGCGGCCATCGAGCAAAATCACGATATCCGCGATATTGTCCGCCAGCAGCCGGTAGCGTGTCTCGCGTTCGCGAAGCGCGCGCTCGGTTTTCAGGCGGAAGCGGAATTGCGACGACAGTAGTGCCGCCAGAAGAACGATCAGGCACAACAGCACGGCGCCGACCAACGCGTCGGTGCGCAACGCCTTCCACCAGCTTGCCAGCAATTCGCTCTCGGACCGGGCTACCGTGATAACGAGCGGGTATTGCGAGGCCTCTTCATATCCAATGTATTTGATCACTCCGTCGAACGGCGAAGTCGTTTTGTAATATCCCACGGAGCTCAGCTTGAGCTGACGTGCGAACAGCTCCGCTTTCGACAAGTCCGCACCGACGTTCGATGAAGGCCAGCGGATCAAGACAATGCCGTCGCTCCGTATCAGGGAAATGGCACCTCCATTCCCAAGCTGAAACCGGTTGTAGAACGAGTTGAAATAATCGCTGTCGATCGCCGCGACCAGCACGCCGCCGAAGCTGCCGTCCTGCTTGCTGATGCGCTTCGATAGGACGATGGTGGTGCGGCCGGTCAGGCGCGATTGCAGCGGCGCGCTAATCCGGAGCGCGGGGCCGAGTGTATCTCGATGATAAATGAAGTAATCGCGGTCGGAATTGTTGTAAGTCGGCAATTCTGACAGCGACGAATATCGCCATGCACCGTCGGGGCCAAGGACGCCGATTTCGCGGATCTGCGGCAGAGCGTCGGCGATGTTGGAGAGGCACCGGTTGAAACGCTCGGGTACCGGCGTCAGGTATTTCAGGAACTCGACGATACCGGTCATGCTGATGTCGGCGGCCTGAATGGTGTGGGAGGCGTGTTCGGCGAGCGAATGGGCGAGATTCTGCGTGGCGGTCTGGCCGCGCTCGAGCGTTGTGGCCTCGGCGTCCACCGCCTTCCAGATCACGACCCCGAGGACGCACGCGCTCATCGCCAGCGCGAAGAAGGCGACGATGACCGTCGGCGCGACATGCCTGCCTAATGATGTGCTGGTCGAGGGGCTGTGATCCGGCATCTACGGTCGCTGAATGGGGAACGGGCGGACCGACGATAGGCACGGTATGCTTTACGGGACGATAAGACCGCATTCCACCTATACTTCAATTGCCGGGAACACCGTTAACGACGTGTGAGCGCGCCCTGACGGCGCACCGGTTACACGATCCGCGACGTCTTGTTGCCCCAGTAGCGGTCGCGCAACAGGCGCTTGTAGAGTTTGCCGGTCGGCAGCCGGGGCAGTTCCGCCTCGAAGTCGATCGAGCGCGGCACCTTCTGGCGCGACAGCGCTTGGCTGCAGAACGCGATCAACTCCTCGGCAAGATCCGGCCCGGGTGAAATTCCCGGCATCGGCTGTACCACCGCTTTCACTTCCTCGCCGAGATCGACGTTGGGAACGCCGAACACGGCGGCGTCGGCGATCTTGGGATGGGTGATCAATAAATTCTCGCATTCCTGCGGATAGATGTTCACCCCGCCCGAGATGATCATGAAGGTCGCCCGATCGGTCAAATAGAGAAAGCCGTCGTCGTCGACATAGCCGATATCGCCAACGGTGCTCATGCCGCCGTCGGGCGAACGGGCCTCTTTGGTTTTGTTCGGATCGTTGAAATATTCAAAGGGCGAGGCCGTCTTGAACCAGACCGTACCCGGCGTGCCCGCCGGGCTCGGCCGCATATTCTCATCGAGGATATGCAGTTCACCGAACAGCACCCTGCCGACGGTTCCGCGGTGGGCGAGCCATTCGGCGCTGTTGCAGGCGGTAAAGCCGAGGCCTTCGGTCGCGCCGTAATACTCGTGGATGATCGGCCCCCACCATTTGATGATGTCGTCCTTGACCATCGCGGGGCAGGGGGCCGCGGCATGGATCGCAATTTCGAGGGATGACAAATCGTAGCGGCGTCGGACGGGCTCCGGCAGTTTCAGCAGGCGTGAGAACATCGTCGGCACCAGCTGGCTGTGGGTCACGCTCCATTTCTCAACCAACTCCAGGTAACGTTCCGGATCGAAGCTCTCCATGATGATAGCGGTGCCGCCCATCCGGATCGCGAGATTGACGGCGGCCTGCGGTGCCGAATGATACAGCGGCGCCGGCGAGAGATAGATCATGCCCTCGCGGTACTGCCAGAGCTTTTGCAGGAAATCGAATAGCGGCATCTGCTGGGTCGGCGGCTGTTCCGGCAGCGGGCGCAGAATGCCCTTGGGTCGGCCGGTGGTGCCCGACGAATACAACATTGCGGTGCCGATGCTTTCATCGGCGATCGGGGTTTTGGGCAATCCGGCTGTGGCCTCCTGCAAGCCGATGATGCGCTCGCTCTCGCCTGGGCCGTCGACAACGATGCAGAGCTCGACCTTGGGGCATTGCTGGAGTGCCTCGCGGGCGACGTCGAGTTTGGCAACCGACGTGATCAGGATGCGCGACGCACTATTGGTGACGATGTAGGCGAGTTCGTTGGCCGTCAGGTACGAATTCACGCAGGTGAAATATAATCCGGCGCGCTCACCGGCGCCGCAGGCCTCCAGGTAGCGGCTATTGTTCTCCATGAAGATCGCATAGTGGTCGAGCCGCTTCAGGCCGCGGTTGCGAAACAAATGCGCCAGCCGATTGCTGCGCGCCTCCAGTTCGGCATAAGTCACGGCCTCGCCGGAGTTCGCCATGATGAAGGCGGGTTGCAGTGGACGGAGATGAGCGTGCTTGCCGGTGTACATCGTGTCTCCATCTATTCTAGAAGCATGATCTTTTCGGAAAACCGGTTTCCACTTTTCCGGATCATGCTTTATGCGGCCAGAAGCAGAATCTCGCGCAGCTGGGCCGGGCCATCGATCTTGCGTGGATTACGTGGAACCCATGGCGTTCTCATCGCCTGCTCGGCGATCGCGTCGAAATGCTCGGGGCCGACGCGAACGTCCTGCAGGCTGCGCGGCATGCCGAGGCCGCGGATGAAGCCGTCGAGCACATCGGCGGCATCTTTGCCGGGGTGTCCCATCGCCGCGGATACGAGGGCCTGCCGCTCGGCATTCACGGGTTTGTTCCAGCGCATCACCGACGGCAGCATCACGCAGGATGTATAGCCGTGCGGCACGTCGAACACGGCGCCAAGCACATAGCCGATGCCGTGGCTTGCCCCCATCGGCACGCCCGCGGACGACGGCCCCATCGAGAGCCAGGTGCCAAACTGGCAATCCATCCGGGCATCAAGATCGTTGGGGTCGGCCATCACGCGCGGCAAAGCCTGCGTCAGCATCGATAGTCCTTTCAACGCCTGCGCGTCGGCGTAAGGATGCGCCTCAAGTGAACACAGGCCTTCGACGCAGTGATCGACGGCGCGGATACCGGTCGAAAGCCACAGCCATGGCGGCGTGTGTACGGCGATGGCGGGATCGAGGATCACCGCGCGCGGTATCGCCAGATCATGGCGCAGCATTTCCTTGACCCGGGTGCGCTGGTTGGTCACGCCCGCGGCGGCGCTGAATTCGCCCCCGGCAATGGTTGTGGGCACACTGATCTGGCGCACGGTCGGCGCCGTCATCGCCGGAGCTTTGCCTTTGCGCGCCCGGACCGTCTCGATCCCGTCGACGCTGTTGATATGATTGGCGAGGCAAATCTGCACCGCCTTGGCGCCGTCAGTGATCGAGCCGCCGCCCACGGTGACGATGAGATCGGCGTTGGCGGTGCGGGCCGCTTCCGTAGCGGCGATGACGGCCTCGCGCGGCGTGTGCGGCGGCATCGCGTCGAAGGTGCCGACGCAACGGGATCCAAGCGCCCGGCGGATTTTCTCGATTTCGTCGGTCTGCCGATTGAGCGTGCCGCTGACCATCAGAAAGGCGCGGGCAACGCCCAGCCGGTCGAGCTGCGCGACAATGGCCTCGGCGGCTGGGTGTCCGAACACCACCTCGTCCATGGCGCCGAATACCACGCGTCCCTTGCGCATGACGTCTGTCCTCCCTCGATGGTTCGGCTTTTTTATTGTTGCTTGGAACCAATCTAGCGGAGTCAATGCGAGGAGGCGAACCATAAAATGGCCCCGCGTGGGGCGCGCGCTCAGGGCGCTTTCGCGTGCGCCTCCTCATCGAGGATGCGCTGCCACAGTGTCCGGATCATACCCTTCATCTGGAGCGCGTCGGCCCAGCGGTCCGACAGCTCGGCGCCGTCAGGCCCGGTGATCGCGTAAGGCGGCGGTCCCAGTTCGCACAGGAAGGTCAGCACCGCGTCGGGTTTCGCGCGTCTTCGCCAGGAGCGGATGGCGTATTCCCACCAGCCCATGAACAGTTCGACCCAGCCTTGATGCTGCGGAAAGCCGAGCGAGATCTGCACCTGTTCGCGGCTGGCGATCCGTCCATGGATACCCCAGCTGTTGTCCAGGATGCGATGGATCAAGGTGTGATTGACCTCGTCCACCGGCCAGGCGAATTCCCGGCCCACGAGATAGTGAGAGACATCCGCCGTCAGCCGCAGGTCGGGGAAGCAATCGAGCAATTGCAACGTGAAGAACAGATCCGTGGTCATGCGGTCGCGATGGGTTTCCACATGCACCGCAATGCCGGCCTGATCGGCCAGCCGCAGCCAGCCTTCGAGCAGTGGAACGCATTGCTCGATCCGGTGCGGCCGCACGTTCGGCTGCAGGTTGACATGGTCGGCGCCCAGCTTTGCTACCAGTTCCAGCACCGGTTTCAGCTCGTCGACATTGGTCGGATAGCACTGCGCCTGCCAGATCAGGCCATGGTCGCGCAGGAAAGACGTGACTTCCCGGGCGAAAGCAGCGTCGATGAAGCGGACGCCGGCGCCATCGAAGCCGGCGTCACGGATCATCGCCAACTGGGTTTGCAGCGGCCACTCCGGCTCATCGGCCAGCCGTCGCTCCATCGCCCAGAGCGACTGCAGGATCCGGAGTTGCTGCGCCATGCTCTAGGCTTGAAGCTGCATGGCGACCGCCGGGTGCAGCGCGCCGTCTGAACTATTATCGATCGTGATGTTTTCCTCAAAGGTTTCAGGACCGCACCAGATCGCAAACGCGGTGATCGCGGAAAGCAGTGCCGCGTAGCACGCGACCGGCCACCAGCTTCCGGACCATGCCACCAGCGCGGTGGCCACGAACGGCGCCGGACCGCCGGCCAGGATCGAGCCCAGTTCGCGCGCGAAGGCAAAGCCAGCAAATCGCCGCTGCGGTGGGAACAATTCGGCGAAATACGCCGCCTGCGGGCCGAACATCGCCGCCGTCACCACCGCGCGCGCAATGATAAAGGCCAGCGCGATCCATATCCATTCCCTGGTGCCGACCATCCAGAAGAACGGATAGGCAAAGGCGATTCCGGTCAGCGCGCCGAACATATAAACCGGACGCCGGCCGATGCGGTCGGAGAGTGCGGCAAAGCCGAGAATCGCAAATAGCTCGATCACGAAGGCCAGCATCAACGCACTCAGCGCTTCGGATTTCGGCACGCCCAGCGTCGTGATCACATAACTCAGGCCGAACACCGGGAAGAAATAGCCGAGGCCGTTCTCGGCCATCCGGGCGCCAAGCACGACCAGGAAATTGCGCGGATGTCGGCGCAAAGCCTGCATGGCCGGATTGCGCTCGACCTTGCCGCGCGCGAGCACCGCTTCGGTAAAGACGGGGGTTTCCGCCACGCGCAGGCGAACGAAGATGCCAACGACGATCAGCAGGAAGCTCGCCAGGAACGGCAGTCGCCAGCCCCATGACATCAGATCCTCGCGCGGCAGCAGGGTCACCAGCGCGAAAGCTGCGGCGGCGAGCAGATTACCGATCGAGACGCCGAGCGGTGCGAACCCGCCCCAGAAGCCGCGATGACCTGAGGGAGCGTTCTCGACCAGGAAGATCACCGCGCCGCCATATTCGGCGCCGGCGCCCAATCCCTGCACCACGCGCATCGCGACCAGCAGCACCGGCGCCCAGTAGCCGACCTGGGCGTAGGTCGGCAAGAAGCCGATCGCCGTGGTGCCGACGCCGATCATCAGTAGCGTTGCCACCAGCACCGGCTTGCGCCCGAACCGGTCACCCATGATGCCGAACAGGATGCCGCCGATCGGGCGCACCACGAAGCCGACGCCGAAGGTGAGGAACGAGAGCAGCGTGCCGATCAAGGGATCGCTCTTCGGAAAAAACAGGTCGCCGAACACCAGCGCCGCCGCGGTGCCGTACAGGAAGAAGTCGTACCATTCGAGGGCCGACCCGATGCAGGCCGCAAGAATAACGCGCAGGCGCGGGGCCGCAGAATTAGCGGCTGTATTCTCCATCATCGCTTCCCCCATCGTGTTTTTTTGTCATTTGATTTGGTTGATGTCGCTGTTCGGTAGCTGGCGCCCGTGCCGAGCACGGGCGCCAGCTTTTTGTTTGAACATAATCTTTTCGGAAAACCGGTTCCCACTTTTCCGGATCATGCTCTGGCGTCACGCTGCGCGCGTAAAGTACGATTTCTTCGACGCGGACTGGGTTTCGTAGATCGATCCCTGGCGCTTGGCCGGCGGCAGCGGCAGGCGCACGGGAACATCGGTCATGCGCGGCGCCAGCACCGGATCGCCCGACAACAGCCTGCTGTTGAATTCGTCGAAATCCTTCACGCCCATCAGGGGCCACGCGTCGCTCGCCGCGACTTCGTAGAGCAGCAGGTTGCGTGGGCGGTCCGAGGTGTTGGTGGCGGAGCCGTGCAGCGCACGGACGTGATGAAACGACATGCTGCCGGCGCGACCCATGCAGGGCACCGCGCGATCGATCTCGCTCTTGACCAGGTCGGGATCGATCAGGCCCGCGAAATGTCCATCGTCGCCATGATGGCTCCAGACTTCGCCGGTATGCGTGCCAGGCGTCACCAGCATCGGGCCGTTGGTGATGTCGCAATCGTCCAGCAGCACGCCGATCGCGAGCACGTCGTCATTGGTGTGCGGGTAGAACGCCCAGTCCTGATGCCATTCCACCGGCGAGCCGTAGCGCGCCGACTTCATGTTGAGCTTGGAGCCGTGCAGCCGCAGGCCCGGGCCGAGCAATTTGGTCAGGATGTCGAGCACCGCAGGGCTGCGCACGATGTCGTTGAAGAGCGCGTGCACCTTGTGCGGCGCCTTGATGCGGCGGACCCGGGGCTCTTCGGCGGTATGGCCCGGCTCGAGGTCATAAACCTCAGTATGCTCCAGCGTCTTCGCCGATCCCGCCACCAGCTCCGCGAGGACCAAGCGCACCTCGGCCAGCGTCTCCTTGCCCAACACCTCCGGCACCACGATCACGCCGTCGCGTTTGTAGGCCTGCACGTCCTGCTCCGAAATCATCCGAAGGCTCCTAATGGTTGCGCTATCATTCTTAATGTTAGCGCTGTCATTCGGTCAGCGCAAGCCGAATCGTGCATTTCTGACCCGCATTCGCTAATCATGCTGCATGAGCACCATTGAGACCCAAGACCCTCATTCCCAGGAGCCGCATTCAGCGCCGACGCTATCCGCCGTGGCCAAGCTGGCCGGCGTGTCGTCGATCACCGTCAGCCGCGTGGTGCGCCTGCCGAATCTGGTCGCGCCGGAAACCCGGACCCGGGTCGAGGCCGCGATGCGGGAATTGGGCTATGTGCCGAACCAGCTAGCTGGCGCGCTGGCGAGCGGCGCCCGTACGCGTTCGGTCGGCGTACTGGTGCCGACCATCGCGAATTCGATTTTCGCCGACACGGTGCAGGGTCTGTCCGACGAACTGGAGCCGCTCGGCTATACCGTGCTTCTCGCGCAGACGCGTTACGACGCCTCACAGGAGGATCGCGTGCTGGCAGCGCTGCTGTCGCGCCGTCCGGAAGCCATCATCATGGTGGGTTCACCCGCGACAGAAGATGGCGCGCGCCTGCTGCGCCGCGCGGGCATTCCGATCGTGGAGACCTGGGAAATGCCGGAAGACCCGATCGATGCGGTTGCAGGATTCGACAATTACGAAGCTGGCTGCGCGGTCGCGCGCCATCTCGTCGCGCAGGGCCGGCAGAGCCTGGCGTTCATCGGCGGCGACGATCCGCGCGCGACGCGGCGCTGGAATGGCTTCAACGACACCGCGCTGCAGGCCGGCGCCAGGGCGCCGCGCCGTTTGATTCTCGATCGCAACGCATCTGGCAGTCTTGTCGCCCTGGCGGATTTGCCCGGTGTCGATGCGGTGTTCGCCGCCAATGACGCACATGCCATCGGTTTCATGTCCGGCCTGCGCGCCGCCGGGCTATTGCGAAATGGTCCGGCTTCGGAGCAGCCGGTTGCCGTCATTGGCCTCGGCGATCTCGAAATGGGCCGGCTGATCGCACCGAGCCTCTCCACGCTCCGCGTTCATGGCGATGCCATCGGTCGCACCGCCGCCAAGCTGATGCTGACGCGCGGCGGACCGCGCCATGTCGATCTCGGCTTTGAACTGGTGCTGCGCGACAGCGGCTAGTTGGCGAGCAGCCCGGCGATCTCGGCGATCGAAACTTCCCGTTCCGACAACAAGATGTTCGCCGCGCTGCGTTCCCATTCGCCGTCGTCAGGTCCCAGCGGATCCCGCGCACTCAGGCGATGGTCGAGGATCATCCGTGCATACAGCGCCCGGCGCGCATCCGTGCCGGGCTGGGCTGCTTCCCACGCCATGAGAATGGCGCTGGTGATGTGATAGAGCGCGCTTGCCGCCTGTCGCGCGTTCTCCTCACGTTTCGGATCGGCCGCGACGCGTTCGGCGAAGCTCAGCGTGCGATCGAGCGTTTGCTGCAAGCGATCGCTGAACGCCGCCGGGATGGCGGTTGCTTCATGCAGCAATTTCACCAGCGCGGCCTGCAGTTCCTTGTGCGCAGAGCTTTTGCCGACGGCGCGCGTGATGATATCCAGCGCGTTGATGTTGCTGGTGCCTTCCCAGAGCACGCCGATATGGGCGTCCCGGACCAACCGCGCATTGACCCATTCCTCGATGTAGCCGTTGCCGCCGCGCACTTCCATCGCGCCGGTCGCGACCGGAATGTTATCGCGGCAGGCGCGGAATTTCAGCAGCGGCGTCAGGATGCGCAAGACACTCCCGGCCTCCTCTGATCCGGCATTGGCGCGGTCCATCGTGCTCGCGGCGAACAGGAACATCGACAGCGCCTGTTCCGTCGGCACGATGATTTTCAGGAGCTGACGGCGGAGCAGGGGATAGTCGATAATGCCGTGACCGAACGCCGACCGCGTCCGCGCGCAAACCATGGCCTCGTTGACACAGCGTCGCATCATCGCGGCGGCGCGCACGCCGTGCGATAGCCGCGACAGGTTGACCTGCTCCATCATCTGCTTCAGGCCGGCTTTGACGTCGCCGACCAGATAGGCGACCGCGCCTTCCAGCAGAATTTCGCCGCTCGCCATCGAACGGGTGCCGAGTTTGTCCTTGAGGCGCACGATGCGGTAGCCGTTGCGGCGACCGTCCTGCAGCCTGCGGGGGAGCGCAAACAGCGCGAGCCCTTTGGTGCCGGCTGGCGCGCCCTCAGGCCGCGCCAGCATCAGCGCCACATCGGCGTCGGCATGCGAGCAGAACCATTTGTCGCCATAGAGCCGCCATTCGTTGTCTTCGTGGCGGGCGACCGTTTCGATTGCGCCGACATCGGAGCCGCCGGCGCGCTCTGTCATGAACTGCGTGCCCTTCCACAGCGTCGCGAGGTCGTCCGACAGCATTTTCGGCAACAGATAATCTTTCAGCTCGGGGCCGGCGAATTTGCGGATCAGATGGATCGAGGTGTCGGTGACGCTGATCGGGCACATCTGTCCGAACTCGGCCTGCACGAACAGATATTGCAGCGCGTATTTGGCGACCGACGGCAGCGGGCGATCCATACCGAGCGTGCCGGCGCGATGGCTCATGGCGTGAAACTGAAAATCGCCGAATGCGATGCTTTCCATTTCGCGATAGGACGAATGGTAGTCGATCCAGTCCTCGTCGCGGCCGAAGCGGTCGCGCGGGTTCAGCACCGGCGGATGCTTGTCGGCGGCGCGCGCCAATTCATCCAGCCTGCCGCCTGCCAGCGCGCCCAGACGATCGAAATGCGGCTCCAGCCGCTGAAAATCATCCGGCGCCAGATAAAGTCGGATCAGATCGCGCAAACCGCGATCGATGGCGTAGAAATTCTCACCCGCGCAATCCAGCGCGAGATGATCGGGGCCGCGACCGGCTGCTGGCGCGTCGGCGATGCCTTGCGATTTCGGAGCGTGAGGCGCGTGCATGTCTGCCCTCGTTTCAGATGTCCGAACCGGCCATGATGCGCCGCGATGGAAGCACCATGGCCGTGGGACACCTGAATATCGCGTTCCCGGCTCCTACTTCAACAGGATTGAACGCAATCGCGCCGCGTCACTGGTGGCAGCGGAACGACAATACGCAGCATGAATCTATATCTCTTTCAGCGTAAAACAGGTCGCTCTGCGCTGGGCGCGGCGAACATAGTGTGAAACGTTGGGTTCGGACCCATAAATATTTCGCTTGCTCCAGGCAGGTTCTTGAACAGACTGGTCTCAGGTCTCATCTTGATCCAGCCGCCAGGGCGGCGGCCGCCTCGATTGATCGAGTAGAGCGTGCGGGGGAGATGCAATTGGGCGCAGCTGGTAAATCGGAGAAATTAGCTCAGACAGCGCCTTCTAGGCTTCATTCGTACTGCGGCATTGGAGCGCTGGCTGTTGTTCTAGCCGTTACCCTGTCCGGCTGCGGTGACAAGCCGGCACCGCAGGCTGCGGCCGCTGCGCCCCCGGTTACGGTCGCTCAGCCGGTCAAGCGCACCGTCACCGATTGGGATGAATTCACCGGCCGGTTCGAAGCCGTCGAAGAGGTTCAGGTTCGGGCGCGGGTTGGTGGCTTCGTCACCAATGTCGAGTTCAAGGACGGCGATATGGTGCATACGGGCGATCTGCTTTACCTGATCGACTCCCGCCCCTTCGAAGCGGTGGCCGAACAGGCCGACGGTCAGCTTTCCGATGCGCGCGCCAAAGCCGAGCTCGCCAAGCGCGACCTCGACCGTGGCCTGACGCTGGTCCAGACCAGTGCAGTCTCCGAACAGGTCGTCGACCAGCGCCGCCAAGCCTTGCAGGCGGCGCACGCCGCCGAGACCGTGGCCGAAGGCGCGCTGAAGGCCGCCCAGCTCAATGTTGAGTTCACCCATGTGCTGGCGCCGATCACTGGCCGCGTCAGCCGCCATCTCGTCAGCGTCGGCAATCTGGTGACGGGCAGCGACAACGGCACCGCGAGCTTGCTCACGACCATCGTCTCGATGGATCCGATCTACATCTATTTCGACGTCGATGAGGCGACCTACCTGAGAAACAACAAGCTTTGGTTCGAGGGCAAGCGTCCGAGTTCGCGCGACACGCCTAATCCGGTGCAGGTGACGCTGACCGGCGAGACCAAGCCCTCGCATGAGGGCCACATGGATTTCATCGACAATCGGCTGGACGTCTCCACCGGCACCCTGCGCAGCCGTGCGGTCATTCCAAACCACGACCTTTCCATCCTGCCCGGCCAGTTCGGCCGCGTGCGGCTGATCGGTAGCGCCCCTTACGAGGCGCTGCTGTTGCCGGATACGGCGATTGCGACCGACCAGTCGCGCAAGATCGTGTTCGTGGTCAAGGACGACGACACTGTGGAAGCGCGCGCCGTCGTGCTCGGGCCGCTCGATGACGGCATGCGCGTGATCCGCGAAGGCCTGAAGCCGGAAGACAAGGTGATCGTCGACGGTATCCAGCGCGCCCGCGTCGGCGCCAAGGTAAGCCCGCACACGGCGGCGATCGGCGGCGGCAAAACATGAATCTCGGCCGTCTCTCCATCAACCAGCCTATCCTGGCAATGGTGCTGTCGATCGTGCTCCTGATCGTGGGCGCGATCGCCTACACCACGCTGCCGGTGGCCGAATATCCGCAAGTGGTGCCGCCGACCGTGGTGGTGACCGCGCAATATCCGGGCGCCTCCGCGCAAACCATTTCCGACACCGTCGCCGCTCCGATCGAGCAGCAGATCAACGGTGTCGAGGACATGCTGTACCTTTACAGTCAGGCCACCTCGAACGGTCAGCTCACCATCACCGCCACCTTCAAGCTCGGCACCGATCTCGACAAGGCGCAGGTGCTGGTCCAGAACCGCGTCGCGATCGCGCAGCCGCAATTGCCGGATGAGGTGCAGCGTAACGGCGTCGTCACCCGCAAGAACAGTCCCGACATTCTCATGGTCGTATTCATGCTGTCGCCGGACGACACGTTCGACCAGCTCTATATCTCCAATTACGCGTTGCTGCAGGTCCGCGACCAGTTGCTGCGGCTCGACGGCATCGGGGACATCCAGATTTTCGGCGCGCGCGATTATTCGATGCGGCTGTGGCTCGATCCCGACAAGATATCGAACCTCGGAATGACTGCGGACGATGTGCTTGTCGCGATTCGCGCCCAGAACCTGCAGATCACCGGCGGCCAGCTCGCGGGACCGCCGATCGCCGACCGCGCGTTCCAGCCGAACCTGACCTTTACGGGGCGGTTGAAGGACATCTCGCAATTCGAGGATATCGTCGTCAAAGCCGGGCAGGATGGCCGCATCGTGCGGCTGCGCGACGTCGCGCGGGTCGAACTTGGCGCGCTCGACTATTCCACCAACAGTTTCCTGTTGCGGAAATCGGCGGTCGCGATGCTGGTCACGCAGCGCCCGGGATCGAACGCGCTGGCTACGGCAAAAGGTATTTCCGACACGATGGTCAAGTTGAAGGCGAGCTTCCCCAAGGGGCTCGACTACAATATCGGCTACAATCCGACCGAGTTCATTGCCCAGTCGATCCACGAACTGATCAAGACCATCTATGAGGCGATGATCCTGGTCGTCATCGTGGTGCTGGTGTTTCTGCAAGGCTGGCGACCGGCGATCATTCCCATTGTGGCGATTCCGGTGTCGCTGGTCGGTACTT
>Ga0302314_10012164_pt1 | contig 14928 bp, 17 predicted proteins | sample III_Palsa_N2_3_FD_200533 | JGI IMG/M metagenome (GOLD analysis project Ga0302314, IMG submission 200533) | Peat permafrost microbial communities from Stordalen Mire near Abisko, Sweden - III_Palsa_N2_3 | ecosystem: Environmental > Terrestrial > Soil > Palsa > Peat permafrost | place: Sweden... | reverse complement strand
GATGGTGGTCAAAGCTTTCGCGGCTGGCGACCGCAACACGCTGAAGCCGCTGCTGGCCGCCGAGGTGATGACCACCTTCGAGACCGCCATGGCCGAGCGAGAGCAGGAAGGCCGCACCGAGCAGGTCGAATTCCTGCAGGAGCCACGCGCCGACCTGGAGAGCCTGGGCGTGATCGGCGACCTGGCCAAGGCGTCGGTTCGCTTCCTCGCCGAGTTCCGCAGCCGCTCGAAGGGCCCGGAGGGCGAGGCCGTGGACGACCGCCGCACCGCCGAAGTCTGGACCTTCCAGCGCAATCTCAACAGCCGCGATCCGAACTGGACGCTGATCCACGTCGATCCCGCCGAAGCGTGAGCCGGCGGTTCCGGCGTCTCGCTGGCGGACTGATCACCCTGGCGCTGTCGGCCTGCGCAACGCTGCCCATGCAGGAACCCTCGCCGCCCACCTCGATAAGCCGGCTGCCCGGCTGGGCCAGCGAAGACCACGCCGCCGCCTTCGCCGCTGTTCGCCAGGCCTGCGCCGCCGCGCCGCGGCCGGCCCGCGGCGCGGTCTGCGGCGAAGTGCTGGCTCACGGGGCATTCGGCGAGATTGCGGCGCGTAGGTTTCTCGAAACCCACTTCCGCGCCGCGCCGATCGACGGCGAGGGCCTGCTCACGGGCTATTTCTCTCCGTCGTATGAGGCGCGGACGTCGCCGGAAGGTGACTTCACCGCGCCGGTCCGCCCGCCGCCGGACGATCCGAACGCGCTGGATCGAGTGGCGATCGAACACGCTCCCGCGCAGGACGCCCTGGCCTGGATGCGGCCGGAGGATCTGTTCTTCCTGCAGGTGCAGGGCTCGGGCGTGCTGACGTTCGAAAACGGCGCGCGGCGCCGCGCGGTCTTCGCCGCCGCAAACGGGCGCAGCTTCGTCGCCATCGCCAAGACGATGATCGCCGAAGGCCTGCTCGATCCGGCGAACGCCTCGGCCGACGATGTACGCGCGTGGCTCGCCGCCCATCGCGGCGCCGACGCGCAAGCGCAGATGGATCAGGATCCGCGCTACATCTTCTTCCACCTGTTCACGGACGATGGCGGCGAACCGCAGGGCGCGTCGGGGGCCGCGCTGGTCCCGGGCCGCAGCCTCGCGGTCGATCCGGCGGCGCATCCGTACTTCGAACTGCTGTGGATCGACGCCCGTGCCGCGAGCTTGAGCAACGCGCGACCGATCTATCAGCGCCTCGCGGTCGCCCTCGATCGCGGCGGGGCGATCGTGGGCCCGGTGCGTGCCGATCTATACCTCGGACGTGGCGACAACGCAGGGTTTGAAGCCGCCCGCATCCGTCATACGCTTCGGCTCTACCGCATCGTCCCGGTTCAGCCGTGAAGCACGATCTCGACATCGAGGACTTGCGGCTGTGGGCGGTGATCAGCTCGACGGTCAGGCCGCTGAAGCCGGCGCCGCCGAAACCCAAACCCTCCCTCCCCCTTGTGGGGAGGGCAGAGCGCGCAGCGCTCGGGGTGGGGGAGTCTGGGGCCGCACAGGTTCCTAAGTCACCCAAGGCCGCGCCAGGCGTCAGACACCCCCACCCGACCGCTGCTTCGCATCGGCCTGCCCTCCCCATGAAGGGGAGGGAGGCTCCAGCTGACGTCGATATCAACCTGCAGCGTCGCCTGGCGCGGGGCCGCGAGGCGCTGGCGGCGCGGATCGATCTGCACGGCCTGACCCAGGACGTGGCGCGCGCCACGCTGGCCGGATTTATCCGGCGCTCGGTGGAGGATGGCTGGCGCGCGGTGCTGGTGATCACCGGCAAGGGCGTCAGCGGCGACGGCGTGCTGCGCCGGCGCGTGCCGGAGTGGCTGGCGGAGCCGCCGATCCGCGAACACGTCGCCGGCGTTTCCGAGGCGCACCGGCGGCATGGGGGAGAAGGCGCGCTTTACGTCGCGCTGAAACGGAAACGGTAACCGTCTCACCGCTTTTCCCCGCGAAAGCGGGGACCCAGGTGTTCGCGGGGAAAAGCGGACAGGGAGCGATGCCCAACTAGGTCCGGCCCGCCTTCTCCGCCACGCCGGACCGGCCCTCCCGCGCTTCGAGCACCGCGGCGACCTCGTCGAGGGTAACGCCGCTGGCCGCGAGCAGGACCAGCCAGTGATAGATCATGTCGGCGCTTTCGGCGGCCAGTGCGGCCTTCTCGCCGTGCGCTGCCGCGAGCACGGTTTCGATCGCCTCCTCGCCGAGTTTCTTGGCCGCGAGCGAAGGGTTGGCGAGCAGCTTGGCGGACCAGCTCTGCGTCGGGTCCGCGCCGCGCCGCGATTCGATGACCGCCGCGAGGCGCTCCAAAACCTCAGCGAACCGGCTCATGCGCCCACCAACTCGGTGGGCCGCACCGGGACGCCGGCCGCCGCCATCGCCGCCTTGACCTCGCCGATCGATAGTTCGCCGAAGTGGAAGATCGAGGCGGCGAGCACCGCGTCAGCGCCACCCTGCTTCACTGCGTCGATCATGTGCTGGGCGTTGCCGGCGCCCCCGCTCGCGATCACCGGTACGCCGACCGCCGACGACACCGCGTTCAATAAGGCGACGTCATAGCCGATCTTGGCGCCGTCCCGGTCCATTGAGGTGAGGAGAATTTCGCCGGCGCCGCGCGCGACGACGTCCCGGGCGTAATCGACCACGTCGATGCCGGTCGCCTTGCGGCCGCCATAGGTGAAAACCTGCCAGCCATCATTCCGACCGGCGTCCTGAGTTCGCGCCGGACCGTGCTTGGCGTCGATCGCCACCACCACCGCCTGTGATCCGAAGGCGTCGGCGCAGCGGCTGACGAGATCCGGGTCCTCGACGGCGGAGGTGTTGATCGAAATCTTGTCGGCGCCGGCCCGGAGCAGGGCGCGGGCGGTATCGACTGAGCGGATGCCGCCGCCGACTGAGACCGGCATGAAGCAGACGTCGGCGGTGCGGGCGATCACGTCGAAGATCGCGTCGCGGCCTTCGTGGCTGGCGGTGATGTCCAGGAACATCAGCTCGTCGGCGCCAGCGGCGTCGTAAGCCCGTGCTTGCTCGACAGGATCGCCGGCGTCGCGCAGCTCCAGGAACTGCACGCCCTTCACGACGCGGCCGTCCTTCACGTCGAGGCACGGAATCACGCGGACCTTCAGCATCAGCCAGCCGCCGCCAGCGCTTCGGCGGGCTTGATCGCGCCGACATAGAGCGCCCGGCCCAGCACCGCGCCGGCGATCGGGGTGCCCGACCGATCGCGCAGATGTTCGATGTCGACGACGCTGGCCAGGCCGCCGGCGGCGATCACCGGGATGTGCACCGCGTCGGCCATGGTCCCGAACACCTCGACGTTGAAGCCGGTCAAGGCGCCGTCGCGCTCGATGTCAGTGACGATCAGCGCCGAAACGCCGGCGTCCTCAAAGCGCTTGGCCACGGTCAAGGCGTCGAGCCCGGAGTCTTCCAGCCAGCCCTGCACCGCGACCTGGCCCTTGCGCACATCGACGCTGACGGCGACCTGCTCCGGCCATTGCCGAGCGGCGATCTTCACCAATTCGGGGTCGCGCACCGCCGCGGTGCCGAGGATCACACGGCTGACGCCAGCCTCGATCCAGCTTTCGATATTGGCGAGGGAGCGCACGCCGCCGCCCAGCTGCACCGGAATCGAGACCGCGTTCAGGATCGCCTCGACCGCGGCGCCGTTGACCGATCGGCCCTCCGCCGAGCCGTTCAAGTCGACCACGTGCAGCCATTCGAAGCCCGCCGCGACCCAGCTGCGGGCCTGGTCGGCCGGGTTTTCGTTGAACACGGTCGCGGTGGCGAAGTCGCCGTGGACCACCCGGACGCACTGGCCGTCCTTCAGGTCGATCGCGGGATAGAGGATCACGGGCGCCACTCCAGCATGTTGGCGAGGAGACGGGCCCCGGCGGCTTGCGACTTTTCCGGGTGGAACTGCACGCCGGCCACATTGCCCCGCATCACCGCCGCCGCAAAGCGCCCGCCATGATCGGTTGAGGCGGCGATGTCGTCGGCCCAGTCCGGGTAGATGGCGAACGAGTGGGTGAAATACATGTGCGGCGACGGCCCTAATCCAGCGAACATTTCGGCGGGCAGCGTGCCCTCGAGCGAGTTCCAGCCCATGTGCGGCACCTTGCAGTGCGGGTCTTCCGGCCTGATGCGGCGCACGTCGCCTTCGATCCAACCAAGGCCCGGGGTCTCGCCGAACTCCAGACCCCGCTCCGCCAGCAGTTGCAGGCCGACGCAGATGCCGAGAAAGGGCGCGCCGCGATCCTTCACCGCCTCTGTCATCGCTTCGATCACTCCGTCCCGCGCGGACAGCGCCGCCATACACGCCGCGAAGGCGCCGACGCCGGGCAGCACGATCAGGTCGGCGCGTGCAATCCGGTCCGGGTCGTCGGTGGCGACGATCTCAGCCGACCGCGACAGCCCGGCCGCGGCCTTCTGCAGGGCCTTCTCGGCCGAGCGCAAATTGCCCGACCCGTAATCGATCAGGGCGACGCTCTGCATAGGGGGATCCTAGAGCACGCCCTTGGTTGAGGGGGCGTGGCCGTGGGTCTTGGGGTCCAACTCGACCGCCTGTCGCAGAGCTCTCGCCAGCGCCTTGAAGCCGCTCTCGGCGATGTGGTGTGAGTTCTCGCCGTAGAGTGTCTCGAGATGGATGCACGCGCCGGCGTTCATGGCGAAGGCGTGGTGGAATTCCTTGAACAGCTCGGTGTCCATCTCGCCCACCTTCGGTCGGCTGTAGGTCACCCGCCAGATCAGATAGGGCCGGTTGGAGAGGTCGACCGCGCAGCGGGTCAGGGTCTCGTCCATCGGAATATAGGCGTGGCCGAACCGGCGCACGCCGGGGTCCGCCCGGAGCGCCTCCTTGAACGCCTGGCCGAGCACGATGCCGGTGTCCTCCACCGTATGGTGCATGTCGATATGCAGGTCGCCCTTGGTCTCGACCGTGAGGTCGAAGCCGCCGTGACGGGCGAAGCTCTCCAGCATGTGGTCGTAGAAGCCGATGCCGGTGGAGACGTGCGCCTCCCCGGTCCCGTCGAGATCGACGGCGACGCGCACCTGCGTCTCCTTAGTGTTGCGGGTCAGCTCCGCCTTCCGGTTCATGGGCGGGGCGTATGGGTCGCGCTGACGGCGGTGTCAAACGTTACGCGCCCAGAAACAGCTCCCGTGAGGGACAGAGGTCGGCGACCAGGCATTCGACGCACTTCGGCTTGCGGGCGATGCAGGTGTAGCGGCCATGGAGGATCAGCCAGTGGTGGGCGCGCGTCTTGCCGGCGTCAGGGACGATCTGCATCAGGTCGCGCTCGACGTCATCGGGGGTCTTGCCCTTCGAGAGTCTCAGCCGGTGGGCGACGCGAAAGACGTGGGTGTCGACGGCGATAGCCGGCTCGATGTCGAGTTCGTTCAGCACCACGCTGGCGGTCTTGCGGCCGACGCCAGGCAGGGCCTGCAGCGCCTCGCGGCGCAGCGGGACCTCGCCGCCATATTGCTCGATCAGGATGCGCGAGAGAGCGACGACGTTCTTGGCCTTGGTGCGAAAGAGTCCAATCGAGGCGATGTAGGGCGTGAGACCCGCTTCGCCGAGCGCCAGCATCGCCTGCGGGGTGTCGGCGACGGCGTAAAGCTTCTCGGTGGCCTTGTTCACCGACTTGTCGGTCGCCTGGGCAGAGAGCACCACCGCGACCAGCAGGGTGAAGGGAGTCTTGTAAGCCAGTTCCGTGCGCGGATCGGGACTGGCGGCCTCGAAACGGCGGAAGATTTCGGCGATGCGTGCGGCCTCAGCCGGCGAGAGTCGGCGGCGCTTCGGTTTGGCGATGCTTCTCACGTCGGCTTCGCGGCCCGATGCTTGCCGTGCAGCTCGAGCCCTTTGACGATGGCGATCTTGGCCACCGTCGCGCCGGGAATGAACAGGTTCGCGGCCTCGGCGCTGATATCGAGCAGGAACCGCGGCTCCAGGATCTTGCCGAGGTGCTGCTCGAACGTGGTCCCGGCCGGGCTCGCCTCGCCGGTCAGGCCATCCACCTCGACCACAGCTTCCTTGCCCGCGCGGCGATAGCGGAAGGCGTAGACCGGCCGATAGTAGAGCTCGACCGTCTCCAGCGTCACGCTCTCCTCCAGGATGCGATCGGCGTCGATCTTGCCGATCGCCTTGGCGACCGCGTCGCGTACCAGGGCGGAAGCCTTCACCTGCGGCGGCACGACGACGGTGTTCTGCGCGGCCAGTTCGGCGAGGTGGGCGACGTCGGTTTCGATGGCGGCGAAGTCGAGGTAGGCGTTCAGACCGAGGTTTTCGGCGCCGCTCAGGCCGTCGACCAGCACCTGACGCCGACTCTCCTCCTCGCAGGACTCGTGGCCGGTGACGGTGGTCTTGTGGCCGTCGATGGCGCGCGCTTGTCCGTCGACGGTCACCCATTTCACCTCGGGCGCCAGAGCAATTGTGTAGGTCCGGGCGCGCTCGTACTTCGAGACGGCGCGCGAGGCGATGCGCCAGAACGGCTGCAGCCGCTTCTCGCGGTAGACGATCTCGAACTCCTCGTCCTTCGGCCGCGAAAGCAGGCCGCTCACCCGCGCCAGCGTGCCGAACGCCTCAATGCGCTTGGCCCAAGCCTTGGCCTCGGCCACTTCCGCGCCAACCTGGTCCGAGAAGACCAGAATGCGCTCCTCGGCGATCTCCACCTGCATTGGGAGAGTTTGGCGCAAAACGCAGTGAGAAGCACGCCTTGAGCTTCCCTCCCCCACGCGGTGAGTGAAGAGATGAACATCCCCCTTGCCGCCGCGTTGTCGCTCTCGGACATTGGCGCCGGGAGAGACCATCATGCGCGGACGACCGACCTGGCAGGGCCACCTGAAGCTCTCGCTCGTCACCTGCCCGGTGGCGCTCTACACCGCCACCGCGCGCAGCGGCGACGTGCACTTCAACATGCTGTCGGCTAAGACCCACAACCGAATCCGCATGATCCCGACCGACCCCGAACAGGGCCCGATCGACCGCGCCGACATCGTCAAGGGCTATGAGGTCGACAAGGACCGCTACGTCATCGTCACCGAGGACGAGATCGCCGCCGTGCGGCTGGAGAGCACCCGCACCATCGACATTGAGCGCTTCGTCGATGTCGCCGATATCGACCGCATGTACTGGAACGACCCCTACTTCCTGCTCCCCGACGGCAAGCTGGCCCAGGAGGCCTATGCAGTGATCCGCGAAGCCATGCGCCACACCGAAAAGATCGCGCTTGGCCGCGTGGTGATGCATACCCGCGAGCGCCTGCTGGCGATCGAGCCGCGCGACAACGGCCTGATCGCCTACTCGCTGCGCTCCCACGACGAGGTGCGCGATCCCGCCGAAGCCTTCGACGACATCCCCGCGACCAAGGCCGACCCGGCCATGGTCGAGATCGCCGAAAAGATCATCGACCAGCAGTCCGGCGCCTTCGACCCCGCCAAGTTCACCGACCGCTACGAGGACGCGCTGAAGAAGCTCATCGCCCAGAAGGAAAAGGGCAAGGGCGGCAAGGTGCAGGTCGAAGAGCCGGAGGACACAAAGGTGGTCGACCTGATGGCCGCGTTGAGGAAGAGCCTGGGGCAGTCGGGCGAGCGGCGCACGCCGACGAAGAAGCCCGCGGCGACGCATCCGAGGCGGAAGGCGACGACGCGGAAGAGGGCATCCTAACCACCGTCCTGTCGGAACGCGGCCTAGCTGCGCGTCTCGACCACGTACAAGCTGAAACTGCCGTCGGATAGCTGGGTCGAGCAACTCCACGCCCTCGTCATGTTTGGGACCGGTTGAGGGTCCAGGCGCAGTATCAAGCCAAGGTCGTCGTTGCTTAAACCGGGGAACGCCTTCGCTCCAACCTGCGCCAGCCATCCTCTGAAGTTGCTTTTGCGATCTTGGACGGCGACGGTCTTGCCGCTGTAGCTCGCAACGTATGTGAACAGGGGCACGATTCGTCGATCCAGCTTCACGTTGAGGACAGGCCACCACCGACGATATTCGATGAAGCCTTCGCGCTTATAAAGGCTTTCCCCTGCAAAAAGGGAGGGAGGTCATCCCTTTCCCAGGGCCTCGATCGCGTCTCTCAACGGCCGCGCCGCCTCGTCATACCCCTCCCACGCCTTCGACTTGCCAAGCAGTCCCGGCGTCGTGCGCAGGGTGTACTTCTTCGGCTCCAGCCCGGTCTTCACCTGCGCCCAGGTCAGCGGCATCGAGACCGGCGCGCCTGGCCGGCCGCGGGGCGAGAGCGGGGCGACCGCGGTCGACATGCGGTCGTTGCGCAGATAGTCGAGGAAGATCTTTCCGGTGCGCTTGGCCTTGGCCATGTTGATCAGGAACCGGTCGGGCTGCTCGGCGGCCAGCCGCGCGCAGACTTCGCGGGCGAAGGCCTTGGCGGTTGGCCAGTCGAGCTTCGCATCGTGCGTCAGTGGCGTCACAACGTGCAGGCCCTTGCCGCCGGTGGTCTTGCAGAAGGTCACTAGGCCAAGCGCTTCGAGCCGCGCCTTCATCTCCCTGGCCGCGTCGATCACGTCGGCGAAACCCAGCTGCTCGGCTGGGTCGAGATCGAACACCAGCCGGCCCGGCAGGTCGGGCTCGCCGGGCCAGCAATTCCACGGATGCAGCTCCACGCCCGCGGTTTGTGCGACGGCGGCCAGGGCTTCGCGTCGGTCGATCTGCAGGTAGGGCTGGCGGTCGCCGGAGACGCTGACGATTTCGAACAGCGACGAGGTGCCCTTGCCGGCGTGGCGCTGGAAAAACTTTTCGTGGTCGATGCCGTCGACCGCCCGGATCAGCGAACACGGCCGGCCCTTCAGGTGCGGCATCATCCAGTCCGCCACCGCCTCATAGTAGCGGCCCAGGTCGAGCTTGGTCACCGGCGCGCCGGCGCCATCGTCGGGCCACAGCGCCTTGTCCGGGTGCGAGATGGTGACGCCCATCACGACATTCGAACCAGCGGTCTTCTTCGCGGCTATGGCTGGCTTCGGCGTCGCCAGCGGCTCGGTGGTCGGCGCCGGCGCCTCGGCCTCGACGTCACTGGCCGGCTTGTCCTCGCGCAGGCCCTTGAAACTCCCCTGCCGCACCAGCCCTTCGCCGGTGAAGCCGGCGTACTCGATCTCCGCCACCAGCACCGGCTTGGCCCAATGGATATTCGCTGCGGCCTTGGGTGCGCCGACGCCGGCGAACGGCGAGATCTTGCTTTCCTGCGCTTTCAGCGCCGGCAACAGCCGGTCCAGCTTTTCCTTGCCGTAGCCGGTCCCGACTCGCCCGAGATGCACCAGCTTATCGTCCCGGAACACGCCGACGATCAGCGAGCGGAACGCATTGCCGGTGGTGGTCCAGCCGCCGATCACCACCTCGTGGCCCGCGCGGCACTTGGCCTTGGCCCAGCTATCGCCGCGCCCGGAGCGATAGGCTGCATCCAGCCGCTTGGAGACGATCCCTTCCAGCGACATGCGGCAGGCCGAGCGCAGGACCGCATCGCCGCCGGTCGCGAAATGCTCGACGAAGCGCAGCCGCTGCGCCGCCTTGCCCTTCAGCGCGCCGAGCAGCGCCTGCAGCCGCGCCTTGCGGTCGCTCAGCGGCAGGCTGCGCAGATCCTCGCCCTCGGCGAACAAGGCGTCGAACACGAAGAACACCAGCCGGCTGGTATCCTTGGCCGACAGCGCCGCCTGCAAAGCCGCGAAGTCGGGCGCGCCCTGGTCGTCGAGCGCGACGATCTCGCCATCGATCAGCCCGTCCGCCAGCCCCTCGCCGGCTTTGGCGATCTCGGGGAAGCGCTCGGTCCAATCCAAACCCTTGCGGGTGCGCAAGGCGACGTGACCGGCCTCGATGCGCATCTGCGTGCGGTAACCGTCGAACTTGACCTCGTGCACCCAACCCGTGCCGGCCGGCGGCCGATCGACCAGATGCGCGAGCTGCGGCTCGACGAAATCGGGCATCGCCGCGCCATCCCCGCGGTTCGATTTCCACACCGCGTCGGCCTTTTTGACCGCCGCCTTCGCGTCCTTGCGGATGAACGGCTTGGGCGCCTTGCCCTTGCCTTCGGCGATCTCGTCCATCGCGCGACCTGACGCCACCGAGGCGTCCTCGTCCAGCACGTCGCCTTCATCGTGCGAGCGCGCCGCCTCGTCGCGATGTTTGATCAGCAACCAATTGTGATGCTTGTCGCGCTCGCGATCCTTCAGGCGCACCAGCACCCAGCTGCCGTGCAGCTTGTCGCCCTCCAGCACGAACTTCAGCTCGCCCTTCTTCAGCGCCTTGGCCGGGTCGCCGTTCTCCGGCGCCCAGAACCCGCGATCCCACAGCTGCACCGTGCCGCCGCCGTACTGACCTTTGGGGATGGTCCCTTCGAAGTCGCCGTAGTCGAGCGGGTGGTCCTCGACCTCGACCGCCAACCGCTTGTCGGCAGGATCGAGCGAGGGCCCGCGCGTCACGGCCCACGACTTGAACACCCCGTCGTTCTCCAGCCGCAGGTCGTAGTGCAGCCGCGTGGCCACGTGCTTCTGGATTACGTAGCGCAGGCGGGTCGAGGCGGGCGTCGCCGCGACGCCGCTAGGCTCCGCCGTGACCGCGAAGTCGCGCTTAGCGCGGTATTTTGCCAGCTGATCCTTCGCCGACGGGCTTTTCGCCGTTTTCGAAGACGCCATGGCCGTCCTATGCATTTGCGTGTCGCCGTGGCGCCAACGTTCCGCCCGGCCACCGGTTCCTAGTCCCGCGAAAGGCCAGCGCCCATGACCGTCGAAGACATCCTGAAGACCGGCCCGGTCATGCCGGTGGTCGTCATCGATGACGCGGCCCACGCCGTGCCCCTGGCCCGCGCGCTGGTCGCTGGCGGCATCCGGGCGATCGAGATCACCCTACGGACAGGCGCGGCGCTCGATGCGGTGCAGGCGATCGCCCGTGAGGTTCCGGACGCCATCCCCGGCGTCGGCACAGCCCTCACCGGCGCCGACGTGCTGGCGGCGCTGGAGGCCGGCGCGAAGTTCATCGTCTCGCCGGGCGCGACCCCCGCGCTATTGGAGGCGGCGATCGGCTCCGGCCTGCCGTTCCTGCCGGGCGTCGCCACAGCCAGCGAGCTGATGGCCGGACTGGCGGCGGGGCTCTCGGCGTTCAAGTTCTTCCCAGCGGCCCAGGCCGGCGGGGTCGAAGGACTGAAGGCGCTGGGCGGCCCGTTCCCGCACGCCCGCTTCTGCCCCACCGGCGGCGTCAGCCCCGCCAACGCCGCCAGCTACCTCGCGCTCCCCAACGTGCTCTGCGTCGGCGGCTCCTGGATCGCGCCCCGCGAAGCGATCGCCGCGGGGGACTTCGGCAGGATCGAGCAGCTGGCGCGCGAGTCGTCCGCGCTGGCGAGGTAACCAACCTTGTTATCCCGGAAGCGCGTCAGCGCTGTCCGGGACCGACTTCACGGGCTGTACAAGTAGGTCCCGGGCAGCCCGCTTCGCGGTCTTCCGGGATGACATTGTGGGTGGGCCGGGCAGCCAGCCGCCGGTCAATAAGGGAAGTGCGGCACCTTTAGATCGCGCGGTGGCACGCCGAGGCTGGTCGGCAGTTTCCATTCGCCGCGATAGTTGAACTCGAAGGTCTGGCACAGACGCGCCGCGCCGGTCGGCGTGTCGCCCAGCACCCGCACCCGCAGCGGCCGGCCTTCGACCAGCCGGCCGAACGCCATCCAGGCCCGGTTCGAGCCGGGGCAGAAAGCGTGGATCAGGTCGGCGCCCTGGCCGTCCGGCAACACGGTGTAGAGGTCGCGCTCCTGCGCCGAGCTGCCGATCAAGCGCGAGAGCCCGCCGGCGCCCAGCACGTGCTCGTCGGTTGGCTTCAGGTCGGCGTTCGCCTCGCCCTCGGTCGAGCGGATGTTGAGCATCGTCGTGAAGATCAGATGCTGCTTGAACTGAAAAGTCAGATCGCCGGCGACGCGGCGCGTGGCGTCGTCCGCGGGGTCATAGGCGAAGAAACGGATGCCGGCCGAGGCCGGCGCGGCGACTGCGAGCGCGGCGGCGCAGACGACGAGGAAGGTGAGGATACGTGACATGTTTCAGGCTCTACCGCGGCAATCGTAGCAGGCTGATGTCGCCGTCGAAACTGACCAATCGCCACGTGCCAGCCTCGTTGGCGAAGGTGATCAGGCACGGCCCCTTGTGGCTTTTGGCGGCGCAGACGCGACCGTCGGGCAGGACCCGTAGCGCGCCGGCGATCTCCAGCTGGTTAGGGATCGGCATCTCGGGGCGATAGCCGTAATACTCGGCGACGGCGCGGAACACCTTCGGCCGGATCAGCGCGTCGCTCGCCAGCTGTGCCAGCGGCCGGGCCAGCAGCGCGCCCAGCGCCCTGACGGTGTCGTCGGTGTTCGGTTGCTGGGTCCGATCGAGCAGCCGCCCCTCCAGCTCGTGCTTCAGCGCCTCGCGGTCGACATGGGCATCGAAGGCGGTGTGGTCGTCGTCGCGGATGGCGATCAGCAGGGCGTGCACGTCGCCGGCGGCTTCGACGCGCTGGGTGGTGGCGCAGGCGCTGACGAGCAGCATCGCCGCCCCGGCCAGGAAGAGCTTCCCCAAACTGAGCTTACGCCGCGCCATCATCGGCGGCCTTTTGCGCCGCCGCCGTGGCAAGCTCAAGGCGCGGCCGTGCGCTGCTTGAAGAAGTCGATCACCCGTTGTTCGTTCAGCTTGGTCGGCCCCAGTGGGTCGTCGTCGCGCAGGTGGATGGTCAGCACCGAGTGCGCCGGCATGCTGTCGTCGGGCGCGGCGTGCTTCGGATCGAGCTCCACCGCCTCGAATCTCGGCCCCAGCGCCTCGCGCAGGGCCACGAACCGCGCTTCCGGCACGAACGGATCGCCGATAAAGCGCAGGCCGAGCATGGTCAGGTCCTCGTCCTCCATCCGCTGCCGCGCGCACTTGATCTCGGCGGGCGAGGCGCCGATGCCGGCGAAGCGCTTTTCCTTGCCCGGCCCGATCGCCATCGGCAGCGAGGGCTGCGACAGCACCGGCGCCACCACCGCCGGTTCGGTCATCATCGCCAGCGCGAAATTGCCGGTGAAGCACATGCCGACCGCGCCGACCCCGCGCCCGCCGCACTCTTCGTGCGCCTGCCGCGCCAGCGCCCGCAGCCAGTCGACGATCGGACTGGAGCGATGGTTGGACCAGACATCGAACTCGCGCCGGATGCAGATACCCTTCAGCATCGTTCCCAGCGCGTTCAGCCGGCGGATTTCCTTGCCCGCCTCGCCGAACAGGTGCGGGCAGAACACCGTCATCCCCGCCGCCGCGATGCGCGAGGCGAAGCGCAGCACCAGCGGATGCAGGCCTGGCATCTCGTGGATCACGATCACCGCCGGCCCGGTCCCGCGCCGATAGACCGGCCGGGTCCAGCGGCCCGCCGGATCGGTGAAGTCGAACCGTTCGAAGGCGTCCAGGCTGTCGTCCGCGGCCATCGGCGTGTCCTGCTGAGGTTCCTCGGCCTTCGGCGCTAGCACATTGTCGTGACCGCGCGAACCAATCCGCCTGCAGCCGCGTCTGATTGCAGGCTGGCCATGGTCCCGCAACCGCGCGGAAAGCTTGGCGGCCTATCGGTCAGGGCGGGGGTCGCTGGATGAAGGGAGACCGGAGCATGTCAGTCCACAACGCCGCCGCCCCGCGCGCCACGGCCCGACGATCGATCGCCGCGCGCCGACGCATGCTCGACCGCCTGTTCCTCGGCGGCTGCACCGCCACCTACGTCGTCCTGATCGGCGCGGTGATCGTCGCGCTGCGATATTACGGGACGTAGCTCGGGCGCTGTGAAGCGAGCGGTAGCGCTGCCGATAGGTTCGAAGGATTCGACACGAAGGAAGAGAAGGCGCGCCTTGCGCGCTGGAAGTCATCGACCGTCGTTGGTGATTTACTGGGCGCGGAGCGTCCCTTCGTGTCCTTCTCTTCCTTCGTGAGCTTCGTGTTCAGCATTGGGTGCTTCCGGCCGCGCCGCCACGGATCGTCAGCGAACGCACGCCCTTGCGCTATGCCAAGGGGGAACGACGGATCACCGCCAAGCCAGCGTGAGCACCGGAACCTGGGTGTACTGGGTCGGGAAGGTCGCTTTCAGCGCCGCGACCTTGGGCAGGTCGTAAGTAGCGATGTAGGGACTCTCCGGGTGATGCACGAGGTAGTCCTGGTGGTAGCCCTCGGCAGGGTAGAAGCCCTTCAGCGGATCGACCCTCGTCACCACCGGATAGCGGTAGGCGTGCGCCGCGTTCAGCTGGGCGATGTAATGCTCGGCCACGGTTTTCTGCGCGTCGCTTTCGAACCAAATTTCCGAGCGGTACTGCGATCCGCGGTCCGGGTATTGCCCGCCGACCTGGGTCGGGTCGGTGGCGACCGAGAAGAAGATGCGCAGGATCTGGCCGTAGGAGATCTGTTTCGGATCGAACGTCACCTTGACCGATTCCGCGTGGCCGGTGACGCCGGTCGAGACCGTCTCGTACTGCGCGGTCGAGGCCGCGCCGCCGGCGTAGCCGGCCACCACCTGCTTGACGCCCTTTACGTGCTCGAACACGCCCTGGATGCCCCAGAAGCAGCCGCCGGAAAGCACGACGCTCTCGGTCCCAGCCACCGCTGGCGCATCCATCGCCGGCGCGGGCACGAGCACCGGCGCGGCTTCGGCCAACGTAGGGCCGCCGATGCCGCGCAGCAGCACGAAGCCGGCCAGGGCTGCGCCGGCCACGCCGGCCATCAACGTCAGCCGGGTCGCTTCGCCGGCGCGGAAGGGTTTGCGGAACAGGGCCATCGAAGGCCTCCTTGAAGAGTGTCTGGCCAAGAGTACGCCCGTGACGGGCAAGAGGTTACATCTGTCTACGCAAAGCGCCCTCGAACGGACCTGCGGGCGGGTCTACTAGCGGGGCGGAGGTGACCCGATGAGCGACTGGCCCGAACTCGACCTGGCGACGCTGCAGCCCACGGCCGAAACGCTGCAGC
>Ga0302314_10012163_pt1 | contig 14931 bp, 13 predicted proteins | sample III_Palsa_N2_3_FD_200533 | JGI IMG/M metagenome (GOLD analysis project Ga0302314, IMG submission 200533) | Peat permafrost microbial communities from Stordalen Mire near Abisko, Sweden - III_Palsa_N2_3 | ecosystem: Environmental > Terrestrial > Soil > Palsa > Peat permafrost | place: Sweden... | reverse complement strand
CGGTCCACTCGTATACGGCTACGGCGCGGGTGGCTGGGGTGGTGGAGACGGGGTGGTCGGTTTGGGCGTGGAGGGGCTTGACGCTGAGTGCGGAGATGAAGACGAGGCCGCCGATGAGGTGCCGGAGGTACATGCTTGCGATGGTAGACGAGGTGGATGCGCGGAACTTAGTGGGAATTGAGGTGATGGGTTATGTTGAATGTCCGGGGTGGCGCTCGCACGGACGGTGGAGTGACGAGATAATAGACCAACGCGCTCTCCATAGGTTGGTGATGAAGCAAATTGAGGGGGAAAGGTGTAGCTGACGATGAATGGTGCCGACCGAGTCGTAGAGCCGAGTACGCTTCCTGCCGGAGAGACTGGAACTGCTGCGAACGCCGAGACGCCGCAGAGACCAGCGCCTGCGCTACGGGCGGGGGTAGCGCTGTGCGTGGATCTGGATGGCACGCTGGTGAAGTCGGATACGCTGCTGGATACGGTGCTGGTGGTGGCGCGGCAGCGACCGATGGAGCTGGTGCACATACCGGGATGGATTGGTCAGGGGCGGGCGGCGTTCAAGCGGCATCTGACAGCGCTGGTGACGCTGGATGTGGAGCACCTGCCATATAACCGGCCGCTGTTAGAGTATCTGCGACAAGAGTATGGCGAGGGGCGAGAGATTTATTTAGCGACGGCCGCGGATCGCGAATTGGCGGAGCGGATTGCTGCGTATCTGGGAATTTTTGCCGGGGTGTTGGCGTCGGATGGTGCGACGAATTTGGCCGGCGGGAACAAGCTGGCGGCGTTTCGCGCGAAGTTTGGGGAGAATTTCTGTTACATCGGGAACGCGCGCCCGGATGTAGCGTTGCTGGCGGCCTGCGTATCGCCGATGGTGGCGAATCCCGACCGCGCGCTGCGTGCGGGGATGAAGCGCACGGGGACGGTGGCGGTGGCGCGGTTTGAGGATCGCGGGCCGGCGCTGCGGAGTTGGCTGAAGGCGATTCGGCTGCACCAGTGGGCGAAGAATGCGCTATTGTTTGTGCCGCTGCTGCTGGCGCACCAGTGGCATCTGCGAACGTTTGGCGGCGCGATTACGGCGTTCTTCAGTTTTGGGATGTGCGCTTCGGCGACCTACATCCTTAATGACCTGCTGGATTTGGAGGCGGATCGACGGCATCCGAGGAAGCGGCGCAGGCCGTTTGCGGCGGGAGATTTGTCGGCGATTGCGGGGGTGGTGGTGGTGGGTTTGCTGCTGCTGGGCGCGCTGGCGCTGGCGTTGGCGCTGCCGCACGTCTTCAACGCGCTGCCGGGGACAGCGGTGCTGGCGAATCCTTATAGCTTTTTGGAATGGCTGGGACTTTATACCGTAGTTACGCTCTCGTACTCGTTTTATTTGAAGCGCAAGCTGCTGCTGGATGTGTTTGTGTTGAGCGGGTTGTATACGGTGCGGATTATGGCGGGGAGCGCGGCGACGGGGATTCCGATGTCGCCGTGGCTGGCGGGGTTTGGCGTGTTCTTCTTCCTGTCGCTGGCGTTTGTGAAGCGGTTCAGCGAGCTGGAGGGGCTGCGGGAGCGCGGCGGGTCGGTGAGCAATGGGCGCGGGTATTTTGTGAGCGATTTGGAGCAACTGCGCGCGCTGGGGACAGGGGCGATGTATGCGGCGGTCGTGGTGCTGTCTATCTATATCAATAATCCCGAGACGAACTTTCTGTATGCGCATCCTGTGAGGTTGTGGGTGGTGGTGCCGGTGCTGCTGCTGTGGTTGAGCCAGGTGTGGATGTTGGCGAGTCGCGGTGAGATGCATGATGATCCGGTGGTGTTTGCGATTACGGATAAGCGGAGTTTGCTGCTGGGCGTGCTGATGGCGGCTGTGATTTTGTGGGCGGTATAGATGGTGGAGGCTGGGCTCATTTATCCTGAAGCTTCGACATCATGAGTGTAGCGATTCCAGAACTGAAGCAGTTTGATGAGGCGGAGCTTGACCGTGTGTTTGCGGAGCTCGAGGCCGAGGTACGCGCGCAGACGCGCGCGCTGACCAGCGATGGGGCGATGGAGGCGTTCAGGCTGGAGTGGCTGGGGCGCAAGCAGGGACGGCTGGGACAATTGAGCGCCGCGTGGTTGAAGTCGGCGCCGGTGGAGGCGAAGAAGTCGCTGGGCGTTCGCTTCAATCAGTTGAAGGCGCTGATCGAAGAGGCGCGTGCGGCGAGTGCGGCGACGGAGATGAAGCCGGCTGGCGCGGGGCTGGATGTGACGCTGCCGGGGTCGGCGCAGAGGGTGGGGGCGGAGCATCCGCTGGTGAAGACGATGGCGGAGATTGTCAGCGTGTTTCAACGGATGGGGTATTCGGTTGGGTTGGGGCCCGAGGTGGAGACGGATTTTTATAACTTTGAGGCGTTGAACTTTCCGCCGAATCATCCGGCGCGGGATACGCAGGACACGCTGGTGGTGGCGGGGCAGGAGCAGAAGCCACTGCGCGAGCGGTTGCTGATGCGGACGCATACGTCGCCGGTGCAGATACGGTCGATGCTGGAGCAGGCGCCGCCGCTGCGGCTGGTGATTCCGGGGAAAGTGCATCGGAATGATGCAGCGGATGCTACGCACTCGCCGGTGTTTCACCAGGTGGAGGGGTTGTGCGTCGATACGAATATTACGTTTAGTGATTTGAAGGGGACGCTGGATTTTGCGATGAAGGCGTTCTTTGGATCGAGCGTGAAGACGCGATTCTTTCCGAGCTTCTTTCCGTTCACGGAGCCTAGCGCGGATGTGCAGATCTCTTGCATTTTTTGCGGAGGAAAGGGATGCCGGAAGTGCAAGCACTCGGGATGGATTGAGTTGCTGGGATGTGGGATGGTGGACCCTGCGGTGTTCGAGTCGGTGAACCAGCGACGGGTGGAGATGGGGCGCGAGCCGGTGTATGACACGCGGAAGATTAGCGGGTTTGCGTTTGGGATGGGCGTGGACCGGATCGCGATGATGAAGTATGGGATCAGCGATATCGGGCTGTTGTACTCGGGCGATATGAGGTTTCTGGAGCAGTTTGCGTGAATATTTTGACGAAGTGGCTGCGGTCGTATTTGCCTGAGCTTCCGGTGGATGATCGGCAGTTGGCGGAAGATTTGACGCTGCGCGGGATTGCGGTCGAGGGGGAGTTCGACGCGGCGTGCGGCGGGCGCTTGTACGAAATGGACATCACGACCAATCGCGTGGATGCGATGAATCATTATGGTGTGGCGCGGGAGGCTGCTGCGATTTATAACGTGGCGCTGAAGCGAATTCCTGAGGCGGCTCCGGTAGAACCCGGGTCCGAAAGTCCGGACCCGGGGCACCCAGAGTCGTGGAGCTCCGAGGGGTTTCCGGTTCGGATTGAAGCTAAGGATTTGTGTGGGCGGTTTACGGCGCGCGTGATTCGCGGTGTGACGGTAGGGCCGAGCTCTGGGTTGATTGCGGAGTATTTTGCTGCGCTGGGGCAGAAGCAGATTTCGGCGCCGGTGGATGTGACGAACTTTGGCTGGATGGCGATGGGGCAGCCTACGCATGTGTTCGATCTGGACACGATCGTTGGCGGGATCGTGGTGCGGCGGGCGCATGCGGGCGAGAAGCTGCGGCTGCTGGATGGCTCGGAGAAAACGCTGGTTGCTGAGGACCTGGTGGTTGCCGATGAGGAGAAGGCGCTGGCGCTGGCGGGCGTGATGGGCGGATGGGATTCGCGCGTCACCGAGGAGACGAAGAATATTTTGGTGGAGGCTGCCTGGTTTGACCAGGCAGCGATTCGTGCGAGCTCGCGGAGGCATGGATTGCATACGGATGCGAGCCATCGGTTTGAGCGGGGTGCGGATTTTAATGCGGCGCCGGTTGCGAACAACCTTGTGACGCGGTTGGTGGTGGAGCAGAGCGGCGGCGAGGTGGTGGGGCCGTTGGTGGATGTGGTGGTGGCGGAGATTGCGGCGAAGACTGCGGAGCGCCCGGCGATTTCGCTGACGGTTAGCGAGGTGTCGCGACATCTCGGGACGACGGCGGACGGGTTGGGGATTGGCGAGGAGGTTGTTGCGCAGTATTTGAGTGCGCTTGGGTGCGGGCTGATGCAGACGGCCGCGGGTGAGTATGCGGTGAAGCTACCTAGCTGGCGATTGGATCTGGAGCGCGAGATTGATTTGATCGAAGAGGTTGCCCGCGTGTATGGGTACAACCGGTTTGCCGATACGCTGCCTAGCTTTGCGGGGGCGGTGCGGGAGTTGCCGCATGTGGAGCAGGAGCGGACGATTCGGGAGACGCTGCGGGCGCTGGGATTTACAGAGGCGGTGTCGAGCACGTTTGTGTCGGCGGAAGAGGCTGAGGAGTTTGGCGGGGGTGCGGTGGCGATTGGGAATCCGTTGAGTGCGGAAGCGGGGATGCTGCGGCCGTCGCTGGCGCCGGGGATGGCGACGATGCTGGCGCTGAATCTGCATCGCGATGTGAGTAGCGTGCGGCTGTTTGAGATGGGAACGGTGTTTGGCGGGTCGACGGCGGAGGTGAAGGAGCGGGTTGGGCTGGCGCTCGGTGCTACGGGCGCGACGGCGGCGACTTCGTTGTATAAGGCGGAGGATGCGCTGTTTTATGAGGTGAAGGGTGCTGTCGAGGCGCTGCTGGCGAAGTTTATTGGTGGCGTGAGTTTTGAGGGGAGTGGGTTGCCGGCTTGGATTGCCGAGGGGCGTGGGGCTCGCGTGTTGCTGGCTGGCGAGCCGGTTGGCGTGTTTGGAGAGTTGAGTGGGGCGGAGTTGCAGGCGAGGAAGTTGCGGCAGCCTTGCGTGATTGCGTCGATGGATGGACAGAGGCTGTTTGAGACGGCGCTGCGGCAACCGGTGTCGCTCGAGTTGTCGCGCTTTCAGGCGGTGGAGAGAGATTTTTCGTTTGTGTTTCCGGATGCGGTGACTTGGGCTGCGATTGATGCGGCGCTGCATGGAGAGGGTGCGGCCGATGAGTTGCGGAGTGTGCGGCCGGTGGAGATCTTTCGCGATGCGAAGGGGAAGGCCGTCGCCGCGGGATCGTATTCTCTGTTGCTGCGGCTGGTGTTCCAGTCGAACGAGCGAACGTTGACGGAAGAAGAGATTACGCGGTGGACGGAGTGGGTGGTGGCAGAGCTCAAGGGGATGGGCGGGACGCAGCGGGCGTAGGGGTGGGCGTTCTGCGAACCCACGTCCGAAAATCCGGACATGGGGCACCCGGGTCCTGCGCGGACGGCGAGAGTTTTGTGGGTGGTGTGAGAAGGGCGCGAGCGCGAAGCACAGGGGTCAGTCGGGGTGCAAGGAATAAAAGGAATTCAGGTAGGTACCTATCGGGTGCGCACACGAAATTCCGCGTCGGTGCGTCCTATACTTCGAGAAGAGAGGGCGTGTTTTTCGCCTTGAAGGAGTTGTATATGGGATCCGCAAGTATCAGTGTCGATGAGTTTCAGGCGCTGGAGCAGAAGGTGCTTCAGACAGTCGAGCTGATCAAGAGAGAACGTGAGGCGCGGGCTAGTGCGGAGGCTGAAGTAGTCGCAGTGAAGGCGGAGTTGGCGAAACGCAAGGAAGAGCTTGAGTCGAGGGCTCAGGAGATTGTTGCGTTGCGGCAGGAGCTGGCGGCTTCCGGTGATGCGAATGCCGAAGTGAAGAACCTGCGGCATGAGCGCGAGGCGGTTCGGCTTCGGGTTGAGAAGATGCTGGCGAGTATCGATGAGATCGTGTAGCCAGAGAAGTTAGCGTGCGTGGATACGAAGATGCGCGTACGTGGACGGAACAGCAGGAGTTGCAGTGGTAGAGACACAACCAAGAACGGCGGCAGAGGTATCACGCGCACAGCTTGCGGCCCACGACATGGGAGCCGTTGTCGTGGACATTTATGATCAGATTTACCAACTGCGGGGCGTGAATCCGGAGCATATCGAGCGGCTGGCCGAGGTGGTGGACTTGAAGATGCGGGCGGTATCGGCGCATGGGGCGACGGTGGATTCGCTGCGCGTGGCGGTGCTGGCGGCGTTGAATCTTGCCGATGAGTTGGTGACGTTGCGGGCGAAGTATGAGGCAGTGACCTCGTCGGTGGAGGCGCACAAACAGGCGGCGGCGCAGAGCATGGTGCGGACGCGGGCAGGCTCGTTGATGGGGATGTTGGACGAGGTGCTGGAGACGCGTAAGGCAGGCTGAGGGAGCGCAGGCTGCGGGTGGTGTTGAGGCGCGGTGGTGGGGTTGCAGGAAATTCCTTGATCTAAAGAGCATCCTGCCGGATGATGGAAGCCACGCGAACGTGTTGTTTCGTTGGAGGTCTCCATGTTTCTGAAGACAGGCGCTCTTGCGCCCGCGGTTGTGTTGCTGGCGTTTGCCGCAACGATGGCGCATGCCCAGGGAACAGACACGAAGGCTGCCGCGGCGGATGACTATCACACGAACCCAAAGTTTCTGGCGGCGGTGAAGGAAGCCAAGCAGCTGGAGCGGGAGAGGCAACCGGGATTTGCGGCGGATGCTTATAAGAAGGCGAACAAGATTGCTGGTGGGAAATGTGTTGAATGCGTTGCGGGTGCTTACAAGATGCAGATGAAGGAGGGTAACTATAAGGACGCGATCAACACGGCGATGGAGATGGAGGCGATGGGGACCACGCCGCTGGTGAAGTCGGTTGCGGAGTACGACCGCGGGCGCGCGCTGATGGGGAAGGATGGGGAAAAGCCAAAGCCGGAACAACTGGAGGCGGAGTTGCAGGCGTATCGGCAGGCAGTGACGATTGATCCGCAGAACGCGGCTGCGATCTTCAGTGAGGGCCAGGTGCAGGCTCGGCTGGGGCGGATGGACGACGCCAGGAAGAGCTTTCAACTGTGTTTGAGCTATATGCCAGCCGGAGACACGGCGTATCTGCGGGTGAAACATTTTGCGGATGATCCAGAGCTGTCGACGCACAAGATGGCTCCGCCGTTTGAAGTGACGGCGATGGATGGAACGAAGTTCAACCTGGATGCGATGGGTGGACGGGTGGTGCTGATCGACTTCTGGGCGACTTGGTGCGGACCGTGTAATCGGGAGCTGCCGCACATGAAGAAGATTGCGAAAGAGTTTGCGAACGATCCGCTGGTGATCATTAGTGTGAGCTGGGACAGTGACGAGGCAAAGTGGAAGGACTTCGTCGCGAAGAATGGAATGACTTGGATGCAGTATCGCGATACGGACCACTCGCTGAGCAATGAATTTGAGATTAATGCGATACCGCATTACTTCACGATCGATTCGGATGGGGTGCTGACGGCTGAGATGCTGGGTGAGGATCAGGACGTGGAGGGGAAGTTGAAGAAGCTGATTGCAAAGGCGCGGGAGGCGAAGGTGCAGCCTGTGCAGGCGGGTGGAGCGGGGAGTGCGGCGGTGGCGGCGGCCCCCGGGAATTAGCGTAGGGAGCGGAATTGCGGAATCTTTGGAGGGGTTGCGGAATCTTCGGAAGGCGGATAGCATCCAAGGCAGAGACCGGCCTGCAAAGCAGGTATGGCGAATACCGCAGGTTGAACCAATACTTAATGAACAGGGTTTCGGCTCGTATATATGGCTCGGTGTGCTAGGTCCGCCAGTCCGGAAAGCCTAAAGAGCCACGGCTGGAGCCCACCGCTTAATGGCGGGTTCACCTGCGCCTCACCGTACGGCCCAGCGGGTCGGTCTTTTAGAAGCAGACAGTAGAGAGTAGACAGTAGGGTGTAGAGAAGAACGGGGCGGTGGGCTGCTCCGCGTATGCTTTAGGTGGTGAGCCTCTTAATTCAAACGGCGATGATGGTGGTTCCGCGGGTGTTGCGTGTGGGGCCGTTGCGGTTGTCGGTGTATGGAGTTTTTGCGGCGGTGGGGCTGGTGGGTGCATTGGGGTTAAGTTTGAGGACGGCTCGGCTGGTGGGGCTGGAGGCTGATCGGATTTGGGATGCGGGACTGTTTGCGGTGATGGCTGCATTTGTTTGCTCGCGGCTGCTGCTGGTGGTGGAGAACTTTTCTGCGTTTCTGAAGATGCCGGGGACGTTGCTGGCGCTGCCTTCGTTTACTGCGTTGGGGATGGTGCTGACGGGGCTGGCGGTGGTGGGGTATCTGCAGTGGAAGAAGCTGCCGTTGCTGCGGGTGTTGGACGCGTGGGCGCCTTGTGCTGCGGTGGTGGCGGCGATGTTGAGTTCAGGGAAGTTTTTCGAAGGGGACGATGCGGGTATGCCGTCGCGTCTGCCGTGGGCGATTAAGACGCCGCTGAGTGGCGGGGTGCGGGTGCATCCGGTGGCGATGTATGCGGCGATTGCAGCGGTGGTGTTGGCGATGGGGTTGATGATGTTGGTGCGGCGGGGATTTCGGAATGGGTGGGTGGCGGGCGTGGGGTTGGTGGCGGGTGGAGCGAGTGGATTTTTGATCGACATGGTGACGCAGCCGGTTGAGATGAGGGTGGGGGCTTGGCTGGATCCGGCGCAGTGGGTTGCGGTGATTGCGATGCTGATTGGTGGGTTGATGCTTACGTTGACGAAGGAGATTGTCTAGATGCCGTCGAAAAATATGTTGCCGAAGGGGAAGAGACGCCAGAGCGTGAAGCAGGAGTATCGGGCTGCGCGGACGGTGGCGCAGGAGCGGGAGGCGGCTCTGCGGGAGGCGGGGGAGAGTGTTGAGTCGCTGGGACCGGCGCTCTATGACACCGCGGACTTTACGCCGCATGTGTCTCCCTTTGCAGGGCGGCCGGGGTTGGTGACGAGTGGGCCGAATGGGGGTAAGCATCCGCAGGAGGAGGCGGACATGTCGGTACGGCGGTACGGGGTGCCGCGGCTTTATGTGGAGCCGGAGATTGAGCGGGAGATCACGGTGCTGGATGATCTCGAGGCTGAGGACGGGGTGCGCAGCTTTGCGGCCGAGGCTGCGGCGGCCGGGATGCGGCTGGATGCCTATTTGGCGAAGGCGCTTCCGGAGATTAGTCGAGCGCGAGTGGTGCTGCTGATTGATGGTGGGCAGGTGACGGTCGAGGGCAAGCCGGGGAAGGCGAAGCAGAAGCTGAAGGGTGGCGAGTGGATTGAGATTGAGGGTGATCCTAAGCCTGCGCCGCTGAATGCTACGCCGGAAGATATTCCGCTGGCGATTGTGTATGAGGATGACGACCTGGCGGTGATCGATAAGCCGGCGGGAATGATGGTGCATGCCGGGTCGGGAGGGGCAGAACATAATCGCGGGACGCTGGTGAATGCGTTGCTGTATCACTTTGGCGGTGAGGATGGAGACCTGAGCTCGGTGGGCGGAGCGTTACGGCCGGGGATTGTGCATCGGCTGGATAAGCAGACGAGTGGGTTGATTGTGGTGGCGAAGAATGACGTGACGCATCGGGCGCTGGGCGAGATGTTTTCCGAGCGGCGGTTGAAGAAGACGTACCTGGCGCTGGTGCATGGCGAGGTGAAGGGTGAGGAAGGGACAATCCAGTTGCCGATCAGCCGCGATTTGATGCGGCGAATCCGGATGACGACCAAGCGGGCGGGTGGGCGCAGCGCGGTGTCGCACTGGAAGGTGCTGGAGCGGGTGAAGGGACCTTATGGGAAGTTCACGCTGCTGGAGGTGCGGATTGAGACGGGGCGGACGCACCAGATACGGGTACACATGCAAGCGATCGGGCATCCGGTGGTGGGTGATTTTCTGTATGGGGCGCCGCACCGGATTCGGCGGGTGGAGGGCGTGACGAAGGGTTCGACGGCGGGGGAGGGGGAGGACGGCAGCTTGTCGCTAGAGCGGAATTTTCTACATGCGGCGCAGCTGGAGTTTGTGCATCCGCGGACGGGCGAGACGCTGGCGCTGGAGGCGGAGCTTCCGGAGGAGCTGGGGGTATTGCTGGAGCAGCTTCGGGGTGGAGAAGCGTAATCGCGTGGGCGGGCGCGGAAGACGCCGAATTGGTACGATGGGAGTATGAAACTGAATAAGATTGCGCGGTGGGCGGGCATGCTGCTCGGTGCTGCCACGATCGCGCTGGCGGGCGGTGCGCAAAACCGGCAGCCGCAGCAGACACAGACTCCGACGGCACAGCCGTCGACGACGAATCAGCAGAACGCGACTCCGCAAACTACGACGACACCTGCGCAGCAGACGCCGGGGGTGCAGCAGCCGCCCGAGCAAGAGCCTCCGCACGCGACGGAGACGTTGCAACTGTTTTCGCGCGAGGTCGATCTGCTCTTCGCAGTTACGGACAAGCGCGGGAATTTTGTGAATGGATTGCAGCAGCAGAACTTTGGGCTGCTGGATGATGGACGTCCGCCAGAGCGCATTATTCGGTTTGTGCAGCAGACGAACCTGCCCTTGCGCGTGGGCATCATGATCGACACGTCGAGTTCAATTCGGCAGCGGTTCACGTATGAGCAGCAGGCAGCCGTCGATTTTCTGTTGCAGGTGATGCACCCGGTGGATCGGGCATTTGTCGAGGGGTTCGACGTGCAGATCGACCTCGAGCAGGATTACACTAACCGCGTCGATCTGCTGGACAGCGGGATCAGCCGGCTGCGGCCGGGGGGCGGAACGGCGCTGTACGATTCGTTGTACAAAACGTGCCGCGACCAGATGTTGACGCTGCAGCAGACCGCGGATGTACGGAAAGTTATCGTGCTGGTCTCCGATGGCGATGATGGTTACAGCCGTGCGATGGAAGACGATGCGATCAAGATGTGCCAGCGTGCGGAGACGATTGTGTACACGATCAGCACGAATACGGGGCCGAGCCGGGACAAGGGCGACGATACGCTGCTGAAGATCTCGGATGCGACGGGCGGACGAGCGTTCTTTCCGGTGAAGATGGAAGATGTGTCGGAAGGCTTCTTGAATATCGAGGCGGAGCTGCGCAGCCAGTATTCGCTGGTGTATGTTCCGGCGGGATTTAAGCAGGACGGGTCGTTCCGGACGATCTATTTGCAGAGTCTGGATCCGCGTTACATCGTGCGCGCGAAGAAGGGTTATTTCGCGCCGAAGCCGCCGGAATAGACGCCAGCCAGGGCTCGCGTAAGGGTCTTTGATCCGCGTTGGTGAGGGATGGCGCAACTTTCTCAGGGGAAGGCGGTCTATTCCTAGAGCGAGGTTCCTATGAATAAGTGTGCGTTGCGTTTCCTGTCTGCCGTATTGCTCATGGCACCGCTGGTTGGGGTGGCGCAGGAGCCGCCGGGCGTCGGCGAAGCGCTGAGGAACCTGACATCGGAGCGGGTGAACCATACGTCGTTTACGTTCGACCACGATATGCTGCAGTCGGCCACGGGATTTCTGAACGACGGCGAAGGGCCTCCGATCCAGCTGAACAGCATTACGTTCGAGAACTACAAGTTTCATGAGCCGGCGTTTTATATTCCGGAGAACATGCATGCACTGGTGGCGTCGTTCAATGCTGCGGGATGGAAGCATCTTGTGGATCAGAATGTTTCGCCGCGAGAGGCCACCACGCCACAGAAGCCGCTTACGGATCTGTGGCTGCATTTTAGCGGACCGGACATCGATAGCGTGATGGTGCTGATTCGAGGCGTGCGGCAGATGAATGTGATCAAGGTATCAGGGCAGTTGCGGCCGCTGGATTTGGTTCATCTGAGCGGACACTTTGGAATTCCGAAGGTGGATCCGAATGCTGTGATGGTGCCGGCGCCTCCGGGGCGGTGATTGGGGAACGGGCGCGCGCTTCGCGCGGCGTGCCCGCCAGAAAAGCAAAAACAAAAGAAGAAGCAGATTCCCAGGGGGAATGACAGAAAGAAAGGCAAAGGCAAAGGCAAACGCAAACGCAAAGGCGAGAGCGAGGGTCAGACTTGCCAGCCGTAGCGTTCTACTTCGCCTAGGAGAGCCAGTTTGCGTTCGGGGGGGAGGAAGCTGGCTTCGATGGAGTTGGCGGCTAGTTCGCGGAGCTGGTCGAGGGAAAACTCGAAGGTGCGGTGGGCGAGGAGATATTCGTCGAGGAGATTCGCGCCGAAGAAGGGTGGGTCGTCTGAGTTGAGGGTGACCATGAGGCCTTCTTCGAAATAGCGGCGGACGGGGTGGTCGTCGAGTGAAGGACAACAACCGGTGCGGAGGTTGCTGGTGATGTTGAGCTCGAGGGGGATCTGGCGTTCGACGAGGACTTCGATGAGATCGGGGTCGTCCTGGGCGGAGAGCGCGTGGCCGATGCGCTCGGCGCCGATGTTGACGGCGGCCCAGATGCTTTGCGGGCCGGTGTTCTCGCCGGCGTGGCAGGTGAGGCGCAGGCCGGCTGCCTTGGCTTGCTGATAGAGCTCGCGGAACTCGTGGGCGGGGCCGAGGAGTTCGTTGCCTCCAATGCCGATGCCGATGATGCTGGGATAGATGTGCTGGAGCTCGGCCGCTTTCTTGAAGACGCGAGCGGCAGCGTCTACGCCGAAGTGGCGGACGGCGTCGATGATCCAGAGGAGAGAGATGTTGAAGTCACGCTCGGCGAGCGTGCGGCCGCGTTCGATGGCGGCGATGACCAGGTCGACGTCGAGACGATCCTGCCAGTGGAGGATGCCGATGGAGATGTAGACCTCGGTGTGGCGGACACCCTGGACAGCGAGGTCGCGAAGCATGTTGTAGGTGATGAGCTCGTAGTCGGCGGGGGTGTGGAGGCGGGTGGTGACGGCTTTGAAACAGAGCAGGAAGCTGGGGAAGTCGTGATAGGAGTAGACGGCGCGGGCTTCGGGGAGCGTTAGGGGCGTGGGGTCGTTGCGGAGGGAGAGCTCGACGAGGGTTTCAGGGGTGATGGAACCCTCGAGGTGGAGGTGGAGTTCGGCTTTGGGGAGGCCGCGCAGCCAGGTTTCGGGGTCGGGCTGATCGGATTTGGAGATCTGTCGGGCGCGTGCCATCTGAATAGTTTATGCGCTCAGGCGGGAACCGGAGTGAACGCTGACGGCGGAACCTTCCGCTAGCAAGACGCTGGAAACTTTAAGGTCGGTTAGGAACGCGAAGGATGGGCCGTAGAGCAGGCCGAAGTCGACGGCGATTTCGTAGCTGCGGGGCTTGTAGGTTTGCCAGCGCGGGTGTTTGACTTCATAGGCCGAGGTGGTGCCGTCGCTGCGCTTGGTATAGCCCCAATAGTGCTCGGTGATGAAGTCTTCCTCGCTGTTGGGGAGAATATTTTGTGGTGTGGTTGCTGAATCTACTGCGAGGGTGTGGGAACGGCCGCCGAGGTCCCAGGTGTAGGCGACCTTGAGGGATTCCGGAGAGAGGTCGATCTGATGGTTGGTTGGGATCGCGGTATACGGCTCTTCGTAGAAACGCTTGGCGACGTAGGCGATGGCAAGGCGCGGAACGAATTCGCGGATGAAGACGACGCCTCGCTTGAGGGAGCCGTCGGGTTCTCTGCGGCGCACGTAGAAGCGTAAGTTCACTTCTTCGAAACGGGTGTGGAAGGGCATGGGGAGGCCTTTGAGGCGCACGCGGTCGAAGAGGAACGCTACAAGCGAGACGTAGCATTCGTTTTCGTAGAAATCGAGTTCGAGGCCGGCGGGGAGGTAGGGGAGGAGGAGGGCGGGGTCGATGGCGTATTGGGCCATGATGAGCTTGCGCCATTCGGCGGTTAGGAATGTGGACACTGTATGGAGGATACGCGCGGGTGGGGTGGCGTTCGCGACGATGTACCTGTGGCTTGAGGAGTAAACAGCAGATTCCCAGAGGGAATGACAGAAAGAAAGGCAAGGGCAAGGGCAACGGCGTCGCTTACCGTGGCGCTGGATGTTGCTCTAGGGGTTGAGGCGGAGGTTTTCGACCCAGTGGAGCTGCTCGGGGGTGTCGGGGACGAGCATGCGGCGGGCTTGGGTAATGCGGCGGAAGGCGTCGTCGGTGGAGAGGCCTTCGCGGCGCAGTAGGGCGGCGAGAAGGAGAGAGGATCGGCCAATGCCGGCAAAGCAGTGGGCTACGATGCTGCGGCCTTGAAGGAGATCGTTGTGCAGGGTTTCGATGAGCGAGAGGAAGGCTTCGGTGGATTCGGGGATGCCGCGATCGGGGATGGGAAAGCTGCGGAAGATGATGCCGTGGCCGGAGCAAGCGGCGCGTTCGTGTTCGAGGCCTAGTTCGAATTCTTCGTCACGAGGTAGAAGGGAGACGAGGACGTCGGCGCCCTCGCGCTTCAGTATGCGGATTTCGTTTTCAAGATGCTTTCCGCCGTTCGGCTTTGGCATGATGGCGAGCTTCGCGGGAATGCCGGTTTCAATCCAGTACGCCATGATTAGTTCTTGTAGAACTCGCTGCGTTTGCGGCTGTAGAAGTAGTAAACGAAGAGGCCGATGACGAGCCAGACGAAGAAGCGTATCCAGGTGCGTGCCGGCAATCCCGCCATGAGGAGGATGCAGAAGAAGACGCTCAGGATGGGAATGATCGGGCCGAGTGGAACGCGGAACCCACGATGGCGGGTGGGGTCTTTGTAGCGGAGGACGATGACGCCGATGGAGACCAGGACGAAGGCGAAGAGGGTGCCGATGTTGGACATCTCGGCGAGGGTTCCTACGTCGAAGAGTCCTGCAGGAATGGCTACGAGGATGCCAGCCACCCAAGTGGCGAAGGCCGGGGTGCGGAAGCGGGGGTGGATGCTCGAGAACTTGTCGGGCAGCATGCGGTCGCGAGACATGGCGAACCAGATGCGCGCCTGGCCATACTGGCCGACGAGGATGGACGAGATCATGCCGAGGATGGCGCCGAAGAGGACGGCAAGGCGAACCCAGTGGAGACGATGGGCGCCCGGGGTGAGTGAGACGCGTTGCAGGGCGTTGACGACCGGTGCGCCGTCGCCGGCTACGGACTGCCAGGGTACGAGTCCCGTGAGGACAGCGGCGACTCCGATGTAGAGGATGGTGCAGACGATGAGCGTGCAAATGATGCCGATGGGGACGTCACGCTGGGGCTTCTTGCACTCTTCCGAGGCGGTGGAGACGGCGTCGAAGCCGATGTAGGTGAAGAAGATGATGGAGCCGCCGGCGAGAATGCCGCCCATGCCGGTGGGTGCGAACGGATGGTAGTTGGC
>Ga0302314_10012162_pt1 | contig 14931 bp, 13 predicted proteins | sample III_Palsa_N2_3_FD_200533 | JGI IMG/M metagenome (GOLD analysis project Ga0302314, IMG submission 200533) | Peat permafrost microbial communities from Stordalen Mire near Abisko, Sweden - III_Palsa_N2_3 | ecosystem: Environmental > Terrestrial > Soil > Palsa > Peat permafrost | place: Sweden... | reverse complement strand
TCTCCATTACCAGGTCGCTGCGGAACCAGCGGATCCCGGCCACGCCCTCATCGCGCGGGATGACCGCGACGTGGGTGCCTTGCGGCGGGTCCCACACGAAGTACTGCGGCTCGTCCTTCATCCGTTCCCAGTCCGAGATCATCGGCGAGAACGTGAAGATCATGTGGTCCCGGGTGACCAGCCAGTCGTGCATCATCGACGAGTACGGTGCCTGGAACGTCTCGGTCCGGGTGAGCTGTCCGGCGGGCGAGATCACGAACACGTTGACGTCCCGGTCGGGCCGGCCGCTGGAGTTGTAGGAGAAGGCGATCATCTCGCCGGTCAGCGGGTCGATCTTGGGGTGGGCGGTGAAGGTGCGCCCGGGAAGCTGGCCGTCGAAGCTGAACACGCCGCGGGTTTCCAGCGTCACCGGGTCCAGCTCGTAGGGCAGGGCCGCTTCTTTCAGGGCGAGTAGCCGGCCGGCGTGCCAGACCACCGAGGTGTTCGCGTTGCCGTCGTCGATGCCGTTCACCGCCGGGTCGTTGGTGAACGGGTTGCGGTAGGCGCCGAAGAGAGCTCGCCGGGCCGCGCGTTCCAGCTGGAAGCGCTGGGTGCGGACGTACCGGGTGCGCAGGTCGGCGTGGCCCTGCCCGAAACGGATCATGGTGATCATGCCGTCGCCGTTGATGTAGATGTCGTCCTGGCGCCGCGGCGGGAACTGGGTGTCGGCGGCGGCCCGGTAAAACGCGCCGTTCAGCTCGGGCGGGATCTCTCCGTCGACTTCGAGGTCGTAGACATCGGCTTCGATCCGCGACGGGGCGAAGAAGCCGCGGAACGCGTTCGTGTCGGGGTAGCCGCGGTGCGGCAGCCATGGTGCAGGCGCGGTGCCAGCAGGGCTGGTGACGGGTGCGGTCATCGTGATACTCCTCGGGAATCGCAGGTTCGGCGGGTGTGCGGGCCCGGCTCGGGGTGGCTGTCCAGGCGTCGGGTGAGGCGGGCGGAGTGCGGCCGGTGGGCGGCCTGACCCAGGTCCGCGGTGCGGTAGCCGGTGACTGTCACCAGTACCGTTCCGGCGGGAGTCACCACCTGGCCGTCGAAGACGGGGCCGGAGTTCTCCCGCCCTGGCCGGGGCCGGGCCACGGCCATGGCACTGGTCCGGTCATCGGCGGTCAGCGACGCCAGATGCCAGTGCACCGCCTCGAAGCCGGCCGGCACCATCATCCGGCCGGTCTCGGCCAGCTCCTGCAGGCCGCAGCACTGGAGCAGCAGCTCCAGAAGGCGCGGCCGGAGTACGGTCGGCCCGCAACCCCAGCTCAGCGGCGGGAGGCCGGGCGCGAGGGCAGCACGCAGGCCGCCGTCCTCGCGGCCGAATCTGCCGACGACCTGGAAGGCGGGACCGTGGAAGAACGGCGGGTACACCAGATCGGGGCCGCAGCTCAGGCAGTTCGCCCATTCGCCTCGCGATCGCGCCCAGGGCGCGGATCCGGCCGCGTGCCCGGCGGTCACCACGAGATGCGGCGCATCATGACCCGGGCTGCGCAGTTCGCAACGCCAGGCCGGCGGCGCGGAGCCGCGTGACGGTTCCGGGGTACACAGCAGATCCAGGTCACGCGGGCCGGGCCGGTCGAAGCGGACCGCAGGGCCGACCGTGATGTCCCGCAGCAGCAACCCGGCGGACTGCTCCTGCTCCTGCTCCACGGCGCGCAGGGTGCGAGCCACCAGGTCCAGCTGCATGACGGTGGGCAGGACTGGCGACCCGTCCACGACGTGGTCGAGCAGGAACGTGTCCTCTTCTGGATTGATCTGGATTCTCAATCTTCAACCTCACCCAAAGGCTGCGGCGGACTGGTTCGCCTAGCCTGAAAAAGTTTCTCTATTACGATGATTAACAGGGGAAGCTGTATTCTGTCCAACGTTGATGTGAGCACGCAGCGATCGGAAAACAAGATGGATCTTCGCCAGCTGCAGTTCGCCGTTACCGTGGAAGAGGAACATAACTTCACCCGCGCGGCGGCCCGCTGCCATATCGCCCAGTCAGGCCTGAGTCACCAGATCGCCCAGCTGGAGCGGGAAGTCGGCGCCCCGCTCTTCCACCGCACCAGCCGCAGCGTGCGGCTCACCCAGGCCGGCCATGTCTTCCTTCCCTACGCCCGCCGCCTGGTCCGCGATGCCGAGGAAGCCCTGGCTGCGGTGGCCGCGCTGCGCGGCGTCGTGCCCGGCCAGCTGCGCATCGGCGCGATCCCGTTCGGCCCCGGCCCGGTCGACCTGCTCGGCCTCCTCCAGGACTTCCGAGAGGGTTACCCGGCCGTCGAGGTCGTCGTGTCAGACGAAGGCAGCCTGACCACCATCGCAGCGATCGCGGCAGGCCACGTCGACGCCGCCTTTGTCGGGCTGCTCCGCCACCAGGTCCCAGACGGCCTCTACCACCAGGTCCTGGCCCTGGAACCGCTCGTCGCCGTGGTAGGTCCCCACCATCGGATGCACGGGGTCCCGGCTGTGGACATGCGTACCCTCGCGGACTGCTCCCGCTTCCTGGAAAGCCATCCGGACTCCGGGCTCCGGGCACAGGTCGACGCCCTGTGTACCAGGGCCAGGATCCGGCGCCAGGTCGTCTGCGAGATGCGCAACCCCGCGGACCTGGCCGCGCTGGCCCTGCGGGGACTCGGGGTCGCGATCGTGCCGCTCCGGGTCGCGCAGGCGGCCACGTCGGCGGGCCCTGAGCCCAGCGTGCTGCGCCTGGCCGACCCCCAGGCCGTGCAGCCCGTGGCCTTCGTCCACCGCGATCCCGGACCCGCCAATCCCGCGGTCCAGGCGTTCATCCGGCTGGTCCACTCGCGGTGGCCGCCCGCCTCGCCGCCCACGCAACTCACAGACGCCCCGACATGATCTCCACGCCTCGAGACTGCTAGAAGGGATTTCGGTGTTCGGGTCGGTATTGTCCGGTTCCCCGCCGACGAAGAACTGCGCGAGGCTAGTTTCAGACAGCCAGGAGGAGCTGGCCGGCTAGGTCGTCAAGAGCGGCGCCGATGCCAGTGGCTGCCCTCAGTGCCGCGATGACGCGGAAGTCGGGGCGTACGATGACGCCTTCGGCGCCGAGCTGCCAGAACCACGTGGCGTAGTCGAAGTCCACCTCCCGCATGGCCCCCGCGACCGGAGCTGGGCTGACGTGGGTCACCGTGGCTGGCAGGACCCTCATTCCCCGCACCGTTGGGGCCCAGGAATCGTAGATCTCGCCGGGCGCGATTTCCAGGTCGGGCCCGTCGACCGCCCGGGTTCCTTGTCCGAACTCGCGGACCAGGTTCTCTGCGGTGATCGCCCCGGGCCGGCTCCGGGGGGTTCGGCCACACCAGGGATGACTCCATCACGGGACGCCGGCTAGCGGAGCGCAATGCGTTCAAGCTGCGGTTGGTGGCAATGCGGTACAGCCAGGTGCGGATCGAGGACCGTTCCGCGAAATCGCCGATACCCTGCCAGGCGGCCAGCACCGTCTCCTGGAGCACGTCCTCGGCGTCGGCCGCCGAGCCGAGGATCCGGTAGCAGTGGACCTGCAGCTCCCGCCGGTACCCGTCCACCAGCTGCCCGAATGCGTCGCCGTCGCCCTGCCGGGCCCGGCTCACCAGCTCTGCGGTCACCATCTGATCCTCCCACCGTCGCGGCTCCTTCCCCTCTGCCAGTACTGACACCGGCCGGGCCCAGAACTGAACGGCGGCGGCTGGACGGCAGCCACCGTTCAAACCCGCGACCCGGCGGTGTCTACCTCTTCGAGAGCCGGAGCGGGCTGCCCGCCGCCGCCGGCCAGGCCACCGGAATAAGGAGATGAAGTGTCCCGACTAGCCCGCTGGTGTTTCGATCACCGTCGACGAGTCGTCGTTATCTGGCTCCTGGCCGCCGTCGTGCTCCTCGGCGTGAGCCGAGCGGCTGGGAGCAACTTCACTGCCGCCCTCAGCCTGCCGAACACCGACTCCCAGGCTGCGGTCAGCCTGCTGACGCAGAACTTCCCGGCCGCTGCCGGTGAAGGAGATCAGGTCGTGATCCAGGCCACCGCCGGCGCGGCCATCGACTCGGCGCCAGTTCGGGCTGCGGTGACCGCCGCCCTGGACAAGGTAGCCAAGGTGCCGGGGGTGGCCTCGGTGGCCAGCCCCTACGCCGCAGACGGAGCGGGACAGATCAGCCGGGACGACACCATCGCGTTCGCCAGGGTCACCTGGGATACCCAGTCAGCCAGCATCACCACGGCCGACGCGGACCACCTCATCACGACCGCCGAATCGGCCGACGGACCCGACGTGCACGTGTCGGTCGAAGGCCAGTCGATCACCAATTCCGAACGTCCCACTCTCGGCGCCTCGGTCGCCGTCGGGGTCGTCGCTGCGCTGATCATCCTGCTGCTCATCTTCGGCGGTGCCGTCCTGGCGTCGCTGCTGCCCCTGGCGGGGACGGCAGTGGCCCTGGTCATCGGGCTCTGCCTGGTGCGGCTGCTCACCCACGCTTTCGACGTGGCCAGCCAGTCCATCGACCTTGCCGTCTTGATCGGCCTCGGAGTCGGCGTCGACTACGGACTGTTCATCATCAGCCGCCACCGCGGCGCGGTCAAAGCTGGCCGCTCCTATCGTGAAGCAGCCGCCGAAGCGGCTAACACCTCCGGGCGGACCGTCCTGTTCGCCGGGGCCACTGTGTGCATCGCCCTGCTCGGCCAGTTCGCCCTCGGGGTCAACTTCCTCTACGGTCCCTCCGCCGCCGCGGCTATCGCGGTGGCTCTCACCATGGTCAGCTCACTCACCTTCCTGCCGGCCATGCTCGGTTTCCTGGGCGCCAAAGTCCTCTCCCGCAAGGAACGTGCCGCCCTGGCCGGCGACGGGCCAGCCGGCCCGGGTGCGGCCGGGCTCGGGCTGCGCTGGGCCCGGTTCGTCGAAGCCCGCCGTGCTCTGGTGGCCCTGGGCGCGCTCGTGGTCGTGGTCGTGATCGCCCTGCCAGTCCTCGGCCTGCGCCTCGGTACCTCGGACTCGGGCACCGACCCCCCGAGCTGACCACTCACCAGGCCTACGTCGCCCTGGCCGAAGGGTTCGGGCCCGGATTCAACGGACCCCTCCAACTCGCCGGCCAAGTCAGTTCACCGGCCGGCGTCGCGGCGTTCGATCATTTCCTCACCGTCGTAGCCCGGACCCCCGGCGTGGCCTCGGTCACCCAGCCGATTAGATCACCGAACGGCACGGCCATCGTCGCCACCGTCTATCCGGTTACCAGTCCGCAATCCACCCAGACCGTCAATCTAGTCGATCAGCTACGGAACCAGCTCATCCCCCGAGCCGGGCAAGGCACCAGCCTCGTCGTCCACGTGGGCGGGGAAACGGCGACGAATATCGATTTCTCTCATGTCCTCGGCGGCAAGCTGCCCCTGTTCATCGCCGTCGTCGTTCTCCTGGCGTTCGTGCTTCTGGCCGCCGTGTTCCGCAGCCTGCTCATCCCGGTGGTGGCCTCCGTTCTTAACCTTCTGTCCGTCGGCGCCGCCCTCGGTGCCATCAACGCCGTTTTCAACTGGGGATGGGGCGCTTCCCTCCTCGGTCTCACCGGCACCGGACCCATCGATGCGTTCCTCCCTGTCATCATGTTCTCCGTCCTGTTCGGGCTCTCCATGGATTACGAGGTGTTCACCGTCGGCCGGATGCACGAAGAATGGCGGCGTCTGCACCGCCCCGGCACCGGCGACATCGCGTCCGGGGGGCGGGAGGTGCAGTTCAACCACCTGGCTGTCGCCCTCGGCCAGGCCAAGAGCAACCGCATCATCATCGCCGCCGCCGGCATCATGATCCTGGTCTTCGGGTCCTTCCTGCTCGGCGGCCACCGCCTCCTCCAGGAGTTCGGCTTCGGGCTCGCCTTCGCCGTCCTCATCGACGCCCTCGTCATCCGCAGCCTCCTCCTGCCCGCCGTCATGCACCTCATCGGCCCCGCCAACTGGGCCCTCCCGAACCGGCTCGACCACATGCTGCCCCACCTCGACATCGAACCGGGCCAAGAAGAGGACCCCGATCTCAAGATCGGCGAAGGAATGGACGCCATCGGCATCGGTTGACCAGCCGGCCCTCATCGGGCACCCGACCACGTCCCTGGCCGACGCGGTAGCCGCGATCCTGAGCAGCTGACCGTGCTCACCCGGAATCCCGCCGCACGCTATTGGCCACCAGCTCGCTGGCCGCCGCGCTATCGCCCCAGGCTGGCGAGTGTGGGCCTGGCACGGGTCGTCGAGGTGCTGGCCAGGGCAGGGAGCCTGACCCTGAGTGTTAGCGAGCAGCGTCCCCTCTTCCCCACCTTCTGATCCGTAGGAGTGATTGTCGCGACAAGGTCATCGGGCTGGGGCTGCCCGGGGGGTCCAGGTGAAGCTGCCGGCTTCGGGTAGCTGGCTGGCGATGGCCTGGGCAATCTGCTGGCCGATCGCATCGGCGCCGGTGACGGTGAGATCGGGATCGACCCAGCCCTCGATTTCCACCCGCAGGGTCCGGCCGGTCCACCGGGCCCGCGCGTGGGCATGGATCACTCCGTCCACCGATCCGGCGGCCGCCTCGGCGGCGGTGATGACGGCCGGGTCCACGCCGTCGGCCAGGCGGTGCACGACGTCCTTGGTGACCTCGTAGCCGACGTGGCAGATGAACAGGGTCACCGCCATTCCCGCGATCGGGTCGCCCAGCCGGATGCCCAGCGACACCGCGACCAGCCCGGCCAGGGCCCCGGCTGAGGACAGGGCATCCAGCCAGGAGTGCCGGGCGTCTGCGATCAGCGTTGCGGATTTGATGCGCCTGCCCACCGTGAGCTTGTACCGGGCGACGACCTGATTCCCGGCGATGCCCAGCGCCGCGCCGGCCATGCCGAGGGCGACGTGGCCGGTGGGGCCGTGATCGACGAGCTTGCGGATGCTCTCGTACCCGGCGAACGCCGCGCTGGCCCAGATGACCACGGCGATGCCGATCCCGGCCAGGTCTTCGGCCCGGTCCAGCCCATAGGGGTACCGCTCGGTCGGCCCTTTGCGGGAGAGCCGGAACCCCAGGAACACCACGGCGCTGGTGGACACGTCCGACAGGTTGTGGATCGCGTCGCCGAGCAGCCCGACCGAGCCGGTCAGGACCGCGAGTACCAGTTCCACGGTGCCGGTCGCGGCCAGCCCGATCGCGCTGACCGCGATCGCCTGGTTGGCCTGGCGGCGTTCCTGCGCGTCGTCCCGCGTGCTCGGCAAGGGAAACGCGGCGGCCGGGTCCCGCACGCCGGTGGTTTTATGCATACGGCCAGGATGGCCGGGTACTCACAGCACGGCAAATCCAGCCAGGCGATGGCTAGGGCGGCGGCCTGCTGCTGGCCGATTGCGGAAGGATCTCGCAGGTGACAGAGGAGGAAACACGCCCGCCGTCGCACGCGACCGGCCGGGCGGCACTGGACGCAGGCTGGTCACATGGCCACCGTGACGTGTCCGGCGGCTGGCTCCGGCCCACTGTCTTCGGTGCGGTGGACGGCCTGGTCACGAACGCATCCCTGATTTCCGGGCTGGGCGGCGGCGGTGTGCCAGCGCACACGGTGGTACTGACCGGCGTGGCGGCACTGGTGGCGGGAGCGTTCTCGATGGGAACCGGGGAGTACATCTCGGTGACCAGCCAGAACGAGCTGGTGCACTCCGAGGTCACCCTGGAACGCCAGATGCTCGACCGGTTCCCGGACGCCGAACGCGAGGAACTGGCCGGCTATTTCCGCGAGTACGGCGCCGATGAGGAGACGTCGACCCGGATGGCCGCCGCGGTGTCCGCCGACCCCCACACGGCGCTACGTATCCACACCCGGGAGGAACTGGGCGTCGATCCCGAGGACCTGCCCTCCCCGATCCTGGCGGGCGCCGCATCCCTGCTCGCCTTTTCCCTCGGCGCGCTCGTCCCGCTGCTGCCCTACCTCGTCGGCCTTCCCCATCTGGCCGCAACCCTGGTTATCACGGCGGTGGCCCTGATCGTAGGCGGAATGGTCGTCGGCAAGATCACCGGACGGCCAGTCCTGCGGTCGGGCCTGCGTCAGCTCCTGCTGGGCGGCGTGGCCGTTGCGGTGACCTTCGGTGTCGGGCACCTGATCGGCAGCCACTCGGCTTGATGACGCGGACACGGCTCCCGAATGTCCCGTCATGAGAAGCCGACTGTCTCGCAAGACCCTTTCCCGCAAGGCTGTGACCAGCGCGAACGCCGCTGGCGCCCTTGGGTTGCGCACCGAATACCCGGCGAGTCGCGGCGACAAGGTCAGTCAGATACGCGTCCTGCGGTCCCCGGCCGGCCGCGTGGATACTCACCGGCACTCCCATCGTCAGCGCCGAGTTCAGCAGTCGGAACACGTCCTCGCGCGCTACCTCGCGCTCGTGATAGGCATCGATGCTGACCGAGAAATGGTCGAGGGCGCAGATCGCCTGGCGGATCGCGGCCGGTATCCGCCTCCTGGTCGCAAAGAAGGCGCCGGTGAGCAGTGCGCTCCGGGTGCCCGTTCGCCGGGCCGCGACCGCAATCTGGGCGGCAAGCCCGGGCAACAGCAGCGGTTCCCCGCCGGTCATCATGACAATCTCGGGTCGGTCGTCCTCCCGGAATGAGCTGACGAACCGAAGAAGTACCTCCAGCTCAGATGTCGCGCCCAACATGGTCGACGCCGATGAGCAGTGCGCGCAGTGCAGCGGACAGCGCTGGGTAAGCATGAGTAGGAGCCCGGCACAGGCACCGGCCGCAGCGCCACGACTTCCGCGAGTTCCACCGCCGCCACCTTTCGGGGCATCGTCTTTCCCAGCACCGTCGCACTGGCTGTCTCGAGTGTCAGCCGGGACGGTTCCTAGACATTGCCGCTGCTGGTTTGAAACCGGTACATCGGCGGACGGCGGCAGCCGGCCGAGCCTCACGCCGGTGCGCGGGCTCAGCCCGGTCGGCGCCGCGGAAAGATAGGAAACATCGCCGGGAAACTGGGTAACGACTCCCGATCCGGGACGTGGGCCTGCCGCCATACGGTCGCCTTGAACTCATCCAAGAGCGAAAAGGAGACCGTCATGAATCCCCTCCGTCACATCCGCCGTATCACCGCCGTCCTGGCCACGCTAGCCGCCACTGTCCTGGTGGCCACGCCCGCGTTCGCCATGGTGCCCGTTCCCCCCGGAGGGGACGGGTCCGTAGCGCCGGCCTCCGTCCCGGCCCAGATCCAGTACCGCACCATCGTCGCCGGCGGGATGCCCGGCTGGCAGATCGCCCTGATCGCCGTCGGCACCGCCCTGCTGGCGGCCACAGTGGCGGTCCTCGCCGACCGGGCACGAGCTGCCCGCCGGCCAGCAGTCCGCATGGCTGCCTGAGCCATGCACGCAGATCACGCGGTGCCGTCGGCCGCCGGTCCTGGCCGGGCGGCACCGCTGCGGCCGGGCCCGCCGGCGTGTTCGAGTATTTCGCGGCGTGTCGTTCTTCGTCTCTGCGGCAGACGCCTTCAGGCCTCCCCGCTCGGCAGTGGCCACATGCACCGCACTCGTCGAAGAAGGCTTTCGTGCCGAACGGGCGTGGCTTTTCCTGTCGGCCGGCAGTTCGAGCCTGACCTGGTCGGCCTTGATGCTGGCTGTTCGGGCGACGCGTCATCCGGTACCGACCGGGCCCAAGGGCGGCTTCGAGCCCTGCTTCGCGCAGTACTGCCGGCGCACTGGCCTGAGCCCCTCTGCGACCCATGCCGTCGAAGCACACGCCGATGAGATCGATCGTCTCCGGCGGCCCAGTCCGCCCAGTCTGCCCCGGCCGGTCACTCGAGGTCCGCTCGCTGGCACCTGGTCGTAATCAGGCATGAGGAGCCTCACTAAGTTATGAATCCCGCCGTCCGGCCGCTGGTGATCACAGAGAGGCCCTGGCCGACCTACCTCAGCGCAATTGCCGAAAGAACTGGCGAACGTCGGCGACAAGCAAGTCGGGTTCTTCCATGGCCGCGAAGTGGCCGCCGCTAGACGTCATGGCGGACGAATACTGTCCGCAACGACCGGGGCGGTCAAGGTGAGGCATGACGAGCGGAGATGCCACCGTCCGTTCAGTTACGACCCTGGCGAAACAGGCCGCAAGGTGCGACAGCACGCAGTACCAGTACCAGCACTGCCACAGCCGAGATGCGGGCCCCAAGCCGCCCGCATCTCGGCGGGTACCGACCACCGCACCCGCTTCGAATTCGCCATCGCTGCCTTCATCCGCGGTCTCACCCCCACTGCCAGTCGAGGCGAGACCGCTTCGGACCGCGGGCAGATGATTTTGCCGATAAGCAGTCAACCGTGGTGAGTCCGAGCGTGCAGGTCATGCCAGACATCAATGCTGTTGATCGCGCGACGCGACGTAGCCACCGAGATCCTCTGGTGTTAGCCGATTCTGCGGTCGTGGCCTTCCCATTCCTTGTCGCGGAGTCCCGTCTTCTGGATCTTGCCTGTGGAAGTCCTGGATAGTTCGGTGATCTCGACTGCGGCCGGCCGCATGTAGCCGGGGAGGTGCTCTTTGGCGAAGGCGAGGATGTCGTCGGCGGAGGCGTGCTCGCCGTCTTTGAGCTCGACGAAGGCCTTGGGCCGCTCGCCCCATTTCTCGTCGGGCGTGGCCACGACGGCGACGTCGGCGACGGCTGGGTGCCTGCCGATCGCCGCCTCGACCTCGATGCTGGAGATGTTCTCGCCGCCGGAGATGATGATGTCCTTCTTGCGGTCTCGCAGTTCGATGTAGCCGTCCGGATGGCGGACCGCGAGGTCGCCCGAGTGGTACCAGCCGTCCGCGAGCGTCTCCCTGGTCTGCTCGGGATCTTCGAAATACCCGGTCATGACGTTGTTGCCGCGCATCAGGACTTCGCCGAGCGACTTGCCGTCGGCCGGCACCTCGCGGCCCTGGTCGTCGACGACGCGCACCGGGTCAGCGATCAGGTAATGCACGCCCTGGCGTCCGAGCAGCCGGGCCTGCTCCCCGACCGGGAGTTCCGCCCAGCGCTCCTGGCGCTCGCAGATCATGTACGGGCCGTACAGTTCGGTGGCCCCGTAGACGTGGACGGGCCGCAGCCCGATGTCAGTCAGACGCGCGAACAGCTCCGGGGTTGGCGGCGAACCCGACACCGTGGTGATGATCTCGCGGTCGAGTTTATGGGCGTTGTCGTGGCCGAGGATCGACGCCTGGACGGTAGGTGCCCCGCTGTAGTGGGTGACGCCCTCGTTGTCGATCAGCTCCCAGACCCGTCCCGGATCCATCTTGCGCAGGCACACGTGGCGGCCTCCGACCGCGGTGACCGCCCAGGTGAAGCACCAGCCATTGCAATGGAACATGGGCAGGGTCCACAAGTACACGCTCTCGGGGGTCAGGCGGGTTTCGATGACCTCGCCCAGCGCGTTGAGATACGCGCCGCGGTAGTGGTAGACGGCGCCCTTGGGCTGCCCGGTGGTCCCCGAGGTGTAGTTGATGGAGATCGGCTCGTCCTCGTCGCCGAGTTCGCTTGTCACGGGATCCGCCGAGCCTTCGGCGAGGAATGCCTCGTAGGGGTCCCCGGGGGCGCCGGTGTCGTCGATGCGCACGGCACGCTCGACTCGCGCGCCTTCGGCAAGATGCTCGAACTCATGGTCGGCGAACAGGAACCGGGCACCCGAATGCTCCAGGATGAAGCCGATGTCCTGAGCGTTCAGCCGGTAGTTCAGCGCCACCAGCACGCCGCCCGCGGCCGGCACCCCGTAGTGCGCTTCCAGCAGCGCCGGGATGTTGGGGCAGATGAACGCCACCCGATCGCCCTTCCGCAGGCCCGCTGCCCGCAGCGCCGAGGCGAGCCGGTTCACTCGCTCCCCGAACTCCCGGTAGGTGTAGCGGCGGTCCTCGTGCACCACGGCCACCTTGCCGGGATACACCAGCACGCTGCGCTCCAGGAACCGCAACGGACTGAGCTCGGTCCGATGAGCACGCCGCACCCCGGCGGCCTCGCTGGACTCGGCCATCGGCTCTCCTTCCACGCGCTAAGCCTTCCGTACCCGGCTCCAGACCCGGCACTCCCATTCCAGCCAGCGATCCGGCTGCCTGGCTCCGCAGCCGGGTGCCCGAAGCCGATCTGGACGGTCACCCCTACCCACGCTCGTGCTCAAGCCGGGGCTGGTCATCTACAGCGTCTACAACGGCTACTGGTTCTGGGGCAGGCCGTCGTTCGAGGACCTGCGCCGCGATCTGCGCGAGGTGACCCGCCAGATCCGCCCGGACTGGGACCTGGCCGTACCCGGCCTGCGCGAGAACTGGGAGTCCGGCGACCACTCCATGCGCCACCCGTATCAGCCGACGGGGTGACGCATCAGGCAGCGACCGTCGGAGGCGGTGACATATGCGGACCGTAACACCGCGCTCCGTTCGAGATAATTGAAATTCCATTTTCCGAACGGCAGTGGTACCACTTCCACGGCACCGCCGCGCGCATGACCTGGGGGTCAAGGACACCTGGTCCGGCTGTGGACACTGCCGGGCGCCGAGCCCGGCGGCAAGCCGGCCACGCGGCCCGGATTCAGGCCATCGCGTGGCCGCTCCCCATTGTCACCCTGGATGACGTGGACACCGCATCGCTGTCCCTCGGCGACCCGGCGATCATCGTCCGTCCCGCGTCGGCTCACAAGCGTGACGGATCATGACCCGAGTGTCGCCTGGTATTCCTCGGCGCTCATGACGGCCGTGAATAGGGGCCGCGTTGGCCATCAAAAGATCGTTACGGTCATGGCGCTGATCTACCACGGGCAAGCGGCGGCCGACGGTACCCGGCTAGCGCGGATCGCGTCCGGTAACACCCTTTCCCGTGCCTGCTTGCTGCCGGCTGAGGCGATGCAAGCCGGCATTTCGCCCCGAATGGCATCCCCGCCAGGTCGGCGCTTAACGACGCGGCGGCAGGCGGGAGATGATCAGGTTCCACGGGAGAAATCCTCGAGACGGTTCCAGAATGTGCGGTACTGCCGGAGTGTCATGCGCAGTTCCTCGGTTCCCGGATCATCGCCCTTTCATCGGTCCACTGGGCGCGGAGCCGGGCAGCGTGTCCGTCAGCAATCTCCGCCCGGCTATGCGGTGACCACTTCCTCCCGGGCGCTGACGGGGACGGCACTGGCGGCCCGGCGGACGAATCTGCCGGGTGAGTTCCGGGGCAGCCTCCGGGCCCGGGGACATGCAAAGGGCATAACCACCAGGCCGGTCCGCGGCTGGGGCTCTCACCGGGCTTGAGCGGCATCCTGCTGGCTGGCGGCGTGCTGGCGTGGTTATGTCATTTGGCCAGTCCGGATACGAGGTTGATCGATGTCGCGATGATCACGGCACCCAGCGGAAACGACAGCCACGCGTGCCGCAGTGCCGTCCGCCGGATTTTCTTGGACTCGATGTTGGTGTCAGAGACCTGGAATGTCATGCCGATCGTGAAGGACAGGTAGGCGAAGTCGGCGTAGTCGGGAGCGCCGGCCTCGTTGAAGTCGATCCCCCCGGGAGTGCCGGAGTAGTAAAGGCGCGCGTATTTCAAGGTGAATACCGTATGGATGAGGGTCCAGGACACGAACACGGAGAAGAGCGCGAGGCCCGCCTCGACATACTTCAGGTCCCCGCTGGCACTGCCGGCTCCGAGCAGCACCACCCCCACGGCGATCAGGCTGGCGATCGCCGCGCCGAGCAGCGCCAGGTCAGCCAGGTCGCGGCTGGGTTCTTCCTGGCTGGCGTGCCTGGCCGTCGACTCCGGATCGAGCCTCCATACGGTGGACCACACCCACCCGCAGAAAACCAGCGCCAGGATGTCCCACCCGATCACCGGCGCTGCCCGGCCCGCCCCCGCCGCCCCAGCGACCGCACCCCCGGCGATCGCCGCGCCGAAGGACACGAGCAGTTTCCTTCGGGCCGATGACAACCCCAGGGGGACGGCTTTATGATCTGCAGGTTCAGGCATGGCACCACGGTGGCAGTTCAACGCGCTCAGCGCGGGACCGGGGCTGCCTTCCGCAGGTGCAACACGCGCCTGGTTCAATGGTTGCAGCGGCGATAGCTGTCGCCGGTCCCGGCGCGAGGAGCAGTACCCTCGGGGCATCGGCCTCCAGGTCACGCGTCGTGATGGGAGATCCGGCCGGGCCGGGCAGCGGGCGCCGCGCAGGACGCCGGTTCGGTCAGGGGGCGCCAGATTGTCCCGGGCAGTGTGCAGATGCAGGAGGAGGGGCACGCAGTACGGGCAGCGGCCCTGGGCGACCAGATCAGCGGCCGCCCGGATGCTCTCCCACCGTCCCGGCGTACACGGCAGGGGTGAACCCGGCCGGCCGGCACATCTCGACGGTGAACTGGTTGAACTCCGGGGCCCGCACTTCTTCGGCGAGCAGCAGCGGCTCGGTGGCCAGATCCGCGACCGGACGCCCACCAGCCCGGCGAACCGGTGACCGGCTGGCACCAGGACCCCGAGGGGGTCCTGGCGGAACAGCAGCAACGCGATGTGCGGCGGGGCGAGCGCAGCCTGGCCGATGCCGACATCCAGGCAGCCGTCGGTCAGCTGCTGGTACTGCCCGGGCACGCTGGCCTCTGCCTGGTGGATGACCAGGCCGGGGTGGCGGGCTTGGATCTCGTGCAGGATCAGCGGCATCGAATCGTAACTGGAGTCGATGATCCCGGCCCGCAGCGTCGCCGCCGCACCTCTGCATGCCCCGGCCTGCGTCTTTCGGGCTGTGCGGGCATGAAGCGGTCTGGTCAGATGCTGATTCCTCCGGTGGCGAGCAGGGCGATCGCTGCGGCGGCCATGAGGGCCGTGGTGAGCCATCCCAGGATGGTGGCGGCGGTGCCGTTCACGTAGTCGCCCATGATGCGGCGGCTGCCCGATACTCGCATGACTACGACGAGGAAGGGGGCGGCGGCCACGCCGTTGATGACCGCCACCAAGACAAGCAGCTTGATCGGGTTGACGTGCAGGAGGCTGAGCACGGTGCCGCCGAGG
>Ga0302314_10012161_pt1 | contig 14931 bp, 14 predicted proteins | sample III_Palsa_N2_3_FD_200533 | JGI IMG/M metagenome (GOLD analysis project Ga0302314, IMG submission 200533) | Peat permafrost microbial communities from Stordalen Mire near Abisko, Sweden - III_Palsa_N2_3 | ecosystem: Environmental > Terrestrial > Soil > Palsa > Peat permafrost | place: Sweden... | reverse complement strand
GGCTGCCGTGCCCCTACGCAACTCAGCCCACGCGCACACCCGGGTGAACCGGACATCAGATATCAGAACCGCGCGAAACCCAACCTTGCCATGACCCTGACCAGCGAGGCCTCTCACGGCCCACCGATCCGCGCGACTTCGTTTCGGAACTGCCAACCTACGACGTCGTGGCACGCGCCGCCTTATATAGCGATCACTCCATTTGCTTGCAAAATATGACAACCACCGATTGAAGATCAGATGACGTAGCCAGAAAGGAAACGTTGCAGCTCACATGGCATGTCAAGGCGGGCCGAGAGGGCTAGACGCCGTGTCGTTGCCGAAAGGCGCGATCCAAAATGATCACCCATTCGGGTGACAATGTACTTGCGCGATTGTGGCTCGCGCCCACACTTCGGAGCGCACCGGCTTAAGGGGTTCGATCGCTACGCGCACAGCCCTTTACGGCACGTACGACTCGGGCGACACGTGACGCGCCGTCGGCAGGAACGGGTTGGCGGCACCCCCTGATCTCCGGGTCGTCAGCCCGGGGTGTGGTAGATCAGGAGGCGCCTGTGCGCCAACTGGTCGGCAGAGTCGCCGAGTGGTCACCAGTGGCGCGGGAATGTCCGCTGCCGTCGGTGAGGACGGGTTACGGCAGCAGGCCGGTCTGGGGAATAAGGATGGTGCGGGCGGTTGCGTGCGGCTTCTTGATCTGCGCAGCGTCAGCCTCGTCGAACTGGTGGACGAGGTGCTCGTTGAGCTCGATCAGCTTGTTGAAGGTGTCGGCGAACACGGGCAGGACGGCCGCAAGTTGCTGCACGGTGTCATCCACGACCTCGGGAAGGACCTTCTGGTAGATCGCCTCCACGCCCTGCCCGATAACGTGGGCCAACACGAACTGGTAGTTGGGCGAGGGCATCTTGTGCTCGCCGCGTTCCCACTTCTGCACCAGGCGCTTCGTGCACCGGTTCGGGACGCCCAGCGCGTCTCCGGCTTCGCGGATCTCGGCGGCGAACCGTCCCTGGCTGAGCATGAGCCGTCCGGTGCGGATCTTGCGAAGGCGCCGTCCGTCGAGTTGCACGCCGGCGATGCGGGCGCCGATCGGGTTGGTGATTTCCAGGGTCTTGCACCGCACCTGGGGCGGGTCGGTGATGTAGCGGAAAGTGACGCCCTCGACCGCGTCGTATAGGGTTTCGGGGTCGAAGTCGAAGTCCCGGGCGATCCGGGAGGGGTCCACCCCTCGCGCGGCCAGGATGCGCGCGTTCTTGACGTCGTCGTCGGTGAGCTCGGTGGGCATCGAGGTCCGTTTTCTGAGAGTGGTTACGGGTGGGGTCGGGACTGCACGGCCGTGGCTCGTCCCGTGTGGTGCGCGGGATGCACTTCGGCTGTCGTCGTTCGTTGATCGGTGGCGTGTAGGTTCGATGGGTCGGGAAGTGTTGTCGGCTGATGGCTCGGGGCGGCTCGGTCCCACTCGCACCAGGTCACCTTGCACGGTCCGCGCACCTGTGATCTGATGAGCAGTTCGCTGCCCCACCGGTCGCAGAGGGCGCCGACGAGCGCGAGGCCTCGACCGTTCTCCTCGTCGTCTCCGGCGCCGCGTGGAGCGGGCAATTGCGTGCTGATATCCCAGACCTCGATGCGCACCTGGCGCTCCGTGATAGCCGTGCACAGCACAACGTCTCCGTCCGATCCGTCCGACGTCGGTTCGGCCGGCGGATCGACGTGGCTGGTGGCGTTGATCGCGTTGGTGACCAGTTCCGAGGTGCAGAGCAAGGCGTCATCTTCGAGTTCGGCGATATCCCGGATCTGGAGGATGGCCTTGATGAATCGGCGGCCGATGCTCACAGCGCCCGGGAGGGCTGCGAGCCGGATCAACGCGTCGGCGTGCCCGTAGGGCTCGCTCTGCTTCTGAAGCATCATCAGTGACCCCACGGATAGTTCGACGGCACGGGGAAGGGCAGATGTAAGTACACGTCAGAAGGGTCGTTGGATGGGAGTGAGACCGTCTCCTGACGAAATATCACTCCCCGAGAATGAACCATTGCCCACATCATTGCAAGCAATGCTGCTCAATTTTACCTTTCCTTGACCATGCCGAAGCTCTCCGCGTGCCAGACTTGACCCTTGAAAGGAGTGGTCACATGCCGTTCAGGGCCAGTTGGACACAGAAGCAGTTGGCTGACGAGCTCGCTCAAAGGCGCAAGGATCTTCAGTTGTCACTGCGGGACGTCGCCGACCGAACGGGGTGGCAGAACTCGAAGGTCTCCCGCATGGAGAACTGCGTCATCAAGGTGACTCCCGCCGACGTGCGAGGACTCGCAGACGTCTACGGTCTGAGCGAGGCGGACATCGACAGACTCAGCGAGATGGCCCGCGACGCGATCACCGACGCGTGGTGGAAGCGCTACGAGCGATGGCTCAGCACCAGCTTCGTCGAGTTCCTGTCCTACGAGAACCAAGCCGCTCGAGCGTGGTGCGTGCAGCATATGTTCGTGCCCGGCCTACTCCAGACGCCGGACTACGTCACCTCAATCCTCGAGGTCGGACCGGTACGCGATCCAGGACGCAACGACGCCGAGTACGAAGTGCGGCTCAGACGCCAGCGACGCCTCGACGATGAAACCGACCCGCTGATCCTCCATGCGCTGATCGCCGAATCGATCCTGCGCTGGCAGATCGGCGGCAAGGACGTCCTGGTCGGCCAACTCAAGCACCTGTGCGAGACCGCGGCGAAGGACAACGTCCACATCCGGGTGGTGCCCTTCGAACGCCCGGTCACCATCTACCCGGTGGACCTGTTCGAACCCGCATCAGGGCAAGCTGTCGCATTCGGCGAGGCTTCCTGGGGTACGCCTATGAACGACGACCCCATGGACGTCCGCGAGACCAAGCGCGAGATCGCGCGCGTCGAGGCCGCGGCCCTGTCCGAAGAAGAAACGATCAAGTTGATCGAGCAGCGCATCAGAGAGCTGACCACATGAAGATCAATGAATGGCACAAGGCCACCGCGTCCAACGGCGGCGGCAACTGCGTCGAAGTCATGGAAGCAGCCAGCGGCCGATACCTCGTCCGCGACACCAAGGACCACGGCACCGGTCCCATCCTGAGCTTCACACGCGGCGAGTGGGCCGCGTTCCTGGACGGCGCGAAGCACGGCGAATTCGAACCGTCCAAGTGAGGTAGATCGACACGGCTACCCCTGAGAGCGCCGCTTTATCCCTGCGCATCGGCCCCGGACGAGCTTGAGGTCCGGGGTTGCTTGCTTTCCGCGCAGCGGTGAGTCGTAGATACTCCGCCAGGAGCCGGCGCTAAGTCAGTCGCCACGCCACCCGCGCGAGCCATAATGCCGTGAGCGTAGCGACGTGGGCGGTCGCGCAGCGTACGGCCTGGAGGCTCAAAAGCCCGAGGACCGGAGGGACGTAGGGCTTCTTCCCACCCAGCGTCACCACCAGCGCCAGCGTGCCCGTACGAGGACCGGCGCGAAGCGGAGCGCAGCACCGGGACGTAGGAAGGCCGACCGCGAACCGCAAGCCGTCGATCAGCACGCCGCCGCGCCACCACAGCCGCGCTCAGACGACCCGTCTGACCATCCCCGGATCCTTGATGACCCTCTGCACGACGGCCGTCGCGGCGCCGACGACCGGGCCCTCGCGCCCGAGGCCCGATACGACCAGGCCGGACGGCTCCCAGGGGCGGAGCTTGACGCGGGCGCCCAGCTCGCTATGCATGCCGGGCGTCAGCCATTCGGCCAGGTCCGCGTATGCGCCGCCGAGGACCACCGTTTCCGGGTCGATGAGGTTCACGGCTCCGGCCAGGGCGATGCCCAGGGCGCGTCCGGCGTCGTTCAACGCCTGCCGCACCACCCTCCGGCCGCCCCGCGCCTGCTCGACCAGGATCGCGACCCGGTCGCCGGCCTCGTCGTCGAGCCCGCAGTTGCGCAGCACGGCCTCCTCGCCCGCGTACTGTTCCAGGCAGCCGTGCGAGCCGCAGGGGCACGGGAGGCCGTCGGGGTAGACCGGCAGGTGGCCGAGTTCGCCGGCGAAACCGCGTCGGCCGCGCAGCAGCATGCCGTCGACGACGAGGGCCGCGCCGATGCCCGCCTCCGCCGAGACGTGCACGAAGTCCCGGCCGACCTCGCCGCGCCAGAGTTCGGCGAGGGCGCCGAGGTTGGCCTCGTTCTCCACCTCGACCGGGAGTTCGCGCAGCGGCTCCGGAAGCAGGGTTCTGAGTTGCTGGGCGAGTTTCACGTCGTGCCAGCCGAGGTTCGGAGCGTGCGCCACGGCGTGGCCTTCCGCACTGACCAGGCCGGGGACGGCCACCGCGACGCCGACCGGAGCCAGGTCGAGCTCCGCGGCCTCGGCCAGAGCCTGCGTCGCGACCTGAGCCAGCTGCCCTACGACCGCGCGCGGATCGCGGCCTCGGTTGGTCGCGGGCACGCGGATGCGGGTCCTGACATCGGCGCTGAGGTCGATGACGCAGGCGCCCAGGTGCTCGACGCCGATCTCCAGGCCGAGGCCGGCCGGGCCGCGGTCGTTCATCGACACGACGGTGCTCGGCCGTCCGACGCGGCCCTCGAGCGACACGCCGTGCTCGCGGACGAGTCCGGCCTCGATCAGCTCGCTGACCAGGCTGCCCGCCGCCGCCCTGGTCAGCCCGGTCGCCTCGGCGAGCTGAGCGCGCGAGGTATCACCGAGCCGGGCCACCGCGCCGAGCACGAGGGCCAGGTTCGCCCGGCGCATGCCCTGCTGCGAGAGCGGCCCCTCGGCACCTCGATACCCGTTGGCGGTGGCCGGCGACGGCGATGCGCTCAAGTACTCGGGTCCTTCCGGAGAAAGAGGGCGATGGGTGAAGGAACGAATGGTCAGCCCTCGGACGCCACCAATGCCTCGGCCCGCGCCCGCACGCTCGCTATCCGGGCGAGCACCGTCTGGTCCGCCGCCAGGGGATCATAAAGCGTGCCCTCGAGCGTCTTCCATCGACGTGCCACCTCGTCCGCGCTCTCCCCCGTCACCAGCGCCGCCGCCTGGGCCGCCGCGCCGACGGCGACGATCTCCTCGAGCTTCGGCACCAGCACCGGACGGCCGGAGAGCCTGCGGACCGTGGTGCGCCAGGCCTCGCCCTTCGCGCCGCCGCCGATCAGGACCAGCGGCTCCTCGGGACGCGCGGCCTCGCCGCCGGCCCGCAGCACCTCGTCGACCGCGGTCAGCAGACTCGCCGCCGCGCCCTCGTAGGCGGCGCGCAGGATCTGGCCCGGGGTCGTGTCGTGCCGCAGGCCGTAGAAGAGGCCTGATGCGTACGGCAGGTTGGGCGTGCGCTCGCCGTCCAGGTAGGGCAGCACGACCGCCTCGCCGCCCGGCTCGACGGCCTCGCGGTCCAGGCCGAGCCACTGGGCCACCCGGTCCACGGCGAGCGTGCAGTTCAGGGTGCAGGCGAGCGGGAGCCAGTTGCCCAGGGCGTCGGCGAAGCCCGCGACGGTCCCGGTGGGGTCCGCCGGTCGGCCGCGGGTGACGGCGTACGCGGTGCCCGAGGTGCCGAGGCTGATCACCGGGGTGCCGGGCTCGAGCCCGAGGCCCAGCGCGGCGGCCATGTTGTCGCCGGTGCCGGTGCCGACGGGAATGCCCGCGCGGATCGGGAGACCGTCCAGAACCTGACCGGCGGCGGAACCCGGCTCGGCGACGCGCGGCAGGTAGGACTCGTCCAGTCCTACGAGTGCGAGGATTTCCTTGTCATAGCCGTCCGGTCCCCACCAGCCGGTGCCCGAGACGTCGCCGCGATCCGTGACGCGCTCGCCGGTGAGTCGCCAGGTCAGGTAGTCGTGCGGCAGCATCACGCCGCGGACCCGCTCCGCAGCCGCCGGCTCGTGCTGCCGCAGCCAGTCCCACTTGGCGATCGTGAACGAGGCGCCGGGGACGCTGCCCACGCACTCGGCCCACGCGTCCGCGCCGAGCCGCTCGACCAGGCTTTCGGCGTTCGGGGCGCTGCGTACGTCGTTCCACAGCAGCGCCGGGTGCACGCTGCGGCCGTCGCCGTCCAGCGCGACCAGGCCGTGCTGCTGGCCGCCGATCGCGATGGCGGCAGCCGAATCCGCGTAACCGGTCTGCTCGAGCGCCTCGCCGAGCGCCTCCCACCACTGCTCGGGGCTGCTCTCCCGCGCCGCGCCGGCACTCACCGTGTGCGATGCCCGCCCCTGGCCGAGGACCTTCCCGGTCTCGACGTCCACGGCCAGCGCCTTGGTCGCCTGGGTCGAACTGTCCACGCCGATGACAACCCCGTCACCCGCACCCACGGCCATCGCCGCCTCCCTCACCTGGTCGTTTATCGAGCGGGACCTTGGGGTCTTCCCAAGGGCCGCACCCGCATACTAATTTGTTTTCTGCGTTTATCAATAGGACGCGGTCGCCGAAGAGGCCGACCGCGGACCGTAACCCTCCTGGGAGCTGTGATGAGCACTGCACTGACCCCGTCGCCCGCGGACAAGTTCACCTTCGGTCTGTGGACCGTCGGCTGGCAGGGCCGCGACCCCTTCGGCGACGCGACCCGGCCGGCGCTTGACCCGGTCGAGTCCGTGCACCGGCTCGCCGAACTCGGCGCCTACGGCCTGACCTTCCACGACGACGACCTGATCCCCTTCGGCTCCTCGGACGCCGACCGCGCGCACCACATCGCGCGGTTCCGGGCGGCGCTGGACGAGACCGGGCTCCGCGTGCCGATGGCGACCACGAACCTGTTCACCCACCCGGTGTTCAAGGACGGCGCCTTCACCGCGAACGACCGGGACGTGCGCCGCTACGCGCTGCGCAAGACGATCCGCAACATCGACCTCGCCGCGGAGCTCGGCGCCGAGATCTACGTGGCCTGGGGCGGTCGCGAGGGCGCGGAGTCGGGCGCGGCCAAGGACGTGCGGCTCGCGCTTGACCGCTTCAAGGAGGCCTTCGACCTGCTCGGCGAGTACGTGACCGAGCAGGGCTACAACATCAGGTTCGCGATCGAGCCGAAGCCGAACGAGCCGCGCGGCGACATCCTGCTGCCGACGCTCGGCCACGCGCTGGCGTTCATCAACAGCCTGGAGCGCCCCGAGCTCGTCGGCCTGAACCCGGAGGTCGGCCACGAGCAGATGGCCGGGCTCAACTTCCCGCACGGCATCGCGCAGGCGCTGTGGCACGGCAAGCTCTTCCACATCGACCTGAACGGCCAGAGCGGCATCAAGTTCGACCAGGACCTGCGCTTCGGCGCCGGCGACCTGCGCGCGGCCTTCTGGCTGGTGGACCTGCTGGAGTCGGCGGGCTACGCGGGACCGCGGCACTTCGACTTCAAGCCGCCGCGCACCGAGGACATCTCCGGAGTCTGGGCCTCGGCCGCGGGCTGCATGCGCAACTACCTGGCGCTCAAGGAGAAGACCGCGGCCTTCCGGGCCGACCCGGCCGTGCAGGAGGCGCTCAAGGCCTCGCGCCTCGACGAGCTGGCGCGGCCCACGCTCGGCGAGGGCGAGAAGCTGGCCGACCTGCTGGCCGACCGCAGCGCCTTCGAGGACTACGACGTCGAGGCGGCGGCGAAGCGCGGCATGGCCTTCGAGCACCTGGACCAGCTGGCGATGGACCACCTGCTGGGGATCAACTAGTTCATGGGACGGAGCCCGCCTCAGTTCACTGAGGCGGGCTCGACCGTCAGCTCGGGGACGCTGCGCGATAGCAGTTCCCTGGCAAGCCTCTCGGCGGCCGAAGCATCCTGGCGCGCGATGCGTTCGGCGAGCGCGCGGTGGGCCTCGACGTCGAGGAGTTCGGCCGAGCGCAGGTCAAGCGGTGGTTCCTCCATCGCGATCGCGCCGTAGACGAGACTGTTGAAGGACAGCAGGTACGCGAGGTTTCCGCAGCCTTCGACGATCAGCCGCCACCACGCGACGTCGGCCAGTCGCTCAAGGACCGGTACACGGTGCTGTTCGGCACGCCGGCGAAGGCTTACCGGGCGGTTCGGCCGGCGCGGGCCGGCGAGGCTTTGCAGATCCTTTAGGCAACCTCCGCGCGCTCCCGGAAGACAGAACTCGCGAGCAACGAGTCTTGAGTCCTGTTTTGCTGCCTGGAGGATTGCGCGATGGCTGGTACGCACAAGGATGGGCGGTCGGGTCGCCGACGCCGACTGCTGTGGGGAGCCGGGGCGCTGGCCGTCTGCGGCGCTCTGGTCGGCGGGACGGTCGCGATCGCCTCGCCGCGGCCACACACCCACACAGCCGAGATCGTCCAATCGCACCCGATCCTGAATTTGAAGGCCCATAAGTCCCCCAAGCCGGTACGCCCGTCCGCGAGCGCGAAGCCCACGGCATCGGCATCGGCCAAGCCTTCGAAGTCGGCTACGGCGTCGGCCTCGGCGTCGAGTTCATCCACCGGCACGAGCACGGGCACGTCCGGCGGTTCGCTCTCGGCGGATCTGTCGAGCACGACGATCTCGCTCGACGAATCCACCTCGTACCTGCAGTCCGGCTACAACGAACTGCCGGAGTGGACGCGGATGGACACGGAGGCCGCGCCGAACGGCGACGTGTACGTCGCATGGCAGGCCGCTGGTGGAATCCACGTGACCCCGCTGAACGAGTCGGGGCAGCGGACCGGCTCCGACATCGTGGTCAGCGGCGCGCAGGAGGTCGGCGGGCTGGTCGCGCTGGACGACGGTTTCGCGCTGCTGACCAGGATGGCCGACACGCAGAGCAACATCTGGAACGAGACCGCAGCGTATCTCGTGCGCTACTCGGCGAGTGGCTCGCGGCTGTGGTCCACGAAGCTGACCGGCACCTCGACCGATGACACCGCTCCGGTGCTCGACGGGGCGCTGCGCTGGGACGGCACGCGCTTCGGCGCCTACTTCGTCATCCACGGCGCGGGCGGCCCGGCCAGCGGCCACTTCGGCGACAAGCTGGTCTACGTCGATGCCGGCGGCGGTATCGAACCGTTCTCGGACGGCGGCTGGTCCTGGGGTTGCAGCCACAACGAGGGCATCGCGCTGTGGCCGATCGCCGGGCAGCCCTTCGCGTCGGAGTGCGGCGACGACTGGCGATCAGGGCTCTTCGTCTCCACCGGCATCGGCGCCCCGGACAACGCGCCGGTCATCCAGCGCGCGCAGTGCTGGGCCGGATACTGCGGCGCCATCCTCGGCGGTCTCGTGCAGTCGCCGAGCGGCCAGTTCGCCACGCTGTTCTCCTCGCGCGGCGAGGCCTCGGAGGAACTCAACCCGGCCGACTCCTCCGGCCGCGGCTGGACGGTGACCTCGGTGTGGAACACGCACCAGGTGGCCGTGGACTTCCTCAACAGCACCGCGACCGAGCCGACCGGTTCGCCGATCTACCTGACCGACGACGCCTCGACGGACCACGTCGACCCGCGCATCGTGCCGTACGGCAACTCGGACTACCTGGTCTCCTGGGAAAGCGTGTCCGACGCCAGCTGCGACGCCGGTACGTGCACCGGCACCTTCAGCGGGACGCATATCCGGGTCCTGAATTCGAGCGGCGGCTTCGTGACTTCGGACCTGGTGGTCCCCGAGCACATCGCGGGCGACATCGCGGTGCTGCCGAACGGTTCGCTGATGTGGACGGCGCCCACGGCCACGCCCTCGTACTCCGGCGCGCTGAGCGGCAGCGGCCCGACGGCGAACCAGCTGACGGTCGCGATCCTGAAGGACTAGGACTGGCTTAGAAAACTGCTGAGACGTAGAACACGCCGTCGCAGACGGGCCCGATCGGATAGCTGACGACGTGCATGTCGCCGTACGTCGTGTCGCCGGGAGCGTTGAAGCCGAAGCCGTTGCTCGGCTCGCAGATCGGCGGCGACGAGGCGGCGAACCAGGCAAGGTAGAAGGACGCTGTCTTACCCGGCAGCAGTGGGACCGTCACGCCGTTCGACGGCTGGACGTCGAGGTCGTCAGGCCACTGCTGCTGGGAGACGGCCAGGTCCACCGACATGTCGGGGACCTGTGCGGACAGCGGACCCTTCGGGGTGAGGTTCATCGGACCGGTGAGCGTGCAGCCGGTCGGGTCCGAGGTGGTGAGCGTGAACTCCTCGATCTGGACGCCGATCGTCACGTGCCGAGCGGCCGGGGCAACGGAGAGGCCTGAGGTGGCGCACGGCGTCGTCGGCGGGGCGGTGATCCTGGGTGCCGCCGGTTTCGCCGGGGCGGCCGACGCGGTCTTCTCGGCGGTCACCGTCATCGTGCTTCTCGCCGATGCCGCCGTCGTGCTCTGCGCCTGACAGCCGCCGAGCGCGGCGCCTGTCACCAGCACCATCGCGCCGCAGACCAGGGCAAATCGTCCCGCGTGCAACTCTCCCGCCTTCATGAGGCCAGCGTGCCACTGCAAATACCAAGGATTCGGCATTTATCGCGCGATTCGCCGCGCCACCACGCGGACGAAGGACAGTCCGAACCTCTCCCGCCATACTGCCGATATATCGCTGACAGTCTGGGTGGTGTACGCTTGCGCATATGTCGATCGCATCCTCCTCTCCGAATCCGGCACCCAATCCGAACCGTGAGCGCGGCGGCTCCGTCCACCGGGGCGTCGTGCTGCGCAGCGAGCGGCTGAGCCCGCATATGACGCGCGTGGTCCTCGGCGGGGACGGTCTCGCGCAGTTCGCCACGCGCGGGCAGACCGACCACTATGTCAAGTTGCTGTTTCCCGCGCCCGGCGTCACCTACCCCGAGCCCCTCGACGTGCGCCGGATACGCGAGGAGTTCCCGCGCGAGCAGTGGCCGACCTCCCGCACGTACACGGTGCGCGACTGGGACGCCGAGACCAGCGAGCTGAGCCTCGACTTCGTCATCCACGGCGACGAGGGCCTGGCCGGACCGTGGGCCGCGAACGCGAAGCCCGGCGACGCGATCCACTTCTCCGGCCCCGGCGGCGGTTACGCGCCGGACCCCGAGGCCGACTGGCACCTGCTGGCCGGCGACGAGAGCGCCCTGCCCGCGATAGCGGCGGCCGTCGAGGTGCTGCCGACCTCGGCGGTGGCTCACGTGTTCGTCGAGGTGGAGGACGCCGCCGAGGAGCAGAAACTCGACGCTCCGGAGGGCGCCGTCGTCACGTGGGTCCACCGCGAGGGTGCCCCGGTCGGCGAGAAGCTGGTCGCGGCCGTGACAGCCCTCGAATTCCCCGAGGGCACGCCGCACGTATTCGTGCACGGAGAAGCCGGGTTCGTCAAGGAACTGCGACGGCTGCTGCGGGTCGAGAAGGCGCTGCCGCTGGACCGCCTCTCGATCTCCGGCTACTGGCGGCTCGGCCACAACGAGGACGGCTGGCAGTCCTCGAAGCGCGAGTGGAACCAGCAGGTCGAGGCCGAGCAGGAGTCGAAGGCGCGCTAGTCCGCCCTATCGGATCTGCCGCCCCGGAACCAGTCGGCGTTCTGCTCGATCAGCCGCCGATGGTTGGGCATGAGGTCGGCGGGCAGCGCGTCGATCGGCGTGAACTCGGCCGAGATGACCTCCCGCCGGTCCACGTCCCACGTGCCGCCGACCAACTCCCCGGCGTAGGCGACCTCGACCCGCAACCGGAACCCGCTGCTCACCTGCACGACGTGCGAGATCGCGATCCGCAGCCCGGTCTCCTCCCGCACCTCGCGGGCGACGGCGTCCTCGAGCCGCTCGCCCGCGATCGCGTATCCGCCCGGCAGCCCCACCTGCCGCCCTTCCGGCCAGAAGCGGTGCCGGACCAGCAGCACGTGGCCCTCCGAGTCCCGGACCAGGCCCGTCGTGCCCAGCACGAACTTGCTCTGCCGCAGCCAGACGAGGCGCCACTGAAAGCGCTTGAGCCTCCGCCAGAGGGCGGCCGTGGCGGTGGGGATCAGCGGTTGTTCTCTGTTCTGCGGCACGCGCGGCAAGTTACCAGTCAGCGCACGCCGCCGACCGGATGGCCGTCGGCGCGTGACATTCGCCGGGATGCGGTACAGGCTGGTGGAGCCGAGATGGAAACGGGAGCCGGGATGAGCGCGCTGAATTCGGGCAGCAGGACCGGCAGCGGGCTGAGCAGGCAGGCCGTGCGCGCGGCGAACGGGCTGACGGCGCGGTGGGCCGGCCGGATCGAGGACGGCGAGGGAACCGCGTATTCCGGGGTGGGGGTATGGCCGCTGCTCGGGTTGCTGAGCATGGGGGCGGATGAGCGCGGGCAGGTGGAGTTGGGGACCGCCTTCGGGCTCGACGCCAATTCGGTCGCGGACGCGGTGCGCGGCGTCGTCGACCTCTTCGATAGGGGAGCCGGGCTGTCCCTGGCGATGGGACTTTGGCGGCGCGCCGAGCTGAACATCCACGAGGACTGGCTCGGCCTGCTGCCGCCCGCCACGCGCGGCGTGCTCAGCGGGGCCAGCCAGCAGGACCAGCGTGCGCTCGACGCGTGGGTGGAGCGGCACACTTCCGGGCGGCTTACCCGGATGCCGTGCCAACTCTCCCCCGACGTGATGCTGCTGCTGGCCAGCGCGCTCACCGTCGAGACGCGGTGGCGGGAGCGTTTCAAGGGCGCACGAGGGATGGGTGCGGGCGCGTGGGCCGGGACGAGGTTGCCGCTGCTCACCCGCCGCGCGTCGCCCACCGACACATGGCTCGCGCGGACGCCGGGCGGCCCCGTCACGGTGAGCGTGCTGGAAGGCGAGAACGACGTCGATGTCTACCTCGTGCTGGGCGAGGATGGGCGAGCGGCGGCGTCAGTGCTCGCGGACGGGATCGCGGCGCTGGAGACGGTCCGGGACGTCGGGGTACCGTGCGCGGAGTGGAGCGACGAGGGCCGGGCCGGGGACGTCATCGTGCCCGGCGTCACGATCTCGACGACGCGGAACACGACCGGGCAGCCGGAAACCGAGCTCGAATGCGTCGCGTTCTCGCTCTCCGCGCAGCACGACCTGCTCGCAATCGCCGACGTATTCGGGCTCGGACACGCCTCGTCACGCGGCGACCGCTTCCCCGGCATCAGCAGCGGGACGCCGATCTACGTCGGCCAGGCCCGGCAGGACGTCGTCGCCGAGCTCTCCGAAACCGGGTTCGAGGCAGCGGCGGTCACGGTCGTAGGCATGATGCGTGCGGCAGCGGTACACCGTCCGCCGCCGCACGAGGCCCGGCTGACGAAGATCTCTTACACCCGGCCGTTCGGCTTCGCCGCCGTGCACCGCGACAGCGGATTGGTGCTGTTGGCGGGCTGGGCGGCGAAGCCGAACGCACTGTAGCAACCGGCGCTAGACGACCCGACGACTGAGCCGCAGCAGATATTCCTTCCGATCCAGAGGATTGAGATCAGTACGCGCACGCTCGGGCGGCGGACCGACGACGTCCTGGTAGTGGTCGAACGTCGCCTCCAGCACTCCGGCACCGCGCGTGAGCGGCGGCAACTGTTGTTCGAGGTCGTGCACGCGGCCGGCCGGGATGTCACCCTCGACCCGGTACGCGCCGCCGACGACCGAGGACTCGCGGGGCACGGCGCGCAGCTTGGTCAGCACCGGAAGCAGTGTGCCGAACACGTCCGCCGGGACCTCGGCGTGGAAGCGGTGGATCGGCTCACGAACGACCGTACCCGCTTCGCACAGCGCGTCCATCAGAACGAGCGGTGTCAGGTTCCTGAAGTCCCCGGCCGTGCTGGACATGCTCTTGTTGAAGGTCGCGTGCATCGCGCTCTGCCTCGGCCAGTAGCCCGAGGACGTCAGCGTGACCTGCGCGTCGAGCACCTGCCAGCCGTACAGCCCCTCGCGCAACAGCTCGTCCACGCCCGCTCCGGTGATCGCCGAACCGAAGAACACCGGGTACAGCCGAGCACGCCGAGTCTGCGCCGCGACCGCACGCCGCAGTCTCCGCGCCGTCACCCGACCTTCGTCGGCCACGTAGGCGGTCAGCAGCTCGTCATCAAGCGAGGTCAGTCGGTCGAGCAGCGTGGCCCGATACTCGTCGTCGCGCGCATCGAAGGGCACGAACTCGGCGGACGCCGTCCCGGGCTCAACCACGTCGCCCAGCGGCAGAATGTCCGGGGTCAGCAGCTCCGCGATACTCGCGAGCAGCGTCCCGTACTGCGCGCCACGCCGGTCGATCTTGTTGACGAACAGCAGCGTCGGAATCCGCGACCGCTGCAGGACGCGCATGATCACCCGCGTCTGCGGCTGAACGCCCTCCACCGCCGAGACGACGAGCACGGCGCCGTCCAGCACGCCAAGCGCCCGCTCCACCTCCGCGATGAAGTCGGAGTGCCCGGGCGTGTCGATCAGATTCACCGACACGTCGCCGAGGTCGAAGGCAGCGACGGCCGCCTTGATCGTGATCCCACGGCGGCGCTCAAGCTCAAGCGAGTCGGTGACGGTACTCCCGTCGTCAACGCTGCCAAGGTCGCCGATAACGCCGGTCGTATGCAGCAGCCGCTCGGTCAGGCTGGTCTTACCGGCGTCAACATGCGCGAGGATCCCGAGATTGAGTGAACGTACGGCTGAACGGTGCAACGGTCTTCATGTCCTTGTGGGCAGGGGAAAGGGCCACGGGGTTAGACATGAAAGCCGCTCGCATCTCTACTGCTCCTCCATCTGCACAGACCACTCGGACCCGGTAACTACAGCAGGCCGGGCGGAGCGGGGGCAAGGGGTTTTCTGGTTCCTTTGAACTGTCCGGGGATTGGAATTCGGGTTCGGCCTTCCTACGTTCCGGTGCTGCGCTCCGCTTCGCGCCGGACCTCGTACGGGGGCCTGCCTTCGTCGGCGCTTACTCGTCCTCCCTCCGGTCGTCCTCTACGCGTACTCTGGCCTGTATGTGACGTGCCATTGGCTCCTGACGTGGGGTTTTACGTCGGCAAGTCAACGTCAAATTCGCCTCCGGCGGGCCCGGCTCAGAGAACGATGGGGGTGTTGGTCGTGTCGGGGTTGGCGCGTGGTGGGGTTTCAACCGTGGTGGCTGTCGCCGGTCGGGTCGTTCTCCTCGCCTGGCACCGGAGGCAACCAGTGAACCTGCCGG